>LXNJ01001975.1_pt1 | contig 11631 bp, 8 predicted proteins | sample 809081 | NCBI WGS metagenome assembly LXNJ01 (sample SAMN04870510, study PRJNA318959) | sponge metagenome | biome: sponge; feature: marine sponge reef; material: water | host: Petrosia ficiformis | place: Greece: Milos, Mediterranean Sea | collected 2013-05-29 | depth 5-7 m
CTCACCGACCTCCCACTGGAAGCCCACCTGATGATCGAGGAACCGGACCGTTACATCGATGTCTTCATGGATGCCGGGGCGGACGTGATCATCGTGCACCAGGAGAACACGCCCCACCTCCACCGCGTGGTACAATCCGTCCGGGAGAAGGGCAGACAGGCCGGGGTCACCCTGAACCCGGCCACACCCGCCCGCGTCCTCGACGACATCATCGAAGAGCTCGACCTGGTCCTGGTCATGTCCGTCAACCCGGGGTTCTCGGGTCAGCGGTTCATCGAATCCGTGCTGCCGAAGATCCGGCAGCTGCGCAAGACCATTGAAGACCGGGAACTCGCCTGCGACCTGGAAGTGGATGGCGGAGTGAACGCCGACACAGCGCCGGCCGCCGCGGCGGCGGGGGCGAACGTCCTGGTGGCCGCGACGGCCGTATTCAAGCATCCCGACGGCGTCGCCGAAGGCATACGCACACTGCGCGAAAGCGGCTGAATCCCCATTACGATTTCCGCAAGACCCGGTCCAACCCTCAAACCACCGCCCTTTTCCATGTTCCCTTGAAGAATCGCTTCAATGTGAGGAGGCCCTGCAGTACGGCCGCGGCCAGCCAGGCGATCCAGATGCCCGTCACGTCCAGCCCGAGCGGGTAGGCCAGGACATAGGCGAACACCAGCATGATGCCCCACTGGGAGAAGAGGGTATAGTAGAGCGACGGACGGGTCTCGCCTCCGCCCGCCAGCACGCCGCTCGCCACGATGGACAGCGCGGAGAATACCTGGGCGATGGCGAAGAAGCGCAGCATGACGGAGCTGATGTCGAGAACGGTTTCGTCCGTCGTGAATACGGCCGCGATGGCATGGGCGAATAGCCAGATCAACGCAGACCCGGCCGCGATCAGGATCATGCAGAGCAGAATCGTCTGTCCGCCATACTGCTCGGCCGACCGGATCTGCCGGCCGCCAAGACGCTGTCCGACCAGGGAGGTGGCCGCGACCGAAAAGGCGAGGGCGGGCATGATCGCGAAAAGGCGGATCTGGAATCCCATGGTAAGCGCCGCGATGGCTGCCGTGGGACGGCTTACCCCTGCCACGACCCGGTAGAGGAGCACGCGCGCGCCATTTCGGAAGAACCCTGACGCCCCGGAAGGCAGGCCGATATCGAGCATGCGCGACATGATGCTCCAGTCCGGTTTAATGCGCCAGTTCCGCGATAGGCGTACCTGTCCGTGTCCCCGGACCAGGATCGCCATCCCGATAACACTCCCCGCCAGCCGTGAAATGATCATCCCCACGGCCGCGCCGGCCACGCCCATTGCGGGGAGTCCCCAGGCGCCGAAGATGAAACCGTACGAGATGGCGCATTTCACGATGATGACGATGACGGATATCTTGAGCGGCGTCCGGGTGTCGCCGACGCCTCCGAAGATGGCGCTCATCACGTAGTTCAGGATCATGAAGATCATGCCGGCGAAGTAGAGTCTCAGGAAGAGGATGCCGTGGTTGAGCACCTCTTCCGGCGCGCCGAGAAGAACCAGAGCGGGCCGGGTGAGCAAGATACTCACTGCCGCGAGACTCAGGGACAGGTACGTGCCCATGAGGATCGCCTGCTGGCCGGTCCGGCTGACGTCCCCGTGCCTGCCCGCCCCATAGTACTGTGCTACCAGCGTCCGGGTACCCCCGGTGATCGAAATGGCCATGACCATGACGATGAACACGATCTGCCGGCTCATGCCGATGGCGGAGATTGCCGCGGGACCCAGGAATCCCACGAAGTATATGTCTACGAGCCCTTCTGTAGCGTCGATGAGCGAAGCGACGACGACGGGCCAGGCGATGGCCCAGACGTGCCGGAGGACCTGGGAAGGCGGGACCTCTTCGTCAGCCGGTTTCGGGGAAACGGCATCTTGGTCGGGCATGGGTCTGAATGTATGCCCGGGGGAACCGGGCGGCAAGGCAATTCACCGGCGTGAGCGTCCCCTCCAAGTCGTTGTGTTCGTGTCAGATAAGAAAACAGATGACAGGCTTGAAAGTACACCTTATATGTATCGTGACACTGGCGTGTAATTCGAAATCGAGCCCTCGAAACCAAAAATCACATGTCAAGCAGGAGGCATGACGATGCGCGGAATGCGAGATACGTTCTATTCGACCGGAGCCGGGCTGGCGGTTGTCCTGGCACTGGCGGTCCTGGTGTCGTGCGGCAAGGACGACCCGGTATCACCCGAACCCCCTGAACCACCACCCGCAACCCCCGCACTTAAAATCGGACTGCTGATCGATCTGACCGCGGGCGGCTCGGAACACGGTATACCCATGCGGCGGGGATTCGAGATGGCGATCGATCACATCAACGAGACGGGTGTACTGGGGAATTCGGTTGTGGGCATCGTGGGCGATACCGGCCTGGATGCCGAAAAGGCCGTCTCCAAGGCGAGGAGCATGGTCGAGACCGACAGCGTCCACGCCATCGTGGGAGCCTGGGCGAGTTCTTCGACGCTGGCCATCACCGAAAACGTGATTGCCGACGCGGGCATTCCCATGATCTCGCCTGCTTCTTCTTCACCCATGCTCACGACCGCGATGGACGACGATTTCCTTTTCCGTACCACCCTGTCCGACCACGACCAGGGGCCGGTCCTCGCAAAGATCACCCTCGAGCAGGGATTCGGCAACGTGGGCTTGATCTACCGCGACGACGTCTGGGGCCGCGGCATCGCGGACGCCTTCGAGAACGCCTGGGAGGGGAAACTCATCCGGGTCGCCGCGGATCCTGAAAAGACAACCCTGGTGGATGAACTGAAAGAAAGCAAAGGCGTCCTTGAAGACACGCAGGCACTCGTCGTCCTCGCTTTTCAACCACAGCAGGAAACCATCGTGCGCGAAGCGCTGGACCACGGCCTTTACAAACAGTTCGTCTTCGGACCCACCGGCCGAAGCCTGGACCTGATCAGGTCGATCGGACCGGAGCATCTCGCGGGCATGCAGGGCACCTCGCCCGGCGCAGCGCAGGACACCCCATCGGCGCTGGCCTGGGAGAATGCCTACAAGAGCGCCTACGGAAACCCTCCGCCATTCCCCTACGTGAAACAGGCCTACGACGCCACCGTAGCGGTGGCCCTCGCCGCCCAGGCGGCAGGCAGCCTGGACGGAGCCGCCATTCGAGACAAACTCCGCAGTATCGGCAAGCCACCCGGTGAGCTCGTTATCGCCGAGGCGGCCAGCATCGCGAATGGCCTGCAGACCCTGGCCGATGGCGGCGATATCAACTACGAAGGAGCGGCCATGCCTCTGGACTGGGACGAGAACGGCGACCTCGCCGCCGGTTTCGTGGCCGTGTGGCAGTTTACCGAGGCCGGAACGATCGAAGTCATCCGGGTCGTGCCGTTCGTCCACTGATCCGGACGGGACGACCGTGTAGCAAAAAGGGGGTCGCGTGACCACGCGACCCCCGGTAGCAAACCTTGTTTTTCCTATGACCCCAACGGGATTTGAACCCGTGTTGCCGCCGTGAAAGGGCGGTGTCCTTGGCCAGGCTAGACGATGGGGTCGCTCTCCTGCAAAGCCGTCATAAAATACGGAACGGGACGTCGAATAGCAAGCCCTTTTTACCCTTCGTAACCCATATCCTTCCACACCTGCCGGGCATAGGGGACATGCTCCGGGTCCGGATCGCGCCGACCGAGCATGCTGGGCGGAGGCTGACCGGGACCCGCGTGTTTGGGCCAGGGCGACCAGTGGTCGTCTTCCCATGCTTTGCGGACATCCTCCTCCCTGAAATCGGGCACGTCGAAGGGGCGTCCATCTTCCAGCGCGCTCTTCCAGGCCAGGACGCCCACCGAGGACATGGCCACGCCGCGGTATACGTCGAGGAACGGCTGCTGGCCCGAGCGGATGGCGCGTGCGAAATGGAAACTCGTCCAGAAATCGCCGCCGCCATGTCCGGCCTGCCTTGCGAGATCGCCGTGTTCCGGCCAGTCCGGTCGGTAAACCCGTTCTGCTTCCTCGCCGGATTCCAGGTGCCATGGCTCATGCCAGACCCGCACCTCTCCCGGTCCGAAGTATCCCGGTCCCCGCGTGATCTCCATGGCGCCCCGCTCGCCGTGCAGCCGGTACCAGTTGCTGTGGCCGGGCAGTCCGAGTCCGAATAGACGGAAGACCGCGCCGTTGTCCATGCGGCAAAGTATGACCGATCCGGGATCGCCCCTGCGCAAGGTCAGGGTACGCTCGGGCCGGGTGATGGACAGGGCATTGACGCTGACCGGCCGCGTATCGGTGATGTAAACCAGCGGCGCCAGGGCGTGGGTGCAGTAATAGGTGGAGGGGATCCACGCCCTCCAGTGGTCGAAACCGGGTGAAATACGCAGGCTGTCGTCCCGGGACATTGGATGGTTGTACTCCCCCTCGGCATAGGTCACCTCGCCGATCTCTCCCCTTCGATACAACCGATGCATCTCCTGGTTGAAGACGGTGTAGGGGTAGTTCTCCGCCAGCATGTAGATCCGGCCGGTTTCTTCGACGGCGCGGCAGAGGGCAACCCCCTCGGCCAGGGTGCCGTTGCAGGCCGTTTCGCTCATGACGTGCCGGCCTGCCCGCAGGGCCTTGACGGCAAACGGCGCGTGTTCGTGGAAGTAGTTGGCCAGGACGACGGCATCCATGTCGTGGGTTAGAAATTCGTCGTAGTCGGTATAGGCTGTGACGGAAAGTTCGCCCGCCAGCTCCCGCAGCCGCTCCTCCCAGGTGTCGCACAGCGCGACGAGTTCCATGCCCAGGGCCGCGGAAGCGCTCCGGGCGAAACTTTTGCCGCGCCCCACGCCCACGACGCCAACGCGGATCGGCGGGTCGTTCATGGTTCGCCTTCTTTCATGATGCATCCCTCATGACAACCCGATAAGGCCGGGGACATCCGTCAGTTGCCGGATCGTGGGCAGCCGATAGCGCCCGTACTTCTCGTAGCGATCGATGAGCAGGGCATCCAGGCCGATGCGCTCCGCGGGCAGTACGTCCTCCTCCGGGTAATCTCCGATGTAGAGAATCCGATCGATGGGTGTCTCCGCCCGCTCGATGGCCATGCGGAAGATCTTCTCGTCCGGCTTCTCGCAGCCGACTTCGGCGGAAACGACCAGGAAGGAGAAGTAATGGGCCAGATCGAGCCGATCCAGGACGAGAGAGAGGTGCTCCGACCAGTTCGACAGTACGCCCAGACGAATGTCGTGTGTTTTCAGCGAATCAAGGGTGGGCCGGACGTCGCCGTACACGTCAAGGTACCTGCCGTCCTGGAACCGGTCGTAGTACGCCTGTAATCCGGGCATCAGGTCGCCTTCGAGCCCGGCCGTGTTCAACACGCGAGCGTAGAGTTCCAGAAAGTACTGCCGCGTCTGCTCAGGCGCGCTCATGCGGCCTTCGCGCAGCCGGAACCGGGGATCCTCCATGACCTTAGACAGCGCCGATTTCACCTGGTCCAGCGTGACCGCGGTTCCAAGCTCCTCCGCAGCGATGAGGAAGAACTCCTCGGAAAAATCGGGAGAATCCCGGCCAACGAGCGTACCGGCCGCATCGAAGATCACGGTGTCGTAGAACATGGCGTATCCGTACCGACCCCGTTCACTCCGCGGGCATGCCCCATTTCTCGGCGGCGAGTTCTTTTACGGCGGGATTTACGAGGCCGTCGTCGGGCCATCGGCCGCTGAGAATGGTGACCAGTTGCTGGCCCGCCTTTCTCGCGCGCTCGACGCCACCCCGAACCGAAGCGGAAGCGTAATGGGGTGTGAGGACCACGTTATCCATCTTGCGCAGCGGGTTGTCCGGAGCCGGGGGCTCCTGTTCCTGTACATCCAGCCCCGCGCCGGCGAGCCGCCCTTCCTGCAACGCCCTGATGAGCGCCGTTTCGTCCACGACCTTGCCGCGGCCCGTGTTGATGAAGTAGGCGGAGGGTTTCATGTTCCGGAAATCCCGTTCCCCGATGATGTGGTGGGTACTGGGCGTCAGGGGTACGTGGCACGAAACGAAGTCGGATTCCCTGAACAGCGTTTCCTGGTCCACCATGGTCACGCCCCAGGGATCGGCGTCGGCCTGGCTGACGAAGGGATCGCATGCGATGATACGCAGATCGAAACCGGCGGAGATCTTCGCCATGGCCCGGCCGATGTTCCCGAAGGACACCAGGCCCAGGGTCTGCTCGTAGATCTGCTGTATGATGCCGCGGCTGACAGGCGTGCCCTCGATCATGGACCGGTTGATGGGCATCAGCCGGCGGGCGCAGGCAAGCAGCAGCATCATGGCGTGCTGGGCGACCTCCCGTTCGAATACGCCCTGGATATTGTATACGATGATGCCCCGTTCCGTGGCCGCTTCCACGTCGATGAAATCCACGCCGATCCCGCCCGCGCCTACTACGCGTATGCGCTCGGGGAGTTGCTCGACGGTTTCCCGATTATAGGTCAGGCCGCCCTGGGTGAAGCCGTCCACGTCCCGGGCCTCATCCAGCATTTCCTCTAGTGTGCTGAAGGGACGTATCTTGAGTTCGGCGCCAATCGTTTCCAGCTCGTCCCTGATATGCTGATTGGGTCCGGGATGATCGGGATTACCCGGTGCGAGAATGGTAAATCGAGCCATGCAGACTCCTTCGGATTTGGGGGGATTGGACACGATCGACCTGTGAAAAGTAAACCCCTGCCGCAGGATTGGCAACATGAGAATTCGACAGCGGAACGGGGTGAACCCGAGGACCCTCCCGGGGGTTGCCATGAATGGCCGGGACGGAGGAATCTCCGGTGTCCGACAGCCCAAATATCCCTTGCCCTGACGGGTATATCGTTGATCTTTATGGAAATCATCCATATCGAGCAATCAGGTCCGAAATCAGATTGAATCCGTCCTGTTCAGGTAATTCGACCCCGGTTTTCGAATCCCGATTTTCGAATGCCAGGCTTCGCCCCGGAGGAATCATGCATTCACTCGCCCTGCTGCTGACTGGAATGTGTCTCATCGTGCTGACCGCCGCGTGCGCGCCGGCGGAGGAACCCCTGCCGGAAGATCCCGTTGAACGGGCCAGGGCACTGCACGCGAAAGTCCCGCTGATCGACGGCCACAACGATCTGCCGTGGCAGATTCGCAGGAAAGCAAACCGCGACGTCTGGGCCATGGACATCAATGAATCCCAGCCCGACCTGCACACCGACATCCCCCGCCTGCGCGAGGGCATGCTCGGCGCCCAGTTCTGGTCGGTCTACGTGCCTGCTTCCATGCAGGGTAAGGAAGCGGTACGGGCGACCATGGAGGAAATCGATATCGTGTACCAGATGATCGCCCGGTATCCTGAGACGTTCCAACTGGCCCTTACGGCGGACGAAGTGGAAGCGGCCTTCGCTAACGGGAGGATCGCATCCATGATGGGCATCGAAGGGGGGCATTCCATCGATAACTCCCTCGGCGCGCTTCGCATGTTCCATAAGCTGGGCGTCGGTTACATGACGCTTACGCACAGTCTCAACGTGCCATGGGCCGACTCCGCCACCGACACCGTGGCGGTGGACGGACTGACGAAATTCGGGGAAGAGGTGGTGCGGGAGATGAACCGCCTCGGCATGCTGGTGGACCTGTCCCACGTCTCCCCGGCGACCATGCGCGACGCCCTGAACGTGACGGAGGCCCCGGTGATCTTCAGTCATTCTTCGGCGCTTGCCCTATGCAACCACGTGCGCAACGCCCCCGACGACGTCCTGGTGAGCCTGGCCGAGAACAATGGGGTGATCATGGTCACCTTCGTCCCCGGGTACATCTCGGAAGAGACCCGCCTGCACGGCGTGAAGCGCGGCGAGGAACGGGACCGGCTCCGATCGCTGCCGGACGCCACGGATGAAACGGTGGCGGCGGGCATTGCCGCATGGAACGAGGCCAATCCCGGGCCGCCCGCCACGCTCGCCCAGGTAGCCGACCATATCGACCATATCAGGGAGGTGTCCGGCATCAATCATATCGGCATCGGCGGGGACTACGACGGCATTTCCTCGCTTCCGGTGGGACTGGAGGACGTCTCCACCTATCCCATGCTGACCGCCGAACTGGTCCGCCGGGGATACACGGACGAAGAAATCATGAAGATCCTCGGACACAACGTCCTGCGCGTGATGCGCGAAGCCGAGGCGGTGGCCGCCCGGCTGCAGACGGAACGCAATCCCTCCGGGGCGCACATCGAAGTGCTCGACGGCGATGCGATGGACGGAGAATAACCGCGGCGAGCAGTACGCCGCCAGGCCGAAAAGCCCTGGCGCTCGGGGAGATATGAGACGCACGGGCATACATCCCGGATACAGAAGGGCGCCATGAACGAATCGCAGATAAGAAAGCTTCTCGAACAGGTCAGCACGGGGGAACTCTCCGTCGACGATGCGTCAAGCAGGCTGCGGTCACTGCCCTTCGAGGATCTCGGGTTCGCTCGGGTGGACCATCACAGGGCGCTGCGGTGCGGGTTTCCCGAAGTGATCTTCTGCACGGGAAAGACCGAGGCGCAGGTGGCGGCGATCGCGGAACGCATCGTTACCGCCGGGAGTGACATGCTGGCCACGCGGGCGACTTCGGCCATGTACGATGCCGTGGCGGCGAGGTGCCCCTCCGCCGAATACCACGAGACAGCGCGGGTGATCGTTGTACAGGAAGCCTGGCAGGACCGGGGCATCGGAGAGGTGCTGGTCGTCTCGGCCGGCACGAGCGACATCCCCGTGGCCGAAGAAGCCGCGGTGACCGCCCGGGTCCTGGGCAATCGCGTCGAATGCCTTTTCGACGTCGGCGTGGCCGGCATTCACCGTCTCCTCTCCCATCGTGAAACCATCATGAACGCGTCGGTGCTCATCGTCGTGGCCGGCATGGAGGGCGCCCTGGCCAGCGTGGTCGGCGGACTGGTCTCCAGGCCGGTGATCGCCGTGCCGACGAGCGTGGGGTACGGCGCGAGTTTCAATGGGCTGGCGGCGCTCCTGGCCATGCTGAACAGCTGTGCCTCCGGCGTTACGGTGGTAAACATCGACGGCGGGTTCAACGCGGGATACGCGGCGGGCCTCATCAACCGGAAGCAGGAATAGGAACGGCGGATTCCATGGCTGTGGCAGGGTACTTAGACCACCTATCGAATTTAACCGCGGATATGGTGCTCGGCGCGTTGATCGACGCGGGAGTGGACCCCGACGACCTCGCGGCAGCCATGAAACAACGCCACGGCGTGGACTGCGAGATCAACGTCGCCACCGAACAGGCCGGCGGAACGCCGGTGACCCGGGTTTCTCTTTCGTATGTCGAGGCGACTGTGCCCGAATCTTACCGGGACATGCCGAAAGAGGGTACGGGTACTCCGGCCGCCGTGCTCCTCGACCGGGTGATCGGCCATCTTGAAAAGAACGTAAGCGAACTCAGAGGGACCCTGGAGCAGACACCGACGGAGGAGGTGGTGGTCGGCCGGCACGCGACCGTGCGCATCCTGGCGCTGTGCAACGCCCTTGGTCTGCTCGGGATCGAATCCCTTTACCACGAGGCGCTGCCCTTCGCCGCGGGCGTCGAATCCACGCCTCCCCTGCAGGCCGCCCTGATGCGGGGAGCCGCCATTCGTCCCACTGACGGCGCTTCCGTAGACCTGGCGGGATGCGCCGTCTTGACCGCGTTGTCGGCTGGACCGCTTGACCGGTTCGGCTTTACGCTGCGGAAGGCGGGATACGGGGGAACCGGCTCCGGCCGCGATTCCGGCGACCTGATTCGACTGTGCATCGGCGACGTCGGCCGACCGGCCGATAGGGAGTCCGTGCGGGTCCTGGAAACGCAGATCGACGACATGAACCCACAGTTCTACAGCCACGTAATTGACCGTCTCCTCGAAGCCGGCGCGCTGGACGCTTATCTGACCCCCGTCATCATGAAGAAAACCCGGCCGGGCGTTCTGCTCACCGTGCTGTCGCCGCCCGTGCTGGCCGGCCGGTTGTCCGAGGTGATCTTCACGGAAACGACGACCATCGGCCTCAGAAGCTACTCCGTCTCCCGGAGCGTGCTTCCACGAAGCGAAGCCGCGGTCGAAACTCCCTATGGCGCCGTCAGAATCAAGGTCGTCCGGCACGGGGATGCCCGGCGCTATACCCCCGAATTCGAGGATTGCCGCCTGGCCGCCCTGCGCGCGGGAATCCCGCTTGCCGACGTCTATGCCGCCGTCCACGAAGCCGCCGGCCGGCTGGACCTGGACAGTCTCCCGTGATCGTCGCCGAAGACGTAATCTTCACTTACCGGCTCCCGTCGGGGAACGAGGTCCCCACGCTGAAAGGCCTGTCCCTCGAGATCGGCGAAACCGAAAGCGTAGCCGTAATCGGACCCAATGGTTCCGGAAAAAGCACGCTCGCCCGATGTCTCAACGGGTTGATCGTACCCCGTGCGGGCCGCATCATGGTGGACGACCTGGACACGGCCGATCCGGTAAACAAGTGGCAAGTCCATCAGCGCGCCGGAATGATCTTTCAGAATCCGGACAACCAGCTGGTCTCGACCACGGTGGAGCGGGAGGTGGCCTTCGGCCTGGAAAACCTCGGCCTGCCTTCCGGGGAGATCCACGGGCGGGTCGAATGGGCCATCGACCGGTTTCACCTTTCGAAGTACCGCCATTATCCTCCCCACCGATTATCCGGCGGGGAGAAACAGCGGCTGGCCATCGCATCCGTAACCGCCATGCGCCCGCGGTACCTCATTTGCGACGAGCCCACCTCTTCGCTGGATCCCGGTGACCGGCGGGAAATCCTCGAGCTGCTCCTGTCCATCGTGAACGAATACCGGCTGAGCGTGGTATTCATCACACAGTCTCCCGAGGAAGCCGTCCGGATGGACCGTGTCGTCCTTGTGTCGGACGGAAAAGTCGTTGAATCGGGCAGTCCCGAGGAAGTTTACCAGGATGCCGGTCGACTCGCGGAGCACGGACTCGAAGCGCCGCTGGTCCAGCGGTTGTCGGATGCCCTGCGCGTACGCGGCGTTCGGGTACCTGCCGGTACTGTACACCCGGAGTCACTGACTCGCTGGCTGTCGGGGCAGCGGCTGAAACCGCCGATGGACCGGCCGGGGTCAGCGGCCGCACAGGACATCGCCGACCCGCCCGGTCAGGAAACGAAAGAAGACGAAACCCGGACCGGTCCGGATGCTGCTCCGGCGGTCACGCGGCCCATCATCGAATTCGACCGGGTGAGCCATACCTATTCCCCCGGGACTTCCCTGGAGATCTCCGCGCTATGCGACGTGACCACGCGGGTGTTCCCGGGGGAATGCGTCGCGCTGACCGGACCGAACGGTTCGGGCAAATCCACACTGATTCAGCACCTCAACCGCCTGTTGAAAGCAGATTCGGGCCGCATCGCGGTCGAGGGCGTTGATGTGTCCGCCCCGGATACCGACCTGACCAGGCTGCGGCAGCGGGTAGGGCTGGTCTTCCAGTTTCCCGAGGCCCAGTTGTTCGAGGAAACCGTGTTCGACGACGTGGCATTCGGTCCCAGGCAGTTGGGAACGGCGGAGTCGGATATCCCCGCCATGGTGAACAGGGCCATGGAACGCGTCGGCCTCGATCACGACCGGTTTTCAGACAGACATCCCCTGTCCCTCAGCGGAGGAGAAAAACGGCGGGCCGCCA
>LXNJ01001976.1_pt1 | contig 11630 bp, 7 predicted proteins | sample 809081 | NCBI WGS metagenome assembly LXNJ01 (sample SAMN04870510, study PRJNA318959) | sponge metagenome | biome: sponge; feature: marine sponge reef; material: water | host: Petrosia ficiformis | place: Greece: Milos, Mediterranean Sea | collected 2013-05-29 | depth 5-7 m
GGGGTCTTCCGCGGTGTACACGCGGTCTGCGCCGGCCTCGATGGCCTGTCTAGCGATCTCACCGACCTGGTCACCGAAAACCACGGCGATCAGGGATCCGCCGAGATCCCCGGCGACTTTCCCCGCGGCTGCCATCGCCTGCCAGGCGATCGGGTCCGCCCGCCCGTCCTCCTGCTCAATCCATACGTATAGGTCACGCGCCATCGCAGTACTTTCGCCTAGATCACTTTTTCTTCAATCAGCCGGTCCACGAGAATCCTGGCCGCGTCCGCGGGGCCGCCATCGATCATTTCGACTTTCGCTTCCCGCACCGGAGGAAGATCAGACCGCCATTCCACCGCCGAGGCACCCGCGCCCACGGCGGACGCGTCGAGGCCCAGGTCGTCGCATCCCCATACGGGAATGCCGGCGCGGGCGGCCTTGCGAATCCCGATCAGACTCGGGTACCGGGGCTCGTTGATCTCCTTGACCACGGTGATCAGGGCCGGCAGCCTGGTAATTACCGTTTCCCGGGCTTTTTCGAGTAGCCGTACCGCGGAAAGGGTCCGTTCCGAAGGGGCCAGGTTTTTGAGGTCCGCCACGTAGGAGACGAGCGGGATTTCGAGCAGAGCCGCGATTTGCACGGCCGTCGCGGCGGTATTACCGTCTATCGTCGCCCTGCCGCCGACAATCAGGTCGAAGGCGCCGATCCTGCGGATGGCGGCGACCAGGATGCGCGCCGACGTAAGACTGTCGCTGTCTGCCATGGCCGGGTCCGATACCAGGATGGCTTCGTCCACGCCCATGGCCAGGGCGGTCCTCAGTGCGTCGGCGGCTTCGGGTGGCCCAAGGCAGAGGGCGGTCACCTTGCCGCCGTGCTCCTCCCGGGCCTGGATAGCGGTTTCCAGGGTGTATTCGTCCCAGGGATTGACGATCCGGGGACCGCCCTCGGCGGACAGCTTAAGGCCGTCCATGGACGCGGACAACTGGGCCGTGTCGGGTGTCTGCTTCACCAGGGCGATGATATCCATGTAACCACTACCTCTCGCGACAGCCGCGTTGCACCCGGTCAGTTCTGCCAGTAATCGGGATCGTAGGCGGGCATTTCACACCGCAGCGGCCGGTCGGTCCGGTTGCCGAATACGTAGTCGGCCTGCATGAGCTGGTGTATCTGCGACGTGCCCTCGTAGATCACCGCGCTCTTGCTGTTGCGCAAATGCCGCTCGACGTCGTATTCGTCGGAATATCCATAGGCGCCGTGCACCTGCACCGCGTCGCTGGCCGTGGCGAAGGCAGATTCGGTGCAGAACCACTTGGCCATGCTCGTCTCCCGGGTGTTCCGCACGCCCCGGTTCTTGAGCCATCCGACCTTGCGCACTGCGAGCTCGCCCAGGTCGATACGCTGCTTCATCTGGGCGATCAGCTGTTTCACGAGTTGATGGTCGCCGATCGGCTGGCCGAAGGTCCGCCGCTGGCGGGCGTAGGACACGGAAGCTTCCAGGCAGTATTTCATCAGGCCGACGGCGCCGGCCGCAACGGTGTAGCGGGCATTGTCCAGGCAGGACATGGCGATTTTGAATCCTTCTCCTTCTTCACCGAGGCGGTGGGTTTCCGGCACGGGGACCTCGTCCATGTTGATCCAGCCCGTATTGCTTGCCCGCACCCCCATCTTGCCCTTTATGGTACCGGTGGTCAGGCCTTCCCAGCCCCGTTCCAGCAGAAAAGCGGTGATACCGCGCGTACCTTCTTCCTGACTGGTTTTGGCGAACACGAGAAAGCGGTCGGCCACGTCCGACAGGGTGATCCACATCTTCTCGCCGCTGACCAGGTAGGTGTCGCCCTCCTTCCGGGCCCGGCTGGTCATGGCGGCCACGTCCGAACCCGCGCCGGGTTCGGTCAGACCGAAGCACGCGATGTTTTCGCCGGTGGCCAGGGGCGGCAGGAACCGTTTCTTCTGTTCCTCCGTGCCCCACTGGAAGATCGGCAGGGCATGCAGGCCGAGGTGGACCGCAATCGTTTCGCGGACCGAAGAATCGGCCCATTCGAGTCCCTCTGAAAGCAGTCCCAGGGAGATGAAGTCCATGCCGGCCCCTTCGTAGCGTGCCGGGAGGCAGATGCCCATGAATCCCTGCGCCGCCATTTTTGGCAGTAGTTCATGGGGGAACGTTCCGTTTCGGTCGTGCTCCCGGATGGACGGCAGGATCTCGTTTCGGGCGAAGTCATGGACCATTCGCTCCACCATCTTGTGTTCTTCGCTTAACTCGAAATCCATGGGGGTGCTTTACCATTTCGTGGGTAGTACTACCTTGCGTAACACCAGGTTCGTACGACGCGCAAAACCCGATCAGCAAGACCGGAATCCGCAGTCACCCGTATGTACTCGTAACCCGGCGCCATGTCAAGGCTATACTGGATATGTACGAGGTGGCAAATCGTGCGGGGTAAGCGACACCTGCCGCGTAACGTTGGGACCGAAAAAACGGCGGCCGGAGACAGTGACAGTCCGCCGTTCACTACCGGGCCGGGCGCCGTATCCGGACTGAATCCCAGATTCAGGGCCTATTTTCCGGCCACCACCCCGGCCGCCTTGCTGAAGTCTCTGCCCGGCTGGGTCGCCGGTCGGGTAACGGGTATGTACCGCATGACCTCGAGGAACCGGTCCACGTCTCGGTCGGTGTTGTAGAAATGGGTGGACACGCGGGCCCTGCCCACGCCGCCGTAGGCTCCGAATATGAGCACGTTCTGATCCTCCAGGGCGCGCGTCACCGCATTGACGTCCGCCGCGGTGAAGCAGACATTGCCGGCTCTTTCCGCCGCCGCTCTTGGCGTGATGACTTCCCAGCCCAGGTCCGCCAGTCCATCCCACACACGGGTGCTCAGTCGCAGCACGTGCTCCTCGATCCGGTCTATGCCGATCCCCAGCAGGCAGTCGAGGGCGTTGTCCAGGATGTACACCCCGATCCAGGTCTCGTTTCCGGGCGTGAACCTGCTTGCATCCTCCCTGGGTATGTAGGCGGAGGGATCCTTCCAGTCGGGCAGGTATGCCGGCGTGTGCCAGCCCACGAAGGGCGGGTTCAGTTCGGGCACGCGTTCGCGGTTCCAGTAGAAAATGCCTACCCCATGGACGGCCATGAGCCACTTGTAGCAACTGGACACGACGAAATCCGCATACTGCGCTTCGACCGGTACAGCCCCTGCGGAATGGGTGACGTCGAGACAGAGCAGGGCGTTCTTCCGGTGCACGATATCGGAGAGCTCCGGAAGCGGCAGACGCTGGCCGGTGAAGTAGCTTACGTGGCTGACGTTGACGACCCTGGTGTTTTCATCTATCGCTTTATCAAGATCTTCCAAGTCCGTGCGCCAGTTCCTGTTTTCCACGATCCTGAGCTCCACGCCCCGGTCTTTCAGCAGGGTCCATGGGAGCACATCCGAAGGGAATTCCACGTCGGCGACCACCACGTTGTCGCCGGGTTTCCAGTCGAGGGCGTAGACCAGCAGGTTGATGCCCTCGGAAGTGGAGGTCAGGAAACCGATATCGTCCGGCTTGACTCCGAACAGGCGGCCGACTTTTTCCTTGCACCCGCTGGAAACGACTTCGAGGCGTCTGCGTCCTTCTTCGCCCAGGAGCTTGTCTTCGAAAAAACGGTGGACGGCGTCTCCATGGGTCTTCAGCATGGGCGACTCGCCGCCGGTACACAGGTGGGTTATGTCCTGGGTTCCAATGAACTCGGAAGGATCAATCAGCATCGGCGTCTCCTCGTCAGCTTGAATCTGTGACTACTGGCAAATAATCCTGCTGACAAGATATGAATCGGACCCAGGCGTGTACAGCGAATTCAGGCGGGTATGGACACCTCGGCGATTGGCGTTTGCCTGGCTCAAGCCGAAGCCTATATTCAATAGGACGGCACGGATGCCCATAGCCTGTTCTGGCTGCATCCACATCTTGAACCAAGCGCCAGTAGCATTCGACCTGGAATCAGACTGTTGATCCTGGACTTCCACACTCATTTCTATACATCCGCCTACCTCGACGAGATTGAAAAGGGAGGCTATCAGGCGGAGCTGGTGAGGGATGCCGGAGGCAATCGTCTGCTGCAGCTGGATGGCGATTACAGCATGATCGCGCCGGGTCACTTCGATGTGGATCGAGTGATCGAGCACATGGACCGGCACGGCGTGGACCGGCAACTGCTCAGCTTCTCCATCCCCGGACTGCACGTCGAAGCAGACGGCGTTGGAATTCGGCTCGCCCGCATCGTGAACGAGGCCCTTGCCGAGACCGTGTCCCGCTTTCCCGACCGCCTGTCTGCCCTGGCGGTCCTGCCTTTGCAGGATCCGATCGCTTCCGCGACGGAATTGGTCCGCGCCGTGGAGTCGCTGAACCTGCGGGGCGGACTGCTGTTCTCGAACATAAATGGCAAGTCCCCGGGGGATGACGAGTTTCACGAACTCTACGCCGTCGCTTCGACACTTGACGTACCACTTTTTCTGCACCCCACGAGCCCGCCTTCGATAAGACCGTTTCAACAGTACAGGCTTACTCCAATCGCAGGGTTTCCCTTCGACACCACACTCGCCGCCATCCAACTGGTGTTAAGCGGAACAATGGCGGCATTTCCGGACTTGAAGATCGTGCTCGGCAACCTGGGAGGGACTGTCCCTTTTCTTGCGGGCCGGATCGATCAGGGGTATATTTCCTATCCCGAAGCCCGTGAGAAACTGGACCTGCCGCCGTCCGCATACCTCAGGAACATGTACTACGAATCTGCGGGAATGCCGAACAGCGGGGCGCTTCGCTTGGCGATCGACTTTGCCGGCGCCGACCGCGTGATGTTCGGTTCCGACTTTCCCCAGCAGATCGCCGACGTCGACCTGGGATTGCGTATCATCGAAGAACAGGGGCTGAACGAGGCGGACTGGCAGCGGATAGTCGGCCGGAACGCGGCAGGTCTTTTGAAGGTATAAGCCATTCGCGGGTAAAACTAAGTTACCGCAATAATACCCAGGAATCACACCAGGTCAGGCAGAAACCGCGGGTTGAACGGACATGCACGGGATATGTACGCCCCAGGCCGGACCGGTACCATAGAAGCCGGAGTCAGACCCCCATGACTGAGTCCCAGAAAACCCTCTTTCTCCTGGACGGCATGGCGCTTGCCTACCGGGGCCACTTCGGGTTGATCCGCAATCCGCGGATGACCTCGACGGGCATGAACGTTTCCATGGTGTTCGCCATCGCCAATACCATCCTCGGCATTTTAAACAAGAACAGGCCCACCCACATCGCCGCGGTGTTCGACACGCCGGAGCCCACCCACCGGCACAAGCAGTACGCCGAGTACAAGGCGCAGCGGGACGCAATGCCCGAAGACCTGAGCATCGCCCTGCCCTACCTGTTCCGCTTGATCGAGGGATTCAACATCCCGGTGATCCGCGTGCCCGGCTGGGAGGCCGACGATGTGATCGGGACCCTGGCAAAGCAGGCCGACGAAGCGGGGTTTACCACTTTCATGGTCACCCCGGACAAGGACTACGCACAACTCGTCTCCGAACAGTCCTTCATCTGCAAACCGGGGAACACCGGGGACAACTTCGAAACCATGGGCGTGGACGAGGTGCTGGAGAAGTGGGGCATCGAGCGGATCGACCAGGTGATCGACATGCTCGGGCTGATGGGCGATGCGAGCGACAATGTGCCCGGCGTTCCCGGTGTCGGCGAAAAGACCGCGCAGAAGCTCATCGCCCGGTTCGGATCCGTGGAAAACCTGCTGGAAAATACGGACCAGTTGAAGGGCAAGCAGAAAGAGCGGATCGAAGAAAACCGGGATATGGCCCTGCTTTCGAAGAGCCTGGTCACCATTGAGCGGAACGTCCCGCTCGAGGTCACGCCGGATACGTTTACCGTGAAAGACAGGCGCGATGAAGATCTGAAGAAACTGTTCGTCGAACTGGAGTTCAACACCCTGGGAAAACGGCTCTTCGGCGACGACTTCTCGGCAGCGCCGCGGTTGACCGTCGCCGGGAGCCAGGAAGACCTGTTCTCCAATGACCAGTTGAAGACGATAGCGGACGTGGAGCACAACTACCACTGCGTCGACACGCCGGAATCCCGCGCGTCGCTCATCGATTCGTTGCGGCAGACATCTTCCTTCTGCTTCGATATGGAGACGACCAGCCTGGATCCGAAGACCTGCGACATCCTCGGCTTTGCCTTCTCGATCAAGCCCCATACCGGCTACTACGTACCCATGCCGGACGGCCGGGAGGAGGTATTGCGGGTCGCAGACGAATTTCAGTCCCTATTCGACGACACCGGCAAGGAACTCATCGGCCACAACATCAAGTTCGACCTGTCCGTACTCCGCTGGCACGGGATCACCGTGTCCTGCCGCATCTTCGACACCATGCTGGCAGCCTATGTGACCGTACCGGACCTGCGGCGGACCATGGATTACCTGTCCCAGGCTCTCCTGGGGTATACGCCGATATCCATCACCACCCTCATCGGCGAGAAGGGCGAAGAGCAGGGCACGCTCAAGGACGCGCCGCTGGAGAAAGTCGTGGAATACGCGGCGGAAGACGCCGACATTACCCTACAGCTCGCGGAACTGCTGCGGCCCAGGATCGGCGAGATGAACCAGGATACCGTCTTCACCGAAATCGAGTGTCCCCTGGTGCCCGCCCTCGTAGAAATGGAACACGAAGGCGTGCGGATGGACGTGGGGCAGCTCGAGCACCTGTCCCGCCTGCTGGACGAGGAGATCCAGCGGTCCTCGGACCGGATCACCGAGCTGGCCGGGGAGCCCGTCGATTTCAATTCGGCCAAACAACTCGGTCACATCCTCTTCGACAAGCTGCAAATCGATCCCAACGCGAAGCGCACGGCCAAGACGGGCCAGTATTCGACGGCGGAAGCCATACTCCGCCGGCTCGCGCCCAAGCACGAGATCGTGGAGCAGATCCTCCACTACCGGATGTGTACCAAGCTCAATTCCGTGTACGTCAGCCAGCTGCCCCACGCCGTGTTCCAGCAAACTGGAAGAGTGCATACTTCCTACGAGCAGGCCGTCATCGCCACCGGCCGGATCCAGTCCCACGGTCCCAACCTGCAGACCATCCCGGTCCGCACGGAAATGGGACGCCAGATCCGAAAGGCTTTCGTACCCCGGGACGACGACTATCTGCTGATGGCCGCGGATTATTCCCAGATCGAACTGCGCATCGCGGCCGAACTCAGCCGGGACGAAGGCATGATGGAGACCTTCATCCAGCACGAGGACATCCACTCGGCGACGGCCATGAAGATCTATGACGTGGATCAGGACGGGGTGACCGACGAGATGCGCAGGCGCGCCAAAACCGTCAATTTCGGCATCATCTACGGCATTTCCGCTTTCGGGCTGGCCGAACGGCTCAACATCCCGAGGGGACAGGGCCAGGAATTGATCGACCAGTACTTCGCGAAGTATCCCGGTACGCGCAAGTACATGGACGAAACGATCAGATTCGCGGAGGAGAACGGTTTCGTCGAGACCATGACGGGCCGGAGGCGGTACCTGCGGGACATCAATTCCCGCAACCAGACTACCAAGCGCGCCGAGGAACGCGTCGCCATCAATTCCCGCATCCAGGGCACGGCGGCCGACCTGATCAAGCTGGCCATGACGCGGATTCACAACGAATTGAAAAAGCGGGAGTGCCGGACGCGCATGCTGCTGCAGGTGCATGATGAACTCGTATTCGACCTGCACAAATCGGAAGAAGACAGCCTGCCCGGCCTGATCGAAGAGTGCATGCGGGGCGCACTGTCCATGACCGTTCCGATCGAAGTGGAAATCGGCATTGGAAACAACTGGCTGGAAGCGCATTAGCAAACCGGCAGATCGGGAGAACTGGAACCGCACTGGACGGCCGGAAGCCGGGAGCATGTGTAGCATCGAAACCGTCGGTAACCAGGCGGACCGGAAGACACCAGCGCAAATCACACGAATAGAAAGGTAAGGAATCCATGAACACAGGAAACGGCTGGATCCGGGTCGGAGCCCTGGCGGACGTGCCGCCCGGGGAGTCCCGCGCCGTTAAAATAGGTGAAGGGCGGAGCATCGCGCTCTTCAATGTGGATGGCCGGATACACGCCACGGATAACCAGTGCCCTCACATGGGGTTTCCGCTGACCCGGGGAGTGGTGAAGGACGGGATCCTGACCTGCGACTGGCATGGCCGCAGTTTCGATCTCGAGGGCGGGGGATGTTTCAACTACGAATGCGACGACCTGGAGACCTTTCCCGTCGAGGTCCGCGGGGACGAACTCTGGGTACAGGCCGGGGACGCGGCCTACAGGCGGCGGGACCAGCACCTGCAGTTGCTCTGGGAGGGCCTGCTTAGCGGGGATGCGTGGACGGTATCCAAGGCCAGCGCCCTGCTGCTCTCCGGAGGCGTATCAGAACATGACATCGTGCAGTTGATCCTGCGGCACCTGGGACGGCATGTCGCGTCGGAGCAAGGCGCGGGCGGCGGCGGTGAAATCGTTTCCCTGCTGGTATCCGGTCTCGAAGTCGGCAGAAGATACGACGGCGAGGACCGGCTGATGGCCTTGTCACTGGCCGGTCGGGCGGCGTCCGGCCGGGCATCGGAACGGCTTGAGGTCATATCTTTGCCGCCGCCGGTACGCTGGGAACAGATCGACGGCTGGGTGCGCATGTTCTCCCGCAACATGCAGGATTTCAGGATCGAGCGCTGTCTGCACACCGCCTGTGAAAACGGCCATGAAGACAAGATCTTCAAACTGCTCTTCGAATGCGCCGTGGCGCCCTACTTCCTCGGTTTCGCCCGAAACGTGGCCGACCTGGGCGACCTCGCCCGGGTGGTGGACTCCTTCGGGTGGGGCGAAGCGTCCGAACTGGTCTGCAACCTGGGTGCCAAGATGGTCGGCCGGGGACGGGACGAGCCGGAGCGGTTTCACCGGGACGCCGTCCGCCTGCTGGGTGAAATGGCCCCCGCGCTCGAGTCGCATGACTACTCGGTGAACATCCGGACCGACTACGACGAGAACGCCCTCGTGGACGCGCTGTTGAGTGTCGATATCGAGCGGTCTTTCGAGGCCGTGGCACGCTCGTTGAAGGACGGTGTGGCCATCGAACGCCTCATCTCGACCTTCGTACTGCTCGCCGCGGACCGCATGGCGCGCACGCCCGTGAACGTCGACGCCGGTTGGGGACCGTTGTCCACCGAATTCAATCTGGCGGCTTCCCTGCGTTACGTCCACGCTTACGGTGGACCCGGGGCGGCAGCAAAAGGACTCTTCCACGCGGCCTGGCAGATATTCGACAACAGGTGGATCAATATTCCCACCCGGTCGCTCGACGAACCCTTACCCGGCCATCGCTCGGACGCACCGGACGCGGCCGCCGCGGCGGAACGCATCGTCCACTCTATCAAGTCGCTGGATATCCACGGCGTGGGCGACCAGGTGGTGGGATATCTGAACAGCGGCTACGACGGATCGGACTTGCTTAAGGAAGTAGGGCGGGCGATTCTGTGGGACGATACCAACATGGAACTGCTGCCCACGCTGCGCGTCGCGTTCAATGAATGGGAGCGCGTCGCCGGTGGAGATGCCGACAGTGGCGCGGAGCATCCGTCCCGCTATCAACTCCTGGTGGGACTGGTGCGTTACGCCACGGATGTACGATTGAACAAGAACAGCATGGCCTCCATCAACACGGCGATGCGGTTTTCAGAGGGACGGACGACCGTCGAGGTTTTCGACGAATAGATGTGCGAATAGCGATATAACGGATTGCAATGACCGATTAATGGAGAGGTAACCTGTTATGGCGGAAGAACAGAATGGATTCGTAAGGGTAGCGGCCACGGCCGAGGTGGCGGATGGCAAGCCCAAGGCCGTGAAGGTGGAGGGAAGAAGCATCGCCCTCTTCAGGCACAACGGGACGATCTTCGCCACGGACAACCAGTGCCCCCACATGGGCTATCCGCTCACGCGGGGCCGCGTCCGCAACGGCGTATTGACCTGCGACTGGCATGGATGGAGCTACGATCTCGGCGGCGGTGGTTGTTTTACCGGCGGGTGCGACGACCTGGAGACCTTTCCGGTCGAAGTACGTAACGGCGACGTGTTCGTGAGCGTGAGCGAAGGGGGATCGAAGCGGTCCGACGCGCACTTCCTGCTGTTGAAGGAGGGGCTTTACTCAACCGATCAGTGGACCATCTCCAAGGCCGTGGCCATCATGCTGGCCCGGGGCGTGTCCGAGCGGGACACGTTGAACCTCATCATCCGTCACGGCGGCCGGCACATCGCCACGGAAAGGGGCGCCAACGACGGCGGAGGAGAGGTGTCCGATTTCATCAATGGGATCAAGGTGGCCCGTCAGTACGAGAGCGACGACCGCATCATCCCGCTGACCTTCGCCGCCCATGGATTGTCGGGGCGCGCTGGGGACCGGCCGAGCATCCAGCGGCTGCCCGATCCGATCACCTGGGAGAAACTCGAAGGATGGATCCGGGTGTTCTCGAAGGACAAGAAATGGGAAGGCATCGAGAAGTGCCTGATCACCGCCCGGCGGCTGGGCGGCCACGACGACGAGATCCTGCCCCTGCTCTACGAATGTGCCGTGGCGCCCCACTTCCTCGGCAATTCGAACAACCTGCTCAATATCGGTTACATCGCGGAAGTGCTCGAGGAATTCGGATGGGACGAGGCCGAGGAACTGGTCTGCAACCTGTCGGCCAAGATCCTGGGGCAGGAGCGGGGACTGCCCGACGAGATCAGGCAGTCGGCCATCGACCGATTCATCGCGGATACCGAGACCCTGGATTCCGTCGGCGATGGGTCATCTGAAGGTTCCGACGCGACGTTCGACGAAGACGCCTTCGCGGAAGGACTGGTCAGCGGGGAAATCGGTTCGACATTCGGCGCGGTCACCCGGGCCTTGAATGACGGTGTATCGATCGATCGGATCGTGACGACCATGGTGGTCCTGGCGGCGGACCGCATGGCGCGCACGCCCGTGAACATGAACCCCGGTTGGGGTGGACTGGTCCGGGAGATGATGATGGCCTCTTCGGTCCGGAAGGCCCAGCGGTACGGCGGCCACCGGGTCGCCGCCCAGGCTCTGTACCACGTCGCCTGGCAGTTCTACGGCGACCGGTGGCTGAACATCACTCATCGTCCGTTGTCCGAGGCCCGCGGTGATCTGCAGCCGGGTAGCGCGAAGGAGGCCGAAGCGATCGAAGGCGTCCTTACCTCCATCGAGCAGATCCAGATCAGGGAGATCGGAAGGCAGACCCGGGACTACCTGCGGTCAGGATACTCGGGCGACGCGTTGCTCCGGGAACTCGGCCTGGTGATCCTCAAGGACGACAACGGCCGGAACATCCTCTCCACGCTGCGCACGATATTCGACGAGTGGATGCTGTGCGAGGACCACCCCTCGCGCAGCCAGTTGCTGGTCGGCCTCGCGCGCTGGGCCACCGACAGCCGACGCGCCACGGGAAGCCAGTCCGCCGCGGCGACCGCCCTGCGGTTTGCCAAGGGACAGACCGCGGTGGATCTGTACGAGGCGTAGCACGGTCTGAATCAGTGTGAAGGAGGCAGGGCATGGCCGCCGATCCTGCTGAAAAGCGCCTAT
>LXNJ01001977.1_pt1 | contig 11625 bp, 9 predicted proteins | sample 809081 | NCBI WGS metagenome assembly LXNJ01 (sample SAMN04870510, study PRJNA318959) | sponge metagenome | biome: sponge; feature: marine sponge reef; material: water | host: Petrosia ficiformis | place: Greece: Milos, Mediterranean Sea | collected 2013-05-29 | depth 5-7 m
TCGCGAAAATAGGCGAATCGATCCGGCTCGGCGACGTCCGCCGTGCGCCACACTTCGTACCGCCAGTTCCGCGCGCGCGGCGCCTGTCCGGCCTCGCGGGCCATGGTGCGTTCCCTCGAGTCCCGTTCCGGTGCGCTATGGGCCGGGAACCGGCCCGGCGCTTTTGTCAGGATAGGGCAGTGCGATGGCCGAGGCAATTCTGCGGTCGCCGGCCGGCGCTCGGGCATGAGGGAGCAGACCGATGACCATCCACCGCAGACAGTTCATGCAAGCGGCGGGCGCGGCGGGCGCGCTGGCCACGGTTCCGACAACCGTATTGGCCGCCGACGCAGCCAAACCCGCCGGAACACCGAAGCAGGAGGCAAACATGACGACTTTCGTGCTGATTCACGGCGCCTGGCACTATGGCGCGTTGTGGGAGGACGTTGCGAAACCGCTGCGCAAGGCCGGGCACACCGTTCACACCCCGACCCTGGCCGGCAACGGACCCGGTGACGGCATCGACCGGACCGTCGGGCACAGCGATGCCGTCAAGTCGGCCGTCGACTATGTCGTGGAAAACGACCTGAAGGACTTCGTGCTCCTCGGCCATTCCTACGGCGGCACGATCATCTCCCGCATGGCGGAGGAGCTGCCGGACCGCATCCGCCGGCTGATCTACTGGAACGCCTTCGTGCTGAACGACGGCGAATCGATCGAAGCGGTCAGCCCGCCGCACTACAAGCAGCTGATGGATGCGATCGCGGCCTCCGGGGCCTACGGCCCGGGCGCGGTCAAACTGCCGTTCCCGGTGTGGCGCGAGGCGTTCATGAACGATGCGGACCTTGCGCTCGCCCAGAAGACCTACGAATTGACGACGCCGCATCCGCTGCGGACGCTGACCGACCGGGTGGCGCTGAAATCCTTCCACGAACTGAAGACTCCGCGCTCCTACATCAACTGCACGGAAGACATCGCCATGCCGCCGGGAGATTTTGCCTGGCATCCGCGGTTCACGGCGCGTCTGGGCCTGTGCCGGCTGGTGCAAATGCCGGGCGGTCACGAAGCCTGCTTCACCAATCCCGAACTGCTCGCCGCCAAGATCGTCGAAGCGGGGCGGGATTGAGCCAGCCGCAGGCGCCGCGCCGTTTCGCCGCCTTGGGCGCCGATTGACTGGGCGGCCGCCTCCGCCTACTTCCGCGCCGTGTTCCTGCTGACGCGGGCGCCGGGCTTTGTTCCCGGCCGCCACGGGCCTTCCGCCGAAGGCCCTGCGCAGGATGAGACAACAACATCGGCGCGGTCCGGCTTTCACGCCTCCGCTGCCGGGACACGGAGCATAGCGATGAGCAAGCGCCTCTCCTCCAAGGAGAAGATTTCGCGCCGCTTGGGCGTCAACCTGTGGGGACGCCCCAAAAGCCCCTACAACAAGCGCGAATACGGCCCCGGTCAACACGGCCAGTCGCGCCGGCGCAAACTTTCGGATTTCGGCGTCCAGCTGCAGGCCAAGCAGAAGCTGAAGGGCTATTACGGCAATATCGGCGAGAAGCAGTTCCGGCGCTACTACGACGAGGCGGTGCGCGGGCGCGGCGATACCGGTGAGAACCTGATCGAATTGCTGGAACGCCGGCTCGACGCCGTGATCTACCGCATGAAATTCGTGCCGACCGTGTTCGCCGCCCGCCAGTTCATCAGCCACGGCCATATCCTGGTTAACGGCAAGAAGGTGAATGTCGCGTCCTACAGGGTCCAGGACGGCGACACCGTCGAGATCAAGGAAAAGTCCCGCGAGCTGCCCCTGGTGCTTGACGCCCAGGAACAGGTCGAGCGCGATGTGCCGGAATACCTCACGGTCGATTTCGAGAAGATGCGCGGCCGGTTCGTCCGCGGCCCCGGCGTGGCGGATGTGCCCTACCCGGTCCAGATGGAGCCGAACCTGGTCATCGAGTTCTATTCGAGGTAACGCGGCGGACCGGCTCCGTGGCCGGCCGGCACAGCCTGAAGATTGCGATTTCTGTCTTCGGCCCCCACCGGAGGGCCGGACGGCCGCTCACCCGCCCTGCGCCGCGACCGACCGGGCGACGGCGCAAAATTGCACCACCGTCAGGGTTTCGCCCCGGGCAGTCGGGTCGATGTCGAGCGACCGGAGTGCCGCCGCCGGCTCGGCCAGCAGCGGCTTCAGGCTCTGGCGCAACATCTTGCGGCGCTGGCCGAACGCCGCCGCGGTGACCTGTTCCAGACACGCCTTTTCAGCCGGCGCGAGCGGCGCTGCGCGCGGGCGCAGCGAGACGACGGCAGAGGCGACTTTCGGCGGCGGCGTGAAGGCGGCGGCCGGCAGGCCGAACACCGGCACTGCCTCGCACAGCCACTGGGTAAGGACGGAAAGCCTGCCATAGGCCTTCGACGCCGGCCGGGCGGTCAGCCGGTCGGCGACTTCGCGCTGGAACATCAGGACCATGTGTTCGATATCCGCCAGGTCGTTCAGCCAGCGGACCAGCAGGGGCGTGCCGATATTGTAGGGCAGGTTGCTGACGATCCGGTAGGGCGGCGGCAGGCCGTGTTTACGCGCGGCCGATTGCAGGTTCATTTCCAGCGCGTCGGCTTCGATCGGGACAAGCCGGCCTTCGGCGCGCGCCGCAAGTTCGGCGAGGGCGGCGAGCGCCCGGCCGTCAACCTCTATCGCCAGAACCCGTGCGCCTTCGCGCAGCAGCGAGCGGGTCAGGCCGCCCGGACCGGGGCCGACCTCGATCACGGTTCCGCGCGACAGGTCGGCCTCGCCGGGGTCGCGGGCAGCCCGGGCAATCCGGTCGGTCAGGTTGGCATCGAGCAGGAAATGCTGGCCCAGGTTTCTGCGGGCCGCGAGGCCATGCCGGCGGACGACATCGCGCAGCGGCGGCAGGTCGGAAAAGGCCGCCGGTTCCGGCACGCCCGCTCAGCCGCCGGCCAGGGCCGGTGCCCGGCGCTGCGCCATGGCCGCAGCCATCTGCAGCGCCGCGATCAGGCTGGACGGACTGGCGCGTCCGGTGCCCGCAATGTCGAGCGCCGTACCGTGATCGGGCGACGTCCGGATCCACGGCAGTCCCAGGGTCACGTTGACGCCGCGCTCAATATCCAGGGTCTTGAGCGGAATCAAGCCCTGATCGTGATACATACAAACCGCCGCGTCGTAGGTCGCGCGCGCCGCCGCGTGGAACAGGGTATCGGCCGGGTAAGGGCCGGACGCGTCGATGCCGGCGTCGCACAGCGCGGCGATCGCCGGTGCGACGATCTCGGTTTCCTCGCGGCCCAGCGCGCCGGCCTCGCCGGCATGCGGATTGAGGCCCGCGAAGGCAAGCCGCGGCTTCGCAATCCCGAAGTCCCGGCGCAACGCATCGGCCGTGATCCGCCCGGCGGTCTCGACCGTATCGACCGTCAGGAAAGCCGCGACCTGCGCCAGCGGAATATGTGCGGTTACCAGGCTGACGCGCAGCATGGGGCTCGCAAGCATCATGACGACTGGCCCGCCGCCGGCGCAGTGCCGGAGGTAGTCCGTATGGCCCGGAAAGCCGAACCCGGCCGCCATCAGGGGCGCTTTCTGGATCGGGTTGGTCACCATGGCGCCGGCGTGGCCCCGGCGCACCAGGTCGACCGCCCGGTCGATGCTCTCGATCACGGCTGCGGCGGATTTCGCGTCGGGCCGCCCGGTTGCGTCGGCGACGGCGGTACGAAGCGGCAAAACCGGCAGGCCGTCGCCGAAAGCCGCACCCGCTTCGTCTGCGCAGGCGATCGGAACGACGGGCGCCCCACAGCCGGGCAGGCCGGCAAGCGCGCGCAGCCGGTCCGGCGAATCGATCGCGAAAAAGGGCGGAATATCGCCGGTCTTCCCGGTCCGGCCGGCGCACCATGCCTTGAGCGCAATTTCGCCGCCAATGCCGGCCGGTTCCCCCATGGTCAGGGCCAGCGCCGGGGCGGAAGCGGGACCGTCCCGTTTACGACATTCCGGTTCGGAGATCGCGGAAGCCGGCGCCGGAGACACAGCTGGCGTCAAATCCTGATGTCTATGGTGGCGGCGCGCCGCAGGTCGCGCAGATACTGGCGGGCGCGGACGCCGACCTTGCGATCGAACAGGCTATCGGCGACCTCCTTGCGGGTCGGCGGCTGGCCGGCGCCGTAGGGGCGTTTCGAAACCAGCGCGAGAAGGTAATATCCGGAAGCCGTCCGCACCGGCCCGATCACCTGGCCGGGTTTCACCCGCTTGATGGCGGCATCCAGCTCGGGCTGCAACTGGCCCTCGAAGACGACCCCCATGTCGCCGCCGCTACTCGCCGTGCTCGCCTGGGAAAACTGCCGCGCCAGACCGCGGAAGCTGGCGCCGCGCCGGATTTGTGCGATCAGCCGCCGCGTGGTGCGCAGCGCGCTGTCGCCGCTCTCCCGGTCGAACGGAATGTAGATTTCGAGAATGCGGTAAACCAGCTTGTTCTTGTTGGCGTTGAGCCGGGCGATCGCTTCGTCGATCTCCGGCTCGGTTATCCGGGTCCGGGATGCGAAAATCCGCCCGATGACCTTGGTCCAGGCGATCGACGCCCTGACCTGATCGACGATCGCGATTGGATTGACGTTGCGCCGGCGCAGTATCTTGAGCAGCTGACCGCTCGGCATCCCGTTGCTCTTCTCGATCTTTGCCAGCGCGCGGGCGATCTCCCTGTCGCTGACCGAGACGCCGATTCGCTCGGCTTCGTGGAGTTGGATAGCCTCGACAATCAGCTGGTTGAGAATCTGCGGCCGCAGTTTCTTTCGCGTTTCGGCATTCTCCGGAATGCCGGCCGACATGAAGACGAGGCCAAGGCGCGAGCGGACATCGAGCACCGTGATCGCCTTGTTGTTGGCGACGGCGGCGATGCGGGCGCTATCGGAAGACTGCGCCGATGCGACGCTTCCGTTTGCAAGCCAGGTCGTCAACCCGATCGCCGGACCTGCCATGAGACCCGCTGCAAACCCTGCAGCGAGCATTCCCGCGGACCGGGCCAGTTCAACCGCGCGTAACATTCGATAGCGCTCCAATCCCGTGTAGGAAAGCCCTGACAGTTCAAGGATATAAGCTGCCGCCGCGGGCGATATCAACAGGGGGCCGGATCACACTGTTGCGCGGGCCCGGCGCGACCGCGCGCCATCGACTGCGTCACCCTCCGATCTGGCCCAGGTGTTTGAGGTCCAGCCGGAAAAGAAAATCGGTCGACGGCCGGACATCGCGGTCTTTCGTGAAACTCTGGCCGAGGGTAAGGCGCAGCGCGCAGCACTCATTGTTGAACTGTCCGCCGACCTGCCAGTTCAGGTTTCCGGCCTCGTCCCCCAGGTTCCAGCGGCCGCCACCGAAAATCGTCCACTGCTTCGTCACACCGGAGCGGACCGTGAACGCCATCTCTTCGCGCGACGGTATTTCGGTGTCCCGCTCGTCGCTCTCGAACTGCAGGTAGCTGGCTGAAGCGTTGAGCGCGGGAACTCCGGCGTATGTCGTCACCTCGTTGCGTTGCGCCCGGAAATTGTCGGGGTGCAGGCGGAACCGGTACACCAGATCGAGATATTGCCCCGGATTGATTCGCAGGCGGCCGACCAGATCGGACATCGCGTTGCGAAGACCGGAACCGCGGGCGAAGTCTCCGCTGCCGGAAAGGCGCAGATTCTGGCCGAGAAACAGTTCGGACTGGCCGCCCCGGTTGCCGAGAAATGCGGCGTTGACCCCGTAAACGAAACGGGAGCCGTCATCGACCCGATCCCTGCCGGGATAGCGGTTTGCCGAGAACAGGTTCGCGTCGTCCAGCTCGAAATCGACGCTGTCCTCGTTCGGAATTTTCGACGTGTTCAGATTTGAAGTCGTGCCGATCAGGGCGGCGCGCGGCTCGACGACCAGCCGGACGTTGCTGAGTTCCCGCACCAGCGGATAGCCGAACTCCACCTCGGCGACAGGATGGAAACGACCGGCGAAGCCGTTGAATCTGGCGGCTGCGGGCCGGTCGACTTCCGCCACATAGTAACCGTCGGCAAACAGGTCGAATTTCCCGACGAAGCTCAAGCCGGTCGGCTTGTGGATATGGGGCAGCCGCCAGCCCAGATTGATCGTGGTCCGGTAGCTGTCTGTGCCTTCCCACCGGGTCAGGTTGGCTGTCGAGAAGCCGAAACGCCAGCGCCCGAATCTCGGGACGGTCGCGCCGAAGCGCTCGTGCTCGATATACGGCGCGACCAGCGGGGACTTGCGATAGCTGTCGTCGACCCGCAAGCCCTGGAAATGATGCAGCCGAAAGGCCGTGTAGTTGCGGTCGTGAAAGCCTTCGAGCCAGGCCGTGCTCTCCAGGCTGTTGGCGTTGGCCACGTCGTACCGGCGCAGGTAGGTGTCGTCGGCCGACCAGTTCCCGTCGACGCCGATACGCCAGAATCTGTCGATATCGTAGCGGATTTTGCCGAAGAAGTGTCCGCGCGACCGGTCCCGGAAAACCGGCCTGACATCGGGGTTGGGATGACTGGTTGAGGTGTAGCTGCCGCTGAGGAAGATCGCGCCCCTTTCGAGCCTTTCCCGGTATTCTGCGAAGAACACCGGGCTTTCCCGGGTCGAAATGAGTGGCGTCAGGGTGGCATCCCGGTCGCGCCCGATACGCCAATAGTAGGGTACGCTGATCCAGGCGCCGCGCTGCTTTCCGGTTCCGAAGGTCGGCGCCAGGAACCCGCTGCGTCGCTCGACCGTCGGATCGGGATGGGAAAAATAGGGCGAGTAGAATACCGGCAACCCGTAGATCTCCAGCCAGGCGTCGCGATATTCGATATCGCGGGTCTTCCAGTCGTGGATCACCCGGCGGGCCTTCAGCCGCCACAGCGGCGCCCTCGTCGGATCCTCTTCGCAGAGTTTGCATGGCGAGAATACGACCTTGGCCATTTCCGTCTTTCGGCCACCGGTGCGCGTTGCGCCGTTGGCGGCGAGGCGGGTACCGTCGGGAAACAGCATGCGGAAACGCTCGATCACCCCGTCGCGCAAGTCCTCCGACAGCACGACCCGGTCGCCGAACACCGTTTCGCCGCCCGGTTCGGCGATCGACACGTTGCCCAACGCCGTCACCCGGCCGGCCCGACGGTCGTAGACGACCCTGTCGGCGCGGACGGTCCGGCCGCCCTGGGTCACCTGGACATTGCCGGTGGCGACCGTTCGGCCGCCCTGCTCGTCGTGGCGCAGGCTGTCGGCGGTGATCACGACAGGCTGTTTGCCCATCTTCGGCACCTGGGCGAGGGTTCCGGGTGAACCGCCCGGCAACAGTGCGAAGGCCAAGAGGATTACCGGCCCGACCCGTTTTACAAGGAGCCTGGCCTGTCGCAATCCGGGGCTAGCCATCTTCCAGATGGAGTAATGCGGTTATGCCGAGAAAAGCCGTTGCCAAGGCCGGCGCCCACGCCGCGAGCACGGGCGGTACGCCGGTCGAATGCGCCAGGGCGATGACGAGGTCGGAGACGAAAAAAAGCACGATTCCGGCGCCGATTCCCCCGGCGACGGCGAGCAGGACTCCGGTCCGCCGGTTGTGCCGCAACGACGACACCGCCGCGATCAGAATCATCGCGCAGTAGAGCATCGGCTCCGCGAGCAGCGAATGCCAGTGCAGCCGGTGCCTCTGGGCGGAGAATCCCAGGGCTTCGAGCGAATCGATAAAGCGGGGGAGATCCCAGAAGGAAACCGAAGAGGGCGAAGAAAAACTCTCCTGAATCGATTCCAGGGTAAGTGTCGTCGGAATCGCGTGAACGGCCTTGCGCACCGGCGGCTCTCCGCGCACGGAGACCCAGGCATTCTCCATCCGCCATGCCCGGTCCCGCAGCACCGCGGTCGCCGCATCGATGCGGCCGTCGAAGCGATCGTCCCGACCGTACAGCAAGACCATCACGTTCTTCAGGGTGAGCGTCTCCCGTTCCACCGACGAACTCTTGGCATGGATGACGGCCTGCCCGTCGTCTGCCGGCTGGCGCAACCAGACACCCGAATGGGTAGCCGCCATCAGTGGAGACCGCCCCTTCAGGTGCCGGTTCTCAAGCTGCTCGTAACGGCCGATCAGGATGGTGCCCATCGGGTTGATCATGCTGACCTTAACGATGCCCAGCATCGCAGCGGCGAAAACGACCGGCAGCACGAAATGCCAGACCGAAACGCCGGACGCTCTCAGCGCAATCAGTTCGCTGGTCCGGTTCAGTCTCCAGAAGCCGAGCATGCCGCCGAACAGGATTGCGAACGGCATCGTTTTCTGGACGGTCTGCGGCAGCTTGTAGAACGCCATGTTGACGACGACGCCGAAGGTTGCGCTCTCCTTGCCGGATGCCCGGCGGAGCAGTTCGATCAGGTCTACGATCAGAATGACGGCAACAAAGAGAATGAAGACAAGCAGGAACGCGCCCAGAAACTGCCGGGCCAGGTAGATCGAAACGCCGAGCGAAAGCCGGGTCGGCCGGACCGGGCGCAGCGGCGCGCCGTGCGAACTGTCAGCAACGGGAGCGCCGGTCCGCGTCATGCGCCGGCGGACCCTTTCTCGCCGGCGCCGCCGCTCGCCTGCCTTTCGATGAAACCGGCGACAGCGGACAGCCAGTCCGTCCGAGCGAGCAGGACCATGCCACCGACCATCGGCAGGACGGCGTTCGCATAGGCCAGCGGGATCAGCGCATTCTGCTTGGCGGCGGCATTGAACAGGCCGATGGCGGCACCTTCGCACAGCCCTGCGGCGCTGAGCACGAATGCAATCCGCACTGCCTGTCCCCGTTTGTTGAATTGCCCGGCCAGCATGATGACCAGCGCAAGAACCGGCAACGTCAGTGCATAGAGCGGGGCAATCAGCCGGTTATGCCCTTCGGCGATCAGCTTGCTGCGGTTTCGCCGGTCGCCCGGGTTGTCGCCCGGCCGGAGCAGTTCGCCGATGAAGCGTTCGTTGGGTTTGATGTAGCCGCGTTTTCGCGGCTTGCCGAGCGCGAAATCGAAGCTGTAGCGCTCAAAATACAGGGTGGCGATCTTGCCGGTGGCGCGGTCGCGTTCCTGCCGGTTGCCCCGGCCCATCAGAACGCGCGGACCCGTCTCCGAAAACGTCACGGTGCCGCGCTCCGCCATCATGGTGACGGTCCTCGACGCGTCGCGGTTGTCCTGGACCAGGATGCCGCGCACCTCGTCGCCGACCCGCTCGCGGACATAGATGGTCAGCTTGTCGCCGAAATTGGTAAAGGCGCCCTCCTGGATCAGCCTGACCGAGAAATTGTTGCGGACGTCGTCCTGCAAATCCCGGAACTGTTTGAACGAAACCGGCAGGAGATAGAGGCTGATGAAATAGCAGACTGTCACGCCCGCGACGCCGAGCGTCGCGACCGGCATCGCCAGGTCCAGATCGCTCAAGCCGGCCGAGCGCATGACCACCAGTTCGCGGTCGTTCAGCATCTTGGTCAACACGAAGACGGTCGCCAGGAACAGCGCGATCGGCAGCGTGATGAGCAGGAACGACGGTACCAGCAGCGCGGTCAGCTCAAGGAACACGTCGAGCGACAGGCCCCGGTTCAGGATAAGCTTGAAAAAGCGGGTCGATTGAGTCAGCCAGACGACGACCGTCAGCGTGACGGCGATGAACAAGGTTGCGACCGCAATCTGCCGCAGAATATAGAACTGCACTCTCGTCATGCGCCGGATTATACGCCCAACAGGCGGCGGCGGGCCACTCCTGCAATCTGCGGCTAAGCCGCTTGAGACGGGCGTGAGTCTGCCTTTGCGGGCGCTTCGGCGCCGGCCACGGCGGCGTCGCAATCCGCAACAATACGTGACTTGGTGAGGCGCCGCGGCTTGTGGCACAGTCGCGCCGGACCGGAAACGGGCCGGCCGTCGGCATAACCCCGGCGCCGCCCAGATCGAACCTGCCGGTCGGAAGGACCAGACCGGACCATGCCACAGGAGCCCTCCGCATTTGGCGGCGATCCCGCGCCGTTCCGAATCTCCGCCGTCGTCCTGGGCGCGGGCAAGGGCATTCGCATGAATTCGCGGCTGCCGAAGGTTCTGCACCCGATCGGCAACCGTCCGATGGTGCTATACTCCCTGAATGCGGCGGTGGCGGCCGGCGCCGAGACCTGCATCGTTGTCGTCGGACCCGACATGGCGGAAGTCGCCGAAGCGGTCGCGCCCGTGCCGACGGCCGTCCAGGCCGAACCGCGCGGAACGGCGGATGCCGTCAAGCCGGCGCGCAGCGCGACCGGCCCGGACGCGGATACCGTCCTGATCCTCTTTGGCGACACGCCGCTGATCCTTCCCCAAACCCTGGAAGCCATGATCGCCCGGCGACGCGCGGGCGGACATGCCGTCGTCGTCCTGGGCTTCCGGCCTGCGGATCCCGGCGGCTACGGCCGGCTCGTGCAGGGCAGCGACGGCACGCTTGAAGCCATCGTCGAAGCGCGGGACGCCACGGCCGAACAACGGGAAATCGGCTTGTGCAATTCCGGCGTCATGGCGGTCGACGGCGCGATCCTGTTCGACCTCGTCGACGCCGTGCACAACGACAATGCCAAAGGCGAGTTTTACCTGACCGATATCGTCGGCATTGCACGACGACACGGCCGGACAAGCAGCATTATCGAGGCCGGGGCCGACGAACTCCTCGGGATTAACAGCCGGGAGGAACTGGCCGCTGCGGAACGGATATTCCAGCAGCGGATGCGCCGGGCGGCGATGGCGGGCGGCGCCACGTTGACCGATCCGGACTCCGTCTGGTTCAGCTACGATACCGTGCTTGGCCGGGACGTGACGGTCGGCCCGCAGGTTGTGTTCGGTCCAGGGGTCGTCGTCGGCGACGATGTCGAGATCAAGGGTTTCTGCCACATAGAGGGAGCGGCGCTGGACCGCGGTGCCACCGTCGGCCCCTTTGCCCGGTTGCGGCCGGGCGCCCAGTTGCGGGAAGGGGCGAAGATCGGAAATTTCGTCGAAGTCAAGAACGCGGTGATGAAACCGGGCGCCAGGGCGAACCATCTGACTTATATCGGCGACGCTGAGGTCGGCGCCGGAGCGAATATCGGCGCTGGTACGATCACCTGCAACTATGACGGATTCCGGAAAGCCAGAACGGTGATCGGCGACGGCGCGTTTATCGGATCGAACAGCGCCCTGGTGGCCCCGGTCACCATCGGCGAACGCGCCATCGTCGGCGCCGGCAGCACGATCGACCGGGACGTCGAGGCCGATGCCCTGGCGCTGACCCGGGCCGAACACACGGCCGTGCCCCGCGCCGCCGAGAAGATCCGCCGGCGCAAGACCGCGGGCGCCCGGGAAATCCGGGGCGGGAAGAAGTAAGGGACCGGCGGCGCGTGTGCGGCATTATCGGCATCGTCGGCAGGGAACCGTGCGTTCCGCTGCTGGTCGACGGCCTCAAGCGGCTGGAATATCGCGGCTACGACAGCGCCGGCGTCGCTACTGTCGAGAACGGCCTGATCCGGCGCCGGCGGGCCGAAGGTAAAATCGGGAGGCTCGAAGCCAAGCTCCGGCACCGTCCGATCGGCGGAACGATCGGCATCGGCCATACCCGCTGGGCGACCCACGGCATCCCCAACGAGATCAATGCCCACCCGCACATCACCGACCGGGTCGCGCTCGTCCACAACGGAATCATCGAGAATTATCAGGAACTGAAG
>LXNJ01001978.1_pt1 | contig 11619 bp, 10 predicted proteins | sample 809081 | NCBI WGS metagenome assembly LXNJ01 (sample SAMN04870510, study PRJNA318959) | sponge metagenome | biome: sponge; feature: marine sponge reef; material: water | host: Petrosia ficiformis | place: Greece: Milos, Mediterranean Sea | collected 2013-05-29 | depth 5-7 m
CGTCCCACGGATGCAAAAATGTGCTAAGGTGCACTTCCATCTTCCGGCATGGACGCGGGACCGGGTCAAAGATGGGAACCACCCAATACATCTTCGTAACCGGCGGGGTCGTGTCCTCGCTCGGCAAGGGTATCGTTACGGCTTCGCTGGCGGCCGTTCTCGAAGCGCGCGGCCTCAAGGTCAACATCCTCAAGATGGACCCCTACATCAACGTCGATCCCGGCACGATGAGCCCGTTCCAGCACGGCGAGGTGTTCGTCACCGCGGATGGCGCCGAAACGGATCTCGACCTCGGCCACTACGAGCGGTTCATTCGCGGCGTGCGCATGTCGCAGCAGAACAACTTCACCACCGGCAGCGTCTACGACGAGGTCATCCGCAAGGAACGGCGCGGCGACTACGAAGGCCGCACCGTCCAGGTCATCCCGCACATCACCGACGAGATCAAGCGCCGAATCCGCGCCGTGGGCGAAGGATTCGACATCGTCATCGTCGAGACCGGCGGCACCGTGGGCGACATCGAGTCGCAGCCGTTCCTCGAGGCGGCGCGGCAACTGCGCCTAGAGATCGGCGGCCGCAACACCATGTTCATCCACCTGACGCTGGTGCCCCGCCTTGCCACGGCGGGCGAGATCAAGACGAAACCGACCCAGCACTCGGTCAAGGAACTCCGTTCCATCGGCTTGCAGCCCGACGTGCTCATCTGCCGTTCCGAAGAGCCGCTGCCGAAGGCCGTTCGCGCCAAGATCGCGCTGTTTACGAACGTTGAGGAACCGGCGGTCATTTCGCTCCAGGATGTGGCGATGTCGATCTACCAGGTACCGGTGCTACTGAACGAACAGTGCCTGGACGATTTGGTGGTGGAGAAGTTCCGACTGGATTGCGCGAGTGCCGACCTCCTGGAGTGGCGACGGGTTGTCGACGCCTTGAGTTCGCCGGAAAGGACCACCGAGATCGCCATCGTCGGCAAGTACCTCGATTTGCCGGACGCCTACAAGTCCCTGACTGAAGCCATCATCCACGCAGGCATCCAGAACCACACCCGGGTGGAGGTTCGCTACGTCGACGCCGAGCATCTTGAGCAAAACGGCTGCGATGTCCTTGCCAGCGTGCACGCAATCCTGGTTCCCGGCGGCTTCGGTCCCCGGGGTTTCGAAGGCAAGATCCTGGCGGCGCAATATGCCCGCGAACACAACGTCCCGTACCTCGGCATCTGCTACGGTCTGCACGCGGCGGTGATCGACTTCGCGCGTCACGTCGCCGGGCTCGAGGGCGCGCATTCGACCGAGATAAACCCGGAAACCGAACACCCCGTGATCGGCCTGGTGTCCGAGTGGCATGACCTCACGGGCGAAACCCAGCAGCGCAATGGCGACGAGGGCCTCGGCGGCACCATGCGGCTCGGCGAGCAGCGATGCCTTCTCGACGCGGCGAGCCTTGCGCGTACCCTGTACGGCGAAGAGGCTGTCCTGGAGCGCCACCGGCACCGCTACGAGGTCAACAATACCTACGTCCCGTCCATCGTGGAGCACGGCATGGCGGTGGCCGGGCGCAGTGATCGCGACGATCTGGTCGAGATGATCGAACTGCCCGCCCACGACTGGTTCGTGGCATGCCAGTTCCATCCCGAGTTCAACTCATCGCCCAGGGACGGGCATCCGCTGTTCCGGGGATTCATCGCGGCGGCCAACCGGCATGCGGATCAGCCGCAGCCCACCGAAATCGCGGCAGGCTAATACCGCGACCAGGCCGGGGCCGGCAGGGAAACCGAAGTCGGAAACGGATCGGACAGGGAAGGAGGAGTCCGGATTTGCAGCTTTGTGGTTTCGAGGTAGGGCTCGATCACCCCCTATTCCTGATTGCCGGCCCTTGCGTGATCGAGTCGGAGGGGCTCGCGATGGAAACCTCGGCGGGGCTCAAGGCCATCGCCGAGAGCGTGGGTTTGCCGTTCATCTACAAGAGTTCGTTCGACAAGGCCAATCGGTCGTCCCACGAGAGCTACCGGGGGCCTGGAATCGACGAGGGGCTTCGAATCCTCGACCGGGTACATCGCGAAGTCGGCGTGCCGGTGCTCACCGACGTCCACGAGGACACGCCCCTTGACGAGGTGGCGGACGTGGTCTCGGTGTTGCAGACCCCCGCTTTCCTGTGCCGGCAGACCAATTTCATCCAAAACGTCTGCGCCCAGGGTCTGCCCGTCAACATCAAGAAGGGTCAGTTCCTCGCGCCGAATGACATGCGTCATGTCGTCGGCAAGGCGCGGGCGACTGGAAACGATCGGATCATGGTCTGCGAGCGGGGCGCGAGCTTCGGCTACAACAACCTGGTGTCTGACATGCGCGCCCTGGCGATCATGCGCGATACCGGCTGCCCTGTGGTATTCGATGCCACGCATTCGGTGCAGATGCCGGGCGGGTTGGGCGACAAGTCCGGCGGCCAGCGCGAGATGGTGCCAGTGCTGGCCCGGGCCGCCGTGGGCGCGGGGGTGGCGGGACTCTTCATGGAAACCCACCCCGAACCGGAGCGTGCCCTGTCGGACGGTCCCAACGCGTGGCCGACGCCCCTGATGGCAGACCTGCTCCGGGAACTCGCCGAACTCGATGCCGTGGTCAAACGCCACGCGTTCCTCGAGGATGCGGTGCGATCCCCGCCGGGTGAAGACTGAGGGTGGCACTCATCGAGGCGGTCCGGGCCCGCGAGATGCTTGACTCCCGGGGCAATCCCACCGTGGAGGTGGATGTCGTCCTGGACACCGGCGAGTCGGGGTCGTCCCTTGTCCCCTCGGGGGCTTCGACCGGCTCCCGCGAGGCCCGCGAGGTTCGCGACGGTGATGCGGGTCGGTATGGCGGCAAGGGCGTACGTGGCGCGGTCGCAACCGTGAACGTCGAGATCGCCGCTGCGATGCACGGCTTGCATGCGGACGATCAGGAAACCCTGGACCGTCGCTTGATCGAACTCGACGGCACACCCAACAAGAGCCGTCTCGGTGCCAACGCGATCCTGGGCGTATCGCTGGCGACCGCGAAGGCGGCGTCCGCCGCCCGGGGCATCCCGCTATACGTCCACTTGCGAGACCTCCACGGCGGCGGTCCCGTTGTGCGCCTGCCGGTTCCAATGATGAACATCGTCAACGGCGGCGCCCACGCGGACAACAACGTCGACATCCAGGAGTTCATGGTGATGCCCGTAAGGCCCGGCTCCTTCGCCGAGGCGTTGCGCTGCGGCGTCGAGGTCTTCCACGCCCTGAAGGCAACGCTCAGGTCCCGGGGGTTGGCCACGGCGGTGGGCGACGAAGGCGGCTTCGCACCGGATCTCGACTCCAATGCGGCGGCCTTGTCGGTGATCGCCGACGCGGTGGAATCGGCCGGATACGAGTTGGGACAAGACGTCCTCCTGGCGCTGGACTGCGCTGCCACCGAGTTCCATGAGGCTGGCACCTACCGGCTGGCGGGCGAAGGCCGTTGCCTCGACGCCGGCGAATTCGCCGACTACCTCGGTGGACTCCTCGACGACTTCCCGATTATCTCCATAGAAGATCCCTTGGACGAAGACGACTGGTCGGGCTGGCGGTCGCTGACGGCGCGTTTCGGTGCACGCACCCAGTTGGTGGGCGACGATCTCTTCGTGACCGACCACGCGACGCTTGGCCGGGGAATTCGGGACGGTGTTGCCAACGCGATCCTCGTGAAGCCGAACCAGATCGGCACCCTCACCGAGACGCTGGCGGCCATTCGCACCGCGGCGACTGCGGGCTACGGAACCGTGATCTCGCATCGTTCCGGAGAGACCGAAGACACAACCATCGCCGACCTTGCTGTCGCCACGGGTGCGGGGCAGATCAAGACCGGTGCCTGCTCGCGATCCGAGCGGGTCGCGAAGTACAACCGGTTGCTGCGCATCGAGGAAATGCTGGGTGCCGACGCCGAGTACCGCGGCCGCGCCGAACTACCGGGTGGGGGTGCGCGGTAGTGGGCCCGCGCGCACCCATGATCTTCGCGCTCTCGGGGCTCGCCGTATTGGCCGTGCTCCTGTTTCGATTCTGGTTCAGCGAATCGGGGTGGTTCGCGGTTCGGGAACTCGAAGCCAACGTCGAAACCCAGGCACGGCAGACCGCCGAACTCGCCCAGCGCAACCGCGTCCTGGCGGCGGAGGTGTTGACGACGAAAGAAGGCCACGAGGTCGTCGAAGCCCGGGCGCGGGCCGATCTCGGGATGGTGGCCGAGGGTGAGACCTTCTACGTGGTCGTCGACCCCGCCGGGCCGGACGTACAGACGCCATGAAGGATTTCGACCTGCAGGGGATCGGCATGACGTCTCGACGTACCCGCGACCGTCTTGTGCGGCGCCTGCGGGAGGCGGGTATCGCCGACGAGCGCGTTCTCGACACCATCGCCGCGGTACCCCGACACATCTTCGTCGACGAAGCGCTTGCGCATCGTGCCTACGAGGATTCGGCGCTACCCATCGGCCACGGCCAGACTATCTCCCAACCCTATCTGGTGGCGGCAATGACCGTGGCGGTCATCAACGGGGCCGGCGACGGCGGGGCGCCGCGGCAGGTCCTCGAGATCGGTACGGGATCGGGTTACCAAACGGCGATCCTGGCGTCCCTGGTGGAGCGGGTCTACACGGTCGAACGCATCGGCGGCCTGCTGGAACGCGCACGTGAGCGGCTGCGCGCACTGGGTATTCGAAACGTCCGTCTCAAGCACGGCGACGGCAATCTCGGCTGGCCGGAACATGCGCCGTTCGATGCGGTGATGGTGACGGCGGGCGCTTCCCACATCCCCGACGCGGTGATGGATCAGATGGACGATGGCGCACACCTTGTCATACCCGTCGGCCAGGGCGACGTGAAGGAACTCAAGCGTTTGCGCAAGTCGGGCGACTCGTGGCGCCAGGAAACCCTCGACCACGTCCGTTTCGTGCCGTTGGTGCGGGGCATTGCGCGATGAACGACGCCACCGGAGCGGGACGTTCGCCGGTCCGCCACTCTCGTCCCGGCGTCTTCGCCCGCGGTTTGGCCATGGGCATGGCGGAAGCGGTACCCGGCGTGTCGGGTGGAACCATCGCCTTCGTCAGCGGCATATACGACGAGTTGGTCGGCTCGATCGCCTCGTTCTCGCACACCTCGGCGTCGACGCTGCTACGCGATGGCTGGGGTGCCTTCGCGCGTCGGCACAGCCTCGGTTTTCTCGGCGTTCTCGTGGCTGGAATGGCGGTCGGCTTGCCACTCACACTGTGGTTTGTCGTCGGTCTCCTGGAATCCCACGGGGTTTACGTCACGGGGTTCTTCTTCGGGTTGATCGCCGCCTCGGTCGTTCACGTGGGGCGCCAATCGAACTGGCGTTGGCTGCTAACGCTGGGGCTTGCGGGTGCGCTCGGCGGTATAGTGATTGGATTCCTGGATACCGGGACGGCGGGCCAGCAGCCATCGGTGATATTCATCGCCGGCGCATTCGCCGCCACGGCATGGATCCTGCCCGGCCTATCGGGCGCCTTCGTGTTGGTGATGCTGGGACTCTACGAGCCGATGGCGAAAGCGCTGCTTGCCATCGACCTGCCGGTCCTGGCCACCTTCTCCGCCGGTCTGGTGATCGGCGTTGTCTGCTTTTCCAAGTTCCTGGCCTGGTTGCTCGACCGGGCGCGCCCGGCGGTACTCGCGCTGCTCACCGGTCTGATGACGGGCTCGCTGACGCAGTTGTGGCCGTGGCGAGAGACCGGTTTCTCGGACACCGCCGTGGCCGGGGTCGTGGGGGCAATGGTCGTCGGAGCGCTTCTGGTCGGTGTTCTGGGGATCGTATCGGCTCGGCGTGACGGGACGACGGATGAACCATAGCTTGGGAAACGTCTTTCGCATCGTGGGCGTTTGCGCGGCGTTGTCCGTTCTGTTGGCGGCTTGCCTGGCGCACACGCCCGCACCGGTGTCCGAGCGTTCCCTGGTCGAGGGGCCGATGCCCGATGTCTACACCGTGCAGAAGTACGACACGCTGTACTCCGTGGCGTGGCGCTACGAACTCGACGTCAACGAGTTGGCCGCCCGGAACCGGATCAAGCCACCCTACGTGATCGAGACGGGTCAACGCATCGCACTGACCGGAACAGGGCCGCCACCGAAGCCTGCGCGCCCAGCGAGACCCACCTTGGCCCCGGCCAAGCCGTCAGCGGCAAACCCGCAGGTTGAACCCGACAAGCCGGCCGGCGTGAAGGTTCCGCCGGCACCCGTACCCGAGCCCGCTGCGACCCCCGTGGTTGCGCCCAAGCCAACCGCCAGCCCAGCGGTCACGCCCACCAAACCGCCAGCGCCGCAGCCAGCCAAAACGGCGCCGGAAGCGGCACCGGCCAAGCCTGCTGTCGCCGATCCAACGCCCGCAGCGACGGCCCGGCTGGATGTTCCGTCGACCGTGGCGGCAGGCGCATGGCGTCGGCCCGTGGCCGCGAAACCCACGCGTGGATTCGGCGGCGGATCCAAGGGCCTGGACTACTCGCTCCGCAAGGGCACGCTGATTCAGGCCGCCGCGTCCGGCGTAGTGGTCTACGCGGGGCCGGGACTGGGCGGTTTTCGTCACCTGGTGATCGTGAAGGCGAGCGAACGCCATCTCGTCGCCTATGGGGTCAACGTGCGGCCGAATCTGAAGGAAGGCGACACGGTGCGCATCGGTGATGCGGTCGCCCGGGCCGGGTCGGGAACGACGGGTGGTCAATTCCATTTCGAGGTTCGGGACGGCGGCAAACCCATCGATCCCAACTCGCTGTTGGGCAGTTAGCCGCCTGGTTGCCGGTCCCGGGATTGGCGCCGTCGCGGCGCGGTCGTGCCGTCGACGGAGCGCTGGCCGAGCATTGCGGCTTGAGAAGCGGGCCGGCACGAGTAGAATACCGCCTCTTTTTGCGTCCGGAACGTATCGATGACCTTCCTGGTCGGCGAGAACTGCATCAAGTGCAAGCTGACTGACTGCGTGGAAGTCTGTCCCGTGGACTGCTTCTACGAGGGTCCGAACATGCTCGTCATCCACCCGGACGAGTGCATCGATTGTGCGTTGTGCGAGCCCGAATGCCCGGTGGACGCGATCTTCAGCGAGGACGAAATCCCCGACGGCCAAGAGAACTTCCTGGATCTCAACGCCGAACTCGCGGATATCTGGCCGAACATCAACGAGAAGAAAGATCCGCCCGACGACGAAGCCGATTGGCGCGAAGTGACGGGTAAGCGGAAATATCTCGAGAGATAGCCGGCGTCGGGCCGCTCGCGTGGGGACCGGCACCGGTGGCTCGAAACTGTGTCCGCTACGAACTTGCGCGGCACAGACGTCGGCGACGAGCTAGGTGGGTGTGCAAGCGCGTCGGGAGACATCTCGTTTGTGTGGGCAACTCAAAGAGACACGGCGACATCGGCCCGTTGGGCGCGCCGTCGCCTTGGCTCGTCCAACGCGCGTCCATTTACCACCGACAAGGGCGGGGCACGTCGGATCTTACTCGTTTGGTGACCGTTGCGGCGTTCCCTCGGCGGCGTCGTCGCCGCGCGCGGCCTCCTTCAGGTCGTACAAGGCGGCGAGGGCGTCGCGGGGCGACATAGAGTCCGGTTCGAGTTCTTGCAGTTGCCGGGCGATGGCGTTGGTCGCGGATCTTGCCTCCCGAGCGGCGCCGTCGACGTCGCGTAGGTCCTGAAAGAGATCCATCTGTGGCGAAGTGCCGGTGTGGGCATGTCGCGTCTCGAGATCGGCCAAGCGCCGTCTCGCATCGGCGAGAACAGAACCCGGCACGCCTGCGAGCTTGGCGACCTCGATCCCGTAGCTCTGGCTTGCCGGCCCTTCGCGGACGCTGTGCAGGAATACGACCTCGCCCCGGTGCTCGACCGCGTCGAGGTGGACGTTGGCGGCGGCGTCGATTTCCGTCGGCAGCGCGGTCAGTTCGAAATAGTGCGTCGCGAACAGGGTGAATGCCCCGATGTGTCGCGCGATGTAGTCGGCGGTTGCCCAGGCGAGCGCCAGACCGTCGTAGGTACTCGTTCCCCGGCCGATCTCGTCGAGTAGTACGAGGCTACGGGGTGTGGCGTTGTGCAGGATGTGCGCGGTTTCGCTCATCTCCACCATGAACGTGGAACGGCCGCGGGCGAGATCGTCGGAAGCGCCGATCCGCGTGAAGATGCGGTCGATGGGACCGATGGTCGCCGCCGTCGCGGATACGAAGCTGCCGGTATGGGCGAGCAGGGTGATCAGGGCGGCTTGGCGCATGTAGGTGGACTTGCCCCCCATGTTCGGGCCGGTAACGATCAACATGCGGCGCGAGTCGGAGAGCGTCAAGTCGTTCGGGACGAAGGATTCGGTGGACTCTGCTTCGACAACCGGATGCCGGCCGCCTTCGATGGCGAGCCCGGGTTCGTCGGTCAGTATGGGCCGTGCGAACCGGTAGCGGTCGGCGGCGATGGCGAATGCGTTGAGAACGTCCAGCCGAGCCACTTCCCGGGCGGCGCCGCGCAGGCCGTCGAGGCGTGTCTGCAGTTGCGTCATCAAGGTATCGAACAGGTACCGCTCACGCCTCAAAGCCTGCGCTTGGCTGGTCAAGGCTTCGTCCTCGAACCGCTTCAGTTCCGGCATGATGTAGCGCTCGGCGTTCTTCAGCGTTTGTCGGCGCACGTACTCCGGGGGCATCTCGGCGGTCACCGCCCGGCTCGCCTCGATGTAGTAGCCGTGCACCCGGTTGTAGCCGACCTTGAGGTTCGCAATGCCGGTTCGCTGCCGTTCGCGGGACTCCAAGTCGGCCAGCCATTCCGCAGCGTTCTCGGTCAAGTCCTTGAGGCGATCCAGTTCCGGGTCATAGCCCCGGGCGAACACGCCCCCTTCGCGGATTGTCGCAGGCGGGTCGGCGACCAGCGCGGTCTCGAGTTCGCCGAACTCGGCGTCGAAGGGCGGCAGGGCGTCGAACCGCGCGGCGAGATCGAGATCGTCGAGGTCGGCGACGAGACTGTTCACGCATGGCATGGACCCGAGGGCTTGGCGCAACCTGCCCAGATCCCGAGGCGATGCGTTGCCGAGCCCGATGCGGCTGGTGATCCGCTCCATGTCGCCGATGTCCCCCAGCACGTCGGACAAACCGGTCGCCACCCCAGTGTCGCGGACTGCCGCCACGACCGCCTGTCGGTGGCCGAGCGCTTCGTGGTCCCTAACAGGGGCGTTCAGCCACGATTTCAGCAGCCTCGCTCCCATCGCCGTGGCCGTGTGGTTCATCACGGAGAACAATGTGCCGGTGGACTCGCCGTCGAGACGCCGATCTATCTCCAGGTTGCGCCGGGTCTGGGCATCCATGACCACGGTGTCGGTGTCGGCGGTCCGGCTCAGTCGGTCGACGAACGCGAGATCCTGGCAGCGAGCGGCCTGGGCGTAGCGCAGCACGGCCGATGCCGCGCCCACCGCCGCATCCGTTGGGTCGAGTCCGAACGCGCCGAGGTCGGCAACCCGGAAGTGGTCCACCAGGTGGCGGAAGCCGAGTTCGTTGTCGAATTCCAACGAATCGCGCGTCTGCTGCGGCGTCTCGGCGTCGATGTCCATTGGCTCGGGAACGAGCACCTCGGCGGGTTTGACCCGGGCGAGGAGGGCGTCTAGGTCCGCACGACCCGACGCCGTGCTGAACGAGAACTCCCCCGACGCCAGGTTCAACCACGCGACGCCGACACCGGTGGGTGCGGGATTGACCGCCGCGAGTACGCTCTCTCGCTCCGGTGCCAGCAGGCCGTCCTCCGCCAGTGTGCCTGGGGTAACCACGCGCTGTACCTGTCTGTCGACGGGACCGCGGGACGTTGCCGGATCGCCGATCTGCTCACATATGGCGACGGCTTGGCCCGCTTCCACCAGCTTGGCCAGGTAGCCGTCGACGGCGTGGAACGGCACGCCTGCCATGGGGATGGGGCTGCCGGCCGATTGGCCGCGTGCAGTCAGCGTGATGTCGAGCAATCCCGCCGCGCGTCTCGCATCGTCGTAGAACAGTTCGTAGAAGTCGCCCATCCGGTAGAACAGCAACGTGTCCGGATATTGCGCCTTGATGCGGAGGTACTGCTGCATCATCGGCGTGTGGGCGGCGAGATCCATGTCGCGAGAGCCTAACCCAGGACTCCGCGCGGCAAAACGGCGGGTGGGCAATCCGATGTCCCCGCTACGGCACGCGGTCGCCCGTGCAGGACCAACGACGCCACGCCGCTGCTTGATATCAATGAGCCGCCGAACCAAGCCGATCGCCTCTCTTTGTTGTGCGATTTAGCTGAAATCGACGCTGCGTGGCTTGACGTCGCTACTGACCAAATATACAGTACCCCGTCAGATGTTGGTCCTCACCCGAAACCTCACCAGAAAATAGCTAGGAGACCCCCGTGACGGACATAGCCAAAGACAAGGAACGTGCCCTTACCGCCGCGCTTTCGCAGATCGAGCGGCAGTTCGGGAAAGGCGCCATGATGCGCCTCGGAGACCGCGAACTCGAGGCGGTACCGTCGATTTCCACCGGATCGCTGGGACTCGATATCTCGCTGGGCATCGGCGGATTGCCACGTGGGCGCGTGGTGGAGATCTACGGGCCCGAGTCGTCGGGCAAGACCACGCTGACACTCCAAGTGATCGCGGAAGCGCAGAAACGCGGTGGCACCTGCGCCTTCATCGACGCGGAACACGCCCTCGATCCCATCTATGCCGAAGCTCTCGGCGTCAACACCGACGACCTCCTTGTCTCCCAACCTGATACGGGCGAACAGGGACTCGAGATCTGCGACATGCTGGTCCGGTCGGGGGCCGTGGAGGCGGTGGTCGTGGATTCCGTCGCCGCGCTCACCCCGAAAGCGGAGATCGAGGGCGAAATGGGCGATGCCCACGTCGGTCTCCAGGCACGGCTAATGAGCCAAGCGCTGCGCAAGATGACCGGCAACATCAAAAACTCCAACACGCTCGTGATCTTCACCAACCAGATTCGCATGAAGATCGGTGTGATGTTCGGCTCGCCCGAGACCACCACGGGCGGCAACGCGCTCAAGTTCTACTCGTCCGTGCGTCTCGACATCCGCCGCATCGGCGCGATCAAGGACCGCGACGAGGTGATTGGCAACGAGACCCGAGTAAAGGTGGTCAAGAACAAGGTCGCGCCGCCGTTCCGCCAGACCGAGTTCCAGATCCTCTACGGCAAGGGCATCTACCGCAATGGCGAGATCATCGACCTAGGAGTCGAGCAGGGGATCGTCGAGAAGTCCGGTGCCTGGTACAGCTACCAGGGCGAACGCATCGGCCAAGGCAAGAAGAACGCCGCCCAGTGGCTTGACGAGAACCCGGAAGCCCGGGACGGTATTGAGGGTCGCATTCGATCGGAGTTGCTGCCCGGACGTACCCGTGGTGGCCGAGCCGAGGCGTCGGATGAGGCCCCCGCAACGGGGCGTGCCAGCATCCACGAACTGAGAGGTCGTGCCGTCTAGGAGCGGAGCGTGCGGCTCATCACGACGGCGACCGTGCGCCGGGGGGCGCGATAGGGGGGCCCGTACGGTTGTGCCATGCGAGCGCCCCATAGCCGGGCCGGCGCTTCGCTTCCGCTGTGCGCCGACTCCGCCTCCGGCCCAGCCACACCGACCTGTCCATGGAACAAACGCCAC
>LXNJ01001979.1_pt1 | contig 11615 bp, 12 predicted proteins | sample 809081 | NCBI WGS metagenome assembly LXNJ01 (sample SAMN04870510, study PRJNA318959) | sponge metagenome | biome: sponge; feature: marine sponge reef; material: water | host: Petrosia ficiformis | place: Greece: Milos, Mediterranean Sea | collected 2013-05-29 | depth 5-7 m
GCTTTCCGCACGATGTTTGATAAAAAATGGAGCGTGGGACAGATATTGGAATGAACTCAAACAGGCAGCATGAACTTATAACCAAAACTTTACACACCCCAAGAAGTTATTTTCCTTTACTATATGCAACAATTATGATAGAATATAAGAGATTTCAGCATTCTGGATGTAAATTTACGAAGTGGCACCATTTCCATAAGTTTTCATAGTTATGCGCACATTTAGAAGCACCATTGAGAGAATTTCAGATTGGCATCCACGCTTGTTTCTTGAGTTACATATTGTTGCTTGTTCATCAGTGATGCGTTTATATTTGCAGCCACCTGCGGTGTTTGAAGTCACATGTGAAAATATCGTTTCAGACTGGCTCGGTGAAGAGGTGCAGTTTAAACTTGAGGTGTCCTGGTCGGAAGAGACAGAGGAAAAGGCTGAACGTTTGCGAGCAACTATACAAACGAAACCGATAGTAGAAATGGCCGCGTCGTCCTTGGCGTTTATTCTAACCCCTAATATTGTTAATCTTGGAAATTAGATGTGACGAATTATGGAGAGCGTGCTGACTATCGTTCATTAGACATGCAAAGCGTTCTGGAAATCAGCGGCACAGAAACACTATCTGCACTAATGCGACGACATCAACAGAAAGTTGAACAAGCATTGAAAAATCCTTTTGGGTTTGACGCTTATATTGTCGTTTGTGCATTTTCGGAGAGTGGTCATCGTATTCGTTTTTCTTTTCATCAGTTGGAGGAGTTATCACATGTCAAACTTGAAGACTAAACCTTATACGAAGGCACTCAAAGAGATGATGAGCCAAAAGTCACAAATTCTCACCAAAGCACAAGCATTGTCAGATATTGGCATATCGGAAACAGCAAAATCGCTACGGTTATCTGTTGCCAACTATGAGGAACACATTGCCCCTATGCTGGATGTCCTTAGTCGAGAATTAGAAGCTGCGGCACATCGCATTAGTGCAGCGTCTTGTTACGAGAAAGCAGGGGATTTAAGGCGGGCTGTGAATCTTTACCGTGCAGCCCTTTCGGGACCGTTGCTTGACGATACGCGGCAAGAGGTTGAAAATATGCTGAGTACTTGCCTTGTGGCTTTAAGCCATTAGTTAACGAAAACATTGCGATCAGGACAACTTCAACCCTAAAAATCTTATACCCTATTGATACCATAATTCTATATATCCTAACATCTCCCAAAATTTGACAATTCGCCTATTTTATGTTATAATAATTGTTTGAGAAACCCGAATTTGATTGGAGAAACATCTTGCCGACTCCTGAGAGTCAATGCCCAATTACCACGGATAAAAAGATTAGCATAGCACCTTCAGTGATGTGTGCTGATCTCTGTAATTTGGAGACAGATATTCGGGAATTGGAAAAATCAGGAATCAACCTGCTGCATTTCGACTTGATGGACGCACACTTTGTGCCAAACATGCCGATTGGGTTGGCACTCATTGAACAATTACGGCAAAAAACAGATTGCGCTTTTGATATTCACCTAATGGTGCAAAATAACGACTTTTTTGTGGAAGCAGTCGCAAACATCGGTGTTCAACAAGTCGCTGTGCACGCTGAATCTGCTATACATCTGGATAGAACTTTATCGGTAATTCAAGGACATGGTATAAAAGCGGGCGTCGCTTTGAACCCAGCGACCCCGCTTTCTGCGATAGCGTACGTTATTGATCGGCTTGATTTCGTGCTGATTATGACTGTGAATCCGGGATTCGCAGGACAGAAATTAGTGCCAGCAACCCTACAAAAAATTTCGGATTGCCAAGCTTTTTTGAATGAACGCAGTGTGAACCTTCCGATTGAAGTTGATGGGAATGTCAGTTTTGAAAATATCCCTAAAATGGTAGCTGCAGGAGCGGATATTTTGGTCGGTGGAAGCAGCAGCGTTTTTCACAAATCAGGTTCTCGCGCAGAAAATATCCAGCAGATTCATCAGGTTATTTCGGTTGGACTCGCAAAAAGAGGAGTGTGATGCATAACGGTTTGATGGAGGCACTTGTGCTACACGGCGTTGGGGATTTACGCCTGTCACAGATGCCGATCCCAAACGTCTCTGAAGGACAAGTCCGCGTCCGAATCGGTTTTTGTGGTGTGTGCGGTTCCGACATTCCAAGGATTTTTTCTAAAGGCACTTACAGTTTTCCCACAGTCTGTGGACACGAATTTGCTGGAACTATAGACCTATGCGGTCCCGACGTTGACGGGTTTGAACAGGGAGACAGTGTCGTTGTTTTTCCACTAATTTGGTGTGGTAAGTGCGATGCATGTGAGAACGGTAAATATGTGCAATGCAGCGCCTACGACTATCTCGGTTCACGAAGTGACGGGGCTTTTGCTGAATATGTTGTCGCACCGAAAGAAAACCTCATCCGTGTACCGAACGGTGTGACTTTGCAAGAGGCAGCTCTGACAGAGCCTGCCGCGGTGGCACTTCACGCACTAAGGAGAGTTCAAGATTCGCTTGTCGGCAAAACAGTTGCAATTTTCGGGGCAGGCCCTATTGGTCTAATCGTAGCACAGTGGGCAAGAATAATAGGCGCAATGCAGGTGCTTTTATTTGATATTTTCACTGAAAAGCTTAAATTGGCACAACGTCTCGGTTTTGAAAGTGTCTTTAACAGTACAATTGAAGACCCCGTTGACGTAGTCAACGCGCAGACTAAAGCAAAAGGAGCGCACGTCTGTATTGAAGCAGCAGGGGTGCCGCAAACTTATCTCTATGCATTTGGGAGTGTTCAACGTGGTGGCAGTGTTGTTTTACTTGGGAATCCTGTAGCAGATGTAACTCTTCCTGCATCGCTTATTTCACAACTGATGCGGCGCGAGGTGAGTCTATTAGGAACATGGAATTCCGATTACAGTGTGTCTGGTAACGACGACGATTGGCGCACAGTATTACAAGCGATAGCTTCTGGAAAGTTAGACCTCTCACCGCTGATTACACACAAGGTTCCGTTAACAGATAGCACAAAAACACTACACATGATGAAGGACAAAAGCGAATTTTACGCCAAAGTACTTATTCATCCATCGTAACTTACGTTAGGTTTTAAGACCTGCAGGCAACAAGGAAAAATATGAAAGCGGCTATACTTGAAAGCCTTGAAAATTTAAATGTTCAGGATGTTCCAGAACCAGAAATTGATAATGACTCCGCACTGATGCGTATTGAATCCGTCAGTATATGCGGTTCTGATGTCCGCATCTTCCATCACGGCAACCCTCGTGTCAAACCCCCAACGATTATCGGTCACGAAAATTCAGGCGTGATAGTCAAAGTCGGTAAAAACGTGACTCGTGTAAAAGAAGGTGATCGCGTCTCCATCGGTGCGGATGTGCCGTGTGGACAATGTCATTGGTGTCGCAATGGACTTGGAAACAACTGTGATATTAATTACGCTATCGGCTACCAAATTCCCGGTGCATTTGCGCAGTATATGAAACTTCCCCGTCTTGTTTTGGAAGAAGGACCGGTTACCACATTTGACACTACCCTCAGTTTTGATGAAGCTGCCCTCGCTGAACCCCTCGCCTGTGCTATCAATGGACTTGAATTAGTAAATATGTCTCTCGGTAAGAGTGTTGTCATTATCGGTTTGGGACCAATCGGATGTATGATGATTGACCTCGCCCGCGTTATGGGTGCGACGAAAGTTATCGGGGTTCAACGAAGCAAACTGCGGATGGAGATAGCAAAGTTCTACGAAGCGGATACCTATATCGCCTCTGAAGAGGAAGATGTGGTAGAACGCTGCCGAGAAGAAACGGACGGAGAAGGACCAGATATCGTTATTACAACCTGTGCTTCTGTTGAGGCGCATGAACAAGGTGTTGAAATGGTTGCACACCGCGGCTATGTCAATCTGTTCGGTGGATTGCCAAAGACAATGCGTCCGATGAGTGTTCTCTCCAATACGATCCACTATAAAGAATGTTTCGTTACCGGTTCCCACGGATGTGTGCCTCGCCATCATGAATTGGCGGTTCGTCTCCTTGAAAAGGGTTTAGTCCGTGTCCAACCGCTTATCACGCACCATTTTCCACTTGTTGAAATTGACAAAGCCTTTGAGGCTATGGAATCCCGAAAGGGTATGAAGATTATGATTCATCCACATGCTACATCTCTGTAAGACGAGAAAGCACAAGAGTTAAAAGTAAATACGTATGAGCGATTTTTCCAAATTTATTCGAGAGATACCGAATTTTCCAAAACAGGGTGTAGCATATAAAGATATTACGCCGCTTTTAGGAAATGGATTAGCCTTTAATGCCGCAATCGACGTATTCGCGAACCGTTTTAAATCTGAGGTAATTGACGTAATTGTGGGAATTGATGCGCGAGGTTTCATTCTGGCTGCAGCGCTTGCACATCGCCTCGGTATCGGTTTTGTTCCCATCCGTAAAAGTGGGAAATTACCTTTTGATTGCTATGAAGTGACCTACGACCTTGAATATGGTACTGATACGCTTGCTATTCATCAAGATGCTTTCTCAAGAGGGTGTCGTGTGCTTATATGCGATGATGTTTTAGCGACTGGGGGAACTCTTTCTGCCTCAATTGAACTCGTCGAAAAACTTGGCGGGGATGTAATAGGTATTGCTCTCTTATTAGAACTCACGGAATTCAAGGGACGAAAAAAAGTAGCGGATCAACCGATCTTTTCTCTCGTTGAATTTTAGCCAATACTTTGTTATATTTTAAATAGATAGATCAACAATTGGGCCTTGAACGAGGTTCTAACGGTAAACGCGCCTGTAGCTCAGGGGATAGAGCAGGGGCTTCCTAAGCCTCGTGTCGGGGGTTCGATTCCTCCCAGGCGCACCTATAAATATTCTTAGATAGATGTACAGGATGGTAGGCTTACAAACACATATTTGAGTACTACTTCGTTCGGATGCGGACGATTGACTGAAGAATTGTGGATGAAAGGTGAACCGCGTTTGGAGAGTGAATCCTTTATTCTCATAGTTCAGCATTCATTTGGTTTTTCTGAACATAACAGACATACATTAAGATTTTTCTTATCTCGCTAATTCTGCCATCCATAAATATAGTTTTAGAAAATAGGAGCATTTGATGTACAGATTTAATATCTGGAAAATTGTTTTAATCGTTGGTATTTTGCTGTTATCGGTTTTATACCTTATTCCTACACCAGATCGTTTTTATCTTCCGTTGTATGGAAATCTGCCGTTATGGATGCAAGAAGACCTCCCGCCTTTTGAAGTCAGCGAGGAAAATGCTTTAAAGGTGAACTTAGCGGACGTAGAATATCCTGAAGGTAAAAATTTTCAAGAGACAGTTACTGAACTCCAAGATGTCTTTAAAGTCCATTTAGAGAAACTTGGATTTAAAGAAACGGTTGACTATCAGTTTGACACCACTGAAACAAAAGAATTTTTCGTCAGACTAATCTCTGACGAAGCGAAAGAAAATCCTGCTGCAACCTTAGAGAATTTACACCTACACGGTAGTCTCCCAACTACGTTACGGAGAATAATACCCGACAACCGATTAAAGCTGGGTTTGGATTTGAAAGGTGGTGTTCACCTTGTTTTGGAAGTGGATCTGGAAAAGTCTAAAAGAGAGTTGTTAAAAGCACATTCATTTTCTATTCCTGAGACGCTTAAAGCTGAGCAAGTATTGTGCCGACAAGCGGAACAGGTCAATGGTGAAGATGCGCTAAACGTGCTTGTTGAAATCCCTTCTCGATTCAGATCCGATCCAAAAGAAAAAAAGACGTATCTGGAAAAAGCTGTTGATCTCTTAAACGATATAGATTTTTTTGAGAACGCAGAAGTTATCACGGAGAAAGATACGCAATCCACTTATCAACTACGCTTGGATGACAAGGGAATGCAAGAATATAGCGACCAAGCAATTGAACAAGTATTGATAGTTTTGCGAAACCGAGTAGATGCTTTTGGAGTTGCTGAACCTTCTATCCGTCAGGAAGCAAATCGCCCACGAATTATCATTGAATTGCCCGGCGCCAAGGATTCATCAAAACCGCTCCGTATTGTGCAGACAATGGGTCGCTTAGAATTTAAGATGGTGAAGAAATCCCCCGCAGGCGGCAACTTATGGTCCGGTTCAGCAGATACACCAATTCCAGATAACCTCCCCGAGGACAGTGAAATTCGTTATCATTATGAAACAGGGAATTGGTATGTTATAGAAAGCCCTGTCCTCTTAACAGGTCATAATATTGATGATGCAAGACCAGCAAGCGGAAGCACCACTTTTGACATCGTCGTCCTTATGGATTTTGATGGCGAAGGTACAAGGAAATTTGCCAAAATTACGGGTGACCATGTCGGAGAACATTTGGCGATACTGCTTGACGATACAGTGCAGTCTGCGCCAGTTATTGAAACCCAAATTTTTGGCAGTGCGTCAATTACAGGAAACTTTACTTTTGAGGAGGCAAATTATCTCTCAAATATCCTTAAGGCCGGTGCTTTTCCTGTAGGTGTTAAAGTAGGTGAAGAACGGGCTGTTGGTCCTACGCTTGGTCAAGAGTCTATTGACAATGGGGTTAAAGCTGCGATTATTGGACTATTGGCTGTCCTCATCTTCATGGTAATTTACTATCGATTCTCTGGGTTAATTGCTATTGTTGCACTCGTCTTTAATATGATAATTATTCTCGGTGCCTTGGCAGGTTTTGGCGCTGCATTAACACTCCCAGGTATTGCTGGACTTGTGCTTACTATCGGCATGGCTGTTGATGCAAATGTTCTTATCTTTGAACGAATTCGCGAAGAATTGCGAACAGGGAAAGCTGTCTGGTCAGCAATTACGAGCGGCTATCAACGGGCATTTATAACAATTTTGGATGCAAATCTCACAACATTTTTTACTGCACTCGTTCTATACCATTTCGGCACAGGCCCAATTAAAGGATTTGCAGTAACGCTCGGTATCGGTATTCTCGCGAGTATGTTCACCGCAATCGTTGTTACGCGCGAAATATACGGACTGGCAATCGGAAATAGGGACGTGGAGAAATTAAGCATCTAATTTATAGGAGTCTACTCCGCATCAAAAAGCATTACCTAATCTAACACATACCTAAGCGTATTTGAGTTGAAACCTGCTGATTTTCCCAGCAGGAAAAGCGAATATGGAAGGATATAAAATTGGAATTTCTGAAAGATACAAACTTTGATTTTATCAGTAAACACCGTACCGGGTTTTTGTTCTCTGCTCTGTTAATCAGTATCGGTATTATTTTTCTTGTTGTGCAGGGTGGCCCGAATTTTGGAATTGACTTCCGAGGGGGTGTCAGGGTTGAAGCGATATTCAATAGGGCAGTAACAGAAGCCGAGTTGAAAACCAAGTTGTCTGAAGTAGGCTACGCGGATGCCAAAATACAACTTGAGTCCGACGAAAATAAGGCTTACATTTCTATGGGGCATCGTCCCGAATTTCAACAACAGTCCATTAATATACCTATTATAGCTGACCCAGGAGATGCAACCGCAACAAGTCTTCAGGTGAGCAGTTCAACCGAAAAAGTACATCTGTTAAAATCCGGTGACACAGTCGATCTGATTGATGGTAATGAACAAAGGCGCAACGCGATTCTCTCCCGGGAACTTGTTAGTGAAGGCACAGCGATTCAGTTGACTTTGGCACAGGAATTCGGTGTAGATTTAACCGAAAACGCTACTATTCAAATACAAGCGAGCGTTGGAAGAATCCTCTCAGACGTCCTCATCGAAGGAGGGGACGGTTGGAAAGCTGACCCCGAAGGTGTAAATGTTACTGAAGTGGGGCCGAGTGTTGGACGCACCCTCAAGTGGTCTGCGCTCTGGTCTGTTTTGTCATCAATAGCAATTTTACTGATTTATATCTCTTGGCGGTTTGAGTTCCGTTTTGCTATAGGCGCTATTGCAGCACTTGTTCACGATGTACTTATTACCTTGGGGCTTTTTGCTATCCTATCAAAGGAAATTAATCTACCTACCGTCGCTGCATTCCTCACAATTATCGGGTATTCGCTTAACGACACAATCGTTGTATTTGACCGTATCCGAGAAAATGGCGTATCTTTGCGCGGCATCGACTACGTAGAGGTACTAAACCGAAGCATCAATCAATCACTGAGCCGAACCGTTATTACCTCTATAACAACTCTGTTTGTTGTTGTTGTTATCTTCGTGCTCTCCAATTCGGGTGAGGAAATTAATACATTCGCCTTAGCACTTATTGTTGGCGTGTTAATAGGAACGTATTCTTCAGTCTTCGTTGCCAGTCCGATTCTGTATATATGGCAGCAAAGAGAGCAAAAAGCGAAAGCGTAATTTTATGAAAATATTGATTTTTAACTCCTACACAACGGGACAAAAACATAAACTTGATAACCCACTCAGTGCTGAAGATTGCAGTTCACCTGACCGTCTTAAATCGCGAATAAAAGAACTATGTGGTTTCAATGAAGAAGGTTGGCACAACAAAAGTAGAGACTATCGCTTACCCGCGGCTGAAATGTTTACCGGACCTTTGTTCGTTCAATTAAGGGAAGGCTTAAAACAGATTAGGGAACACGAACAATACGGCAAGACAACCATTGACCTATATTTCCCATGGTATCATTGCCGAGTTGATGGGAAACTGAGTCCGGTTGGTGAAAAAGATATTATTGTCCCTTTTGACACTGCCCCTCTTCACGAACTTGAGGTGTTAGAATTCGGAGAGAATGGCGTTCCCGAACAAACAGTAGATTTACTGGAAAGTTACGACCTCGTTTTTTCGTTATTGAGACCGGACGATATTGAATCACTACAACGCGTTTTTGAGGTAGAACGTGCGACAACACTAATTTTCCTGCTCCCAAAGAGTCAGAGAAAGGCGGTAAATGAGGATTTACCGAATGTCCACGTTGTCGAAACTGGCAGTGCTTTGCAAAAAAGCCTCCGCACCACAAATTGGGCGCTCAAAGGTGTTGTGATGAGAAGATTGTGCGAAGCCTCGTGTAGCGATGGTTTTGAGGTGTTTGAAAAGGTGAAAGATAACCCTCAACTGATTCTTGAAATTGTCCAACAGAACAGTTAGGCAAAACTTATCCCAGAGTTTTCAGGGAGACAAAATGAATCTTCCAACACCCCTTACCGATCCGAATGCATACCCCATCATCGGTGAATCTGAAGCAATGCGAGAAGTCTGGCGCCAAGTCGCGCAGGTCGCGCCAACAAATGCGACTGTCCTCATCACAGGCGAAACAGGTGTTGGAAAAGAGGTTGTCGCGCAGACTATCCACGAAAACAGCCCTCGTAAAAACCGACTCTTCAAAGCTGTCAACTGTGGTGTGCTTTATCAAGACCTTCTGCAAAGCGAACTCTTTGGACATGAGAAGGGAGCTTTTACCGGCGCTACGAGTCAACGCCGTGGACTATTTGAACTTGCAGATGGCGGCACACTGTTCCTTGATGAGATAGGCGAAATGTCTCCCGAAGTGCAGGTAAAATTTCTGCGTGTGTTAGAAACACAAGAATTTACACGACTCGGTGGCGAAAAAAACGTCAAAGTTAATGTCCGAGTCATCGCAGCAACGAATGTTGATCTTGAAACATCGGTTAAGAAAAAAGATTTTAGACAGGACCTTTACTACCGACTCAACCTCTTTCGTATCCAAATCCCTCCCTTACGTGAGAGACGCGAAGATATCCTACTTTTTGTAGATGCTTTCATCTCTGAATTAAGCACTAAACATAATAAAAGCATTGTCGGTATAAAGCCGGATGCACTTAACCATCTCGAAAATGCTGACTGGCCCGGTAATATTCGGCAACTCAAAAATGCCGTTGAATCCGCTATTATCGTATCAACTTCTGAGGAACTTGAGCTAAAAGATTTTCCAACAAATTCAGAATTTGGACATGCCAAATTTCCTGTTCAAATTATTGACGGGCCGGGAACATCTATACAAGTTGTCCATCCAAACCCTGGAACAATTGCGACAGAAAATGTAGCCATTTATAAGACGATCCTTGGACTTATCCTCTCAGCGGTTCGACTGCTTGAACCCAGTGTTACTTATAACGATGAGATACCATCGCTAATTCCCGATGAAGATACCAGTTGGCTACAAATAGATACGGAAGATACAGCAGCAGTGCTGCGAAAAACGCTTGAGGTGCTTTCTACCATTGCTAAAGCACTTGAACAACGCACTGATGAAGGACTTATACCACTACCTATTCCCAAGAGTGAGCGGGCTACAGAAACATCAATCGGACAACCACGCATTCACGGAGAAAATGAGGAAGATGTCATCGGTAAGGTCGGTATGACGATGACACAAATTGAACGTGAAGCAATCGAAAAAACCCTCGCGGAGACGGGGGGAAATAAAACTGAAGCAGCGAAAATTCTGGATATCGGCGTGCGGACATTGCACCGAAAACTGAAGGATTACAAACAGGAAACTGACGAGGTATAGGATACGCTAAGTCAGGAATAGAAGGTTAGGGAATCTGACACAAAGATAGATAACACAGTTTGGCATGTTTGAAACCTTAACGGATAGGTTTCGTAAGTGATGCCTTATCCACTTTATTATCAGCTTCGTTTTGTCTATCCTCTTGAGATTCACGCTGGATGAGTGGAATTTGGGGAGTGCCAGCTTCAATTGACTTAATTTCGCTAAGCATCCATAGATGGTTATAACGTTCATAGGCTTTGCTTAGCATAGGAACTGCTTTATCGTACTCACCTATCCTTTGATATGCCCAAGCTAATTCATAGAGTCCCTCAGACGGATCAAGCCTATTTGCCTTTTGTAGGAGTTCGATCGCTTCTTCTGGCGAGTCTTCCTTAAGCTTAGAGCCTAATCCTACCAACGCGGGAACGAAATTCGGATCCATTTCCAAGAGCTTGCGATAGCCTGCTATTCTTTCGGCATCCTCGCTACGCAGTCGAAGTTGTGTCCAGATAAACAGTGTTTCAAAATCGTCTGGATTTTCCGCGAGTGCTTTCGCCGCATATTCACTGGCGTAATCATTATATCCACCCAAAGCTTTTAAATACTTCGCAGCACTTAAGTTATCCAATCCCTCAACAAGAATATCAATTTCTTCTTGAGGTGGTCCGTCCTTCGGCCAAGAAGGATCTCTGTTCCCAAGATAACCATCATATAGTGCACTGATTCTTTTTCTTTTTTCTTCTGAAATTTCTGGAATAGGTAGATCTCCTATGGAATGACTATGCCCCGCCCCGAAGTTCCCCTTACGGCGCGAAGATGTTCTTGGTATCTTCCCATTGCTATTTCTATCATCAACGGTTTGTTCCTGAGCAGAAGGGGTGTCTGAAGAGATAATCTCCGGATTATTTGGAAACTCGGTACTCGACAAGATTTTATATCCCGCTATAACGAGAAGTCCACAAGCACAGATAAAGATAATAAAAAGGTTATTGCGAAGAAATTGGTACAACATTATCAATCTTCGGTGTCAAAACCCCGTTGCTTTAGCTTTGGGATGTAGACACCGCTAACGTCTCCATTTTTTTGTTGATTTTTTCTTGTGCTTGTGGTATACTATATTCAGCATTACAGCGGTGGACTTCACCTCTCG
>LXNJ01001980.1_pt1 | contig 11614 bp, 12 predicted proteins | sample 809081 | NCBI WGS metagenome assembly LXNJ01 (sample SAMN04870510, study PRJNA318959) | sponge metagenome | biome: sponge; feature: marine sponge reef; material: water | host: Petrosia ficiformis | place: Greece: Milos, Mediterranean Sea | collected 2013-05-29 | depth 5-7 m
GGACATCATAACAAAAAACTTGAACTCAACGATAGACAGTGGCTATGTCCTCAATGTGAGTCTCTCCACGATAGAGACATAAACGCTGCTATAAACATAAGTCAAGCAGGGATAGCTGCTTGAGGGTGGAGACAATGTCCGACGGGTTATCTCTCAGAGATAAACGCTGTTGTCTAATACCAAATTTTTTTGATTTATCGCCTTTACATACCGCTCCGCTGGAGCGGGAAACAGAAAAGTCCACATTTACTATAGACATACCGCTCCGCTGGAGCGGAAGAGTGGAAAAACAAGACGAATTGTGTTAATTTGGTATAAGAAACCGAAGCCCCTACCTTGAGGGAGTGGGTGCTATCACATAATCGTAAAACCTACTATTCATTTAGCTGTTCAAACGTTCCACATGTGCCACAACAGATTCAGAAATACCTTCTAAGCTATACCCACCCTCCAATGCGGAAACGACATTGCCCGATGCAATCTCCTCTGCAACATCAAGAACCAGATCGGTTAACTTCGCAAATCCTTCTGCAGTTAAGTCAATGTGAGCGAGTGGATCAAGATAGTGTGCATCGAATCCAGCGGATATCAGGATAAACTCAGGCGAAAAATCTCTTAATGCGGGTCCGAGAACATCTTCAAAGACGGCAATGTATTCACTGTCGCCACTTCCGGGCGGCATCGGCACGTTTAGTATAGTGCCGCGTGCTTTGCCGCTGCCTTGTTCGTTTCTTGAACCGGTGCCGGGGTAAAGTGGGGATTGGTGAATAGAAAAGAAGAAAACCGATTCGTCTTCGTAAAAAATGTCTTGTGTGCCGTTGCCGTGATGCACATCCCAATCCACGATTGCAACCTTCCCCACGCTATGTTCCCGTTGAAGATAACGTGTTGTTACGGCTATGTTATTGAACAGACAGAAACCCATGCTTTGCCCTGGAGTAGCGTGGTGTCCTGGCGGACGCACCATCGCAAAAGCGTTTTTTACTTTCTTTGTTACCACTGCCTCTGCTGCACATAACACCCCACCCGTTGAAAGAAGCGCAATATCAAAGGATTCTTGCACGACAGGCGTGTCGTAGGTAAGCGGAACTGCCGACTCACAGGACTGACGAATATGTTCGCTGTAGCCGGGGTTGTGCGCGTAAGCGATCTGCTCAATGGTCGCCGGTTGTGGATCCATGTGATGTAGTTGCTCCCAGACATCGCTTTGTTGGAGTGCGGCGAGGCTGACTCTGAGTCGGTCAGGTCGTTCTGGGTGTTCGGGACCTGTGTCGTGGTTTAGATAGTCTGGGTGATAGACGAATGCAGTTTTTTGTGGCATGTGTTTGATTTCTCCTATATCAACCCCGTAATCGTCTAACCCGAGCAGGTGTATCATCACCCCGAATCTCAGACGAAAGAATACGAAGGTTTCGGTTTTCAACCGGTAATTCTACCTTTACGCCGCCACGCCGATGCGATTCTCGGAGTGCAATAGCAACCTCTAAAGCCTCACGTCCATCTTCACCTGAACATTTTGGCGAACCTCCGTTTTCAATGGCGTTGATAATGTCGTCAACAATGGTTAACCCCATCCCTTGCATCCGCACGGGCCACGGGAACGGACACGTCGCAGGCACACCGCGTCCACGCCTGCCACCCGGAACCATACGGATTAACTCGAACGTTTCAGCATTGTTAATTGAGCGGATACGTCCCGTTGTGCCAATAACATCTACCTCCCACGGTGCAGCACCACACGCTGTGCTTCGAAGATATGCTCGGACACCGTTATCAAATACCATGTAGCCGTTTCCCATCAAGTCGTTTTCACCTGCGGCGGCTTCATCGGACTGCATCTCACCGAAAACCCATTCCACATTTCCGCCCGCCATATAGCGTAGAATATCAATGGCATGGCTACCATTATGTGAGAGACCACACTGTGCGTAAACAGTAACCTGCAGCACATTACCGATTTCCCCTTCGTCAATGAGTTTTCTTGCTTCGCTAAAGAAAGGATTCCAACGTCTTGCACAATTGATTGCTATTACCACACCGTTTTCTTGACAGACATCCACCATTGTATCCGCTTCGGCAAGACTCAGCGAAATCGGTTTTTCTGCCCAGATACCTTTGACACCAGCACGCGCCACATCTTGCACAATAGTTGATCTAACCCGTGCTGTTGTGCAAATGCTGACAATATCAAGGTTTTCCTTCTCTAACATTTCTTGATAATCGTTATAGATATGTTCCGAACTGAGTCCCCAACGTTCACCGAAAATTGAGGCTTGTTCAGCATGTAGGTCGGCGCCTGCGACCAATTCTGTTTTCGGTGATGCGTCATAACTTGGGGCATGACAGTAAGGCAGAAAGAGTGAACCTCCCTGCGTAATTTCATCGTCAAAGGTGCTCCCCATCCGTCCTAAACCGATTACGCCTGCACGATAAGTTGACATCTTATCTCCTCCCAGAAAAGAAAAATATTAGTATTCGTCTGTAGGCGCACTTTGAAAACGCGCCTACCGCAGTGTATAGTAAGGTGTGAATTTTACTAAGTATGTATTTTCTCGTAGACAAAGTCCAGCCATCTGTTTTGTGGAGACACAATTTCGGGTTTCGGTGAAAGTGGTGTCCAAAAAGGTTGAAAAATATGACCCCTATCGCTTTTCAATTCCCATATATCCTCTGTTTCTTCAGTTGTGCTCAATCGGAAGAAATGTCTCGTTTTTTGTTTACTCAAGTTTTTGTTCGGCACCCATCCCGATATATTATAGGCAACATAAGACGGATTGGGAAATTTATCATATTCAAAATATGTAACGTGAGTGAAGTCTTTATAGGTGGAATGGTGCTCCACAGTAAGTCCTCTGGTTAGCTTGTCTTTGTAAGGAATTGCGTTTAAATCGGGTTTGATATAGACCTTGGTTGTTTGTGTTATTATCCGTTCTTGTTCGTCTAATTCGTTTTCAATACAACCGAGATATTTTTCAATTTTTACGTTCTGTAGTCCGGTTTCTTCATGTGCCTCTCTCTTTACCGCAGTTTCAATATTTTCACCGACTTCAACTGTACCTGCAGGGATTTGGATGCCAGCGGTAGGGTGTTTGAATACAAGCAACGCGTTGACTCCATTTCTTTCTTGTGTGATAAATGCGGTGACCTTTTCAATGGATTTGCACATTTGTATATCTCTTAAGGTTTTTAAAGATGCTGTCTGGGTTGGGAGGCAGCATGATTACAAAACAGAATCAGCATATAGCGAGGAACTCGGTCCACGAATGCCGTTTTGCGCCAATCTTCTTTGATATCTAATATTTTTCCTAATTGCTGGGTCAGTCCTTCCACTGGAAACCCAATGGTATGAACTTAGCTCTTTCAAATTTTCAAGATTTCTTCCTGAAGATTCAAGCCATTGTCTTAACCACATAAATTTCTTTACGATATTTTCAACTTCACTCGCTTTTCCCTGATGAACTTCAACATAGCAAATCTTATGCTTATAGCCAAAAACATAGTCCCAACGGGATGCATTTGGATATACGTTTTTTAGACAGGTATCTATATCAACGCTACCTACCAAAGCTCTTTTCGTAAGTGCTTTAATCTTATTACTGTTTCTGCCAAGTGCTTGTAATCCATCTTTTAGGCAGTTTTTAATTTCTGGTATATTTTTAACGGCATCGCGAAAATTCACAAGTCAGACCTCCATATAGCCGAAGAGACAACTTCAGCAGCTTTAGTGCTAAATGCTGTCAATCCCCCAAAATCCGATACTGCTTCATCTGGATCTTCCGCATCTAATGTAGAAATATCTTTGACATTTACAGCCTCATCCTGTCGGGAAAAATAATAGGTCTTGAATGTTTTTTTAAACACCGTTTCTACTAAAGGTTTGGAAAAGTAATTTGATTTTAGCTCCAACACCTTCAATAACTCCTTTGGGTCAGCATGTGCTTTAATTAAAAATTGAATTGACCATACTAATTCAAGGATTTGTGCAGAATGGGTTGAGATAATAACCTTGTAACCGCGTCTCATAAGTTCTAAAAAGACAGTTAGCATAGATGAAATCGCCTTTGGATGCAATCCCATTTCTGGCTCTTCAATGACAACCCAGTTTATTTCATTTTTTTTGTCTGTTTTACCTGAAGGCATTAACCAGTAAAGTCCGAGTAAGAGCGGAGTGAATTCTCTTTGTCCAGTTGACCAAGCCATGAACGGTAGTTGACTACCAGCGATATCCAAAACAATGCGTTTCCGTAAACCGGATCTATCAATTTTTACTTCACCCTTTCCAAATACGCTCTCTCCAATTGCATCACGCATTGTTTTATTCATACGGCCTGCCTGCGGAAAAATCATCCCTTCACCTGAACGGAATCCCCTTTCCATAAGAAGTCTTAACTTCTCACTAAATTGCTTTACAACATACGGATCGCCAATATTGTAATCTGTAAATGCTCGTGGCCATCCATCTTTAAGCGTTACAACCCGATGTGCCGGTATCAGAAAAAGACTCTCATCTTTCTTTCTCCTTAATAACGCGTTTCGAGGTGTAAAATCCATCTTATTAAAGGTGACTATTGTCTCATCCTTGTTCCATATTCCCTCCATCCCTTCACCGAAATAAAGGGATAAAAAATTCTCAACTTTTTTTTGCCAATCAAAACCGTGTTTTTTGAGAGTTTGCGTAATATCGCCTGCGTCTAAAATTAACTTTACAAGTTGGAGTAGAATGCTCTTTCCACTCGCTTGTTCACCGACAAATACCGTCAGATCACCAAAGGCTATATCGGCTTCACGAATTTGTCCCAGCGATGTTAGTGTGAGACGTTTCATGGCTTCTTACTCCTTTATGCTTTTTAAAATTATCATGAAATTGTTCATCTTATTTATCTTTTTACTTCCCTTCCGGATATTTCAATTCTTCCCAAATAGAGTGCATCTGCCACACATCCATTGAAACAATCTTCGCCTCGCCACCAATAGCAAATAGTGAGATGCCGTTGCTATCATCCTGCAGCAGATAGGCACGAGCAACAGCACATTGCCGTGAAAATAGCGGAAATAGCTTATCAATAACGTGAGTTTAATAATATAATTCAATAACCACTGTCCGTTGGGTAGAACGGAATACACAATAAAATCGGACATAAAAGTGTGTGAAACCCAACTCTTAATTACTTCCAATACGGTTGAATTGTTGGGTTTCGCTGCGCTCTGCCAAGTTTCACGGACAAGTAGAGCTTAAAGGTTTAAAAACCGCTACTTTTTACAAACTTAACGAATTTCCACTTATTTCCAACAGGTTTTATGGATATTTTGTCAAGAATATTAAACATCCCATTAGGGGGTAGAGGGTCTATAAATGTTACGTGCATCTTTTCTCCAGATGCCTTTTGCACTACAGCGTCACTGATGTATGCCTTGCCATCTTTAATAGTAAAATTCGGTATCGTCACCAATTCTACCGTAATCGCACCAGTGGTAGGCTTAACAATGGCATTTGTAGTTTTTGAAGGGCTGTCTGAAGATCGAATTTGCTTCTCTCCAGATGCATCTATTATACGAACCAAGTTGTGTTCATTGCTGGACAAAAGGGTAACACCTCTATCGGTGTTTTTATTTCTTGTAGATATCATTGAACCCTTTTCATCTGTGGTAAGGGATACTATATTCTTTGCAGGTGGAAAGGGTTCGCTAATGAGGGTGATGTTACATGTTTTGCCATCTACGGAAAGGACGATATTATTCTTCTGATTTGCATCTCCAATAAGAATGCTTTCCTCAACATGTAATTTTTTCACACTTTGCCAATCATTGTCTGCGCCTATATTGTCTATACTACCAGCAATATATCCGATAGTAGCTACGAATCCTCCCAAAAGGATATATCCAATTTTCTTCAACAAGAGTTAATCTCCTTATTTTTATGGCATGTTATAAGAGTTTTTCCGTACAGTCAACTGCGGTTTAGAGTTGAATTTTTATATCACAATGCGTCTCTCACATGGCTATTCAATTCGAAATTTTGGTAGTCGCAATTAAGGCACGACTACCAAAACTTCTTGGGCGAACTAAGACAGCGGAAATTTCCTACGCATAAATGTTTTTCATCTGCCAAGCATCCAGCGATTTGAGTTCACTGTCTTGCCCTTGAGAACGCAAAGATACACCAACACTATCTTCTCTGTCGGGATAGACGCGCATCGCGACACATTGCCGTCCATTAGCGAATACTTCCACAACACTCTTGTCAACAAACACACGCAATTTGAGCGTTTCGTCTCCCAGAATTGAAAGTGTACCAGTTTCGGGCGCACGCGAACGCACATCCGGTGCTATAGATGAATACGAAGAATCAATCGTTAGCAGGCTATCGCGAACATTTCTGTCTGAATTGAGGTTTCGCATACCGCGTTCTCTGAAGAAGGCGATACGTGTAAATTCCTCTTTCTGAGGGGAACGAAGAATGTTCAGTTCAAACATTGGTGCGCTTTTCGCGTCAATTTCAAACTCAAGTTCCATGGCGTTGCCCTTTATGTTTTCTAACACAACTTCTTCGTTAGCAGGAAGTGTTGTCGCATCAACATGCTGGTGGTCATATCGCAACGATTCAATATCGCCTGCAGGTTCAATACCGATTTCATCTTTAGAGAGAAGTGTCAAACGGCGCGGCAACGTCATAATCTGATTCCAACCCTTCGTGGGTTTTGCGGGGTTCATGTTATAGATTACGATGATACCACCTTCACCATCAGGTGTCGCAGAAGGTGCGTGGACACCAGCGGGCGATGCCGCCCCGAAATTGTTTTTCGCACCTGCTGTTACAACGAACTTGTCGCGTGCTTTGTCGTAATCACCAAGTAGGTATTGCCCACCGCTCATGTGGCTAAAAAATAGAAGCATGTGTCGGTCACCTATCGGCCAAAAATAGGGACAAGCACCATCATCGCCGACCAACGTGTATTGATCATCTTCAACGAATGGATGCAGATAGACCCAGTTCGCCAAGTCTGCTGAGCGGAGTAGGAAGTTGGCGCGAACCGGTTTACCGCCAGGGCCGTTCGGCAGCGTTCCACCCGATAGCGAGTAATACATGTCATCCTTCTTCCAGATGCATGGATCAAAGACACGATAAACAGGTGTTGTGCCATCAGCATGTCTTGAGGGAATGACTGCCTTACCAGATACCTTCTCCCAATTCAGAAGGAGTGGATCACTTGAAACTGCTACCATATTGCCGACAACCGTCCCATGATACATCGCAATCACGCGGTCTTCTTCCACAAAGGTTGAACCGGAGAAACAGCAGCGTTCCGGATTCGGATAAATAGCGTAGGGTAGATCACGCCAATGGATAAGGTCATCGCTAACGGCGTGTCCCCAGTGCTGCCGTGTATCTTCAGGTGGATATGCTTGGTAGAAAAGATGCCATTGTCCCTGCCAGAAGCAAAGCCCATTTGGGTCGTTAAGCATCGCTTCTGGGTTGATGTAGTGGTAGATTGGACGATGTGGGTCGCCTTCGTAAGTCTTCCGATAATCATTCAACCGTTGCATCAACGGATTTGTCTTTAACTGTTCTTCCTGTTCTTCCAACGTTTCCGCGAAAGTATAGTGCGGTACTTTAGAGGTGAAGTCTTCGTTAGCCATAGTTTCTCCTCTGCATAATGTCTATGAGATATATAGTTTTAACATAGCATAGTATTGGTTGCATGTCCAGAAAAATTGTCGCTTATACAGAGGGATTTAGATTATAGTGAAATCCATAATTATCTGGACATTGGCGAGGTTAGGAAACCGCGCCAGCGCGAGTGTATGGGGATTGTTATTCATTGAAATGTGAACATATTTTCGGATTTTACTATAAACAGAAAGGGGTTTTCGGCGGGAAAAGTAGAAGAGAATTGATTTCTTTGAGATTAGGAGACAGGAGTTCGTTGTAGAAAATGATTAAATATTCATCATCAAACGGGACTTGGAATTGGCTTCAAGATGTGGTCTCTGCAGAATTAAATTTAACGATTTCTTCCCAAAGTATGTTACCGTCAGCATTGCAAAATTTTGTAGGCATAATTCAAATAGTTGTCCTCATCTCGTGCTCAATCTTAAATTGTGTCGGTTTGATGTTCTCTTTGGCAACCTGATAATACTGAGGAAAAATTTCAATACCAGCGGAATTCCTTAACAACTTTTGAGCAACCTGACAAGTCGTCGCTGAACCTGCAAATGGGTCAAGCACCCAATCATTTTCTTGCGTAAACAATTTGATAAACCATTCAGGCAATGTCTTGGGAAAAACAGCACTATGTTTCCTATTTCCTGTTTCTGTTGCTAAGTGCAAAACATTTGTCGGATACGCCATTTTTCGGTCTAACCAATTTGAAACGTTTTTACCAAACCCGCTGCCTACCTTTGACGTATCTCGACTCTGATCTGTCTCGCTGAGATTTTTCAATCTTTTTTGTGCCCAATTTCCCATCGGTACCATAACAGCCTCTTGATACATATTGAACTTTTTGGTTTTGTTAAACTGTAGACATCTTTCCCAAGCATCTCTGAATCGGTTCGGCCATTTGCCCGGATAGCTATTTTTTTTGTGCCAGATAAACTCTTCTGTCCACAACCAACCCTGTTTTTTCATTTCAAGTATCAACTCAATAACATAGGTATGCCGTTCTCCGTTGACGGCTTTCTCTTTAATGTTTAGGATGAATGTGCCAGATGGCTTGAGGACCCTTAAAAATTGTTCAGCGCGAGGCATAAACCAATTCACATATTCATTAGGATTGATCCCACCGTACGTTTTTGATCGGCGGTCCGCATACGGAGGAGAGGTCACAATCAGGTCAAATAAATCAGTTTCAAAATTGGACAGGACCTCTAAACAATCTCCAAGATAAAGGTCTGTTTTTATTGCTGTCATTGCATGAGCTGCCTTTTACTATCCATAAATGCCATTACAGTGTGCGGGAGAACATTGTAGAACAAGTATCTATCAAATAGTACCATATTTCCTCTGAAAAGGTCAAGTCAAAGATTTTAGTGTAAGGCACACTATGAATTACGCCACTACAAGCAATTATGTTGCATCAATTAATTGTTGCGAAAAGCACGGATAATTGGTATTCTCTCATGAAATGAAAAGGCAGATTGGACAAGTTTTTACCCCCATAAAATGGGCAGAATGGCTCATCAATAAGTGGAACATTTTTGATGCGTGGCTTGACGGCGCACATATCTGCGACCCGACAGCGGGGCAGGGTGCGTTTGTGCTTACGATGCTCCATATCGCGCGAAGCAGAGGAATTCCTATTACTACCGAACGTTTGTCCCGTCTGACGCTTATTGAGATAGTTCCCTCACATCTTGATCAGTTCAGAAAAAATGTGCAACAAGAATTTGGTGTTGATTTTCCAACCTCTCAAATCTTCTGTCAAGATGTTATCACGGAGACGCATACGCAACAATATGACATTCTCATTGGGAATCCGCCGTGGGCAAACTTCGGAGACTTACCTACGGCTTACAAAACAGAAATTAAACCCTATTTTGTTCAAGAAGGACTTGTTTCGGATACGCAACGGACGCTTTTGGGTTCTTCTCGCGTTGATATAGCTGCATTAGTGTTGAAAGTTGTTTTGGGGAAACTACTCAGAAAGAACGGTTTGGGATTTTTCTATCTTCCCACGTCTCTCTTTTTTGGTGATGGTGCGCATAACGGATTTAGAAATTACAATGCCGATCTCCGTAATTTTGCTGTGGATACTGTCTATGAATTTACATCTATTAAAGTGTTTGATGGGGTTAACACTGCATACTGTTGTGCCAAGTTTCAAGGTGATACACAACAGAAATTTCCTGTCACATATTTCAAAGAGTTGGACAGAAATTGGGTTGAACATAAGGCTTTACCGCTCAAAAATCCTGCTGACCCCTGGCGGATCGTTCAAAACCTTGACGAACTCAAGGCAGGCGCAACACTTGAAATCAGATTGACATCTGAACAAAAGCCACGACAAGGCGTGAATACATGCGGCGCGAATAGTGTCTTTATCTTTGACCACAAACCTTCGCATCTCCCCCAAGGATTTCTATATCCTCTTGCCAGCAAGGAGATGTGGCGGCAAAATGTATTATCGCCTCACAAATGGATTCTGCTGCCGTATCATCGGGAAATCGGAAAACCGCTCACATGGGATCAAATCAAAAAATATGACGCATTGCGGAACTATCTTCAGCGCTACCAAGACCAACTACAAGCAAGGAAAGGCACGATGCTGCGTGCGTCTATGAATAGAGGGAGTTGGTGGGCGATGCTTGGTGTTGGTCCCTATTCGTTTGCACCTTTCAAGGTGATATGGCAGGCGTATGGGAAGAATCAATTTAACCCGATTATATTAAGCAGTGTAGATGGGCAGATGTGGCAAGGCAATCAGGCGATGCATGCGTTTATTCCATGCTGGTGTGAAGATGATGCACATAGGATAAAGACAGCGCTTGAGAACCCTGAAATTCCGATATTGTTGCGGCAACTCAATGGGGCAGGAAAGTGTAACTGGGCACAACCGGGAAAGATAAAGAAGATGCTATCGTTTGATGAGGTTGAAAAGTAGATTCAATTGAAAATTAAGACGGAAAGTTGCTTTTACAGCGAAAGCGAATGTTTTGTGTATTTGGGGATACAACTGCATGGTATCCCCAAACATTGATTCAAATTATCGTAAAGATTTCAGTTGTGCCCATGTTGTTGCTAATTTTCCTTCAGGTTCAACATCAAACGCATTGTCCCAGCCGTGTGTCAGTTGCTGAATCTCTTTTTGGTCGAGAGCGCGACTGAGAATGACAATCTCATCAATACCACCGTGGTAAGTCTCAGAAGCGAATTTGAGTTGAAGCGGTGAACCTTTGGCGATCTCACCATTCCACTTTGGATCCCATGCTGCCTTACCAGCATCCAGTGCTCCGTTAGCGCTTTCTGGTTCACCATCAATATACATCTCCATAGTTTCCCCATCGTATGTCGCAGCGACATGGTACCATTTTTTCTGTTCTAACTCTGTTTTGCCATAAAAACCAGGTGAGAGCCCTGGTGTCCAGATTCTAAACGAAAAACCGTTAGGGACAGGTTCACCAGCAGATTGGTCTTCTAACAAATATGCACCATTTTTTCTAATACCTGTATCTGAGTCTGCATCAACTCGGAACCATGCAGCAATTGTCAAACCTGTTTTGATGCTTAAGATGCTGTCCGAATCTTGAACATCAATACTGCCTCCACCTGCAGCAACGACAGTCTGACCAAACTTACCATCTTCAAATTTGAAATCCCCGTTAACCTTTCCATCATTTTTGTTTCCTGACGAATCGTCAGCATTGCCTTCAAACAGCCATACACCAACGATCGCTTCGTCGTTTTGCTCAAGTGACCATGAAACAGCACAGAGACATAAGAGCAACGCTATACTTATACTTAATAACTTCATTTAATAACCTCCTAAATTATATGAGGGATGTGCATAAATAATTGCGATGTTAAATATGCGCTTAAAGGTAGTCCGCACACGCCGTGGGTTTCCGTCCACAAGTTCAAAGAGGCGCAGCATGCCACACGGGGAATGCCATAAGG
>LXNJ01001981.1_pt1 | contig 11613 bp, 12 predicted proteins | sample 809081 | NCBI WGS metagenome assembly LXNJ01 (sample SAMN04870510, study PRJNA318959) | sponge metagenome | biome: sponge; feature: marine sponge reef; material: water | host: Petrosia ficiformis | place: Greece: Milos, Mediterranean Sea | collected 2013-05-29 | depth 5-7 m
TAACAGAATACCTGCTTCCACTTTTATCGCTTTTTTGGTGATTACAGGAAATAAGTATTCTGGTAAAAACAAGTTAGCTACAATAGCCCTAAGAAAGGTCAGTGGTAATTTCCCCACCGCACAAGAGATTTTTTATTTGATTTTACCAACGCACTGACAAGCACATTGCACCAACCCTTCGGGATTGGCACAAAGAGCTTGCCTTCCCACCCGCAGATTTAAGAATTTGAATTTCGTTTTCGAGTTGGATAGATTTTCTGCTTAAAATCTGTAATCTCATCTTTCAATTTCTTGTTAGCACTATTCAATAATTCATTTTGATGCTTCATGATGCTCAAAAGGTCATGCATGGCATTGAGGTTTTCCAGTTGAACGGAAACAATTTGCTCTAAATCAGCTTTGGTATATCTTCTCATTACTTATTTAATTGATTTATTAAATCTTTACAGAAAATCTATACAAGTTTAAAGATTTAATTTCAAATCATCAAACTTATTTACCGATTCAGTGTACATACTTTAATTTTATCCGATATTGCTTACAGAAAAACTTAACATATTATGACTGAGTTAGGAATATACTTAGCTAAACGTTCGATTAATAAGTCTGAAGTTTCACGCAAGACCGGAATCAGCAAACCACGCCTAAGCGAGTTGACTTTGAAGGAATCGGCACACCTTAGAGCAAAGGAACTTTATCTAATCTCAATGGCTATTGGTGCTGACCCCTGCGATGTGCTAAAAGAGATTTTTGCGGACTTGAAATTGGAAGATTAATGACTAAAGAATTTCAAATAGAGGAAAACCTGATCAAGCAGCTTACTGAGCTGAAGTATATCCCCCGACCAGATATTATCGATAGAAAAACGCTTGAACAGAACTTCAAAACCAAATTTGAAGCGTTGAATCGGGTACGATTATCGGATAGCGAGTTTTTACGGTTACGTGAAGAAATCATCAACCCTGATGTTTTTGCTGCTTCTAAAATGCTCCGTGAACGACAATATTTTCAACGTGAGGACGGAACACCTCTTCATTACACTTTGGTAAATATTAAAGAATGGTGCAAGAATGACTTTGAAGTCATCAGTCAGCTACGCATGAATACTGAAAACAGTCTTCAACGTTATGACATTATTCTGCTCATTAATGGATTGCCCGTAGTTCAGATCGAATTGAAGAAATTGGACATTTCGCCACGAAAAGCCATGCAGCAAATAGTGGATTACAAAAACGAACCGGGTAACGGTTATGGTAATTCTCTCATGTGTTTTATGCAGTTGTTTATTGTGAGCAATCGTAGCAATACCATCTATTTCGCTAATAACAAAAAACAGCATTTCCAATTCAATGCCGATGAACAGTTCTTACCCATCTATCATTTAGCGGATGAGAAGAACAAGAAAATCAAGCATCTGGAAGACTTCACTGAGCAATTCCTGAAAAAGTGCACACTGGGCGAAATGATCAGCAAGTACATGGTACTTGTAGAAACGGAGCAAAAGTTATTGGTCATGCGACCATATCAAATCTATGCCGTAAAAGCTATAGATGAATGTGTGAAACAAAACCGTGGAAATGGCTACATCTGGCACACCACTGGAAGTGGAAAAACGCTGACCTCATTTAAAGCATCTACCCTACTCAAAGACAATAATGAGATTCATAAATGCTTGTTTGTGGTTGATAGAAAAGACCTTGACCGTCAAACACGTGAAGAATTCAATAAATTTCAGGAAGGAAGTGTGGAAGAAAACACCAATACTGAAACTCTGGTAAGGCGCTTACTTTCTACAGACTATTCGGACAAAGTGATTGTTACAACCATTCAAAAACTGGGGCTGGCTTTGGATGGTAGCAACAAAAGAAATTATAAGGAGCGTTTGGAGCCTTTAAAAGATAAACGGATAGTTTTCATTTTTGATGAGTGCCACCGTTCGCAGTTTGGTGACAATCATAAAGCCATCAAAGAGTTTTTTCATAACGCACAGCTTTTTGGCTTCACGGGAACACCAATTTTTGAAAAAAACGCCACATATTATGAAGTCAATGGAGAAGAAAGAACATTAAAAACTACTAAGAGTATATTTCAGCATGAGTTGCCAAAATATACCATAACACATGCTATAGAAGATAAAAATGTACTCAAGTTCCATATCGATTATTTCAAAGGGGAAGGAACGGTAAAGGCCAAGCCAGGAGAAGCTATTGCCCAACAAGCCGTTGCAGAAGCCATTATCGACAAACACAATAAAGCCACCAATCAACGCAAGTTCAATGCGGTGCTGGCGACTGCTTCCATCAACAACGCTATTGAGTATTACCGATTATTTAAGGAACTCCAAAAACAAAAGCGAGATAAAGACCCTGATTATGAGCCTTTGCACATTGCTTGTGTGTTTTCTCCACCCGCTCAATTAATTATCAAAAAAGGCGATCAACAAAGTCAAAAGAATGCAGCTGATGTAAAACAATTACAGGAAGACTTACCTCAAGAAAGCGCTGAATACACTATTCAGAAAGGGGAAGATGTTGTGAAGAAGAAAGCTGAAATTAAAAGAAAGAAAACAGTGCTTAAAGAAATAATTGCTGACTACAACACGCAATTCGGCACTAACCACGATATCAACAATTTTGACCTGTATTATCAGGATGTGCAAAGTCGTATCAAAAATCAGAAGTACAGCAATAAAGACTATCCGCATAAGAACAAGATTGACTTGACCATTGTGGTGGATATGCTATTGACGGGCTTTGATTCCAAATACCTGAATACGCTATATGTAGACAAAAACCTGAAATATCACGGCTTGATTCAGGCATTTTCAAGAACCAACCGTGTATTGAACGACACCAAACCTTATGGCAATATTTTGGATTTCCGATCACAACAAGAACCAGTGAACCAAGCCATTAGGCTCTTCTCTGGTGAAGATGAAGGCAAAGCAAAAGAAATTTGGATGGTAGACCCCGCTCCCGTGGTTATTGACCAATACCAAAAAGCTGTGGAGGCCCTAGGCCTTTTTATGCAGGAAAACAATTTGGTAAACGAACCACAGGAAGTGTATAACTTAAGGGGAGATGCGGCAAAAATTGCTTTTGTGAAAAACTTCAAGGAAGTACAACGATTAAAAACACAGCTTGACCAATACACTGATTTAAACAAGGAACAGCAGGAAAAAATTGAAGCCATCCTACCCAAAGATACCTTGCAAGAGTTTAGAAGTTCTTATATAGAGACTGCCAAGCAATTCAGAGAAATACAACAAAAAGAAGGAGCTCAAGCCCCAGAGGAAATACAGCAATTGGATTTTGAGTTTGTGCTTTTCGCTTCTGCGGTGATTGATTACGATTACATCATGAGCCTTATTGCTGACAGTATGCAGCAAAAACTTTCCAAGCAAAAAATGACTAAAGTACAGGTGATTAGTTTGTTGAAATCCAACTCGAACTTGATGGAGGAAGAAGAAGACCTTACGGACTACATTAATAATTTGGATTGGGAAAGTGGAAAAGATGTAAACGCCTTACGTGAAGGGTACGAAACCTTTAAAGTAGAGAAATACGACAAAGAACTAGCTGCCATTGCCGACACGCATGGTTTGCAAACCACAGACCTAAAAGTGTTTGTAGAAAAGATCATGAGCCGAATGATTTTTGACGGTGAAAAACTCACTGACTTATTGGAACCATTGGAACTCGGCTGGAAAGACCGTAGGGTAAAAGAATTGGCGCTAATGGAAGACTTAGTTCCTCAATTAAAGAAACTGGCGCAAGGGCGTGAGATAAGTGGGTTAGCAGCTTATGAATAGGTCTTGAACAGGATTGATAAGATGAATAGGATATACAGGATGACAATAGAAGAAATAAATAAGCTAACCCACAAGATCATTGGGTGTGCGATGGAAGTGCACAATCAAATGGGTAACGGTTTTCAGGAAGTGGTTTATCAAAGAGCTTTAAGTATTGAGTTAAATCTTAATGGGATTGAACATGAACGAGAATTAGAAATGCCTTTGGAGTATAAAGGTCATGATGTAGGTACTCGCAGAGTAGATTTTTTTGTGGAGGGAAAAGTAATGGTTGAAATAAAGGCTATCGAAAAACTAGAAGGAGTTCACAAAGCTCAAGCCATCAACTATTGTGAGGCCTATAACGTTGCTGACGGCTTACTCATCAATTTCGGAGCAGAAAGATTACAATATCATCGTGTCTTTAATAAGAAACTTAAGAACCAATCATCTTGACCATCTTAAAAATCTTACAAATCATGTTCAGACAATATAAACTAGCCCAAGGGCGTGAAATTTCAGGATTAGGCGCTTATGAGTAACGAGAAGAATATACTACCCGATTTGCGATTTCCTGAGTTTGACAAAGATGGGGATTGGAAAACTGAACCTTTGGGAGAAGTGGCTGATGTTTATCAACCCAAAACAATCTCCCAGTCTGACCTATCTGAAAACGGTTATCCTGTTTATGGTGCAAATGGTACCATCGGATTTTATCACGAATACAATCATGAGACTAATCAAATAGCAATTGCATGCCGTGGTAGTTCATGTGGTACCGTGAATTTCACAAAACCAAAATCATGGGTTACTGGAAACGCTATGGTGGTCAATGTAGATCAATTCAACCAGATTAATAAAGAGTTCATGTTCTTCCAGTTACATTATGCTAATCTGGATTACCTGGTTTCAGGATCAGGCCAACCTCAGATAACAGGAAGTATAAAGAAACATGAAGTTCTTTTACCACCAAGAAAAGAAGAACAACAAAAAATCGCCTCTTGCCTTTCTTCTTTAGATGAGCTAATAATTGCCCATAACCAAAAACTGGAAGCACTTAAAAATCACAAAAAAGGCCTAATGCAAAACCTGTTTCCTCAAGAAGGAAAGAAAGTGCCAAACTATCGTTTTCCTGAGTTTGAGAAGGATGGAGTGTGGAGCCTTAAGACAATAGAGGACGTATTTTCAATATTTCAGGGATATGCATTTTCAAGCAAAGACATTGTTTCTACTGGAACTAGATGGTTGAAAATTGCAGATGTAGGTATTCAAGAAATGAAACATGATACGCCATCTTATTTACCTGAGTCCTTTAAGGATGAATATCAAAGATTCTTACTTAAAAAAGGAGACTATGTTTTAGCTCTTACCCGGCCAATTCTTAGTGGGAAATTAAAAATTGCTCCTGTAGATGAAACCTACCATAACTCCTTGCTAAATCAGCGTGTTGGCAAGTTGGTAACTTCTAACGTTATCAGTTTCGTTTATTACCTAATTCAAACTTCAAGTATCATTGAAAATATAAGCAGAAACATTGCGGGAAATGAGCCTCCAAATCTATCGTTTCAGCAAATTTCAGATATAGCAGTTTTTATTCCAAAAGAAAAAGAACAACAAAAAATCGCTTCCTGTCTTTCAGCAGTAGATGAATTAATCACGGCACAAAAAGAAAAAATTGAGCAATTGCAGCAGCACAAAAAAGGCTTGATGCAGGGTCTATTTCCAAACCCTTCGGCAAGCTCAGGAGAAACAATTGAGAATTAAGAGATGGCAACAATAAACGAAATAGCACAACAACTACACGATCTTCCTCAGAAGATATGCCTAATCTATGCCTTTAATTCAACAGGCAAAACTAGACTATCTGTCGCTTTTAAAGACCATACCAAAGAACAGAATAAAGGAAAGCATGCAGGTGTTTACTACAATGCTTTTAGCGAAGATTTATTTGTATGGGATAATGATGAGGACAACTTCAATGAAAATATAAAATTAAATGTTGTTAAAAGTTCTTTGAATCAATTTCACTCATTGTTACTGGATACAGATTTACTAGAAGAGAAATTATCTTACTATCAGCCTAGATATAAATTCAACTTAAACCTATATGAAGATGGTGACAGGGAAAAAGGCGTTCATTCAATTACGTTTTATGTTGATGAAGAGAATCCAACACCTATTAAAATATCTAGAGGAGAAGAAAGAACTTTTATCTGGTGCTTCTTTTTAGCATTGTTTGAAACAGATGCTTGGACGGATGTGCAAGACGCTCATTTCTTTATTGACGACCCTGTTTCAAGTATGGACGAGCATAACATTTTTGTAACAGCAGAATCAATAACAAAGTTAGTTGATGACACCTATCCTAAAAAGAAAATTATTTTAACTACACATCACATTGGGTTGTTTTCAATTCTTGCAGACAGATTTACAAAGGGTCAAAAAAGCGGCAAGTATGCAAATGACACTGCCATTTATTTATTGGAATTAAATTCAACTGGCGATTTACGTCTTAACAGTCAAAATGGTGCATTCCTATTTCATCTTCATCTTCTTAAGACTTTAGATGAAGCGGAAAAAACAGAGCTATTTGCTTATCACTTTGTACTGCTAAGACAGCTGCTTGAAAATATTTCTTCATTTCTAGGTAAAGGAGGAATCGGCTATGCTTTGAGTCAGATTGAATTAGATGATCCTAACACAATTAAAGATAGAGTTCATTCACTTTCCCATAAAGATGCGTACAAAACACAATCGAATAAAATGGCTGAACCTGATGAACAGCTATTTCGTAAAATATTAAAAAAGATTGTTCTTAAGTATAAATTCAAATTTTAATATGACAGCAAAAGAACAACAGCAATTAGGAAAAACCCTTTGGGATATAGCAGACCAACTACGAGGGGCAATGAATGCGGATTCGCAATTCTATTGCTAAAGTATTGAGATTTTATAAGTGGCAGATTTGAATAAAATATACTTGTACCGAATGACACATATTGCCAATGTGCCGCATATTTTGGTGCACGGTATTACCCATAGAACTTCTGCCAATGCCAACCCCAACTTTACGCCCATTGGAGATCCTACATTGATTTCGGCACGTGATGGATTTGAGCTTGATAATGGACGATCCCTGGGCGAGTATATTCCCTTTTACTTTGGTCCAAGGATGCCCATGCTTTATGTCATTCAAAAAGGATTCAATGGGGTTCCGGTGACCCATGCACAAGACATTGTTTATTGTGTAACTTCCGTACAGAAAGTTATTGATAACAATCAGGAGTTTGTTTACACCAATGGGCATGCGGTGGATTCCTTTTCTTCACAGTTTGGACAGCAGGATGTAGCGGATATTGATAGTCAAGTGGATTTTCAAGCAGTAAAAGTGCGGGATTGGAAAAGCCCAACCGACCTAGACTTGAAGAGACGAATGCAAGCAGAGTTTCTGCTTTTGGGCGATTTACCCTTTCCATCAGTTTTAGGTTTCGTGGTTAGAAACGAAACAGCAAAAACCCAATTGATGGGATTTGGAGTAGCAGAGCATCAAATACGAATTAGAACAAACGCATATTTTTAAGCCATGATAAAATATTTAACAGGAAACATTTTGGATAGCACGGCACAAGCCTTGGTCAATACCGTAAACACCGTTGGTGTAATGGGTAAAGGCATTGCCTTGCAATTTAAAAATCAATTTCCCAATAATTACAAGATCTACAAGGAAACTTGTGATAACAAAGAACTCCAAATTGGTGACCTGTTGGTAACCGAAGAAGAATCGCTTTTATCGGGTAAAAAATTCATCATCAACTTCCCTACTAAAACCCATTGGCGCTACCCTTCGGAATATGAATACATCGAAAAAGGCTTAGCTGCTTTGGTGGATGTTATCCAAGAGAAGAAACTTGAATCCATTGCTATACCGCCTTTAGGTTCGGGCAATGGTGGTTTAGATTGGACTAAAGTGAGAGCCATGATAGAAGACAAACTTCAAGGACTTGACTGCACCATTTTCTTGTATGAACCTACGCATGCCATTAAGGAAACATTGAAGAAAGAGCGCGTAAAACTCACACCTGCTCGCGCCATGATGCTTTCTGTGTTGTATGACTTAGTACGTAATGGAGAATTTGTATCGGAGTTTGCCGCTGAAAAAGTAGCGTATTTTCTTCAACGTTTTGGTGCTAAGGATTCCTTCAAGCTAGAATTCAAACCCAATTTTTATGGCCCGTATTCAGGTAAAGTAAGACACGTCCTTTATCACCTCAATGGCAGTTACGTGATGGGTTACAGCTCAAAAGACAAAAAACCTTTTGAAGAATTGAGTTTAATAATGGATGCTGAAAAAGAAGTGAATGCCTTTTTGGAGTCTCCTGATAATCGTCAATACAAAGAAGTTGTAAGCAAAACCAAAAAGTTTCTTTCGGGCTATTATTCGCCCTTTGGTTTAGAGTTGCTTTCTACTATTGATTTTATTAAGTCAGAAAAGGGAAAGGAAAAGGAATCCGAAATATTGAACGAACTGGAAACTTGGAGTGACCGTAAAAGGTCCATGTTCGCAAATCCAGCATTCGTTTCAAAAGCCTTGGCCAACATCAATCAGCAATTAGCATAATTCATGACACAAAAAGACCAAGATAGATTAGGAAAAACCCTTTGGACAATTGCAGACAAGCTGCGGGGTGCAATGAATGCTGATTCATTCCGCGATTACATGCTTTCATTTTTGTTTTTACGCTACCTCTCATTCAACTACCAACAATCGGCTATAAAAGAGTTGGGTTCAGATTACCCCAAATTGGCAGAGGATGATAATCGAACACCGTTAGGCATTTGGTACGCAGCCAACGAAGTAGATGTACCTGAGTTTGAAAAACAAATGCGTAGAAAGGTGCATTATGTTATCAAACCACAACACCTTTGGAGCAATATCTCGGAATTGGCTCGTACACACAATGGAGAGTTGCTCGTTACATTGGAAGCTGGTTTTAGATACATAGAAAACGAATCCTTCGACAATTCTTTTCAGGGCTTGTTCTCTGAAATCAATCTGAACTCAGAAAAGCTTGGAAAAACTCCAAAGGAACGAAACGATAAGCTCTGTAAGATCATCTCAAAAATTGCAGATGGCATCAAAGATTTTTCAACTGATACGGATACCCTCGGAGATGCTTATGAATATTTGATTGGTCAATTCGCAGCAGGTTCAGGCAAAAAAGCAGGCGAGTTTTATACGCCTCAACAAATCTCCACCATACTATCTGAGATCGTCACCTTAGACAGTCAGGATCCTGTAACTGGAAAGAAAAACAAACTGGACAAAGTGTTAGACTTTGCCTGTGGTTCAGGTTCATTGTTGTTGAACGTAAGAAAGCGAATCAAAGACAATGAGGGTAACATAGGTAAGATTTACGGACAGGAGAAGAACATCACCACCTACAACCTTGCCCGAATGAACATGCTGCTACACGGCATGAAAGACACGGAGTTTGAAATCTTCCATGGAGACACCTTGCTTAACCAATGGGATGAATTGAACGAAATGAATCCTTCCAAGAAATTAGAGTTTGATGCTATCGTAGCCAATCCACCTTTCAGTTTACGTTGGGAACCAAACGATACCCTGGCAGAAGATTTCCGATTCAAAAGTTATGGTTTAGCACCTAAGTCAGCAGCTGATTTTGCTTTTCTATTGCACGGCTTTCACTTCTTGGGTAAAGAAGGGACAATGGCCATTATCTTGCCTCATGGTGTTTTATTCCGTGGCGGTGCAGAAGAACGAATAAGAACGAAACTCTTAAAAGACAATAATATTGATACGGTTATTGGACTACCGTCTAACCTTTTCTATTCTACCGGTATCCCTGTTTGTATTCTGGTATTGAAGAAATGTAAAAAGGAAGATGATGTGCTGTTCATTAATGCATCAGAACATTTTGACAAAGGCAAACGTCAAAACGCATTGGATGAAAAACATATCGAAAACATTGTAGAAACCTACAAGTACAGAAAAGAAACGGAACGCTACTCTCGGAAAGTCTCAATGTATGAGATTGAAAGGAATGGGTACAATCTGAACATTTCAAGATATGTGAGTACAGCAGAAGATGAAATTCCGATTGATCTAAATGAAGTAAATAAGAGTTTGACTTCAATCAATGAACGTATTGAAAATAAGACAAAGGAACACAATGAATTTTTGAAAGAGTTAGGATTAAAAACAATATAAAATATGCCAACGCTATTTGCACATTACCATCCTCGTTCCTGCGGTGGCAAAGAGCAAAAGCGAACGCACAGATTAAAAGAATTGAAAATCAAATGTGAAACATTCATGAACACCTTTGAGAATCAATTATAAAGTGAATAAATAAAAATCTCTTCTCCCCTCACTCGGGAAAAGGGAAATGAAAAAAGAAAATAAATAGTAAAAAGAGACGGCAGTGCTAATCGGGCTACAGTAGCTAACAAGGTGTATAGGTCATAGCCTCCCTTCGGTCAGCAACGGCCCATACACAGAACGTTAACTGCAATTGAACATGCTAATTTAAATGGGAGTAATTAAAAGGATAGAAATTCGAAATTTCAGGTCAATACACCACTTGATAATTGATCAAGAACTAAATAACATCAATCTTCTGGTTGGTAATAATGACATCGGGAAGTCAAATATTTTAAGAGCTCTTAATCTTTTCTTTAATGGTCAAACTGATCTTGGGAAACCTCTTGATTTTTGGGAGGATTTCAATAAGAATTTGACTCGCACCTCAGGTAAGGGTCAATATATCAAAGTGATTTTAGATATTGAGTTAAAGTATGAAAAGGACAAATATGTTAGATGGACAAAGTATTGGAATAATTTGGGTAACCTAAAAAAAATAGATGATTACCAAGTCTTCGACTCAAATACTCATGAGTCAACTGATTTTGAATACAACACAAGGGCTAAAGGCTGGCTTGACAGGATAGTATTTCGATATGTGCCTGCTATAAAATCAGAACGTTACTTTCAACACTTGTATGAAGAACTACATGATTTACTAAGTAGTACCTATTCCAAAAAATTTCAAAGTAACACGACCGCTTTGATACAAAGTATTCAGGAAATTACAGAAGACATAACGACAGAACTGAATGAAGAAATATCTCTTCGAAACAAAATTTCATTACCAAGCGATTTAAAAGCATTTTTCGGAGCTCTTGATTTCAGTTTAGATATAAATGGTCAAAAATTCAACCTTAAAGGAAGAGGAGATGGGATTAAAGTACGTCATATCCCGATTGTTTTAAGATTCTTAGCCAATAAGGCAAAGGTTTTTAAGCGAGGAGCTATAGATGTAAAAACTATTTGGGGGTTTGAAGAACCGGAAAATAACCTAGAGATGGGACAAGCGTTTCAAATGGCCAAATCATTCCTAAAATATTCCGATAAGATTGACATCTTTATTACCACACATTCACCAGCGTTTTATTCTTTAAAAGACACAAAACAGACTTCCTGTTGGTTTGTCGATAGAAACGACACTAACTCGACAATAGTAATCAATACAAATAAGGAGGATATTGATTTAGATGAAAAAATGGGAGTGCTCTGGTATATTACACCATTTATAAAAACCAAGGATGAGGAAAAGGAACGCCTTGAAACAGAAATTAGCCAAATCAGCGATAGCACCAAAGCATTAGTTTTTACTGAGGATGAATCAGATGATTTAGAAATGATAAGGCTTAAGACCAGAAGATTATTTACTAACGATTAAATATAGGTCTTGAAATTGAATCCCCCTCTTTAACGGGAAGGATTCAATTTCAAGACCATG
>LXNJ01001982.1_pt1 | contig 11612 bp, 6 predicted proteins | sample 809081 | NCBI WGS metagenome assembly LXNJ01 (sample SAMN04870510, study PRJNA318959) | sponge metagenome | biome: sponge; feature: marine sponge reef; material: water | host: Petrosia ficiformis | place: Greece: Milos, Mediterranean Sea | collected 2013-05-29 | depth 5-7 m
ACCGCCCCCGCCGTAGGACCAGCCGCGGGTACGGCGGTGGGTCCAGTGGATCATGTTGTAGCGGATGTCCTGGGCGTCGGCTCCCTCCGGCAGGACTTCAACCCGATAGGCATCGATGAACCCGGCCGCCTCGAACGCTTCGGCCCACCAGCGGGCGCCTTCGAGAAGCGCGGTCCTTACCGGCTCGGGAACGCCGCGGTCGAGGTAGTAAACAATGGGTTCCACGACTTCCGAGCGCTCCGCCGACGGATCAACCTTCTGGAGGCGGTGCCGAGCGGCCAACTTGACGGTCATCGGTTGATCGATCGGCGTCGCGTAGTCCATGTAGGTCGGGCCGTTGACCCCGATCCGCGGATCCGCAACCCGAATCTCGAACCCGGGACCCGGGAGCCGCACGAATGAATGGTGGTGCCGGAGGGTCACGGCGTCCCCGCTGGACGCGACCCCCGAGACGAGTCGTCCGGGGTTGTCGCTCGTGAACGTCAACATGGTCTCGACTTCGGTGTTGTCGGGGAAACCCTTGGTGTTCTCCAGAAAGAAGACACTGCGCTCCCGGTCCAGCCGGAACGTCCCCTGCCCGGCCCGCGCGATCCGCGCCGCCGAGCCGTGGGCGTCCCGCAGGAGGAAGTCCGTCATGTCCACCAGCACCCGGCCGTCGGTTTCGGCCTCGACCTGGAATCCCCAGTGGACCGAGGGTGCGAACGCGTCGCGAACCGCCCGCACCTCGTCGGGGTTGTCGCTGACCGCCCGGTAGCGGTAGTTCGGTTCCATGAGCAGGACGCGGGGGCCGACGCGGATCGGACTCAGCACGGCGCGCCGGCTGATCTGCCCGCGGTCCAGCCCGATCGGGTTGCTGCCGAGCCCGGAAGCCGCGGAGACCGAGTACATGAACTCCTCCTCCATCTCGGCGAACTCCGCGAACAGGTGTCCGGTGCGCTCGTCCCAGTAAAGGGGCACGAATCCCGAAATGGCCGTCATGCCGGCGGTCTTTTCCTCGATGGCGGGAGGCGCATCCTGGCCCAACGCCGGCGCACCCAGGAGGGCCGCGATCAGCAGCAGGAGGCCCGACCTGTGCAACAGGCGGGCGGGAAGCATCGTCTTGGTCATGGGACTCAACCTTTGTGGAGAGAGTAGGCGCGGGCCCGAATCATGCCGGAAACCCCCGGCGCCCAGCAATGAGGCACGCGCACGCGGAGCTTTCCGCGTCGCTCCGGCTCCAAAGAGCCGGAGCGGACGGACGCCGGTCAGCGAGACCGGCGCAGGAAGTCGAGGAACTCGCTATCGCTCCCGATGACGAGGGTGACCCCGTCGTCGAGGGCCGTCCGGTAGGTCTCGAGCGACTTCATGAAGCGGTAGAAATCGGGGTCGCGCTGATAGGCGCGGGCGTAGATTCCGGAAGCCTCGGCGTCGGCCCGGCCGCGAACCTCCTCGGCCTGGCGGAACGCCTCCGATTCGATGGACTTCAGTTCGCGCTCGCGCTGGCCGCGAACCTCGGCCGCGCGTCCCTCACCCTCCGAGCGGCTGCGTTCGGCGATTCGCTGGCGCTCCGAAATCATCCGTTCGTACACCTTGGCCCGCACTTCCTCCACGTAGTTGAGGCGCTTGATGCGGACGTCCACGAGTTCGATGCCGAAGCTCGGCGTGACTTCCGACGCTTTCTCCAGAATGCTCCGGGTAATCCCGTTCCTTCCGAACTCGATCTCGCGCACCGCCTCCTCATTGGCGAAGGAAACGAGATCTTCGGTCAGTTCGAAATCCCGGTTGGTGATCCGAACGATCTCGATGAGATCGTAGGTAGCCACCGCGTTTCGCGTCTCGCCATCGATAATGTCGTCGAGGCGGCTCTGGGCGCCGCGCTCGTCGCGAACCGACTGGAAAAACAGCAACGGATCGGAGATCCGCCAACGGGCGTAGGTGTCCACCCAGATGAATTTCTTGTCGCGGGTGGTGATCTGGTTGGCGTCCCCGTCCCAGGGCAGCCAGCGTTGATCGAAACGGCTTACCCGATGGATGAAGGGGAGCTTGAAGTGGAGGCCCGGTTCGTTGACCGCACCGCCAACCGGCTGCCCGAACTGGGTGATGATGGCCTGTTCGGTTTCGCGGATGGTATAGGTCGCCGAGAAGAGGAGGACGAGTCCCGCCAGGCTTCCCAGAATGGGCAGCGCGCGCTTCATCGTGATTCCTCCCGTTCCGGTTGCGACCCCGGGCCCGGACCACCCGGATCGGGTGGTTGCCGCCGTTCGCCGTTCAGGTTGAGGAGCGGCAGGACGTTCGTGCCGCTCTCATCGAGGATCACCTTTTGCCCGAGTTTCGGGATCACCTCGGAAAGGGTTTCCAGGTACATCCGGGCCCTGGTGACCCGGGGTGCATTCCGGTACTCGGCATAGATGGCCTCAAAGCGGGTTGCCTCGCCCCGGGCCCGGTTCACACGCTCGGCGGCGTAGCCCTCGGCTTCCTGGAGGACCCGCTCGGCGTCGCCGCGAGCCCGCGGGATGGCCTGGTTGTATTCGGCGAGCGCCTCGTTGGTGAGCCGCTCCTTCTCCTGGATCGCCTCGTTCACCTCATTGAATGACGGCTTGACCACGTCCGGAGGATTCACGTCCTGGAGAACGAGTTGCTGGACGCTGATGCCGGTTTCGTAGCGCTCGTTCATCTCCTGGAGGAGGTCCTTTGCCCGGGCCGCGATCTGCTCCCGGCCCACCGTCAGAACCTCGTCCACGCTGTGGTCGCCGACCACATCCCGCATCGCGGCCTCGCTCATGTCGCGAAACGTCGAGCGAATGTCGCGGACGTTGAACAGATAGGCCCGCGGATCCTGAACCTTGTACTGAACGATCCACTCGACCACCGCGACGTTGAGATCTCCGGTGAGCATGAGGGACTCTCCGAGGAACTGCCGCTCGTCGTAGGTGGTCCGCACCCCGGCCTCGACCGTCCGGAAGCCGAACTCTTCCTTGAGCTGGCGTTCCACCGGAACCTTGGTCACCGTCTCGAGGAACGGCACGATGAAGTGGAGTCCCGGATCCGTCACGCGTGAGTAGCGCCCGAATCGCGTGACGACTCCCGCCTCATCGGGCTGGACCTGATAGACCGACATGAAGAACAGGATCGCCGCTGCGATCCCGATCCCCGCCCGTACGGCCGTCCGGCGGGCGCTTCCTCGGAAACGCCGCAGGAAACCCTCCAGATCGGGCATCGCGGGTCCATCCCCGCCAAGCCCCCCCCAAGGTCCGTTGCCTCCTGGATTGTCATATAACGCCATTCGCTCTCGCCTCCTGATGCGGAGGCATCGTAGCGCGCGCCCCGGTCGCTACCATTTTCGGGATGCGGAACCATGCGATCTCTCTTGGACTCCTCATCCTCCTCGCGGGCGCCTGCACCGCTCCGGACGGCTCCGGGGATGCCGGTGATGAGGCCCCGGAGGAGCGTCCCGTGGTGACGCCGGCGGAGGCGGCCTCGATCGAGGCCGACATCCGATCCCTCCTGGAGCGGCAGTCGGGCGCCTGGAACGAGGGCGATCTCGTCACCTTCGTAGCGGACTACCTGGACTCTCCCCGGATGCGGTTCGTCTCGGGAGGGAGCGTCCGCTACGGCGCGGATGACGTGCTGGATCGGTATCGCCGGACGTACCCGGACCGGGCCGCGATGGGGGCGCTGACGTTCACCGACCTGGACGTGCGGGTGCTTTCGGACGAGTACGTGTTCGTGTTCGGGCGCTACAACCTGAAGCGCGAGGCCGACGCCCCCACCGGCCTCTTTACGCTCCTCTTCGAGCGGACCGCGGACGGCTGGAAGATCTCGCACGACCACACCTCGTCGGACTAACCGGGGTAAGGCCCGAAGGCCGTCCGATCAACGGCGTCCGCCCGGGCCACGACTCCCGGTGATACAAACCCCGGCCATGTCGACCAGCGTCCTTTCTCTGGCCCTCCTGATCGCTTCGCTGGCGGCGCCGGCAGCGGTGCTTGCCCAGACCGGCGAACCGCCGGGACGCGACCCGCGGATGTACGACCTCCTCGAGGCCGTCTCGGCGGACCGCATCGAGGCCGATATCCGCAGGCTGGCGGGGTTCGGCACGCGGCATACCCTCTCCGAAACCGAGAGCGAAACCCGCGGTATCGGTGCGGCGAGGCGCTGGATTCACGCGGAATTCACCCTGATCTCGGATGCCTGCGGGGGCTGTCTCGAGGTCTCCTATCAGCGGACCGTGGTTCCGGGGCGGGAGGGGACCCGCATCCCGGTGGACACCGAGGTGGTGAACGTCCTCGCCACCCTGCGCGGCACGAGCGAACCGAACCGGATCGTCATCATGTCCGGCGACATCGACAGCCGGATTTCCGACTCGAACAACTTCACCGACGATTCACCCGGCGCCAACGACAACGCGAGCGGAATGGCGGGCGCGATCGAAGCGGCCCGGGTGCTGAGCCGGTACGCCGGTTCCTTTCCCGCCACCATCATCCTGGCCGGCCTTTCCGGCGAGGAGCAGGGACTCTACGGCGGCCGGCACCTGGCGAGCGTCGCCCGGGATGAGGGCTGGGACATCGAAGCCGTGCTGAACAACGACATGATCGGGAACATCGAAGGAGTGGACGGGGTGATCCGGAACGACGTCTTCCGGGTCTTCTCGGAGCCGACCCCGGTTACCGAGACCGAGGAGGCGCGAAGGCGCAGGCGCACGACCGGTGGCGAAGTGGATGGGGTCTCCCGGCAGCTCGCTCGCTACGTGGCGCGGATGACCGATCTCTACATCCCGAATCTCGAAGCGAAGATGATCTACCGCCTCGACCGCTTCGGACGCGGTGGACACCATCGCCCCTTCAACGACGCCGGCTTTCCGGGGGTCCGCATCATGGAGACCCACGAGAACTATCGGCGCCAGCACCAGGACCTCCGCATCGAGGACGGGATCGAGTACGGCGACGTGATCGAGGGAGTGAACTTCGACTACGCGGCGAAGCTGACCGGGGTGAACGTGATCAGCCTCGCCGGGCTCGCCTGGGCGCCGGCGCCGCCCACGGGTGTGGGGATCGCCGGAGCGGTGCGGGCTTCCGCCGTCTTGTCCTGGGATTCGGTGGCTTCCGACGACCTCGCGGGCTACCGCGTCTACTGGCGGGACACCACCGCTCCCCAGTGGGAGCACTCGCGTTTCGTCGGCGAGGTCACCGAATACACGTTCGAGAACCTGGTGATCGACAACTACCTGTTCGGCGTCGCCTCCGTCGGCGGGGACGGGAACGAGAGCGTCGTGGTCTTCCCGACCGCACGCCGCCGGTAGCGACGGACGGCGGACCCCTCCGAAACGGCAATCGCGAAGTCCCTTTCGACCGCCTCTCGGGGGTCGATGCCGGCCGGAGGCCGGCGCTCCGGGGCGTTGCCGCGGTAGAGGAGAGTGGTGGTGCAGGCCGGAGTTCCCGTACCGCGTGGGCCGTGACGGAGTGTGGGGTTACGACGTCCGGCCCTCCAAACGAGCGAGAAACAAAATGGCCGCGAACCTCCGGTTCGCTGCCCGCGTGTTCGGGGGAAAGTGTGAAAAGGGGGTTACCCACTTTCACAAGAAAGTAACGACAAATCGGAACTCGCCGAAGCGTGCGCCAGCACGCGAGGGAGTTGCGATTGGCGGCGCGAAGCGCCGTGCGGTTTCCGAACGGGGCCCCAACTCAACCGGCAGTTGAGGCGTGAGCCTCCACTTTGCGCACGGCCCTGTTCGGGGACCGCCCGACGGGGTCTAAGTCGGGCGTCGGCTCAGGGCGCGGAAGTACTCCTCGACCATGTCGCGGTATTCCGCAGGAGCGCGGTCGTCCGAACCAGTGAGGACATCCGCCCCGGAACCCCCGGTCAAGGCCCGGCGCAGCTCGAACTCGAGCTGCCGGAGGGTGTCGAGCACTTCGGCTTCGAGGATTTCCATGCCGCGCGGGTCTCCGGTCAGACGCTCGGGGTTCAGCCCGCGTAGCGCGTCCACCACCTGCCCCAGACGGTCCGCGCCCCGGTCGCCGCTGGCCCCGATGCCGGTCAACTCCCGGCGCAGGGCCTCCGCGTCCTGGACCCGGCGATCGAGTTCGCGCCGGAGCTGCCGGGCTTCCCCCCCGTCGGCGGAGCCACCGCCACCCTGCCCCTCGCGGGCTTGCTCCCCTTCGGAACCCGAACCCGATTCGGACTGGGATCCGGATTGGGATTCCCCTTGCGACTCCTGCCGCTCCGCCTGATCGGCGAGACGGTTCCGCAAGCCTTCGAGTCCCCTCACCAGGCTCGCCGCCCGGTCGAGCACATCATCCCGGCCGGCGCGATCCGACCCTTCCACCATCTCCCGCGCCGCGGTGAGATCCTGCTCGAGCACCTCCAGATCATTCGCGATCATGGATTCGAACTGGTCGGCGTACTCTCCTGACCGCTGCGCGGCGACTCCGCGGGAGTAATGGATCTTTTCCTTCAGCTTCCGGTCGCGGATCCCGTCGGCAGCTTCCCCCACGGCCCCGGCCGCTTCCGGTTCGTCCCGGCTCCAGTCGCGGCTGACCTCGTCGAGTTGCTGTTCCAGCCGTTGGACCCGCTCGGCGAGGTTCTCCTTTTGTCCCGAGACCTGAGCGATCGCTTCCCGGGTCCGTTCCTCGCCGAGATCCTGAACCGCGGAACGGATCCGGTCCTGCGCCGCCCGAAGGCGTTTCGTCTCGTCGAGCGCGTTCTGGACGTCACGCTCGAGGCGCGCTCGCCGCTGTTCATCCAGGTCGCGTCGTGCGCCTCGGAGCGCGTTCGCGGCCGAGAGGCCGCTCTCGAGCCCTTCCGAACCGTTGCCCGCCGCCCGCATGTCCTGAGCCGCCTCGCGGAGTCTTCGGGAAACCGCCGCCAGATCCGGACGGGAACGCTCCCGCGCGAGGCGCTCAAGCCGCCGCGCCACGTCTTCGGTCTCCGCGGCAAGCTGGCCCTGGGACGATCCGGCCCCCCCGCCGGACTGACGGGCTCCGCGGCGGATGCGTTCGTTTTCCTGTTCCTGGCGACGGGCGAGTTCCGCGAGCCGCTGCAGGAGTTCGTCCACTTCGTTGTCCGCCGAGGAGCGGCGCTGCTGTTCCACTGTCTCGTACTGGTTGCGGAGCTTGTCCATCTCCAGTTCGAACAGGCTCGCCAGGTCCTCGGCCTGTGGGCGCGGGCCGCCCCCGCCGCCACCACCGCCGCCTTGCCCGAACGCGACCTGGGCGTCGCTGAACACCGCGTCAGCGCGCTGCAGATGGGTCAGCGCCTTCTGTTCCCGGGGGAGGGCGTCGTCCGGGTTCCCGGAAATCAGCAACTCTTCGGCGGCTGTCATCTCGAGAAGTCCGGCATCGAGATGCTCGACGATCTCGGCAAACTCGGGATCCGCCCCGATACCGCGGTTCCGGAGGCGGCGATTCAGTGTCTCCACTTGCTCCCGGAGCCTCCCCTGGGCAAGGCCAATGGTGGCGACGGTTTCCGTAACCGCATTGGCCGGCATTCCCTGGCGGTCGCGGAGGATCTTGAAGGTGGCGATCACGATCTGCTTTTGGCGAAGAGTGAGGGTGCCGTCGAGTCCATCGCCACCGCCCCCGGCGCCGCCGCCCGGCATCGAATCGGCCTGCCGGTAGGTCCGGTCGAACGGCCGCACCGCAATGAAGAACATGTCGGTCGCGGCTTCGGCTCCGGCCCCGTCCCGCGCCACCGCGTAGTAGGAAACGAGATCGCCCGGCACCAGGTCGTGTTCTTCGAGGAAGAGCGTGTGCCCGGACTGGATCTCGTCCCGGGCTCCTCCCGACGCCAGCACCTCGCGGGTCTCCTCCCCCCCGTTGACGGAAACCCGCATCTCGAGCCGCCGGACCGCGTAGTCGTCCTCGGCCAGGACCTCCGTGAATACTTCCTCCACCGGGTTGGCCTGGGAGTCCCTGCCGGGGCGCAGGAACCGTACGATCGGAGGCAGATCCTCGAGGACCTCGATCAGGTAGTCACGCGAGGCCGTGCGCAGGTTGCCGTCCGGCCCGGCGAGCGCCACCCGGTAGGAACTCGTTTCGGAGAGGGTGAGCGTGGCCGTCATCACCTCGGCGCCGGCGCCGGAAGATGAGGCACCGGATCCCTCGGGGGCGCTGAGCGGGATCTCGGTCGGCCCCGGCTCGACGCGCAACACGCCCGCCACCGCCGGCACCGTGGGGATCACTTCCAGTTCCACGACCGTGCCGGCCACGGCGGCGATGTCTCCCCCGTCCTCAACCACCCGCGGACTGAGCCCGGTGTGCTCCGGATAGCGGTACACGAGCCCGATCTGCGCCACGTACGGGACGTCCTCGACCTCGATCCGGAAGGTCGGCGAAAGCACCCCGTCCGCTTCCACGTAGTAGTCGGTCGCCTCCGGAATCCCGAGCAACAGGTGCCGGAAGGCTCCGTCTTCCGGGTCCGGGAACATCGGAATGGTCTCCCAGAGCGCGCTCCCCTGCACGCGGGTTCTCAGGTCCACGCGCTCCGCCCTGAACCCTTCCAGCCGGGCCTCGATCCAGCGATCCGAGTCGCGCGCCACGGCGGCATCGCCCGGGTCCACGAGCACCCGGTAGGGATTCGCGTCGGTCAGGTCGTCCCACGGCGAAAAGAGCAAGGCGGCGCCGCGAAGAAGTGCGGGAGGAGCGAGCAGGGACGCCACGATGGCCACTCCGCCAACGGTGGCGAGCGCTCCCCCGGCGCGCTTCAGAGCCGAGGTCTCGATGAGCCGGCCCTCGTTCAGGGTTTCGAGGCGCCGAATGGCCTCCTGCACCACCAGGCGGGTGAGGTCGGGAGAAATCCCGATCTCATCCGCATCGTCCGCCGGAACCCGTTGGCCGAGTTCCACGCCGCTGATGACCGCTTCCCGGAGCGTGGGGTCGTGCTCCTCGACATAGAGCGCCACCTGTTCGTCCGTAACCCGCGAGCGGAAGGGCCGGACGACAAAGCGCCAGACCGCGACCCCGAAAGTGATCCAGGCCGCGGCCTGGAGGCCGCGCACGACCCACGGCGTGTACCGCAGGGCGTCCATCGCCGCCGACGAAACCCCCACGACCAGAACCGCGGCCGCGCCGACCATCGTGAAGCCGAGCAGGAGACGCCGGGTGCGCCACCGGCTCCGCACGCGGCGGATAACGCGGAGCAGTTCCTCGTACGAGGAACCTTCGGCCGAATGCAAACCAAGCGTCGTCATGGGCTAGCGGCCCGTGGACGAGGTGGAGCGCGCAGCGAGAGCGGCGAAGCGCTCGGCTGACCAGGCGCGCGGCGGAGGAAGACCCGGTGTACTTCGAGCCAAGCACAACGAAGAGCGACGCGAAGCGGCGCGGTTCAGCCGGGATGCAGGGTCGCTCGAATGCCGGTTCACGTTGTTCACGGGCTGCTCGGTTGTCGGAGTATAGGCACCGCGGTGCGGGACCGTCGCCAGAGTCATCCGGACAGGACCGGGGCGGCGCTCCGGTTCGCCGCCCAGGCTTCGCTCACCAGCAATAACAAGAACCCGGCGAGCAGCAACCAACCGACGGCCCGTCCCGGCAGATCCGGCGCGGCCGGACTCGCGGCTGCCCGGGCGCCAGGCTCCGCGGGGGCCGCGGCCGCGATGCGAACTTCGTCGGCGTCCAGGGTGCGCAGATCGGATTCGGCGAGAGGCGGATTCACTCCGATCTGGCGAAACTCCGTCGCACCGGGGCGCCGGGCCCGGTAAAGGCCCGGTTCTTCCAACCGGAGGGCGTCCGTGCCGCTCAGGACGGTGCGTTCCCCCGAAGGCGCATCCGCCAGCACTTCCTCCGCCTCGCCGGCGGGACCGGGAGGCAGTCGAAACGCGGTTCGGGGATCCACGTTCTCTCCCACCCGATAGGCAATCGGGATCCGTTCGTAACCGGCGGCAACCTCCACCATCCGGTGCAGGAACGGGACGAAAGCGGCACGGCGGGGAAGGTCGGTCCACTCCGCGTCGATCGACGAAGCAAACAGGAGGACTCTTCCTTCGCCCCACCCCGACTCCACCAGCGCCGGACGGCCATCGTCGAAGCGCGCCAGGATCGTCGCATCCGAACGGATGGACGAAAGCATCCGGTAGCGGAAGAAGGCAAGGCCGCCGAGTCCCCCCGACTCGTCCGCGAAAGGCTCGAAAACCGGATGGCGGACCGCGAGGTCTCCCATTCGTCCCGCCGGATCCCGGTCCGCGAATTCTCCCGGAAGCGCCGGAGCGAAGGTTTCGAGTTGCTCGGCCGCGCTCCGCGAGAGCCGGCGCGGTCCCATCGCCATCACCAGGCCTCCCCCCGCGGCGACGAACTCCCGAACCGCTTCCGCGGCACTCGCGTCGAGGCGTCCCGGGTCCCGGACCAGAGCCACCCGGACGGCTCCGAGCGCGTCACCGAGCGCCCTTCCTCCGCGGACCGGAGCGCGGTCCACGAGGAATCCGGGCGCCACTCCGACCCCGAGCGCCTCGCTGACGTACACGGACGGCGGCCCTCCCGCCAGATCGGCGATCCGGATGGCGGCCTCGGGATGGATCACAAAGTGAAAACGGTCGTCACCGGCAAAGGCGTCTCCGGAAAGGCGAACTTCGGCGGCGAGTGGCTCGCTCGGCCGCAGGACCGGCTCGAACCGGGCGGTGGTCAGGCGGTCCGCGGCGGCTGTCAGGTTCTGGCTGTCCACCGTCCGGTCCGAGAGGAGAAGCTCCACCTGGCCGCTCCAATCGGGCGTGGCCGGAGTCGGGGCGAAACGAACCTCGGCCGTAACCACTAACTGTTCCCTTCCCTGCGGCGCCACCGTTACGTCCGCAATCCAGGCGTTGGCCGGGAGCCTCGCACCCACCTGACGAACCCGCAGTTCCACGCCGGGCGGCAGACTCGGCTGCGGCCGACCCTCCTCGAAGCCGCTTCGCTGGAGGTCCGAGATCAACACCACTTCCCGGCGCCGCCCCATGGCCTCCGGCAACAGCCGCCCGGCAAGGCCGAGCGCCGACACGTAGCTCGTGCCCCCGCCCCCCGCCGCAACATTGGCCACGGCCGGCGCCAGAACTCCCTTGTCCCCCGTCAGCTCGGTAAGCGCCGCCGTCCGTCCATCGAAGGCGAGCACGATGCCGCGATCATCCCGGCCAAGCCCGTCCACTTCGTCGCGCGCTGCCTCCCGGGCGGCATCCATCCGGTTCCCCACCGTCATGCTCAGCGAGCGATCGACGAGGATCGCCCGATCGATCGCCGTTTCTCCGCCACCGGCAAATGCCCCGCCCCGCAGCACGGGCTCCGCGAACCCCGCGGCCAACAGCAGCAACGCGAGGCAGCGAAGGATCAGGAGCGGAATGTTCCGAAAGCGCCGGCGTTTGAAGCGTGCCGTGGCGCTCGTCATCTGGAGCAGCAGGAAGGAAGGGAAAGGGACCGGTTCGCGCCTGCGCCGGGTGAGGTGCATGACGATGGGAACCGCGACCAGGAGGGCTCCGAAAAGGAAGAGCGGGGCCAGGAAACTCACGCCGCAACACCTCGGTCACGCGGCGGGAACCGCCATCCACGCAAGGCGAGCGCTTCGTGGCTGCGTTCCGCCGAGCGGACAGCCTCACCAGGGTTGCGGAGATGCACCGAAATCAACCCCTGCCAAGACCTTGCCATCGGCGCTGGTTTCGCGCTACCGCGCGATGCCGACCG
>LXNJ01001983.1_pt1 | contig 11612 bp, 11 predicted proteins | sample 809081 | NCBI WGS metagenome assembly LXNJ01 (sample SAMN04870510, study PRJNA318959) | sponge metagenome | biome: sponge; feature: marine sponge reef; material: water | host: Petrosia ficiformis | place: Greece: Milos, Mediterranean Sea | collected 2013-05-29 | depth 5-7 m
CCTCACAAGATCCGGGTGAACGCCATCGCCCCGGGACTGATCGAGACCGACATGAACCGGGCCGACATCGCCCGGGACGACTTCAGGACGCGCCGCCTCGCCCGCATCCCGCTGAGGGAGATCGGCACCCCGGAGGACCTCGTGGGGTCGGTGGTCTACCTCGCGTCGAACGACGAGGCGCGCCTCGTGACCGGCGCCAGCCTGTTCATCGACGCCGGCCAGACCATCTGGGGCGCCTGACCGCCCGAAACCGCATGAACCGGCACATTCAGATCCGCAATGTCCCGCCGGCGACCCACCGGGCTCTGAAGGCGCGCGCCGCCGCCGAAGGATTCACCATGTCGTCCTATCTGCTCCGGATGATCACCACGCATCTGGAGCGACCGAGCCGGCAGGAAGTCCTGGACCGTATCCGTGCTCGCCCGATCTTCAAGCCGGACGTGGATCTCGCCGAAATCATCCGGGAAGGCCGCGATGTCCGCTGATGGTGCCCGACGCGGCGGCGGCGCCCCGCCTTCCCACTGACGTCGGGCGCGTCTGAAGCGAGGACCCATCCGGCGCAGTTCGTGAACGCATACACCGGGCCGGCTCGACGCAGTCTGGCGCTGGCGACAACAGTCCTGCTGTTGTCGTGCGGTTACCCCGGGCCGGGCGACTCGGATCCGCCCACCTGGACCGTCCGCTTCTCCCACGTGCTCTCGACGAGTTCGGAGTTCCACCTGATGGCGGAGCGCTTCCGGGACCTCATGGACGAGCGCACCGGCGGGCGGTTCCGGGTGGTCATCTACCCGTCGGGACAGCTCGGCGGCGAGCGCGTGGGCTTCGAGCAGATCCAGGCCGGCGCGGTCCAGCTCGCGATCACCGGCACCCCGGTGCTCTCGGGGTGGGTGCCGGAATCCCAGGTGTTCGATCTCCCCTTCCTCTTCGAGACCCGGGACCACGGACTCCGGGTGATGAACGGCCCGTTCGGCGATTGGTGGCGCGATCTCCTCCTCGAACGCACCGGAGTGCGCTCGCTCGGCTTCCTCGACTACGGGTTCCGCCACGTCTACAACCGGCGCGGGTCCGTCGAGGCACCGGAGGACCTCGCCGGCCTCAAGCTCCGGGTCCTCCAGAACGCGACCTACCTGGCGGCGTACTCCGCGCTGGGCGTCCAGGCGACTCCCATGAACTACGGCGAGGTCTATTCGGCGCTCCAGCAGGGCGTGATCGACGGAGGGGAGGCGAACGCCGTCGGGTTCGTGAGCAGCCGGCTTTACGAGGTGGCAAGGCACTACAGCTTCACCTCCATCACCTACAACCCGATCACGCTGCTGGTGAACGAGCCGTTCTACCAGGCGCTGCCGCCGGATATCCGCGGGACCGTGGACCGTGCGGCGGCGGACGCCCTCGCCTACCAGAGCGAGGTCGCACGGCGGATGGAGGCGGACGCGCTCGAGGAGATGCGCGCGCACGAGGTGGAGATCTCCCGCCCGGACCTGGCGCCCTTCGCCCCGGCGGTCCGGCCGCACATCTGGGACGAGCTGGCCGCGCGGCTGCCGGACGGCGAGGCTCTGATCGCGCGGCTGGTGGCGGAAGCGGAGCGGACCGCGGATGAGGGGGGTAGCGAATGACGCGGCTGCGCGCGGTCAACCGGGCGCTCGTAAGGGCCGAGACCTGCGCTGCCGGCGCGCTGGTGATCGCGGTGTGCGCCGTGGTCCTCCTCCAGGTGCTGATGCGCTACCTGTTCGCCCAGCCCAACCCCTGGAGCGAGGAGGTCTCGCGCTTCGCCTTCATCTGGGTGTCGCTCCTCGGGGCCTCGCTCGCGGTGGAGCACCGGGCCCACTTCGGGTTCGACCAGGTCACGAAGAAGCTCGCCCCGGGCGCGAGGCGGGCGGTCGAGACCTGCGCGCAGATGGTGGTGTTCGGGTTCGCGCTCCTCCTCATCGGCGCCGGCATCGCCCTCATGGATCTCACGATGGGCGAACGCTCCGCGGCCCTGAACCTGCCGGTCGCCCTCGTCTACGCCGCCGCGCCGGTGTCCGGGGCGCTCATGGCGATCCACCTGCTCGCGGGCCGGGGCCGCCCGGATGACCCGGCCAGTGGGGAGGCCGGCTGATGGGCGGCCTCCTGCTCGGCGTCTTCGGGGCGCTCGTCGCCGCCGCGGTGCCCATCGGCTTCGCGCTCGCCACCGCGGCCGCGATCGCCATCGTGGCGGCGGATCTCCCGCTCGTCCTCGTCCCGCAGCAGATCGTGGCGGGAATGGACTCCTTCCCGATGCTCGCGGTGCCGCTCTTCATCCTGGCCGGCTTCCTCATGGACGTCGGGGGGATCAGCCGCCGGCTGGTGACGCTCGCCCGGTCCCTCGTGGGCCACCTCCCCGGAGGGCTCGGCCAGGTCGTCATCCTGGCCGAGATCTTCTTCTCGGGGGTCTCCGGCTCGACGTCCGCGGACGCGGCCGCGATCGGCGGCATCATGGGGCCGCAACTCACCGCGAACGGCTACAGCCGGGAGCGCACCACCGCGATCGTCTCCGCCGCCTGCGGGATGGGGATCCTGATTCCGCCGGCCATCGTGATGGTGGTCTACGGCGTCATCGGGGGCGTCTCCATCGGGGCGCTGTTCGTCGCCTCCATCGTCCCCGCGCTCCTGATCGCCGCCGGTTTGATGATCCAGATCGGCTGGCAGGCCCGGCGGGAGGGATGGCCGGCCCAGGAGCGCGCCTCCTTCGCGGAAGTCCGGCGCGCCGGCATCGACGCCATCCTCCCCCTCTTCATGATCGTGGTCATCCTGGGCGGCATCCGCTTCGGACTCTTCACGCCCACCGAAGCGGCCGCCGTCGCGGTGGCCTACGCCCTGCTGCTGGCGGGGCCGGTGTACCGCTCCCTCACCGCCAAAGACCTCTGGAGCAAGGTCGTCCAGACCGCGGTGGTGTCGGGAATGGTGCTCTTCGTGGTGGGCGCCGCGCGCCTCCTCGGTTGGGTCCTCGCCGTGGAGGAGGTGCCCCAAGCGCTCGCGTCGTCGGTCGTTGGGGTGGGAGGCGGCGCGGCCGGCTTCCTGATCCTCACGATCCTGGTGTTCCTGCCGCTCGGCGCCATCCTCGAGGGCGTGCCCGCGGTGGTCATGCTGACCCCGATCCTGCTGCCCATCGCGAGGCAGCTCGGGATCGACCCGGTGCACTTCGGCGCCATCATCGTCGCGACCCAGGGGATTTCGGTGTTCCTCCCGCCCGTGGGCGTGAGCCTGCTGGTGGCCTGCTCCGTGGGAGGAGTCGAGCCGGCGAAGGTCGCCCGCCCGCTCGCGCCCTACCTCGCGCTCATGCTGGCGCTCACCCTCGTCATCGCCTTCCTGCCGGGCGTGGTGCTCTTCCTGCCCAACCTGCTCGGCTACTGAGACGGGGAATCGGTAGCGGTTGGAAACCGAACATTTGACCAGGATCGCTCGAGCGAAGCGGGCTTCACGACGATTCCGGGACGCACGCGCCACGCATCCCGCTCGCGATCCGTCCCACGTAGGGCGCTACCTGATCCCACACTTCGTCGAACGGTCGCTCCGCTCCCGGAGGAAGCAGGGCCATCACGTTCCGCTCCCAGAACGTCCGCAAATGCTTCCGCTACGGCTTCCTCGAACTCCTCCCGTGCGAACCACGGGGTGGCAGTGAAGTCGAGATCTTCCGAGAACCGGTAGTCCGGGAAGTAGCACTTGCGCAGGCAGGTCCCGCCCTTGAAGACCAGCCGCCGGGCCAGTTCGGGGTGGCGGGCGATTCCCCGGAGCGCCCATCCGAGCGCGTAGTCAAGCTCGATGATCCGCGGTTCGACACCCGCAGCTCGCGCGTCCCGCCGGATCTCCGCGTCCCGGATCATGCCAACCTCCGGAGCCCTTCCTCCGGGAGATTGACCTCGACTCGCCAGCGGGTGGCGATCCGATGCGGCTCTCTCGGGGTCGAGGGATCGAGTCTGCTGATACCGGCGGTGAGCAAACCCAGCCATTCGTCGAGGATCCTCGGCTCCGGCGGATGGGTCATCCCCAGGTATTCGACCAGAAATCCGAGACGTTTCACGACCGAGCCGGCGCCAAAGCGGCGCAGATACCTCGTCGCGCGGTCCCAATCGAGGTCGCCGTCTCCCAGGAGCAACGCGTCGGCTACCTGGTCGACTCCTCCGCTCAGATCGGGCCTGTCGAGGCAATCCACGATGGACTTTTCGCGATCCGTGACCGCGACCCGGGACTCGCCGGCGCGGTATGTGTGACTGCCGAAGAACTTGTGAGGTTTCACGCGAACGATTTGGAACCGCATCCCCAGGACCCGCGGCCGGCGGTTCTCCTTGCGCGCGGTCGTCTGCACGTAGGTGACACGGGGGACTTGCTCGGTAAGGTTCCAGTAGTTGAGGGCGGACCAATGGCTGACCATCGCGGGACTCACCAGGTGTCCCGCGATGACGTTGGGGTCCTCGGTCCAGGTGCGATCGGGGCCGGCCTCGAGAGGAACGATGAGGTACTTCCCCTTCTCGATGCGCTCCAACCACCCCTTGTGGACGAGTCGCGCGAGGGCGTCTCGGGTTGCCTTGCTCTTCCCGAGGATTTCGTAACCATCTTCGGTTGCGAAGATCTGCTTCCCGCGGGCTGCCAGCCCGGTGAGGAAGGAAGCTTCAGCGTTGCTGAGGCCGATTGTATTTTGAAACGTCATTACCTGCCAAAAACGCGTTAATCACGTATCGAAGTATAACTCCGCCGTCAGTGCAAGTAGCTTGCGCCGTGGGAGGGATCGAACCGGCGAAGGTCGCCCGCCCGCTCTGGCGCTCATGCTGGCGCTCACCCTCGTCATCGCCTTCCTGCCGGGCGTGGTGCTCTTCCTGCCCAACCTGCTCGGCTACTGACGACGTCCGCCCGTCCGGGCCCGTTTGGCGTCACCCGCACCGGCCGGGCGGGCGGGGAACCGATGCGTCAGGTCTGCCGGCTCTGATTCTCGCCTTCCTGCCGTCTCCAGAGCGCGTAGGTGGCGCTCGGCGTGTCTCCGTCCTGCCGCCGGGAGCCCTGCACGTTGAAGAACAGCACCCGGCCGTCCGGGCTGAAGCACGAGCCCGCGAACTCGCGACTTCCACCCCGGACGAGGTTCACGACCTGTCCCTTCCGGTCGAGCTCCCGGATGAACTGGTCGCCGGTCCCGTCCTCGCACAACAACAACCCGCCGTGCGGGCTCAACACGATGTTGTCGGGGCTGTCCAGGATGTCCGGCGAGGGCGACTCGAAGACCAGCCTCAACTCTCCGGCCTCGGCCGAAGTGGGCAGGTAGTGGAACACCTGCCCCGCACCCGCTTCTCCTCCGCTCGTCGACACGAAGTAGATTCCGCCGTCCCCGGGGAACGCGCCTTCGAGCCGCTCGAATCGCGCCGCGCCCGCCGCGAAGCCCTGACGGGAGACGGCCTCATCGGGATCGGCAATGTCGACCCAGTGCACGGGCCATACGGCGCCCTGCTTCTGGCCCTGGCTGGTCACGTACTGCGGCTGTTCCGTCACCGCGATCATCTGAAGTCTGCCGCCGTCGGAGAGCACTCCGGGAGTGTCGGGGATGAAGCGATAGAAGCCCGCTTCGTTGTACCACCTGTCCTCGGTCTGGTAGACGATCCCCGTCGCCGCATCCACGGCTACCGCCTCGTGCACGAAGCGTCCCATGGCGCGCAGCGGAACGGGGTCGACCGGACCCGTCGCGTGCACCGGGACCTCGAAGACGTAGCCGTGGGGTTTCTCGTAGCCTGACTCCGGACCGTCGAGAGTCTCCTCGCACGACAGCCAACTGCCCCATGGTGTGGGACCGCCGGCGCAGTTCACGATCGTGCCCGCCAGCGACACGAACTCGTCGACGAGTTCTACGGCCAGCTCTCCGTCCTGCACCGAAATCCTGACCTCCAGCGACGTGGTCCCACCGCTCGCCCGGCCGTCGTAGTGGGGATCCCCGGCGGGAATGCCCACGTCCGCGGAGTCGCCCATCTCGTGGTTGCGGATCAGGCGGACGTTGCCGCCCGGCAGCGGAAAGGCGGCCATGCCATCGAACGCGTTGGGAACGACCAAACCGTCCCTGACGGAGGACGCCAGCCCTCCCGAGCTGAGGCGGATGCAGCGGAAGGATTCGGGAATCTCGAGTTCGGGGCAGTCCGGACTTCTGACCAGGTCGCCGTACCGCCCGTTGAACGGACTGCCGGAAGGCTCGTCCGGGACACAAGGCTCCGCCCGTGAGCCCGGAACCGCGTCACTCGTGCAAGCGACCAGCCCCGCCAGGGACGGCGTAACGATCGCGGTTCCGCTGGCGGAAGCGAGCTTCTTCAGGAACGTGCGGCGCGCGACGGGCATGAACGATCCTCCCTTCATCGGGCTCACGGTTGAACAGCCTATGGCAAGACCCACGCGGCCCACTTTTGGGGGCTCACGGGGTGTTCACCGCAGCCTGCTAGTACTGTCCCGCCGGGCAGGCTCGGCTACCGAGGAGGGCGCAGCGCATGGTGACAGACCTGCTCCTCGATTTCGCCCTGATTTCGGGGCTGCTGGTCGTCGCGCACCTCCTCAGGACGTGGGTGGGGTTCTTCCAGGCGATGTTCCTGCCCACCCCGATCCTGGCCGGGCTGATCGGGCTCGCCCTCGGACCCGAGGGTCTGGATCTGCTCCCGTTCGCGCGGGACGCGGCCGGCGCGCCGGTGATGGGCCGGTACCCGGGGGAGCTGATCGTGGTGCTGTTCGGCACCCTCTTCATGGGTTGGCGTCCCAATGCGCCGCGCCTCCGGGAGATGCTCCGCGACGTCGGAGACACCTTCTTCTACAACCTCTCGGCCTGGATCGGTCAGTTCGGCCTCGCGCTGCTGTTCGCGGGCATAGTCCTCATTCCGCTGTTCGAGGAGGTGGGCGGGCCCTTCGCCCTGATGCTTCCCGCCGGCTTCGTCGGCGGGCACGGCACCGCCACCGCGGTCGGATCCATCCTCGCCGAACGGGGCTACGCCGACGCCCTGCCCGTCGGATACACCTTCGCCACCATCGGACTCCTGGCGGCCGTGTTCGGGGGCGTCGCGGCGATCAACCTCGCCACCCGGGCGGGCTGGACCCGCCTCGTCTCCAGCCCGCACGAGCTGCCGGAAGACCAGCGGCGGGGCCTGATCGCGCCGGAAGACGCCCGCGACGCCGTGAAGGAAACCGTCAGTCCGCTGGCCCTCGACACCCTGTCGTGGCACTTCGGACTCGTCCTGCTCGCCTACGGGGCCGCGCACGCGGCGAGCTGGGCGCTGCGGTCGGTGGGCGGCCTCTTCACCGCCCTGCCCATGTTTGCGCTCGCGGTGATCTGCGGCGCCCTGCTCCAGGGCCTGCTCAACCGGTTGGGCGTGGGCCGGCACGTGGACCGGGCGACGATGGCGCGCATTGGATCCTCGGTCTCGGACTTCCTGGTGGCCTTCGGGATCGCCTCCATCCCCCTCTCGACGGTGGCGGCGTACGCGGCGCCCATCCTGGTGATGTCCGCCTTCGGCTTCGCCCACGCGGCCCTCATCACCTGGTGGATCGCCCGCCGGACGTTCCGCAACTACTGGTTCGAGCGGGGCCTGTTCACCTTCGGTTACGCCACCGGCGTGGTCGGGATGGGGATCGCGCTGCTCCGGGTGGTGGACCCCCAGCGGAAGTCCGGCACGCTCGACGACTATGGCGTTGCTTACCTCCCCATCGCGGTGATCGAGATCGCGATCCTCTCGACGCTGCCGCTGTGGGTCGCCGCCGGCGCCGTATGGCTGCCGGGTCTCGCGCTGACCGCTTTCGCCGTCGGGCTGCTGGTGATTTCGTGGAAGACGATCGGCTTCTTCCCGTCCGATCCCGGGACCCGCCGTGCCGGGGAACCCGGGTAGGCAGCTGGGTGCCTCCTGGTTCCATTTCCAGGTCAGCTATGATTCCGGCAACGTTTCCGGCAACATGCCCAACGACTCCAGGGATCGCACCTCCACCTCGCGCGTCCAACGTCATCGCCTCCGGGCCTCGGCGCGCGGGACCACCCGCGTCGAGGTTTCGATTCCTCTGCGGGATGCCCCGCTGCTGCGATCCGTGGCCAGAACGCTCCGTGAGGATGAACGTGGTGCGTCCCGTCTGCGGCGACTGCTGGAATCCGAGATCGTGCACTCTCCGGCGGCGACCGGTGCCGAACTTGTCGACTTCCTGCTCGATTCGCCACTTCGCGAAGTGGAACTTGAACTCAGTCGGGACCGCTCTTCGGGACGGCCGGTCGATTTCGAGTGAACGGGTTCCTCCTGGACACGCACGTCATCAGCGAAACGGTTCGGCCCCGGCCCGAGCCGCGGGTCCTGAACTGGTTTCGCGGGCGGACGCCTCGGGACCTCTTCCTTTCCGCCGTCACACTTGGGGAGTTGGTTCGGGGAGCCCGGAAGCTGGATGATCCGGCCCGATCCCTGCGCTACCGGCAGTGGATCACTCAGGACCTGACTCGCCAGTTCGACGGACGGATTCTGGCGTTCGACGATCGGGCGGCCGCCATCTGGGGCGAAATCATGGCTGCCGGCGATCAGGCCGGTTGCCCGCGGCCCGCCCTCGACGCCCAGATTGCGGCAGTCGCACGACGCCACGATCTGATTCTGGCTACCCGGAACAGGAGGGATTTCCAGAATATGGATCTCCCGTTGGTGGATCCCTGGCGGGACGGAACCACGTAAGCCGTCAGTACTTGATGTCGGTCCGCCCGACCGTCATCCCGATGTTCCCTCGGGGGCTCGAGGGGTCTTGCCATTTATGCCGATACAATAGCGCCATTCCTGATGTTGTTTTGATGCCAAATCTGCCGCCAACCCGTTTCGGAGACCCCTGTTGGCAGCTCGGCTCCTCCCATCCCGTCCGTGCGGCCAGGCCGTAGCGGAGACACATGACCTACCGCCCCAGAGTCGTCGATCCGGAGTTGGCCGAGCGCCTGGCGGCCACCGGGGCGGTGGTGATCGAGGGTCCCCGAGCTTGCGGAAAGACGACCACGGCGCGGCAGATCGCCGCCAGTGAAGTGCGGCTTGATGTGAACGAGGCGGCGCGCCGCCTGGCCAGCCTCGAGCCCGCCCGCATCCTGAAGGGCGCGGCGCCGCGGCTGATCGACGAATGGCAACTGGAGCCGGCGATCTGGAATCATGTTCGGAGGGCGGTGGATGACCGGCGCCTCCCGGGCCAGTTCATCCTTACCGGGTCCGCGGCGCCTGCCGACGACGCGACCCGGCACACCGGAGCCGGGCGGCTGACCCGCCTCCGCATGCGCCCGCTCTCCCTGTTCGAGTTGGGTCACTCGTCCGGCGAAGTCTCGCTGGCGCGCCTCCTGGACGGGGCGCGGGCCACCGCGGGCAGGTCCGTTATCCCCCTCGATGAGCTTGCCGAGTTCATCTGTGTCGGTGGATGGCCCGGCAATCTCGGGCGCGGCACGCAGCCGGCGCTGCGGGCCAACCGCGATCACCTGAATGAGATCGGTCGCCTGGACATCTCGGGCGGAGACACTACGAGGAGAGACCCGGCGAGGGTAGGCATGCTCCTTCGGTCCCTGGCCCGGAACGTTGCGACTCCCGCCGCGATCGCGACCCTCGCGTCCGACACCGGTGAAGGTGTCTCCGCAATCAAGGAGCACACCGCCGCCGACTATCTGAGAGCTCTGGAACGGATCATGATCGCGGAGGACCAGCCGGCCTGGCCCACGCACCTGAGATCCAGATCGGTGCTGCGGAACAAGCCGATCCGGCACCTTGCGGATCCGTCACTTGCGGTAGCCGCCGTTCGTGCGACGCCCGATCGGCTGCTCGGCGACCTCGACTTCCTGGGGCTTCTCTTCGAGTCCCTGGTCGTGCGCGACTTGCGCGTTTACGCCCAGGCGGCAGACGCCGAAGTGTTTCACTACCGCGAGAAGAGCGGCCTGGAGGTGGACGCGATCGTGCAGTCGGGCGCCGGCCCCTGGGCCGCATTCGAAGTCAAGCTTGGCGAGAGCAGAGTGGATGACGCCGCTGGCAACCTGCTCAGGCTGGCGAAGAGGGTGGATCCGGAGCGTATGGGGGAGCCGAGAGCGCTGGGCGTGATCGTGAGCAGTGGCTACGGCTACACGCGCGAGGACGGGGTGCAGGTCATTCCCATAGGGGCGCTCGGGCCGTAGAGCGCCGACAGCCTCTTGGCCGCGCTCCTGCCCGGCACGGAGCGGTTCCCGTCAAACGTGCTTGGGGACGGGGGCGCCCTCAGTACTTGATGTCGGTCCGCCCGACCGTCATCCCGATGTTGCCGACCCGGCGGCCCATCGTGTAGTGCTCGCCGCTTCCGGCGGTCATCCCGAAGAAGTCCACCGCCGGCACGATCAGGCGGCCGTCCTCGTCCACGGCGCCAGAGATGGCGGTCGTCGTCACCACCTCCGCGATGAAGAGCTTCCTGACGGGCGGGACCTCGAGCGACGCGATGGTGCGGCACTCGCAGTGGACGGGGGACTCCTCCACGGTGGGGGCATCGACCACCGACGCCGCGCCGCGGGTCAGGTTCGAGAGCTCGAACTTGTCGGCCACGCGGCTGGAGTTCATGTCCACGGTGTCGAACGCCTCGATCATCGATGCCACGGGGACGTTCAGCACGAACTCGTCGTGGAGTTCCAGAAGCTCCCGCGCCTGATGCTCGAAGCCCGCGCTGACACCGATCTGGGGCGGGTCGCCGTTCACCACGAACGTCCACAGCACCGAGATCTCGTCCGGGTCGCCGGGCCGGCCGTTCACGGTGAGCAGGATCGCCGGACAGGGCGGGATCATCGGACCCGGCGCGGCAAGCGAACCGCGAGGACCAGCCAGCGGCGCCGGCGGACTGGCCCGACCCTTCTCCGGGGACGCCCCGGATCCGTCTTCCCCCGTCTTCGTGCCGGGCGCACATCCCCAGACGGCCGCGATCGCGGCCGCCGCCGATCCGTTCTCCAGGAACCGTCGGCGCGACCAGTCGGGTGTTGACGTCATCTTCTTCAGCGGCTTCCTTGCGGATGGCGACCTCCAACCTTCAAGCGTAGTCGAACGGATTGGACGCCCCGACCGGAAGGGTTTTCTGCGAGTGCGGTGTATCATTTATGATACACTCCGCTTCATCAAGAAAACGAATCGAACGCCCCCTCGGGACCTCGATCTCGCGCGCGCCCGAAAATCGGCACTGCAAACCTTCGATAGAGAGATTCCCGCAAATGACTGACCGCAACCCGCACATTGGCTCTTCTCTCGATCAACTCCTTGAAGAGGACGGTGCGCTCGCCGAAGTGCGCGCCGCTGCCGTCAAGCGCGTCCTCGCACTCCAGATGCGACAGGCCATCGAACAACAGGGGATCACGAACTCGGAACTGGCGTCCCGCATGAGGACCAGCCGCGCGGCCCTCGACCGGCTCCTGAATCCGGACAACAAATCGGCCACGCTCCTTTCCATGAGTCGCGCGGCCGCGGCCCTGGGAAAGGACCTCCGGATCGAACTTGTAGAGAGAGCGAGCTAGTGTGGTGTCCCGTAAATGCTGCGAGTCACCGAGAGCGGCCCAGTTGCTGTGAAAATGCGGCTTGGTTGAGTAACGGATCTCGGACCGGGCAGGACCGCAGAAGCGGCTTGGAACGCCGGCTTCAGCCGGCACC
>LXNJ01001984.1_pt1 | contig 11611 bp, 11 predicted proteins | sample 809081 | NCBI WGS metagenome assembly LXNJ01 (sample SAMN04870510, study PRJNA318959) | sponge metagenome | biome: sponge; feature: marine sponge reef; material: water | host: Petrosia ficiformis | place: Greece: Milos, Mediterranean Sea | collected 2013-05-29 | depth 5-7 m
CGTTGCCTAGATGGCTTGTTGTGGAACTTCCATCATCCAACAGAGAGTGAGCTTGTTTCCACCCGCCCAGCGCCCCTACCATCTCAACTCCAAAAAACCCCTATCTCGCTAATTTTGCAAAAGGCTCTATAGAGTGATTATTCCGTGATGATATGGCAATTGCTCCGTTTCCTGCGAGACAGGCGGGCGGAGCGAGGGCACCGCAGCGGGTGAGCGCCCCGGTCGCCGTCCGGAGGCGCGAGCCGGAGGTCCCCGCGTGCCGTTTCCGTGGCTCGCGGGGCCAGTCAGTTCCCGCCGGGCGAGCGGGCCCCGGTCTTCGTCTGCGGGTCCGCCGCGCACCGCCCTCAGGCCGCGCACGCGCTGCCTTGACCGCATTCCATCGTGGTGACGCCGCCCGCCGACGGCTGCGCGCAGCGCGTGGGTCATCCCCGCGACCTGGGATTGGATCGGATCACAGGCAAGAGGCAGAAGAGAGCGACAGGCCATTCACGAGCGCATTCCGACCGTCCCGCACCTCCATAACTTCGTGGGATTTGTCCACAACGATATCGGGCACAGGCCACCTGGCCTTGGCCAATACGCGGCGCTGGGCCACGAGTTCGCAAGCGACCTCGAACGCAACGTCGAGACCGACATCGAGATGCCACTGGCGAAGTTGGCCGCCTGCGCACGTCAAGCCGAAAGCAACGCGAGTCCGTCCATGCGCCGACCGCGACGAAGCGAGAGCGGCCTTGAGGCCGATGGCCCGCGACCCCGGCGGGCGATTTCCCCCCTCCCCGCATCCGACCGCTCACGGTCCCCGGTGACAGGACTCCCGGACCCGACAGCCGCCAGTTCCGCCTCGCCAGCGTAGACTTGGGGATCGATGCCACATGTCCGCAATACCGTCGAGCAGAGCAAGTTCAACCCAGGCGTCAATCTCCCCTACGCCCTGCGTCACCTCGACTTCCAAGCCGCCATGCAGGACGTGTGCGACCTCTTCTGCGATCTCAATTCCCTGCTCCTTGGGCGCGGTCTCCAGCGCATACCGGCAGCGCATCGCCGTGACCTCTCCAGAGGGTGAGAGTTTCACGATCCGGTGAGGCAGGTCATGCTCGTCGGCAACGTCCCGGGCTCGGCCCGAGACTGCACCGGGAGCGGAGGTTGCGCACACAAGCATCGTCCTGCCGGCTGATTCCGTCGGACCCACGCGCTTGCACGCAGCGCTCCTGCTGGCTCTGACAGTCGCCGTGGCGGGCTGCGGAGCAGGCGATGAGGGGGAGGCTCGACGCTGCGGAGATCCGGACGAGCAGATGGAGGGGGCTGCCGAGGGGGTGCCTATTTCGACGCCGGTCCCGGCGACGAGCGATCCGGGCCGTGTTGTTCGGAATCGCAGCTCAAGCCGCGGACGGCGCCGTGCTGGAGCATTCCGCGTTCATCCCGGACGACTGCGGGCGCTGTCCGCGCGGCCCGGATACGGACTGGAGCCCGGACTTCTCGAACAGCTTCTCGGGTGAGGGCGAGTCCTGCACCCACGCGCCTTCGAAGCTGGTTGACGGGGATCGGCGAACCGGATGGGCGGAAGGCGGCGAAGGTGACGGTATCGGGGTCGACGTGGTGATCCCGCAGCTCCGCGATCTGAGCGGCCCGGTCCGGATCCGGGCTGGCTACGGCAAGTCTCCGGAACTCTTCGCCGCGAACGGCAGACCCAAGCGGGCACAGGTGACCGTGCTGCGCGTGCGCGCGGCGGAGCCGAACCCGCACGACGCGACCGGCTGCAGTACCGCCACATTTGTGGAGCCCGTGGTGGTCGCTGGCCATGAGATCGACTTGCGCGGATTCAATGGCTGCCAGGCGCTCCCGGTCCCCGAGTTTCGGCGCGAATACTATCTGGAGTACCCGATGGGCTGGTTGCTGATGGACGGCACCGAAAGGATGCTCTATCGGCTGAGGGCGGATGCGGGGGAGGCGGCGCCCTTCGAGCGCGGGCCGAACCGGGCCTCAGTTCCAACACCAACCGCCAGCGGCCGGGCGTGGGGCCTCGCCCTCGAAGCCGAGCGCGTTGACGCTGCGAATCGACACGGGTGGAATACAGTGTGCACCCACTTGGTCGCGCATTCCTCTTTACTGATCCAGCACAGTTCTCCACCAGTTGAGCGCCGTCGCGGACCCCGGTTTATCCCCGCGTGGGGGTGGAACGGGAACGGCAGAGAAGGACCTGCGTGGATCCCGATCGCCACTCTCGCCGCCTCGATCTCGGGCTGCGTCTGGACAGGTCCTGCCGGCGCCGCCGGAGCGCTGGAGGGTCGCCGCCTGGGTTGCCGGAAGGATCGATCTACTTGGCGCTCTCCGTAAGAGTGGATCCGGGAGACTGCAAGACATCGATCAGCGACTGGGCCGCTCCAGAGGGTGGCATCACAGACGACATCACCATCACGGCTGACGCTTCCAAATCAAGGTCGTGAATAGGCGCTCCACTTCCTCCGAGAACGATCGCCGTGGTCGGGTCCAACTGCTCGCGAAGGTCCAGCAATTCGGCCTTCCTCGCTTCGAACAGGCCTTGGCCAGAAACCGAGAGCAGAATCGCGCGGGGTGCGAGCACGGTACACGCCTCGCGCAGATCGGGGAAAGGCAGATCCGCGCCCAGCATCGTGGTGCGAGCTCCTCTGATCGCGAGCGAATAGCCGACTGCCAGCAGTCCCAGTTCGTGCCGCTCACCGGGCAGGCACGCGCCCAGTACCCGCAAGGCGCCGGGAGGGGCTTGAGCCGTTTCAGCCTCGACCAAGCTGCGCAAGCGGTACACGAAAATGCCGGTGGCCATATGCTCGCTCGCAATCGTGCACTGGCCGCGCGACCAAAGGGCCCCGATGCGCCGCTGCGCCGCCAAGATCACACGCTCCACGGCATGCTCCGCTTCCAGGGAGCCGAACGCATCGTCCAGCACGCCCTGCAGGGTCCGCTCGTCCATGCGTCGGGCGGCCTCGACGATGTCGTGAGTCCATTGCTCCACTCGCCTCGCAGCTTCGGACGGGCGGAGCTCCTTTCCGAGGAGCGCACGGCGGCCGATGTCGTTGATCTCTCCGATCGAGCGGCCGGCGTCGAGCAGTTCCCGTACCGCCAGCAGCACGCGCAGGTCGTCGCGCCCGTAGAGTCGATGGCCTCCCGGGCCTCGTTGCGGGCGGAGCAGTTCGTAGCGGCGCTCCCAAGCCCTGAGCCGTTGCGGGGAAAACGACGTCAGACGAGCTATCGTTGCCATCTTGTACGGGGCGGCAGGTTCCGCTGAGCGCGCGATCGGCAACTTCCAGTTTCCCCCCTAGCGCTCCCCGGGCGACGGAATCTCAAGGGGCGCAGGCCCCGGAAACGCCGCGGGCGGCTTTCCGAACAGATAGTGCGACACGTACCATTCGGTCCCCCCCCTGTATCCCCACAACTCCGCACACGCCAGGAAGAATATCCGCCAGCGCGCAAGCCACCGTTCGGCCTCGCCGGCCCCGTAGACCTGACGGAACTGCTCGAGAACCGCATCCCGCTCGCGGTCGAGGTTTCGCAACCATGCAACGGCCGTTCTCCTGTAGTGGATGCCATTCCAAGTCCAGCGCCGATACAGCTGCAGGTGGTGCTGGCACGCCGGCAGCAGGTCCTCGCTCGGCATCAGGCCGCCAGTGAAGAAGTGCCGGCCCATCCAGTTCGAAGGTCCTTCGGTGTCGAACTCGTAGGAATAGCGCCGGTGACAGAAAGCATGGACGAACAGCTTGCCGCCGGGCCGGAGCCAGCCCGCGATGCGTCGCATGAGCTCGGCGTGGTTCCGCACGTGCTCGAACATCTCGATCGAGATGACGCGGTCGAAGCGCTCGCTGGGGCCGAATTCGTTCATGTCGGCCTTCAGGACTCTGAGGTTGGCGAGTCCGAGGCGCGCAGCGCGGGCAATGATGAAGCCTTGCTGGGATCGAGAATTCGAAACCGCCGTTACAGTGCAGCGGCGATAGCGCTGCGCGATCCAAAGGGCTGCCGAGCCCCAACCGCAGCCGAGCTCGAGCACATCCTGCCCGTCTGCGATCTCAGCCCGGGCGCAGGTGGTCCGGAGCGCCGCGAGCTCGGCCTCTGCCAAAGAGCTCTCGGGCCGTTCCCAGTAGCAGCAGCTGTATTTCAGGGCCGGACCGAGGACGCTCTCGAAGAACGCGGCGGGCACCTCGTAGTGCTGCCGGTTGGCTGCCTCGGGAACCGGGGCGACGGGTGCGACCCGCGGACTGGCAGCCAGCCGGTTGAAGCCCGCGCGCGCCGCCTCTTGGCGGAGCCGCGCGGCGCAAAGGCGCCGGATGCCGAACCGGATGGCGGCATCCGGCAATGCCCCGCGCTCCGCCGCCGCCAGCGCGACCGAGACAAGCGCGTCCGTCAACGGGTTTCCCTCCTCGGTCGCCAGGGAACGAAGGCATTCACTTCCCGCTGGTACTTGCGATAGGCCTCGCCCCGGCTGGCGAGGGCCTGCGCTTCGGTCGGCGGGATTCCGGTGACCTTGCCGATGAGCAGCAGCATGGCAGCCGGGGCCGCGACGGTCAGCCAGCCCAGGGGGGCCTGCCATCCGACACAGACGTAGCTCCACCAGTGGATCCATTCGAAGAAGTAGTTCGGGTGCCTTGAGTACTTCCACAGTCCGACCCGGCAGACTCGCGATGGGTCGCGCCGGGCGTTGCGAAAGCGGCTCAGCTGGCGGTCGGCGACGGTCTCGCCGGCGACCGCCACGGCCCAGACCGACGCCCCGATGGCCTCCGGCCATCCGACCGCGCCAGGGTTGCGGGCGGCAATCAGCGCCGGAGTTGCGAAGAAGGCGCACAGGAAGGCCTGGAACTGGAAGAACCCGAACAGCCACGCGTCGGCGGCATCGCCGTGATGGGCGCGCAAGCGGAGGTAGCGCCCGTCCTCGGTCGACTTGCGGAGCCGCACGACCAGATGCCATGCAAGACGGAGCGACCACAGGCTCGCGAACGCGGCGATCAGCGTCCGCCGGATGGCGTCGCCCTCGGATAGCAGGGCGAATGCCGTGGCCAGCGCTCCCGTGCCGAGAGTCCAGCCCACGTCGACCCAGTCCGCTCTTCGGCTCCTGCGCTGGACCAGCCAGACGGAGGCCATCGCGGTCGCGACAGCCAGCCAGCCTGCCAGCCACGTGGCGACGAGACTCATGCAGTCCTCCCAGCCTGGACAGGCGACGCGGCCGGGGCGTTCCGGCTGCGGCGCAGCTGGGCGAGAGCGGCCAGCGCCGGGAACGCGAGCGCCCACAGGCAAGCCAGGGGCAGGATGGATTCCAGACGGAACTCCAGTCGGAGCGCGCCCGCGCCGTGGCCCGCAAGGTACGCCAGCAGGCCCCCGGCGGCTCCGGCCAAGGCTGCCAGAGTCCTGTGTTCGCCTGCCCATGCCAGCGATTCGTCCAGGGTGGTCGCGAAATTGATCCAGAGGACGCTCATCCAGGCCGGCGGCAGCAAGCCGTTCCGGGCACCCTCAGGGAAGCTGATGGAGCCGGTCAGAACGAGTGCCGAATCCACGCCAAGGCCAATCACGGCCGCGCTCGCCAGCAATCCCAGGGATGGCACGCGGACGGGGATCCAAGGGACGGATTGCACGGCAATCGACGCGAGCAGGGCGAGCGCACCCGGCCAGAAGCGGCCGTGCGCAGCACCGAAGACCGCGGCCAGCCAGGTGCACTGGAAGAAACCGAGATTGAGCAGGGTCTTCACGGGGCTCCAGCCTCGGCGCTGATCGGCGCGCTTCGATTGCCCGGCTTGGCCAGCAGCAGCTGGACGTCGCCGATCAGGCGCTCCTCGAAGCCGGCCTCGCAGTAGGCCAGATAGAACTCCCAGAGCCTGGCGAACTCCTCCGAATAGCCAAGCGCGCGGATCGATGCCCGTGCGGCCCGGAAGTTGGCCCGCCAGCGCCTGAGTGTCTCCGGGTAGTGAGGGGTCAGGTCCTCTAGGTGGATCATCCGCATGTCGGTGGCCGCGGCAACCGCCCTGCCGATGGCCGCCATCGAGAGCAGGCAGCTGCCCGGGAACACGTAGCGCTGGATGAAGTCGGCCGACCGCCTGTAGGACTCGTAGCGGTGCTCGGCCATCAGGATCGCCTGCAGCAGCATCAGCCCCTCGTCTGCCAGCAGGCGGCTGCACCTGCCGAAGTACTCCTCGAGGTACTCGTGGCCGACGGCCTCGATCATCTCGATCGAGACAATCTTGTCGTAGCGGCCCGAGAGCTCGCGGTAGTCGCGGAGGATGACCTCGACGCGGTCCGCGAGACCCGCCTGCAGAACCCTCTCCTTGGCCAGGTGGAACTGCTGCTTGGAGACCGTCGTCGTCGTGACACGGCAGCCATAGCTCCGGGCGGCATGGATCGCGAACGCCCCCCAGCCCGTTCCGATCTCCAGCAGGTGGTCGGACCCCACGAGGTCCAGCTTCCGGCACGCCATGTCGATCTTGCGCCGCGAGGCGGATGCGAGGGAGTCGGCCGGCGATGCGAACACCGCGCACGAGTAGCTCATCGTCTCGTCGAGGACGAAGCGGAAGAAGTCGTTGCCCAGGTCGTAGTGCGCCTCGATGTTTGCCAGCGCGCCGCGCCGCGTGTTTCGCCGAAGCGCGTGCAAGACCCTGGCAGCTTGCGACGCGGACCCGGCCCAGCCCCGCTCCATCGTGTCCGTCAGGGGGAGGTTGCGAGCGAAGATCCGGCAGAGCTCGGTCAGGTCGTCGGCCGACCAGCGACCGAGGATGTAGGACTCGGCGGCTCCGAGCGTGCCCCCGATGGCCACGTCCGTCCAGAAGAGGGGGCAATGCACGGTGACGGCTGCGCGGAGGCCGGAGGCCGCGCCGCAAAACTCCGGGCCGCCCGGGCCCGTGATGGCGATCCCGCCGCGCTCGAGGCCGCGCAGGCGGCGCCGGACGCCTCGCTCGGCAAGCGCCCGGAGCCAGCCCCAGTCGGCTGGCCGCAGCGCGGACAGGTTTAGCGTGGCGATCCGGTCTCTCATCGCAGTTCGATCCCGGATCGCGCCGCATGCCTGGGGTGGGCGTGAAACGGGCAGCGCTTGAGAAACAGCCGCAGTGCCTGCCAGTAGATGCCCGTCGCGACCTGCAGGGTCATGAAGGGATAGGACACCAAGACCCTCGCCATGCGTCGGCCGCTGATGGGCATCCGCTTCATTTGGAGGGTGGCGTCGAACACCGGCGTGCCGTCTTCCCACGACCGCATGTGGACGGCCACGCTATCGCCGGGTACGGAGAGCGTCCAGCGATAGTCCTGGCCCATTCCCATGAAGGGGGAGACATGGAAGGCCTTGCGGAACTCGAATCGCCCGGCCGAGCCTGGACCCTGCCCGTGATCCACGGCGAGCGTGTAGCAGTGGCGCTCGCCCCAGGGCGTGTTGTGCACCTCGGCCACGATGAACTCCACGCGCTGCCCGGCCCTGTCAAAGCAGTAGTAGAAGCTGACGGGGTTCATCACGTACCCGAAATAGCGCAGGTGCGTCAGAAGCCGGATCGGGCCCTCAGGGCGGACCCCGGCGGCGCGGGCAACCTCGCGACGGACGGATTCGTCCAGAGGCTCGGAAGGGTCGCCAAGGTGGTCCTCGCGGCGGAACCGCGCGACCGCGAAGCGCCCGGTCGACCAGAGCCAGCGTCCAGCGAAAACGCGCTCCAGCTCGGACAGGTCGAGACAGACCTGAAACATGCGGTAGCGGAACGAGTGGGCCACGGGAGCGAAGCGGCGGTGGTGCACCCATCCCTCGTACAGGCAGCTGTTCATGGCACCGACTCGGGGTCGAGGGCGCGGCAGACGGCAACGGCGCTGCGCACGCCGTCCTCGTGGAATCCGTAGCCCCAGTAGGCGCCGCAGAAGGATGTGCGGTTGGAGGCGACCACTGCGCTGTGGCGGTCCTGCGCGGCACCGCGGGCCACGGTGAAGATGGGGTGCTCGTACCGCATCCTGCACAGGATCCGGCGCTCGTCGATCCCGGAAAGGTCGTTGAGGGTGAGGTTGAGCGGGGTATTTCCCGGCAGCCCTTGCAGGCGGTTCATGTTGTACGTCACGGTGGCGCGGGAGGCAGCCTCCCGCCGCACGCGGTAATTCCAACTGGCCCACGCTCGGCGGCGGCGGGGCAGTGGTTCTGGGTCGGTGTGCAGCGCGGCATCGTTCCGCTGGTACGGGAACGCGCGCAGAATTCCGGTTTCCGCGGGCGAGGGTTCGCGGAGCAGCCGCAATGCCTGGTCGGCGTGGCAGGCCAGGATCGCGTGGTCGAAGACTGCCGACCGGCCCCGGCTGTCGACGATCCGGACGCCGTCCTCGCGGCGCTCGACGGCGGCCACGGGAGTCCGGCGCTCGATGCTCGCGGCGAAAGGCCTGATCAGTTTTTCCACGTACCGCCGCGACCCTCCCCGGATGACGCGCCAGACAGGCCGCTCCTTCCAGCGGAGCATCCCGTGATTCGCGAGGAACTCGACGACGAAGCGGATCGGGAACTGCCCGAACTTGCCTGGCGGTACGGACCACAGGGAGGATCCGAGCGGGCCCAAGTAGTCCTCAAGAAACCCTGGGCCGTAGCCGCCCCGTGCAACGAAGGACTCCACGCTGGTCTGCGGCGCAGCTCGGAGGACCTGTCCCGGCGCCTCGATCTGAAAGCGGGCGATTTCGCCCAGCGCGCGCAGGAAGCGAGGTCGCAGCAGATTGCGGCGCTGGGAGAACAGCCCGCCAATCGACGAGCCGTTGTACTCGATTCCGGAACGGTCCGAACGAACGCTGAAACTCATCGACGTCGGCTGCGTCTCCACGCCAAGCTCGTGGAGCAGACGGGTGAACAGCGGGTAGTTGGTCTCGTTGAAGACCACGAAACCGGTATCGACGGCGAATTCCCTGCCCCCGACCTTCACCTCAACGGTGCGGGCGTGGCCTCCGACATGCGCGGACGCCTCGTAGACGGTCAGCTCGTGCCGCCGACAGAGATAGTAGGCACTGGCCAGACCGGCGATCCCCGCTCCGACGATCGCGATCTTCATGTCGCGCTCCCTGCTGCGGGCGTGTCGACGCGCTTGCGAGCCAGAGCGTGCTCGGGCACGGGTCGGAGGTCCCAGACAAGCCCCAGGCGCGCGAGCACGAGCAGGACGTAATAGGTGATGTCGATCTCCCACCAGTAGAAGCCCTGCCGCGCCGCGCGGGGATAGTGGTGGTGGTTGTTGTGCCAGCCCTCCCCGAGCGTGAGCAGGGCGAGGAACCAGTTGTTCCGGCTGTCGTCGCCAGTCGCGAACCGCCGTCGGCCCCAGCCGTGGGCGAGGGAATTGATCGTGAAGGTCGCGTGGTAAAGGCAGACGGTGGAGGCGAAGAATCCCCACGCGAGCAGTTGGGGCCCGTCGGTGGCGAGATGGGGCTGCCAACGCTCGAGGCCCCATCCGGCCAAGTAGACAAGGGCCGCAAATGCCACTGGCGGGACCCAATCGAAGCGATTGAGGAACCGCAGTTCGGGAAAGCGGGCCCAGTCTCGGACGAAGCGGGAGCGCGTCAGGAATCCCTCTTCCGTCATGAACCAGCCCGCATGGCTGCCCAGGAAGCCCGACAGGCTCGGCGAGTGCGGGTCGCCGGGGGCGTCGGAGTGGGTGTGATGCTGCGCGTGGTGCGATGCCCACCACATCGGGTCGCGCTGCGCAGAGCACCCGCCGACGAATGCCATCAGCGCCTGGAACGGTCGCGAAGTGCGAAAGGCGCGGTGCGAGAAATAACGGTGATAGAACCCGGTTATGGCAAACATGCGCACGAGGAACGAACCGGCCGCGACGGCAAGCGCGACCGGGCTCCAGCCTGTCCAGAACACGCCCAGGGCGGCGGCGTGCATGGCAATGAACGGCAAGCACCGCAGCCAGTCCACGGTGTTGCGGGGCCACGCGGCCCCGGCTTCCGATCGGTTGTCGAACCATCGCCGCAGCCAAACCGGGCCGCGCGCTGGGCGATCACGCTGGTAAGGAGGCGCTGCCTGTGCGATCGGAACGCCGCAGGCCTCCGGCTGCCGTCTCGACGGAATCAAGGCAGGGGGCGTTGCCGGCCTCGCAGTGGCGAGGCGTTTTGAGAGGCTGAGGGCAGCGGCTCGCATTTCTGGGCAGGAATGATACAATAACTATACAAAATCTATGCATCGGATGTGTGGATGCTCGCTGGAGGCTGTCAGGACTCTGGAACTCTGCGCCAGCAAGACGATTCCAGACTGCAATCCGAGAGGCGGTCCACGCCCCAGCCCGTCCGCGCGTTGGGAATGCCTGGCAGGGCTGGATTCCGGCCGGGAACGCGGGCCAGTTCGAAAGCGGGACCGGGGATCCCCGCCGGATGTGCCGCTGACCGGAGGTGCGCAGGTAGACCGACCGGATCCAAGCGGGCCACCGGGTCCGCGAACGGCAGGGGGCTAGGGCAGCGAGGAACTGGCGGCCGACCGACTGTACCGGGGGAGCAACCGGTGCCAGCGCGAAGGCAGTTTGCATCCGCCTTGCATTGCAACTAGCAGCAGCACCATGGATTTCGAGTGGATCGCCATTGCCTTGGGGGACGTCGCCTGGATCGCCACAGCGTTTGTTCTTGGCCTGCTCTCCAGAATCGTCGGACTGCCGCCCTTGGTAGGCTTCCTCGCCACGGGATTCTTGCTCAATCTGCTGGGCAGCGGCAGCGGGGAGATGCTCCAGAAGCTGTCCGACCTCGGCATCACCCTGTTGCTGTTCATCGTGGGCCTCAAGCTCAATCTTCGGACCCTTGTCCGGCCACAGGTCTGGGCGGTGACCGGACTCCACATGTCGGTTGTCGTCCTGGTTCTTGGGACCGCCATCCATCTGCTGGCGGCCGCGGCGACACCATTGTTCTACGGACTGGAGCTGTCCCGGTCCCTGCTGATCGCCCTTGCACTGAGCTTTTCCAGCACCGTCTTCGCCACAAAGGTGCTGGAAGACAGAGCAGAGACAGCCTCGTTGCACGGCCGCGTAGCGGTTGGGATCCTCGTCGCGCAGGATCTGGTCGCGGTCGTGTTTCTCGCGGTGTCGGCAGGCTCGTGGCCGACTGCATGGGCGCTCCTGCTGCTGCTGCTGATCCCGCTGCGTCCGCTGCTGACCAGGGTCCTTGACTTCGTGGGCCATGGCGAGCTGATGGCCCTGTACGGCTTTGTGCTCGCACTGGGCGGGGCGGAGGCCTTCGAGCTGGTCGGGCTGAAGGCGGACATGGGCGCCCTTTTCTGGGGAGTTCTGATCGCGGGTCACGGCAAGTCCGACGAAATGGCGAAGACTATGCTCGGCTTCAAGGATCTGTTCCTGCTCGGCTTCTTTCTCACGATCGGACTGTCCGGGGAGCTGACGACCGAAGCGCTGCTCATCGGCGTGTCGATGACGCCGTTAGTGTTCCTCAAGTCGGCTCTCTTCTTCGGCCTGATGACGGGATTCAAGTTGCGGGCCCGGACCTCTCTGCTCGCGTCGCTGAACCTGACCACCTTCAGCGAATTCGGTCTCATCGTCGCGGCCATCGGCGTCAACAGAAATTGGATCGACGGCCGCTGGCTGATCGTCATCGCGGTCGCGCTGGCACTGTCATGCGCGATCTCAGCAAGGCTCAACGTCACCGCCGATCGGATCTACGCCCGGTA
>LXNJ01001985.1_pt1 | contig 11608 bp, 6 predicted proteins | sample 809081 | NCBI WGS metagenome assembly LXNJ01 (sample SAMN04870510, study PRJNA318959) | sponge metagenome | biome: sponge; feature: marine sponge reef; material: water | host: Petrosia ficiformis | place: Greece: Milos, Mediterranean Sea | collected 2013-05-29 | depth 5-7 m
GAGATGATGAGTCGCTCTATTGCTGGAAACCTGAAGTGAGGCACGAGCACTTACCTGTGCTTAGCGTTCCGAAGGGATCAACAAATCAATGAGACGGTATACATTCATTGGGCTTATGGCCCTCGGCGCAATGTTGGCATCGAAGCAGCTTCTGATCGCCCAGTCCGCTCGCGATGCCGATTTCGACGCCAACGGTATTGTGGACTTTGGGGATTTCATCCTGTTTGCACAGGCGTTCGGGTCGAAACAATCACTCTTTGACTTGGACGGAAGCGGAAGCGTGGATTTTCGGGATTTCATCCTCTTTGCGAAGCGGTTCGGGGAGGGTATGCCGGAACGGGATATCGCGGTGACGCTACCGGGCGGCGCGAAACTGGAGATGGTCTGGATACAGCCGGGCCGTTTCCTGATGGGGTCGCCCGATTCTGAGTCCGGTAGGGAGGATCATGAGGGTCCCCAGCATGAAGTCACGATCACAAAGGGATTCTACCTGGGCAAGTACGAAGTCACCCAGGCACAGTGGGAAAGCGTTATGAACACCCGTCCGTGGATTGTGGGATCGACATCCGAGGTTCCCGGCAGAGGGAACTATCCGGCCAACAGAATGCGCTGGAGCGACGTCGAAACATTCATCCATAAACTGAACGAAGAGGTTGGGGAGGATGGCTTCCGGTTGCCAACGGAGGCGGAATGGGAATATGCATGCAGGGCCGGCACGACGACCCGCTGGTCGTTCGGAGAGGATTCGACCCGAATCAGCGATTTCACGCGCTATTATGAGAACTCACGAAGGACGATCGTCAGGGATGACGGTAGCATAGCCTACGGAAGCCCGGAGGTGCAGGAGACGGGCGGTGTATTTCCGAATCCCTGGGGCCTGAACGATATGCACGGGAATGTGCGGGAGTTGGTGCAGGATTACTACGGTCCGTATTCAGAAGGGCCGCGGATTGATCCCAGTGGGCCCGACGGTCCCACTGGAAGTCGCGCTCCGGACGGCAGCCATGTCGAAAGAGGAGGATCCAGTTTCGACCGCCCCGAGTGGATACGGTCGGCTGCCCGCTCGGTCGGATGGGTGCCAAACGCATTCACCGGGTTTCGTGTTTTGAAAGAACGCAGATAAATCCACACAATAAGAGGGCATCAATTCTGAGTAATCATTGAAGTCTTACAGTAGGACTTCGTCCGTGCCGGAACATCGTACAACACTCCCCCTTAAGGGGGAGTCGGCAAGACGCCGGCGAAAACCCGTGATCGCGCCGCCGCATATCATAGTGTCGCAGTTTCAGTCGGGTCTGAGCATGGCGAAAACGCGCCTTGCTATCAGTACCATAAATCGCATGGTCGGTCTCTGTCCCGGATATTGAGACGTCCTATGCAGAAACCTGAATCGCGTACTCGGCCTGGTTCGTAGATCAGCAGGAGATTTGTGTAAAATGAGACGATATGTAACTATCGTGCTGGTTGCCCTCGGCACGATGTTGGCGGCGAGGCAGCCACTGAGTACCCAGCCTGCACGCAATGCCGATTTCGATGCTAACGGTATTGTGGATTTCGGGGATTTCATTCTGTTCGCGCAGGCATTCGGGTCGAGTCAAACCAGTTTTGATCTCGATGGTAACGGAAGCGTCGATTTTCCGGATTTTATCCTATTTGCTGAGCAATTTGGTGAGGGTGCGCCGGAAGAGGACGTCACAGTAACGCTTCCAGGCGGTGGGAAACTGGAAATGGTCTGGATTCAACCGGGCAGGTTCCTGATGGGTTCCCCCGATTCTGAGTCCGGTCGGAATGAGGACGAGGGTCCCCAACATCAGGTCACCATCACAAAGGGGTTCTACCTTGGCAAGTACGAACTCACACGTGCGCAATGGGAAAGTGTCATGAATACACGGCCGTGGGCTTGGGCCGGCACTTTCGAAGAGCCCGAGAAAGCCAAGTATCCAGCCGTCAACATGGCGTGGCGAGACGTTGAGACATTCATTCGTAGATTGAACGAATCGGAAGGAAAGGAATTGTTCCGATTGCCGACGGAGGCTGAGTGGGAATATGCGTGCAGGGCCGGTACGACAACCCGCTGGTCCTTCGGAGAGGATTCGACCCGTATCGCGGATTACGCACGTTATGATGAAAACTCACGGGCGTTGATCTTCAGGGATGACGGTAGCATTGCGTATGGAAGCCCGGAGGCACAGGAGACAGGTAGCGTCTTTCCGAATCCTTGGCGATTGTACGATATGCACGGGAACGCACGCGAGTGGGTGCTGGACTTCTGTGGTCCGTATTCGGCACATCCGCAAATCGATCCCAAGGGGCCGGAGTGGCCAACTGAAGGACACGCACCGCAAGATAGCCACGTCGAAGAGGGGGAGGGTACGGCGACCGCCCCAGATCGGTACGGTCTGCTGTCCGTTATCGTGGTTTGGGGCAAAGTATCCTCACTGGATTTCGCGTGTTGATGGAACACAGATAGATTGGATTTGGAATCGTGGGATGTCTTCTGAATGGCTGTTCGGCGTTTCCTCGGTAGGTCAGTGCGGGCGCAGGTTGCGGATGATTCGCCCGCCTAATGTGGTAAGTTGACTCGCTGGAGAAAATTGAAGAATGCAGCGAAATGCGATTATCCTGTTATTTGCGCTTGGAGCGTTATTGATTACGTGGCAGTTTTCAATAGCCCAGTCAGCACGCAATGCCGATTTCGATGCTAACGGTATTGTGGATTTCGGAGATTTCATTCTGTTCGCGCAGGCATTTGGGTCGAGTCAAACCAGTTTTGATCTCGATGGTAACGGAAGCGTCGATTTTCTGGATTTTATCCTATTTGCTGAGCAATTTGGTGAGGGTGCGCCGGAAGAGGACGTCACAGTAACGCTTCCAGGCGGTGCGAAACTGGAGATGGTCTGGATTCAACCGGGCAGGTTCCTGATGGGTTCCCCCGATTCTGAGTCCGGTCGGGATGACGACGAGGGGCCGCAGCATGAAGTTGCGATTACACAAGGATTCTACCTCGGCAAGTACGAAGTCACACAAGCGCAGTGGGAAAGCGTAATGAATACCCGACCGTGGGCGAGATTTGGGGCATCTGGAGATCCAGATAAAGCCAACTACCCGGCCTTCTATATGGAATGGCGGGCCGTCGAGACATTTTTCCGCAGGTTGAATGAAGCCGAAGGGAAGGACGTCTTCCAATTGCCCACGGAGGCCGAGTGGGAATATGCGTGCAGGGCCGGGACCTCAACGCCCTGGTCATTCGGAAAAGATTCGACCCAGGTCGGCAGTTACGCGCGCAATTACGAGAACTCGCGTAGCGCCACTGTTCTGGAGAACGGGATTATCGCATACGGAAACCCCGAGCCCCAGGAAACAGGCGGCGTTTTTCCGAATCCATGGGGGTTGTACGATATGCACGGGAACGTCTGGGAATGGGTGCGGGATGTCTACGGCCCGTACACAGCAGAGCCGCAGACAGATCCCAAAGGCCCCGATAGGCCTTCGCCCGCTGAATTGGCCAGTTACGCGTATCCTGAAGGCCTTTTTGTTGTCAAAGGGGGATCGTACGGGGACACCGTCATTGAAATACGGTCGGCTGTTCGCAGGCGTGGATTGCGAAGTCGCACGGGATTTCGTGTGTTAATGGAACACAGGTAAATCTTACTCAGCGGGATCAGCAGACATTCAGTTGCGGTTTATTCAAGGGGCAGTGTCCTGGAGCATGGTGCTTCAGGATGCTTTCTTTAAAGGCTGCAGTTGGGAATGGACAAATGGCCGATTCGAAGTCCACAATCAAGCGTACGACGGCCCGGGCAACGCCCGATTCCGGTCTGGCAGTCAAGGCGGCTTTGCTTGCCGCAGCGCTTCTGTTTCCCCCACCGGCATTTTCAAGAGAAAACCGCCCGGCTCGGTCTCCGGACGGGAGCGCGGTCGCTTATGCGGTCCAACGCGGCGAACGGAGGGCGTTGCTGACGGAGATATGGCTGTCCCGAGACGGCGGGGCCAGTCGCGAAAGGGTCAGGACCTATCCCGGCGCGGCGGGCTCCTTTGGATTCCTGCCGGATGGCAGCGCCCTGGTTTATCTGGAACGCGGTCTCAGATATCCCGCCTTCGGATCGTACCTCGCCGGCGGCCGAACGTTGCCCGCCGTGAACAACCGGATCTGGGTATTGGCCCTGGATGGTTCGGACGAGACCCGCTGGCCGATTCCTCCAGAGTTGAATCCACTGGACGTGGCCGTTTCTCCCAACGGACGGACCCTGGCGGTCAGGGGCGAGTGGGGCGGCTCCGTGGACTGGGGTCAACCGGGCATCTGGTCGGTGGACCGCGATGGACAGACAACGCAAATCCTGAGCGGCAGAACATCCGGGGTACTGCGATGGTCTGAAGACGGAAGTAAAATCAACCTCGTCGAGATGGATACGACGTCGGAAGAGATGACTTTCGTGGACGTGGAATCCGAAGACGCGGAAAAGCAAACCGTGGCCGACGACGTCAACGCCCGCGCCGTCGCGGAGACCGTAGAGACCGATCTAGGAGCCGTTCTTTCCGCGGGCGAACAGGTTTCCCTGCAAAAGGCGCTGGCCGAGCTTCAAAGAGGAATGATCCGGTTAAGCCGGATGAATTCGGCCCTGCACAGAGCGGACCGCCACCGGGAAAAGGACACGAGAAAAGCCCTCGAGCGGATGTTTGCGGGCTTCCATAAGCTTCACAGGAAACTCCGCATCTCAAAATCAAGCTGTCTGGCTTACGTGGCGACGCTGCGCGAACAACAACTCAGAACCGCTGCGGCCGCCGGGGAACATGCCTGCCTGGAACACATGATTGTCCTGAACGACCTGGCGCGCAGATACGCCGACGATCACGGCTCCCTTCCAGGTGACCACGGAATCCTGAACAACTGGGCGAAACAGCATGTCGATTTGCAGGCATCAAGCGAACCGGAACTCAGGCGAGACAATGAAGTCCTGGACATTCTCTTTCACTGCCCGGCGATATCCGAATCTGATCCATTGATCAAATATCTCTACAGACCGGAAGCCGCTCCAGGTATGCCGGTCCTGGCATGCTTCTGGCATCCCGACCGGTATCTTCACCTGACAGAGACGGCGGACGGACGACGGCTCGAAGCGCAGGACATGCGTTCGGAGACGGTTGACTCCCTCTTCGCCGTTGTGCTCCAGCGCACCCGGGAGGACCGGCTACGGGAGGCGGCCGCCCTGTTCCAGCTCGTTGCCGTCCAGCGCCCGAAGGATGCGCCCCTCCACGTCGAACTGGGACACGCATACTACAAGGCGCAGGACTACAAACGTGCGATGTGGGCGTTCAAGAAAGCCATCTCGCTACAGGGCGGCGCCAGGGCCTATTGCGGAGTGGGTCTGGTTTACGCGGAGATTCCGAAGGAACGCAACCTGGCCATCCACTATTTCCAGGAAGCACTTGCCCGTGACCACGGGTACGTGGACGCCCGATATCAAATCGCCAGGATGCGCTACCTGATGAAAGAGTACGACGTGGGCCGCGCGGTCGACCGGGTACTGGAACTCGACCCGAACTATGCGGACGCCTATCTCCTGATGGGCGACTGGTACGCTGAATTCTGGAAGGACTACGAGCAGGCCATTGTCTGGTACACCCGATACATGGCGCTGCGCCCCGGTGATTCCAGCCTGCGCAGCCGTCTGGGCATCGCCTATCTGATGATCGAAGATTACGAAAAAATCATGGCGAAACTCCTGGGTTTCGTCGAGGAAAACCGCAATGCAATTGAACTCATGCCGATTGTCGCGCAGGCGTCCATGAAGCAGGGAAAGCCGGACATGGCAATGGAGTTCTTTCAGGACTATGTATCGAAACTCCCGTCTCACGAGCGGATCTTGTACGAAGACATCCGCCTGGTTTCGTCATCCCACGAACTTGCCGAATTCAACGAGACTCCCGAGGCTGAACGCCCCGGTTTTCTGACACGTTTCTGGAACGAGCGTGACCCGGACCTGTCCACCCCGGTAAATGAACGCTTGCTGGAGCACTACCGCCGTGTCTGGCACGCGCTCACGGAATTCTCGAAAAGCCGACAGCCGTGGGACGTGAGGGGGGAGGTGTATATTCGATTCGGCGAACCCGACCACCGCTCCAGGTCCGATCAGCCCAACTACAAACAAAGCCTGGCCGTGCAGCGCGTTAAGGAACGCCTTGCCACGAATATCTACGGCGCCGACGGCATCGGTGAGTCGTTTATGGGGCCGGTCTTTCCCGTACGCGGCATGCGACGACTGGAGGGCGAGTGGTACGAGTTTCGAGAAGCCGAGACACCGGGACTTCGTGGGGGTAGTGCGGGAGCGGCTGGCGAGAGCGGGGGGTCTGCAGGCGGGGATGAACTCTCTGGTGCGGGCGGCGGGTTTAGCGAACCGGTGCCGATGGAGGACGTTATCGATACGGTAAGACTTGGTCTCCTGGATATGGACAAGCGCCTCGGCTTCGGAGACTATCACCCGGTCACGTCCGGAGAAGACCGGGGAACGATCCCCTGGGAAACGTGGATCTACACTGACGTAGGCGGCGGCATTGAAATCACGTTTACGGACGAATTCGGCTCCGGAACCTATGAATACGCCCCCATGCCGCCAAATCGGGGAGACATTGACCTCGGCCAGACCGCAAAGTTGAGAAACCACTCTCCGAGAGAGATTTACAAGAGAGCGGCACGTGTAGAACCGAATTATTATGCGCCGGAAGAGGAGTCGGCGCCACTCGATTTTTACTATTCGCTGGCCGATTTCAGGGGCGAGGATGACCGCAGCCTTCTCGAAATCTACTACGGAGTACCCGTCCTCCCTGCCCACTACGATTCGGAAGCGGACGTCACGCGCCAGGTACTGACACACCATGCGGCGCTCATCTCATCCTCGCTGGACACCGTCTACCGAGAATCGGACGGATTGACGTACGAGGCCGGCGGAAACCGGGCCGGTGAGGGCATCCAGGTTCCCGGCGTTCTGAAGCTGACACTTCCGCCCGGCGCCTACCGTCTGGAGGTGAAGGCGCAGGATCGCCTCAGGGGTCGGATGGGGGCCTACAGGCAGCAGGTTGTTGTGGAGTCTTATGGAGAAGAACGACTGCAGATCAGCGACCTGGAACTGGCCTGGCAGGTGGCCTCGGAAAGCGTGGACAGCCGGTTCAACAAGGGTGAACTGAACGTCGTCCCATTGCCGTCCCGAACTTACAGGAAAGGCCAGAGCGTCTTCGTCTACTACGAAATCTACAACCTGTCGAAGGACGAATTCGGCCGGACGAAATATAACGTCTCCTATACGATCACATCCAGAGATTCGCCGGGCAGGGCGAGCAGCATCTCTCGCCTGTTCAGGTGGCAAACCGGGATTCGCGAGGAACTGGAAGTAACCTACGAACAGCAGGGCGAGTCCAGCGACGAAGTGGAATACATTGAATTGGATCTTGCAGAGCGGGTCCCGGGTCGATACTCGCTGGAGGTATCGATCAACGACAGAAACAGCGGCCAGACGGCGGAAAAAGACGTGGTGTTTGTTATCGCGCGGTAGGAACGGAGGATAAAGTGGCGCCGGAGGAACCAGACGCCAAGTCCGCGCAGCGCATTTTGGCGTTCATCATTTTATCGATTGTGATGGGCTGCGGCGATATTGCGCCTACAAGTGTTGATTCAAACAACGGCCCATCGGGTTTTAGAGTCGCCGGGCATATGACGGACAAGCGGAACGGGCATTATTCGGTATTGTTGCAGGACGGGAGGGTACTTATCGGTGGAGGCGCCGCGACGGGTGGCTCCGGTGCGTATACGACGTATCATAGTAGCGCGGAGATTTTCGATCCCGAAACTGGATCCTCCAGAGCAACCGCCAGCATGTCGACCGCACGAATGGGAGACAAAGGAACACTGCTGCCTGACGGTCGGGTTGTATTTGCAAGCGCGACTCAGCATACCCGTGCTACGACTTACCCGGTGGAAATATTCGATCCACGAACCGGCGAATTTACGGCAATTCAATTCAATCCGGCATTCGAAAAAATCTCCAGGTCTACGTTACTTTCAGATGGAAAGATCCTTGCATTCGGTCGGTCCGGCACGATATCGACTATAGATCCGGAAACGGGCGAGTTTGAATTCAGGAACAGGCTGGAGGTCCCTCGCGGGGCCTATACGGCGACAATACTGCAGGATGGGCGGGCCTTGATTACCGGTGGGATCACCGATCGTGCGGTTAGAGATTCTGAAATCTACGACCCGTCGTCCAATATCATTACGAAGGTTGGGGACCTGACGGAAGAGCGGTACGGACACACGGCGCTGCCGCTTCCGGACGGCAGGGTGTTCATTGCAGGCGGCAGTAGAGGCGATCTAGCTTCTCCGGTGCAGGTGACGGTCGCAGAGCGTTACGACGCATCCACCGGGACGTTTTCGAGGGCTGGCAGTCCCGGCAACGAGCAGATTCGAGCTGCCGCCGTGTTAAATACAGGGAATGTATTCTTCATCCTTCGCAGCGGCGACGCGGTACTCTACGACACGACGAACGGGACATTTCATCCCACCGGTGACAGTATCGGGCGAGACTACAGCCTGTACACGGTGACGGTGCTTCGCGACGGGCGTGTACTGGTTATTGGCGGAACAAGAAGCGGAGAAACGATGGATCAGATCCTGGTTTACAGACCCTAGCCGCGGAGGCTGTAGGCGATCAGGACCCGGATAGATTCGAATTTATGGTACTAATGGATGACGCAATTTGCAGCGACACGATGGCGATACTTTTTGTTTTCGTGAAGGCTCGATAGACTTGCCGCGGGTTTCACCGTGTCCCTCACAGATACAATGCAGGCCCCGGAGTTTCGGCAGCAGATGATCGAACAGTGCAGAGGCGTTCTCGAAAGCGTGGAAATAAGCCATGGGTGAATACGAGCCAATTCGATCAACTCTTGACCAACGCACGTGCAAAAACAGTTGGGGGATGCCGGCCGGACTGTTTACGGTGCTGGTGATCGCGCTTCTGGCGCTTCCTGGCATCGGTACTCGCTACTACCTCCGGTGTGATTTCAACGTCATCCATTGTCTCCTGATTCTGTTCTTCGCGAGCAATTTGCTGATTTGCTATTGGGAGATCTGTTTATTCCTGAGGCGTGAGGATATCGAAACGCGCGCCGAGTATTGGCGCAACCGGCAGCGTGAAACCGGCCGTACACCTGCAGTCGAGTTCCTCTGCGCCAAAGTGCCGCTAAGACGGATACTGTCTCCAACGGTATGGGCGGATGTCTGGGCCACGTATTCGCGGTTCGATGGATCCTTTTCGGATCGTCGTTCATGGGGTTTCAATGCCGATGTCGCCAACGGTTTCGTGACGCCGGTTCCGACCCTGATCCTTTACGCGGCCTGTACAGTCGATTTCCTGCCAGCTGTACTTGCGGGAATTGTCGGGCTGGCGCTGTCCTGGCAGTGGACATACGTGACGTCGGTCTACTGGGTCAGTTTCTTTATTGCCGGGCGGCAGCGTCATATTTCCAGGGGCGAGCTGTACGTCTGCATCGGCGCATTGAATGCCCCGTGGGTGCTGTTCGCGTTGCTGGGAGTGTACGTGTCGGTTCGCCTGATTCTGGACGCCAACTACAGCGTTCTGGGTTATTGATCACCGGTCTCGCACGTTCACTTCCACCTGCTAGATTGCGGCTAATCGTAGCGGAGCGTAGCCAGGTGGGTTAGGGGTTTGAAAATCTGCCGGCGATGTGGCACCGGGAATAGGCCAAGGGTCAATACATATCAGAGTCCGGGTCGAACAACATCCGGGCTCTTCTGTTTGGGCGTTTTATTGAACCCATGGTGCGTGGCACGTGTCTTTCAGGAAGGACGGGCTCTCGACATCAGCCTCATTCAAGTGTCCTCGACGCGAGAGTAAGAGGTCGTACGATGCCATATCTGAAAGCGCAACGAATGCAACGATGGCATGCCAAATTGATTTCTTTCCGGTTCGCTGTACTGTGTCTCGCAATCTCTCTCGCGGTGCCAATTGCCGCCGGCGATACTCAGCTTGCGGAAAGGCTCCATGACAAAGCGATGGCGCAGGTCGGACGCGTCTCCGCTAAGGAGAGTCTCGAAGCTTTCCGTGGGGTATTGAAGTCGGACCCGGACTACGCACCGGCTCACTACGAGATGGCGAAATTGTATATGTCGATGAATACGCCGCTTACCCGCCAGAGCGCGCGCAAGGCGCTTGACGAGGCGATTCGGCTGGAACTGGGCAACGGAGATTATCAATTGATGCTCGGTGAGTTGCTCGGCAAGCAGGGACTGTGGTTGAAGGCCGAACGACACTATGAAAAGGTCTTGAAGACTCATCCTGAGAAGCATGCCGAGGCCGCGTATTGGGTAGGCTTTTATTCCATGCAGGCATTCTTGAAGTATATCGAAATGGAGCATATCGATATTATTACTGGAGGCGGGCCACCTACATATCACCTATTTCGTTGGGAAGAATTCGGTACGCGCGATCGGGAAAAAGCACTGGCATTCTTGACAAAAAGCATAGAGTCCGATCCTCGAAATCGCGTGGCGTTTTTCGATTTAGGATTGATACATTTCGAAAGCAAGAATCCCAAAGGATTGGTAATGGCATCAAAGCTTTGTCTTGATCAATATCCCAAGGATAAGGACGCGCTGCTCTATTGTGGCTTGGGCTACCAGGGGATGGGTGAATGGGAGACTGCCCATGAGTATTATATGCGTGCGTTGGAGCGAATGTCGACTGAGGAACGTGCTCTGATGGAGTCGGTGGACGAAATTGGAAGCCAGAAGGAACTATCGGCGCTTGATTCAATTGCGACGACCGCTGCGACCCGAAACGGATGGACGGAAACCCGTGAGCAGGTGCTATTCTGGCGGAAACGCGATCCACTTCACCTTACCACATTCAGCGAACGGCGGATGGAGCACTATGGACGCGTGGCGTATGCCAATCTCCGGTATGGGCAGCGATTTAGGGGAATACAGGGATCGCAAACGGACCGTGGGAAGGCATATATCAAATTCGGACAAGCTCTCAACAAGAAAGCAACGCGCCCTGAAATCCCGGGAGGCGTTGACTCGTTCAATGGTAAGTTCGGCCGAAATATCCAGGGGGGTGACGAGGTGTGGTACTATGAGGGATTTTCGATCTCGTTCGTCAACAGCGACGGTCTGGATTCGTGGCGTTTCGATACCCGTCCGGGGAGAGTCTCTGGTCGATATACGTTCAATCATGAACCGGCTCACTTTATGGACCCATATCGCCATCACAAGTACAGAGTTCCTTACCAGGTTGCAAGCTTTGAGGACGGGGAGGGCTACCGTGTGGAACTGGCATACGCGCTACCGAAGCATAATGTGTCTGCCGCAGACGGGGACAGTGGATTTGTCCTGGAAAACGGAGTGTTTGTGTTTGACAACGCCTGGGACGAGGTCTATCGGAAGCGGTCTGATCTGGACCTGACGTGGCCTGAGCTAACACCAAGTGGGAATCCGGTTGTGGACAGCTTGCGGAATAGTCATCTGGTGTTTCAGTTGGCATTCAGGGTGGCCCCTGGCACGTATAATCTGGTCGGTGAGGTGCGGGACCGGAAG
>LXNJ01001986.1_pt1 | contig 11608 bp, 4 predicted proteins | sample 809081 | NCBI WGS metagenome assembly LXNJ01 (sample SAMN04870510, study PRJNA318959) | sponge metagenome | biome: sponge; feature: marine sponge reef; material: water | host: Petrosia ficiformis | place: Greece: Milos, Mediterranean Sea | collected 2013-05-29 | depth 5-7 m
CAGGTCCACCCGCCTCAGGGCCAGTCCACCGGCCAGAAGCTTCCCTTTCCACCCCGGGAACTGGTCGCCCGTGTAGAACAGCAATCCCGAGGCGCCAATCGACGGCACCCAGTAATGCACCGGCTGTTCCATCCCGTCCTGGAAGGTGGTGGCGTGGATCGGCGTGCCGCTTCCGTAGTTGACTCCGTAGCCAATGACCGGCCAACCGTAATTGAGTCCTGGTTTGGCCACGTTGACTTCGTCACCGCCCTGGGGTCCGTGCTCGGTCAGCCACACGGCACCCGTCTCGGGGTGGACCGCCACGCCCTGCGGGTTGCGGTGGCCGTAGCTCCAAATCTCGGGCAGCGCGCCTTCGACTCCCACGAAGGGGTTGTCTTGGGGTATGCTTCCGTCTTCGTGAAGCCTCGCGATTACCCCGTGGTGATTGCTCAGGTCCTGCGCGGGGTGGGCGGCAAGGTCCCCTCTCGGAGGGGCTTGCCGGTCGCCGATGCTGAGAAACAGATAACCGTCGCCATCGAAGGCCAGCCGGCAGCCGTAGTGGCCGCGTCCGCTGGACACTGCCTCAAATATGACGTCGGTCTGGGTGAAGGCGGACCCGTCAAAGGTGCCCCGCACAACCTGGGTGGTGGACCCTCCGTCCTCCCGCGGTTTGGCGTAGCTGAGGTAGATGAGGTTGTTCGATTCAAAGTCCGGATGGAGTACTACGTCCAGCAGTCCGCCCTGCCCCCTGGCGTAGACCTCGGGGACCCCTGCCACGGGATCTGGCAGGAGCATGCCGTCCCTGATCACCCTCAGCCGGCCCGGGCGTTCGGTGACCAGAATGTCTCCGCCCGGCACAAACGCGATCGACCACGGGTTCATGAGGCCGTCGGCCACCGTCACCACCCGGTAGTCGTGATGCACGGTCTGGTATGTGCCGTTTTCGTCGGGCATGGCCCCCTGGGGAGCGCACGCGGCCGACAAGGGGTGGCCAATCAGGGCGGCTGCAAACGCAAACCTGGCGGCCGCGGAACGGCGGAAGGTGCCCCTGTCGGCGATTCCCGCTGGAAGGAACTGGCGGATGGACGGTCGAATCATCTACTTGCCTCGGTTCTTACTGTGTTTCTCCCGGAAAATTCTCTATGAGCCTGGCCCCCGGGGCGAGCGGCGCGAATCTAGCCCGCCAGCGTCCAAACTGCCGCCTTCGGAGTGCCCCCGGGCCCCTCCGGGTGACCGCGAGTCAGCGGGCCTGACGATCCTCCCCGCGGCGCGCACGGTCGCCCGCCCGGTCAGGCGGCACCATCCGGGCGGCGGCTGCCGCCAGGGGAAACCGGGCCGCATTGAACGCCATGGGCGGCACTTCGGCGAGGGCATGTTTGACTACAGAGAAATTCAAGCCCCAGATCAGCACGACAAGCAACAGGCCGATCTCGGCGGAGCGCACCCGCGGCTTGTTCGGAGTCAAGCCCCTGGTGGGCCGGCGGGGGGGTCACAACCAGCGAAGCGGTGACTCCTAGTATGGCCAGCGCCAGCCCCAGTTCCACCCATACCTGCCGCGGCAGTCGTCCGGACTCGGCGATTCGCCCGCGGGCACGCCGCCAGTTCCAGAACCCGAAACCGGCCATGACGCAAACCAGGGCCAGCTTGGCCAACAGGCGCTGCCCGTAGGGGTCCGAAAACAAAAGGGCCGGCTCGCGGACGTGCAGCCAGGACGCGAATGCCCCCGTTGCGGCCAATACTACCGCGCAGCCCAGCGCCAGCGGCGAAAACGCAGCCACCGTGCTGACTAGCCACCCGACGGGGAGCCGGCGACCGGGCCACTTTCCGAGGTCCGTGGCCACCCAGCCGATCACCGCCAAACTGCCGATCCAGACCGACGCCGCCACAACGTGAATCACATGCGCGACTACCCCCGGCACTACGAAATGCTCCGAAACCAGAGCATGCGACACCATGGCCGGGGCGAACGCGAGCGCCACCACGGCGAGGAGCGCCAGAAACCAGCCGGTCTCGGCCCGTATGGCCGACTCCCGCCGCGCCAGCCAGAACGCACCTGCCGCCAACGCCCCCGCCGCGATCTGGCCGATCCACCCAAACCCCCAGGATGTCCCGAATACCAAGAGCGACATCTCGTCCGCGAGCGGTTCATAAGGGTCCGCAAACGTCCGGGCCTGTTCCCACAGACGCAGGCCGGCACCCACAACTACCAAGACTGCGCCGGTTCCGCCCAACCGGGCTGCCCGCGTCGTGAGCTGCCTCCGGACTTGGGCCGCGGGCACCGGTCCGAAACTCACCCGCGGCAGGATGAACATCTGGAAGGTCACCGCGCCCGCGCAGATGGCCACGCCAGCGGTTACCACCCACCGCCCCCCCCACCCCGCAAGTGTGGCGATCCCGTCTTGGGTCACGAATATTTCAGTCTCCCGTCTGGTACGCCCCGGGTGCGCTGTGCAATGTTCATGGTGAACTCCCTTCGGAGTGGAAGCGCGTTACTCTTCACGCGCCAGCGGGATCATGACAACGAATGGAACATGGAGTTGGTCCCGCTCCAAGCCGAGGACGTAATCGGCGCCGATCTCGAAAACCCATAGACCCCTCGGAGTCGTGATTTCGCCAAGCCACGCTCCCTGTTCGTCGAAGACGTACCACGAGGGCTCCTCTTCGGCCCAGGGTGGCCGGAAGCGCTCGGCCCAGAGATTCCCGAGGGAATCGACCAACAATCTCCGGTATGCGGGCATTCCCTCTGGAAACGGCGTGTCGCGCAGGTAGCGGTTCCAGGCCGCACGATCGATGCCCCGAGGTGGCTCAGAGCGAGCCTCGCGATAGCGGCTCCTGTCCCGGTCAGTCACACGGACTTCCGGGGTCGGCCAGCGAATCACGCGCACCAGGTCGCCGCCGACGCTCCAGCGTTGGATGCTCCCTTCAGCCGGATTTCCCGCATGGACATGGTCGCCGCTCGCCGCGTAGGGACTGATCCCCAGGGACAACGGGAGATACGGGAAAGATGGGATGCCGGAAATGTCGTGTCCCCAGCGATTCGACTCCTTCACGAAGGCAATCTCGTTCATGAACGCTCCGGCGCGCGAAAACCGGTCGATCCGCCAGGTGTTCCCCTGGATGATGCCAAGAGTGAAGGCGAGTCCCCTGCTGGGCGCGCTGAGAACCAGGAGTGTACCATCGCCGAACTGAGACTCCGCCGCCGGGTTACCCACTCCCGGCGCCGCATCGACTCGAATCGTCTCGAGAATATCTCCGCTCCGCCCAAAGACCGAAATCCGTTTCTGCAGGTTGCAGAACCCGAAAATGGTATCGCCGCTCACCCACATCTCCGTCAGAAAACGAAACTCCCCGGGTCCCTCTCCGGTTCCGCCGAGGGTTCGGACGAAACCGCCGTTGCCGTCGAACAGCCGGAGTTCATTCGTACCGCCCTCCAGGACCACGATTGTCCCGTCGTCCATGCGCGTAGCACCACGAACCTGTTCGAACATGTAGTTCGGATCGCCGTCGACCGTTCCGACCCGCAGAACGGGATGCGGCTCAATGCGCCATTCTTGCCCAGGGGACCAGCCCTGACCGCTGTTTTCGACGATGAGAACGCCCGCGCTGTCGCGGATGATGTAGGAGTCCTGGGCTGATGCGGCATCGGCTCTGGCGCCAAGTGCCAACACCACCAGCAGAGTCGTCGCGGTGATGAGGGAAACCGTCCCTGCATCCCGGTTTGCTGATTGCAACGGTCTCATCGTTTGTCGTCTTCCTTCAGGAGTGGGTGGGCCACCAAGGGCAAGGTGCGGGGAGAAACGGAACTCGTTCACGGCAAACGCCACGAACTCGGCGGCCGCCCAGGAATGCCTCGGCATGAATCGCGACCGCGCGGGGGACGCGGCGCTTCAAGAGCAGGCGAAGGATGGGGGACATTTCAGCAATCTAACCGCCCAAATGGGGCGCGTCCCCTGACCCGCCGCCGCCAGGCCAAGCCAGATCAGCCTAGGTTCGGAAGTGGCCGCCACGTCCGGGCCTTCAAACCGTTGACCAGCATGCGAGCATGATCATGAACCGAACCGCCGCCGGAACCCCCGCATCCCACTCCTTCTCGATCCACGCGTCACCGCTTGGCCGCGGCCTCGCTGCCGCGGCCCTCTTTGCCGGCGCGACAACGGCCATCTTCGCCGTTCCGGTAACTGCCCAATCCGGATCGTTTGGACACTCGGTGGTGGTCGCGGACGGGGAGATAGTCGTCGCCGAACCGACAACGAACTTCCGACCGGGTACCGTTTACGTATACCGAAAGTCGGACGGGGAGTGGGACGTGGCCCAGGTGCTGAACGCCCCGGAGCCAGAGATCGCCGACGGTTTCGGGACTGTGCTCGCCATGTCGGACGACCATCTGTTTGTGGGCCAGCGCGGAGGCCCGGTCCACATCTTCGGGCGCTCGGCCGGATCGTGGTCGCACGTGGCCCAAATCGCCGACGCCCGGGTGGCCGGATCCTCGCCGTCGTGCAGCTTTGACGGGTACTGCGGCACCGACTTCGGGATCACGCTGGCGGCCAGCGGCCGGTGGCTGATGGTCGGCGCTCCGGGACCCTCGGCGGGAGCGGGCCCGGCAGGCGACGAGGAGCCCCCGCGGGGCGCGGTGCACGTTTACCGCAACACAGCCGGCGGATGGGTTCACCACACCGAGCTCGGCCCCGAAGACGGCGAGGCCGGAGATCGCTTCGGTGCCGCCATGGCCGCGTTTGAGAACCGCTTGATTGTTTCCGCCCCGGGCTGGAGTGCCGGAGGCGAAGTCTCCGGAGCAGGCCGGGTTTACTACACCGCGTTCGGGGACGACACGTGGGATCCCCCCTCCTCAATAGAGAGCACCCCCGCGGTCAATGCAGACCTCGGTGCTGCCCTCGCCATGGACGAAGGCGGGTTCTACGTCGGTGCGCCGGGGATGGACGAGGGCCACGGTGCCGTGTTTCGCTACGCGTTTCACGACGACGGGCCAGGGAGCCCGCGCAGGCTGGATCCGCCGGGGGGCATGGAAGGCGACCGCTTCGGAGCCTCGCTGGCCATAGTCGGCCACAACCTCTGGGTGGGGTCCCCGACCGAGCGGGAAGAGGAAACCGGTTCCATTTGGGTCTATCCGTTGGCCGACGGCGTACCCACCGGCAACCCGACCCGATTCGCGCTGGCCGAAAACGAGACCGTCGAAAGAGACCGCTTCGGGGGCCTGGTTGCCGGAACGGGCGAAGCGGTTGCTGTGTCCGCGCCGGGCATGCACCACCGGTCCGGATCGGTGCACCTGTTTGAGCCCGACCAGAACGGCACCTGGGCGATGGCCGAGACACTGGTGTCCGCGCCCGATGCGATCGCCCCGATCCTGGGGGAAGAGCACCGCTGCGACGATGGCAAGATTGGCCCCTTCGACTGCGACGAAGTTGAACTTCTTTCGTACGTTCCCGGATCGATCCTCAAGGCCGCCGGCAGCGCGCGCGGCGTGCGGGCCAACGACAACTGGGGATGGACCGACTCGACCACCGGGCGCGAGTACGCTCTTGTCGGGCGGAACGACGGCACCTCGTTCGTAGACATCACCGACCCCGCCAACCCGGTGTTGGTCGGGGATCTTCCCAAGCCCGGGGGCACTCCGCCGTCACAACTCTGGCGGGACATCAAGACCTACAGGGACCACGCCTTCATCGTGGCGGACGGGGCCGGCGACCACGGCATGCAGGTGTTCGACCTGGCCCGTTTGCGGGAGGCCTCACCCGACGACATGCCCCTGCTTTTTGAGCCCGACGTGCACTACCGGGGAGTCGCCAGCTCGCACAACATCGTGATCAACGAGGAGACGGGTTTCGCATATGCCGTGGGCAGCCGGGCCGGTCGCGAATCGTGCGGCGGCGGTCTGCACATGATCGACATCCGCGCCCCGCAAGAACCGGTGTTCGCCGGGTGCTACCGGGACGAGAGCGGCACCCACGACTCGCAGTGCGTCGTTTACCGCGGCCCCGACGAACGCTACCAGGGGCGCGAGCTCTGCCTGAACTCCAACGGTCGTTTCTTCGAGATTGCGGACGTGACCGACAAGGAGAACCCGGTTCACGTCTCGCGTGCCACCTCGCCAAACGCCGCCTACATCCACCAGGGCTGGCTCACCCCGGACCACCGTTACTTCTACCAGGACGACGAGGCCGACGTGATCGCGGGCGCGGTCGAGACCACGCGCACCCTGATCTGGGACCTGAGCGACATCGAGGACCCGGTCCTGGCCAGGGAGTACATGGGGTCATTGCCGGCCAGCGCGCACAACCTCTACATCAAAGACGGCTTCGTTTACCAGGCCAACTACCGCTACGGGCTCCACGTGCTCGACATCTCCGACCCGCTCAATCCGCGCGAGGTGGGAGCCTTCGACACCGCCCCCTACGCGGAGGGACCGGGGTTCGGGGGGGCCTGGAGCGTATACCCCTACTTCGAGAGCGGAACGGTTATCGTGACCAGCATGCAGGAGGGGTTGTTCGTGCTGCGGCGGCGGCGCCCCGTCAGTTAGGCCACGGCGCGCCGGCCTCTGGCCCGCTCAAGCAGGAAGTAGAGCGCCGGCGTGACCGTAAGCACCAGAACCGAAGACGATGCCAGCCCCCCGATCAGCACGAAAGCAAGCGCGTTCCAGATCGTGGCGTTGGCCGACTCCGTGAAAAGCACCAGGGGGAGCAAGCCCAGGATGGTCGTGGCCGTGGTCATGAGAATGGGGCGGACGCGCTCGACGGTTCCCCGCACCACTCCTCCGTGAAGGGACTCGCCCTCTTCCCGTCGCAAGCGGTTCACGTGGTCAACAAGGAGAATCGCGTTGTTCACCACGATCCCCCCCATCATGATCACGCCGATGTAGGCCTCCCGCGTAAACGTCGCGTCGGTGTAGAAGAAGATCATGAACACGCCGATCAACGCCATGGGCACCGTGAGCAACACACAGAGCGGCAGCAGGAGTGACTCGAACAGGGCCGCCGTGAGCATGTACACCAGAATGATCGAAGCGCCCAGCACCAGGTAGATCTGCGACCGTTCTTCGTCGGTCAGCCAGTATCCCCTGCCCCCTCTGACTTCGTAGCCCGGCGGCACGGAAGTGGCATCGATCACCGCTGTGTGCACCAAGTTGCCGTACCGGGGCGGACCGCGGAACTCGTATCCGATCGCCCGCGCGTACTGCTGGTCTTCCCGGTGGATCGTGGCCAACACGTCGCGCGGCTCAATGTCTACCAGGCTGCCGAGGCGGACCGGCTCCCCGCCGGGTGTGGTCACCAACCGTTCGCCCAGCGCGAAGAGGTCGATATCCCTGTTCCCCTCCACTTTGACCTGGAAGCGCAGTTCGTCCCCGCCAAGCTTGATGAAGGCATCGCTGGTCTGGCCGCGCACCGCCGCCTGCACCTCCGCCACCAGTTGCCGGGCGGTAAGGTCTTGGTTGGCAAGAACGTCCCGGCGAATTACAACCGTAAATTCGGTCGATCTCTCCCGGGCAAACCAGCGCATGGAGGCATTCGTGTTGACCTCGCGAACACGCGGCATGCGCTCCAGACGACCACCCAGGTCTTCGGCGATGTCGCGCACCCTCAAATAGTTGTAGCCCAGAACCTCGATCCGGTAGTTCGGCGCGCCCCCCCCTCCCCCTCCGTAGAACGAGGGGCCGTACCCCGTCACGTACACGTCCACCATTGAAAATCCCAGCGAATAGGCGAAGAGCTGGTCCTTGATCCCCACGGGGACGTGGGTTCGTTCGATCTCCGGGGGGAAGGTGACGTGGATCCTGCTGGAGGTCTCCGCCACCGTCGTCACGAAACGACGCACCTCCGGCATTGTGCTCAGCCGGTCTTCGAAGAACCGAGTGAACTCGTCGGTGCGCTCAATGTCGGTGCCGTCGGGAAGCCGGATCGAAATGCTGATCCAGGTGTCGGAACCTCCGAAGCCGCCCCAGCGAAAACCGCGGTCGACGTAGGTGTTGAACAGATAGCCGGACACCGCCAGAGCCGCGATCGGAAGGGCCAGGGTCAGCCACGGCCAGCGCAAGGTGCCCGAAACCAGCCTGCGGTAGAACCTCTCGTACAAAGGCGCCGTGGCGGCCGCGGCCGCGCCGCCCGCCGACCTGACCGGTAACAGCCGGCCCGCGACGGCCGGGATGAAGCTGAAGGCCACCATCAGCGAGGCCATCAGACTCAGCCCCATGGCAATCGCCAGCGGGAAATAGTAGAGCCGCAAATCGTCTTGGAGGTATACGAACGGGACCAGCACGATGAGGTTCGTTCCCGTGGCCGCCATGATGGGAAGAAGCACCCTGGACGCGCCGCCCGTCGCCGCTTCTTCGCGCGATCCGCCCCGCTGCCAGCGCCGGTAGATGTTCTCCAGGACCACGATGGAGTTGTCGACCAGGAGGCCGAACCCCATTGCCAGCCCCATCATCGTAAGCAGGTTCAGAGAAAAACCGGCGAAGTAGATGAAATTGAGGGCGATCAGCACGGAAAACGCGATCGTGGCGAACACCATCAGGGCGGGCCGGACCGAACCCAGAAAAACCAGAAGCACCGCGAAAATCACCATCACGGCAATGAACACGCGGCTGCGCAGGTCAGCCATTTCCTCGCGGATCACCTCGCTGCCGTCCCGGTCCAGAATGAACCGGGTATTCGGAGGGTTGCGCGCTTCCAGCACCGTCATTCGCTCTTTGACCGCGTCGGCCACCCTCACCGCGTTGGCCCCGGCCTCCTTGAGGACTTCCAGACTGACGGCCGGCCTGCCGTTGATCCGGTAGTGGCTGGTGATATCTTCCCACGTATCGCGCACGGTGCCGATGTTGGAGATGCGAATGACCCGGTCGGAGCTGGCCCTGACGATGGCGCTGGCTACCTCCTGGGCCGAGGTGGGACGGTTGAGAATGGTCACCGTCCACTCGCTGTCGCCCTGGCGCACGGCTCCCGCCACGCCGCGAAGGTCCAGCGACCCGAGAACCGCGTTCACCTCGGCGGCAGACACCCCGAACGCCGCCGCGGCTTCTCGGTCGATCTCGATCTCCAGAACGCGTTCCCGGCCCCCGCTCGCCTGGACGAGGCCCACCCCCTCCACCCGGCTGAGTTCGGGCACCACCACCTCATCCAGGTGCTCGCGCAGCGCCCCCAGCGTCAGCGGCCCGGTGAAGGTGTAGCCCAACAGGCTCTGCTGGCGGAATTCCTCGGGCACGTAGTCGCTCACGGTAACGCGCGCGCCGGGAGGCATGTCGGTTTCCTCGAAAACCCTCAGACGCTCGGAGAGTTCCAGGCGTGCGAAGTCCATGTGGGTGTCGCGCCCGAAGTAGGCCGTGATGCGGGCCAGGTTCTCTGACGACTCAGAGGAGACGCGCTGGACGCCCCTGACGAGCTGGACAGTCGCTTCGACCGGCGAGGTGAGGAAGGCCTCCATGGCTTCGGGAGACGCCCCGCGCCAGCTGGCGGTGATGTCCAGGCGGGGCAGCGAAACGTCCGGGAAGCGCTCGATCGGTATGTCTGTCCAGGCACGCAGGCCCAACAGAGCAACGGCCACGTACGCCATGGCCACCGCCACCGGTCTCCGGTAGGCGGTGCGAATCACGGTGCCTTGACCGGTTCGGGCCCAGCGGCCCCTTGCGGGCGGTGCCTCCGCCACCCCAGACGCAGGTCCTCGACCACGGAGTAAACAACCGGCACAACTATCAGGGTGAGCGCGGTCGCAACAATCAGGCCGCCGATTACCGAAATCGCCATTGGTGCGCGCAGGTCAGCCCCCCGCCCGATCCCCAGCGCCATGGGAAACAGGCCCAGCACCGTGGTCACCGTGGTCATCAGGATGGGCCGCAGCCGCACCTGGCCCGCTTCCAGAATCGCCTCCCGCACGGCGAGCCCCTTTGCGCGCCGCTGGTTGATGAAATCGACCTTGACGATGGCATCGTTGACCACGATTCCGACCAGGATAACCACGCCGATGAGACTCATCGTGTTGAGACCCGCCCCGGTAATCGCCAACGCCAGTACCGCGCCCACCACGGCCAGCGGAACGGCCACGAGTATGGTCGCCGGGTGCATGAACGACTCGAACTGGGCCGCCAGGATCATGTAAACCAGAAGGAGCGCCAGGGCGAACGCAAAAGCCAGATCCCTGAACGACCGGGCCATCTCTTCGTTCTCGCCGCCCACTTCGATTCGGTGGCCGAACGGCGGGGTCAGATCGGCGAGCGCCCCCTCCACTGCGGATATGGCGGCGCCAAGCCCGCCGCGGGCCACATCGGCGTACACCGTCACGACACGGCCCTGCTCCTCGCGGTGGATCTCTGCCGGACCCAGCGTCTCTTCGACGGATGACAGGTCGGCAAGGGGCACCGCCCCGACTCGCAGTTCACGCAGCGTGGCGGGATCCTGGCGCAGGTGCTGCGGCAGTCGCACCATCACCGGAATCTTGCGGTCGAATTCGATGAACTCCGTGGCCCGGGCCCCGAGCATGGCAGTCTGGATGGTGGTCGCCACTTGTCGCGACGCCAGCTGGAACCTGGCCGCCGCTTCCGTGTCGATTTCGACTTGGAACTGGGGCCGGCCCCGTTCGGACCCCACTCGCACGTTGCGGATTTCGGTAACGCCCGAAAGCCGGTCCCGGACGGTCTGGGCAAAGGCGTGTGCCTGCTGTAGATCGGGGCCCATCACACGCACCGCGATGTCGGCCTCGCTGCCCCCGAGCAACCTGCCCAGCGCCGTCGCCTGCCCGGTCTCGAACGAAAGATCCCCGGGCGTTGATGCCGCGGCGGCATCCTGCAACCTGCCAACCACTTCGTCTGTGCGCGCCCGGTCGTCCAGGCGTACCTGCAGGGTAGCCGTGTGGAGCCCCGAGGTGGATCCGTCGTCGCGGAGCGCCTGCACGTCCCGCCCGACGTGAGCGAATACGGCGACCACTGCCTCGTCGCCGAGCAGTCTGCTCTCCAGCGCTGTAGCGGCATCGGCAGTGGCTTCAAGGTGAGTGGACCGGTCCAGTTCCATCTGGACGGCGAAGGCGCCCTGGTCTACATCGGGTAGCAGGTCCCGCTGAAGGGTCAGGGCCAGCGCAACACATCCCGCCAGGGTCCCCCCCGCCACGGTCAGGACGACACCCCTGCGGTCAAGAGCCTTGTCCAGTACCCCGTGGTACCAGCGTGCGAAAGCCTCGAACGATTGGTCGAAGATTCCCAGCAGCGGCGAGAACAAGAACGACAGCACCCGCCCGAGGAGCCCGGTCCAGTAACGGACCAGCTGAATTACCACTGACCCCGGCAGTTTGATTGCCAGGTAAGGAACCATCAGCGCCCAGCGGACGGCCTGGTTGATTCCGTGGGCCACCCGGTAGAGCACGCGAAGGAGGCCGGACTCGGGGGGGCCGGGTCGATCATCCCCGGCCACGCCTTCGCTTGCGGTCACGCTGTGCTGAGCGTCCCGCGCCTGTCCGCTCACGCTGGTCCCGCCAAAACGGGCTGCCACCGTGGGAAGCAGCGTGAGCGCCACGGCCAGGCTCGCGAGCAGCGAAAACGCCACAGCCAGCGACAGCGCGCCGAACAGCTCGCCCGCCACACCCTGCACGTAGATGATCGGGCCGAAAACCGAGATCGTGGTAAGGGTTGAGGCGG
>LXNJ01001987.1_pt1 | contig 11600 bp, 10 predicted proteins | sample 809081 | NCBI WGS metagenome assembly LXNJ01 (sample SAMN04870510, study PRJNA318959) | sponge metagenome | biome: sponge; feature: marine sponge reef; material: water | host: Petrosia ficiformis | place: Greece: Milos, Mediterranean Sea | collected 2013-05-29 | depth 5-7 m
TTGTTCACGAGCACGTCGAGGCCGCCGAAGCGGTCGAGGGTCGCCGGGATCGCAGCCTCCCAGTCGGCCTCCTGCGTCACGTCCAGCGCGATGAACACGGTCTCCGCGCCGCCCTCCGCGAGCTCTGCCGCCAGCGCCGCGCCGCCCTCGCGCTCGATGTCGGCCAGCGCGACCGGCGCGCCTTCCGCCGCGAGCGCCCGGGCGCAGGCCTTGCCGATGCCCCTCGCCGCGCCGGTGACGAGGGCGACACGCCCCTCCAGCCGTCCTGCCATCGTCCGCTCCCCGCTCAGTCGTCCACCGAGGCCGCGCCGTCCATCATCCCGTGGACCATGGCGGGCTTGGGCACGCTCGGCTTGGGGTAGGCCTTGCGGCTGTGGGTGAGGCCGAGGCCGAGCACGCATTCGGCGAGCTTGTAGGTGAGCGGGCCGGGGTTGATCACCGGCACCGGCAGGTTGGCGGCCAGGTGGCCGTGGGCCTGGTGCATGGTGGTGGAGCCGAGCAGGATCACCTCGGCGCCGTCGTCCTCGATGCAGCGGGTGGCGCACTCCACCAGCTTGGGGAAGACCACCTCCTCCTTGCCGCCGAGCAGGTTCTCCACGTCCGGCATCACGTTGATGGAGCGGATCGAGGCGAGCCTGTCGGCGACGCCGTATTCCTGCGTGCCCTTCTTGTAGAGCGGCATCCAGCCGTCCCACTGGGTCACGACGGAGAAGCGGTTGCCCAGCATCAGCGCGGTCATGTAGGAGGCCCGGCCCGGCCCGATCACCGGGATGTCGAGCACCGAGCGCAGCGCGTTCATGCCGGAATCGCTCATGGTGTCGATGCAGACCGCGTCGTAGCCGTCGTCCTCGGCGCTCAGCCCTGCCTCGAAGAGCGCGATGTCGGCCATCGCGTAGTCGTGGTAGCAGTCGAGCAGCGCCGGCCCCGCCTTGACGCCGCGAAAGTCGAACTCGATGCCGGGGCCGAGCGCCACCGACTCCAGCTGCGCCCGCCGGTTCGCGAGCCCCTTCTCGTCGAAGGCGAAAGGAACGATGACGAGGACCCTGGCCATGACTCTCTCCCATCCTGCGCTGCCGTGCCGGCTGTGCGCCGGATCATGGCGCAGATGGGCCGCGGGCGGAAGGGGGCGCAGCGCCGAAGGCGGCGCAATGAACCTCGCGCGATGGAGAAGGCACTATGCTCTGGGGTGTCGGGGGAGGGGCGAATACCCGTTAACAGCATTGCGGCGGCTACATGCTTCAATAGTTCTTAGATATCCACTACACTAGTGAACCGCACTGTGGCCAACCTTGGCCCCCAGGGCTTGACATTGACTCAATGTCAGAGTGTAGAGGCGATTGATGTCAGATGTAGCGACGAACGAAGAGGAGGCGCTTGACGGGGAAGCGCTTCCGGAGGACGACGACGTTCCGCATGTTTCCTATGAAGTCACTAGCTATGGATCCGACCCCGAAGTAGAGGGCTTAGTGAGCCGCCTTAAGCGTGGCGATATCATAATTCCTCCATTTCAGCGCGACTACGTTTGGCGTTTGCCAGAAGCATCAAAATTTATAGAATCTCTACTTCTTGGACTCCCCGTTCCAGCGATCTTCTTTGCAAGCGAGCCAAATTCTAGGAAGCAACTTGTGATCGATGGTCAACAACGATTAAAGACGTTACTTTACTTTTATGAGGGCTACTTTAATCCGCGGCCGAGTAGCGCTCGGCAACGCGTATTTAGCTTAACTAAAGTGCAGGAGACTTTCGAGGGAAAAACCTATAAGACTCTCGAGGAATATGACCGAATTAGATTAGATACTTCAATCATACATGCGATAACGGTGAAGCAGTCGGCGCCAGCTGGAGACGATACGAGTCTTTACCATATATTCGAGCGGCTTAATAGTGGGGGGAGGCGGCTTGCTGATCAAGAAATTAGAATTGCGCTTTATCATGGAAGATTGATGGACTGTATTCGAGAGCTCAACGCAAACAAGTCTTGGCGCCGGATATTTGGAAAGGAACACACGCGCCTAAAGGATCAGGAATTGATTCTTCGGTTCTTCGCTCTCTTGGATGGAGCTAGCACATATCAAAGGCCTTTATCGGAATTCCTGAACAAATACGCTGGATGTTACCAAAATGCGGATGAAAGTTATCTCAATAGTCGATCGGAGCTATTCTGCAAGACGATCAGAGTATTTTCTAAGTTCAGCACGGAAAGACCTTTCCGACCGGTCAACAACGTTAACGTGGCTGTATATGACTCGTGCATGGTGGGTATGGCCAAGCGTATTGCTGCGCAGGAGACTAAGCTTCCCGAAGTCAGTCGCGCTGAGAAGGCATACGGGGCTCTGTTGAGAAACCAGGAATATAGCGAAGCCGTATCGCGTTCGACAGCAGATGCCGCGTTCGTGCAGAGAAGAATCAAGAAGGCAACAGAGGCTTTCGCCGAGTGCTGAGCTGCGAAAATGATTACTCTTTTGGCCCAGCGCCAGAGGCTAATGTGGCTGATCTCTGAAGCTGATAAATTTGAGGCAGACCAAATGGAGTTGCGAGCGCATTGGGCGAGATACTTGTGTGTCTTATCCTCTGGCTTCTTGGAGAATGCGCTAAAAGACATATATGGGCGTTACGTTAGAGCACGTTGCGATCCAGCTATTGCCAATTACGTTGAGCGAACACTCAGTCAAGTTCGTAATCCCAAGTCGAGTAAGTTTGTAGAGACTGCAAAATCGTTCAATCAAGAGTGGGAATGGGAACTAGAGGACTTACTCAATTCGGATGGAAATAGAGAGGCGCTTGACGCAATAATATCAAACCGAAATCTGATAGCGCATGGACAAAATTCTAACATAACCTTGGCTCAAATTAAAACCTATGTCGCCAAATGCGAAAGGGTAATAGAGCTTATAGAACAGCAGTGTGGCGTGGCCGGACTTAGAAGTTAGCCTCATAATCTTTAGTTAGTAACGTGCAGCACAAGCGTGGTCATCCCCGAATGACGCTATTGTGTTTTCAAATGCGCATGCTGAATGTCTCTTGGATTCCCTCCACCTCCGCCCCAAAGCGCGCCAGCCTCGTCGCCATGACCCTTACCGCCTCCGGGTTGTTGTCGACGAGGAGGCACGTGCGGCCGTGTTTGGCGGCGGCTTCGCCGAAGGTGCCGGAGCCGGCGAAGAAGTCCATGAGCCTGTCGCCGGGCGCGGAGTGCACGCGCACGATGCGCTCCAGCAGGCCGAGCGGCTTCTGGGTGGCGTAACCCGTCTTCTCCTTCGCGTTGGTGGGGACGATGGTGTGCCACCAGACGTCTGTCGGCATCTTGCCGCGCGCGGCCTTCTCGGCGCCGACCAGCGCGGGCGCCATGTAGGGGATGCGGTCGATCTCGTCGTAGTTGAAGGTGTAGCGCGCAGGATCCTTCGCGTACCAGAAGATGGTGTCGTGCTTGGCCGGCCAGCGCCGCTTGGGCCTGCCGCCGTAGTCGTAGGCCCAGACGATCTCGTTGACGAAGCTCGCGCGGCCGAAGATGCCGTCCAGCAGCACCTTGCAGTAGTGCGCCTCGCGGCAGTCGATGTGGAAGAAGAGCGAGCCGGTGGCGGCCAGCACCCGATGGGCTTCCTCCAGGCGGGGGCCAAGGAAGGCCAGGTAGTCGTCGAAGGCGTCGCCGTAGCCCGTGGCGCCGAGAACCGTGGTGCGGTAGCGCCGGCCCTGGAAGCCGGTGCGGTCGCCCTCCGAATCCCGCTCCGTCCTGAGCGCGACGCGCTTTCGCTCGCGCCCGGTGTTGAAGGGCGGGTCGATGTAGATCAGGTCGATGCTGGCGGGCGCGAGGCTCCGCAGCACCTTCAGGTTGTCGTCGAGGACGATGCGCAGCATGGCCGGCCGCCGCTGGCTCCGGTTCGCTCGGGATGGCCGAGGGTGGCGCAGGGTTGCGATTCGCGCAACGCCGCGTCACACAGGCCCGATGCGCCGGGCGCGAGGCCGGCCTGCCGGGGAGGACGAGCGATGCCGCACGCCAACGAGATCTGCCGCATGGATGCCCTCACGCTCGCAGCGAAGGTGCGGGCGAAGGAGCTGTCTGCGCTCGAGGTGGCCGACGCGGCGATCGCCCACATGGAGGAGGTGGAGCCCCACGTGCACGCCTTCTGCACGCCGGCGCCCGACCACGCCCGGGCCGCCGCGCGCAAGGTCGACGCGAGGATCGCCGCCGGCGAGGACGCAGGGCCGCTCGCGGGCGTGCCCGTCGGCATCAAGGACCTGGTCTGCACCAGGGAGCTCCCCACCGTCTCCGGCTCCGTCGCCTACGAGGGCTTCATGGCCGAGGAGGACGACGTGGTGGTGGAGCGTCTGCGCGATGCCGGCGCGGTGATCCTGGGCAAGACCAACGTGCCGGAGTTCGGCTACAGCGGCGCGAGCCACAACGCGGTGTTCGAGGCGACGCGCAACCCCTGGAACCTGGAGCGCTCCCCCGGCGGCTCCAGCGCGGGCTCGGGCGCGGCGGTGGCGGCGGGTATGGGCCCGCTCGCCGTCGGCAGCGACGGCGGCGGCTCGGTGCGCATCCCTGCGTCCTTCTGCGGGCTGGTGGGGGTCAAGGCGTCGATGGGGCGGGTGCCGCTCTATCCCGGCTGCCGCGACGAGCGCTATCCCGGCGTCTCGAGCTGGGAGGGGATCGAGCACATCGGCCCGATGGCGCGGACGGTGGCGGATTCCGCGCTCATGCTCTCGGTGATGGCCGGGCCGGACGAGCGCGACCGCCACTCGCTGCCCGCCGCCGACTTCGACTGGCTGGCGTGCGCCAAGGCCGGCGACCTCAAGGGCTGCCGCGTCGCCTACAGCGCCGACTGGGGCTATGCCGCGGTCGACCCTGAGGTGCGCCGCATCGTGGGGGACGCCGTGCGCGTGTTCGAGAGCGAGCTCGGCTGCACCGTGGAGGAAGCGAATCCGGGCTGGGACGATCCCTACCTCACCTTCTGGGGCCTGGTGGCGGCGGAGACCGACCTCGCCGGGATGCGCCGGCTGGTGGCCGAGCACGGCGCGCGCATGACCCCCCACCTGGTGGACTTCATCACCCGCCCCTGGACGGCCGAGGACCTCACCAACGCCGTGATCGGGCGCAAGGCGGTGGTGAACAGGATGTGGCGCTTCATGCGCAACTACGACTTCCTGCTCACGCCGACGCTGGCGTGCCCGCCCTTCGGCCTCTACGTGCAGGGGCCGGAGATCATCGAGGGGCGCCTGGTGCCGCCCTTCGCCTGGCTCGCCTTCACCTTCCCCATGAACATGACGGGCCAGCCGGCTGCCAGCGTGCCGGCCGGGTGGACGCAGGAGGGCCTGCCGGTGGGCCTGCAGATCGTGGGCCGCCACCTCGACGACCCCATGGTGCTGCGGGCGGCGGCGGCCTTCGAGGCCGCACGCCCCTGGCGCGAGCGCTGGCCGACCCTGGTGTCGTCGGCGTGATGCGCGGCTGAGGGGAACTGCGCCGGGCTACTCCGCCGCCGCCGGCACCTTCTCGATGCCGCTCTCGGTGAGGCGGTGGCCGCGCCGCTCGGCCTCTTCCAGCACGTCGTCGCGCCAGGTCACGCGGCCGGGGTCGGTGGCGCCGACGATGACGAAGAGCAGGCCCTCCTCGTCGCTCACGTTGCGGAAGCCCCGCATCACGTGGGGCGGGCACGAGGCCACGTCCCAGGGGTCGAGGTGGACGCAGCGGCTCTCCTCGTCGTCGCCCCAGAAGATCTTCCAGCGGCCCTTGAGCGGCATGAAGACCTCGTTGGTCTCGTGGTCGTGGTGCAGCGTGCCCTTGCCGGGGCCGCAGCGCACCACGGCGACGTTGAAGTCGCGGTTGTCGCCGATCGCCGCCTTCTGCGTCGCGTCCTCGCCGACGCCGCGCCCGATGATGTGGAAGATCTCGCGCTCGCAGCCGGGGATCACCGCGTCCAGCATCGGCAGCGTGCTGCCCCGGAGCTGGTCGAAGCGCGCGACCCGCGTCTTCTCGAATTCCTCCACCGAGATGATGTCGTCGCTCATCGCTCTGCCTCCCTGAATTCGGCGCCCTAGGCGTCCGCGCGGTCTATCCGGCGCGCCGTCTTGATCGCCTGCATGCGCTGGACGGCGTCGAACACCGGCGGGAAGGTGGGGCGGTCGACGTACTGGCCGGCGCCTTCCTCGACCGCGAGGTTGCTGCCGTCCCACAGCTTGCGCCCGCGGCTGACGGTGGCGACCGCCACGCCCTCGACCTCCATCCCCTCGAAGATGTTGTGATCCACGTTCTGGTGGTGGGTGGAGGCGGAGATCGTGCGCGTCGCCTTGGGGTCCCAGACCACGATGTCGGCGTCGGCGCCCGGCTGGATCGCGCCCTTGCGCGGGTAGATGTTGAAGATCTTCGCGGCGTTGGCCGAGCTCAGCGCCACGAACTCGTTGGCGGTGATGCGCCCGCCGGCGACGCCGTGGTGCCAGAGCACCGACATGCGGTCCTCGATGCCGCTGGTGCCGTTCGGGATCTTGGTGAAGTCGTCCTTGCCCGCGGCCTTCTGATCCGCGCAGAAACCGCAGTGGTCGGTGGCCGTGGTCTGCAGGTTGCCGGACTGCAGCCCGGCCCAGAGCGCCTCCTGGTGGTGCTTGGGGCGGAAGGGCGGGCTCATCACGTAGGCCCGCGCCTCCTGCGCGTCGGCCTGGTAATAGACCGAGTCGTCGATCACCAGATGCTGCACCAGGCACTCGCCGAAGACGCGCTGGCCTTCGAGCCGGGCGCGGGTCACGGCGTCCAGCGCCTCCTTGCACGAGACGTGGACGATGTAGATCGGCGCGTTCAGCACCTGGGCGATGCGGATGGCGCGGTTGGCGGCCTCGCCCTCGACCTCGGGCGGGCGCGACTGCGGGTGCCCCTCGGGCCCGGTGATGCCCTGGGCGAGCAGTTGCTGTTGCAGGTGCCAGACCAGCTCGCCGTTCTCGGCATGGACGGTGCAGAGCGCGCCCAGCTCCTGGCAGCGCGCGAAGCTCGCCAGCAGCTTCTCGTCGTCCAGCATGATCGCGCCCTTGTAGGCCATGAAGTGCTTGAAGCTGTTGACCCCGTGCTCGCGGGCGAGGACGCCCATGTCGTCCGCGATCTTCTCGTTCCAGTTGGTGATGGCGACGTGGAAGGAGTAGTCAGATGGCGCCTTGGCGGCGCGCTGCATCCAGTCGCGCCAGGCTTCCATGGGCCTGCCCTCGGGGTCGGGGATCACGAAGTCGATGATCATCGTCGTGCCGCCGGCGAGCGCTGCGGCGGGGCCCGAGAAGAAGTCGTCGGAGGTCACCGTGCCCATGAAGGGCAGCTCCATGTGGGTGTGCGGGTCGATGCCGCCCGGCATCACCAGCGCGCCGCCGGCATCGACGACCTCGGCGCCCGGGGGCGCCTCCAGCCCTTCGCCCACGGCCGCGATCGTGCCCTCCTCGCAATAGACGTCCGCCCGCCTGGTCTCGTCGGCGGTGACCACCGTGCCACCCCTGATCAACAGCGCCATCGCAGCCTCCCCGGCTCGGCCCGCGCCTGCCCTGTGCGCCGGCTCCCGCCCAAGACTAGCAAATCTCCCCCGCTCCGCCGAAGGGATCGAGGCAGCGCGCGCCGGTGGGCGCAATGTGCCGCACGTTCCGCGTCACGACGGTGAGCCCGTGGACGAGCGCGGTGGCGCCGATGAGGCCGTCCACGTCCGGCACCGTCTGCCGCCCGGTGACCTCGCCCCATCTTTCGGCGATGGCGTGATCGACGACGAGGATCCGGTCGCGAAAGCGCTCGGCGGCCTGGGCCACCCACCTGTCGAGCGCGACACCGAAGTCGGGGTCGCGGCGGCGGACACGCGCCGCACCGCGCCGGAGCTCGCCGATGGTGAGCACGCTGATGAAGAGCTCCTCCGGCTCGCGTGCCCGGACCCAGTCGACGACGCCCCGGTCGGCGCGGCCCTTCTTGCGCAGCTCCGACACCACATTGGTGTCCACGAGATAGCTCATGGATCGAGCGGCCGCGGGCCCGAGCGCGGCTGCTCGAAGTCGGAGTCCTCCCCGCCCTCCGGGAACGCGAGGAGGTGTTCGACGAAGGACTCCGACTGCTTTTCCAGACCGTACTTCACGAGATCGACTCCCACATCCGACAGGGCCCAGACGCCGCGCGGCGAATCCTTGCGGAGATACCCCTCCTTGACGAGGTCGTTCCGCTCCCAGCAGGCGGCATTCCACCAGCGCTCGTCGCCCGAGCTCACCTGTTCGTAGTCGCCGGCCCGCAGCCGGGGCTTCATGCGCTCCTTCAGCACCGGACGCACGTCGCGCGCAGGCGCGCTGCCGCCCAGTTCGTAAATCGCCTCCAGCAGAGGCTCCCGAAACGCCTTCTGGGGCAGCTTGGGCCCCTTGGCGCTACCGGGCCCGGGCTCCGCGGCCGGAGGCGCGGGCTCCGGGCCCTGCGTCTCCCGATAGCGTTCGGCGGCGTCCAGCGCCTTCGCGAGTGCCGAGTCCGCCGAATCCTCCAGCGGCTCCGCCCACGCCTTGAGGCGCTGCAGTGACTTGTCCGAAATGCGGATCGTGGGCATGGCGCTCCTCCCCACCGGCGCTTTCGTAGGCGCATCAATAGATCACTTGATACAATGTGTCAAGGCAGCAAGTGGTGAAAAAGAACGCACTGACCTCTTCCCGACCAGGCACAGTACGTACCGCTGCCGCTGGCTGCGCGGTCAACGGCGTAGAGAAATCGGGATTAAGTGAACGGCAGCGTCAGCTGCCGTCAAGGCACCAGAGGAGGATGGCCTTTTGGGCCGGCACGCGGTTGGCGGCCTCGTCGAGCACGACGGACTGGGGGCCGTCCAGCACGGCGTCGGTGACCTCGCAGCCCCGCTTCGCCGGCAGGCAGTGCATGAAGATGGCATCGGGCGCGGCCATCGCCATCACCGCCTCGTCGACGCGATAGGGCTCGAACGAGACGTTGCCCTTGCGCTCGGGCTCGTCGTGCATCGACACCCAGCTGTCGGTCACCACGCAGTCGGCGCCGGCGACCGCGCCTTGCACGTCCGTGCCGACCTCGATGTCAGCGCCGCGTTCCCTGGCCCAGGCGACGATCCGGGGCTCGGGCGGGCAGGCGACCGGGCAGGCGAGGCGCAGGCTGAAGCCACAGTGCGCCGCGCTCTGCACCCAGGTCGCGGCCACGTTGTTGCCGTCGCCGAGCCAGGCGACCCTGCGCCCCGCGATGGGGCCGCGGTGCTCCTCGTAGGTCATGATGTCGGCCACCAGCTGGCAGGGGTGGCTGCGGTCGGAGAGCGCGTTGATCACCGGCACGCTCGCGCCCTCGGCCAGCGCCAGCAGCGTCCCGTGCGTGCGGGTGCGGAGCGCGATCGCGTCGACGTAGCGCGAGAGCACGCGCGCCGTGTCCTCGATGGTCTCGCCGCGCCCGAGCTGCATGTCGGCGGCCGTCATGGTGATGGTCTTGCCGCCGAGCTCGTCCATGGCGACCTCGAAGGAGACCCGCGTGCGCGTGGACGGGCTCTCGAAGATCGCGGCCAGCGTCCTGCCGGCGAGGGGGGCGGCGCCGTTCCGCCCCTTGAGCGTGCGCGCGCGGTCGATGGTTTCGCGCAGCGTGTCCGCGTCGATCCCGTCGAAGTCGAGGAAGTGGCGGGGTGTCGTCACGTCGCCACCTGGGCGCAGGCCCGCTCCAGCGCGGCGCAGGCCTCGTCGATCTCGGCCGCGCCGATGGTGAGGGGGGGCAGCATGCGCAGCACGTTGCCGTCGGCCGGCAGCGCCAGCACCTTCTCCGCGCGCAGGGCGCCGAGCAGGTCCATGTTGGGCACCACGCACTCCAGCCCCAGCATGAGGCCGCGGCCGCGCACGCCGCCATAGACGCTCTTGTTGCCGGCGATCGCGGTCAGCCGCTCCGTGAGTTGCTTGCTCGTCTCCTGTACGCGATCGAGAAAGCCGTCCTCCAGCACCACGTCGAGCACGGCGTTGCCGACCGCGCAGGCGAGCGGGTTGCCGCCGAAGGTGGTGCCGTGGCTGCCCGGGACCATGGCGGCCGCCACCTCCTCCCGCGCGAGGCAGGCGCCGATGGGGAAGCCGTTCCCCAGCGCCTTGGCGAGGGCCATGACGTCCGGCGCGACGCCCGCCCACTCGTGGGCGAAGAGCCGCCCGGTGCGGCCGACGCCGCACTGCACCTCGTCGAAGATCAGCACCAGCCCGGCCTCGTCGCAGAGCGCGCGCAGGCCCTGCAGGAATTCGTCGCTCGCCGGATAGACGCCGCCCTCGCCCTGCACGGGCTCCACCACGATCGCCGCGGTCTCGTCGCCGATGGCGGCCCGCGTCGCGTCGAGGTCGCCGAGCTCGACCTGGTCGAAGGCATCGACGGCGGGCTCGAAGCCCTTGAGGTGCTTGGCCTGGCCGCCGGCCGCGATGGTGGCGAGCGTGCGCCCGTGAAAGGCGTTGCGGAAGGTGATCGCACGGTAGCGCCCGGCCTCGCCCCGGCTCGTCTGGTAGATGCGCGCGAGCTTGAGCGCACACTCCATCGCCTCGGCGCCGGAATTGCAGAAGAGCACGCGGTCGGCGAAGGAGGCGGCCGTGAGCCGCTCGGCAAGGCGGGCCTGCGGCGGGATGTGGTAGAGGTTCGAGACGTGCCAGAGCTGCGCGCTCTGCGCCTCCAGCGCGGCGACCACGTGCGGGTGCGCGTGGCCCAGGCTGGTCACGCCGATGCCGCAGCCGAAATCCAGGTAGCGCTCGCCCTCGGCCGTGTAGAGACAGGAGCCCTCGCCCCGCGCGAAGGTGAGGTCGAAGCGGCCGTAGTTGGCCATCAATGAGGTGGACACGGCGGCGCCTCCCGTGGATTTGGAAAGCGCGCACTATCCGTTCGCGGACGCCTCAAGTCAACGCGAGCGGCCGGTTTCTGCGGAGTCCGCGCGCTTCAGATCGTGTATTCGATCGTCCCGAGGCGGGCGGAGAGCTTCATGTTCTCGTCGTAGTCGATGGGCACGCCGATCACTGCCGGCCCCGGCTGCGCGAAGGCCTCCTCCAGCGCCGGCGTGAGCTCGCTCGCGCTCTCGATGGTGCGGCCCCAGGCGCCGTAGGACTTGGCCCAGAGGGCGATGTCCGGGTTGGTGAAGGAGAGGTCGAAGTGGCGGCCGTCGAAGGCGTTGCGCTGCTTCCACTCGATCAGCCCGTAGGCGCCGTCCATCCAGATCATGGCGACGACGTTGAGCCTGCGCCTGACCGCGGTCTCCATGTCCTGCGCGTTCATGAAGAACCCGGCGTCGCCGTTGATCGAGAGCACCCGGCGCTCCGGCAGGGCGATCTTGGCCCCGAGCGAGCCGGGGAAGGCGAAGCCCATGGTGCAGAAGCCGTTGGAGATGAGGCAGGTGTTGGGCTCGTCGCACTGGTAGTAGCGGGCGATCCACATCTTGTGGGCGCCCACGTCGGAGAGCAGCACGTCCTCCGGCCCCATGAAGGCGCGCACGTCGTGCAGCACCTTCTGCGGGCGCATGGGGAAGTGGTCGCTCGCCTTCTCCGCCGTGAGGTCCTCGTGGATGGTGCGGCGCAGGTCCTGGCGCGCGCCGATGTCGAAGAGGGGCAGGCCGGCGCCGCCCTCTCTGCTGCGCCGCTCGATCTCCTCGTTGATCTGCCAGAGC
>LXNJ01001988.1_pt1 | contig 11593 bp, 8 predicted proteins | sample 809081 | NCBI WGS metagenome assembly LXNJ01 (sample SAMN04870510, study PRJNA318959) | sponge metagenome | biome: sponge; feature: marine sponge reef; material: water | host: Petrosia ficiformis | place: Greece: Milos, Mediterranean Sea | collected 2013-05-29 | depth 5-7 m
CCTCGTAGTAGATGTACATGTCGGTGTGTTCTTCGCCGAATGCGCGGGACAGGTTGGGAACGACCCGGATGCCTCTGCGTTCCAGGCCGACATTTGAGGGGCCCTCCAGGACCAGGCCGGCGAATTGAATGTCGCTGATGCTGAGCCGGTCCCTGTAGTAATCCGGCACCTCGAAGGATCTGGACATGTCTTTCTGGCTGCCCGCATCCTGGTCGTAGAGCTTGATTTCCAGGTCGTACTTTCCGGGCGGGAGGTAGGTGGTGTACAGCTTCGCGCTGGACTGGTCCATGACGCGCGTTTCCGCGTCCGTACCCACCACGACCGAATCCAGCATGGTCTCGGCGGTAACCTGGTAATCGTCATCGTCGATCACGATCAGCGAAAGTTCGAAACGGGCGGCGTAGCGGTCCCCGGACCTGACGAAATTGAAGAGTTCGTTCGAAAGGCGGTAGTAGCAGTCGACGCGCGTGCTGTCGACCGTATCGCCCCGGGAGGTCACGATATCCACCACGGCGAGACCCGGGTCGATGCCGCCCTGCTCGGCAGGCCCGGGACCGGATGGCGCCGCTCCCGCCGGGACGGGCGGAACCGTCAGCAGCAGCGCAATCCCGATCCCCCACCATAGCCGGCTGCCGGTTTCAGTCATGTGGACCATCGGATCCCTCACTGGGCATCTGGGAAACACGCATTCAGGGCCAACCCGGTGTAGCGGCCGCCGGGTTCGTTCCCTGATCGTCCGGGCGCCCGCCAAAGGGCGTTGATACGGTTGTTGCGGGATACTGCTTTCAATATATTTACATAACCCGGACCCACAAAGTTTTATTTGCTCCCGCGCAGCGGGTCGAATCCCGGCGGGCCGATCTGACATTACGCTTTACCCCCGGTATCCGATCACATTATATAGAATCCACAAACCGTGGCATCGGTTCCCTTTTTGACGTGTCCGAAGACGGAATGCAGGTATCCGAAGACGGTATCCGGATGTCCGGAGGCTGGTTCCGGCAGGATCGTGAACAGTACGATACACATACAGTCCGAAGAAGAAAGGACGGAGGCGTGAGCGGAACGAGAGTGGGCTTCATCGGTGGCGGCGGAATCGCCCGGGAACACATGAAGTATCTGTCCGAGATGGAGGACGTGGAACTGGTGGCGGTCGCCGATATCAGCGCGGGCGCGCTGGATCTCTGCCGCGAAATGTACGGCATTCCCCACTGCTTCACCGACTACAGGGAACTGCTGGCCATGGATTCAATCGACGCGGTAACGGTCGGCACGCCGAACAGCGCCCATTTCGAACCGACGATCGACGCGCTCCGGGCCGGCAAGGACGTGCTGGTGGAAAAACCCATGGCGATCACCGCGGAAGAGGCGGCGGAAATGGTCAAGACGAGCCGGGATACGGACCGCATCCTGGTCATCGGCTTCCAGCACCGGTTCGCGCCCGAGGCGCAGATGCTCAAGCGGTTCATCGACCGGGGGGAATTCGGCAGGATCCTGTACGGACGCTGCCTCGCGCTACGGCGCAGGGGGATTCCGAACTGGGGCGTTTTCGGCCGCAAGGACCTCCAGGGCGGCGGGGCGTTGATCGATATCGGCGTGCACATGATCGAAGCGGCCCACTATCTCATGGGATCGCCGCAACCCGTCAGCGCTTTCGGAAGCGCCTATACCTACCTTGGCGACCGGCCCAGCGACACCGTGTCCATGTGGCCCGGCTGGGACCATGAAACCTACTCGGTCGAGGACCTGGCCGTGGGGATGATCCGGTTCGACAACGGCGCCACGCTCTCGGTGGAGGCTTCTTTCGCGGCCCATATCGGCAAGGGCGAATGGACCTTCTCCCTCATGGGCGAGAAGGCCGGCGGCGAGTTCAGTCCGCCCAGGGTCTTCAAAGACCAGTCCGGCACGATGGTCAACATGTCACCGGATTACCTGCCGGACAAAGACGCCTTCCGGTACAAGCTGCGGCACTTCGTGGACTGTGTGCAGACCCGGAATCCGTCCGAGGCGCCGGGAGAACACGGCCTTCTCGTGCAACAGATCCTGAACGGCATCTACCGCTCCGCCGAAACGAGGCGGGAAGTCCCGATAGAACCCTTGATCTGAATCCTTGAATGCCGCGGAGTCTCGATTGAAACACCGGGCTTCAGCGGATATCCGCCGGTTCCGAACGTGGATATCGATTGCGGCGACGGCCCATTCCAGTCGCGGGAGGTATATATTGCTGACCGATGACCAGCGGACCTGCTGGGACGAAAACGGCTACGTGATCATACCCCGGGCCGTCCCCGAAGGCCATCTGGCGGCTACGATTGAGGCGATCGCCGCATTCCTGGACCTGGACCCCGGCGATCCGGCAACGTGGTACGAGGGTCCGCCGCGCCGTCTCGGATTCGTCGAGATGTACCATCACCAGTCCATGTGGGACAACCGGCAGTATCCGAGGGTGTACGAGGCCTTCAGGAGCCTTTGGGACGAGGAAAAACTGTGGGTCAGCATCGACCGCGCCAACATGACGCCGCCCGAGCGGGAAGGCCGGGCGCACGGTTTCAACGAGCCGCTGATACACTGGGACATCGATACATCGGATCAGCCCGAACGGCTCGCGGTTCAGGGGGTGCTGTACCTGACCGATACGGCGGAGAACCAGGGCGGCTTCCAGTGCGTCCCGGGATTCCACCGGGATTTCTTCGAATGGGTGAAGACCCAGCCGGCCGGCCGCGACCCCATGCGGCCCGACCTGAAGGGTTTAGATCCGGTTACGATCCCCGGCAGGGCGGGCGACCTGCTCATCTGGCACAGCCTGCTTCCCCATGGAAACAGCCGCAACACGTCCGACAGGCCCCGCTGGTGCCAGTACATTTCCGCCAGTCCGAGCCGGGAGGACGACGAATCCATGCGCCTGCACCGGGTCTCGCTCTGGCGGGACCGCATGCACCCGGAAGTGTTTCCGGGCGATCCGCGGGGCGTCGAACGGAGAAGCGGTCCGGCGCGCCTTACCGCCCTCGGCCGCCGGCTGCTGGGCCTGGAGCGCTGGGAATAAACCTTCCGAATTTTGATGCAAACAAGACCGGTTTCGAGGCGACGTGTTTCCGGTAGCCGGGACGGATCTATACCCCGTCCTCTCCACAGGACTCCCGTACGATGAGGCGGGAGCGGAGCGTGATCTGTTCCGTCGTGTCTTCTCCGCCGATCTGGCGAAGCATCAGATCCATCGCCGACCGGGCTATCTCCTCGTAAGGGGCGGCCATCGTGGTCAGCGCCGGCGACAGGTAGGCCGATACGTCTATATCTCCATAGCCTACCACGGCCACGTCTCCCGGAATCCGCAGGCCCGCGTCGCGCAGGCCGCGGCACACGCCGATTGCCGTATAATCATCCCTGCACAGCAATGCGGTGAAACGGTCCCGGAGGTTCTGGCCCTGGATGTAGCCGCCTTCGCCGCGGATGCCCAGGGGAGGTATGATCTCCCGCGGCAGGTCGTTGTCTCTCATCGCCCTGGTGTACCCTCTCCCCTTGGCGGAAACCGGGCTTTCCATCTCCAGGTTCTGGCCGATGAAGCCGATCCTGCGGTGTCCCAATTCGATCAGGTGGCTTGTCGCCTCGTAGAAATCGGCCTCGAGATCCAGCACGACCCCCGAAATGTGATCCGTGGGGTAATGGTACGTCACCACCGGTATATGGTTCCGCACCATGCCGCGTATTCGGTCCGATTCGTCTCTGTCGCCCCGCGTGTTGATCAGGAGTCCATCCACACCCCTTGAAATCAACTGCCTGATCTGCATGCCCTGGTCGTCCTGCGTGGACCGGGACGTCCGGTTTACCGCCATGCCCATCAGCAGCCGGTATTGCTCTTTTTCCGCGACCCGGAGAATCTGTTCGGTCTGCGTTCCGTACGTTTCAAGCGAAATCTGGTAGGTGAGCAGGCCCAGCGTGCCCGTCTTCCCGGTTACGAATCCCTGCGCCATCAGATTGGGGGTATACTGCATCTCCTCCGCGGTCTGCTTGACCAGCATCCGGGTCTTCTCGTTGACGAGATAAGACGCGGTGTTGGATAAGGCCCGCGAAACCGTGGAATGGGAAATGCCCAGTCGCTGCGCAATGTCCTTGATGGTTACCTGCTTGACTCTCATGGACCGATCCGATCTACTTCGGGTTCGGGAGCTGACGGGGAGTCGGCTGCTATCCAACACTGCACGAATCCGGTCCGACCGATCCCGGATCGCTGAGGGGTCTGATGCGCTCGAGATAAGATATGAATCGTGCTGGTTGGAACGCCAGGGCGCCTTGTTCGAATCAGTACGATGGCGGAGATTTACCCCATCAATAAAGATAAATTGGGGCGGTCTCATGTCAAGAAAGTTGCGATCCGTGGAGGGAGGAATTCCTGAGGGCCGATCCGCAGGATTCCCTTACTATCAGGCTGGACGCCAGGACGATCTGGCACATGACTTCCTGTCCTTCGATGATCTTCAGCATCAGGTCCATCGCCGCGCGGGCAATTCCCCGGGTTGGCGTGGACTGCGTGGTCAGCGCGGGCGTCACGAAGGCCGATACGTCCGAATCGCCACAACCCACAACGGCCACGTCTTCCGGTACGCGGATCCCCGATTCACTCAGGCCGCGATAGACTCCGATGGCCGCGTAATCGCTGCAACAGACGAGGGCGGAGTACCGGTCCTTTACTTCCCTGGACAACCGGTATCCCGATTCGGTCTCCTGCCGGCCGACGGGCAGGCTTTCAGGAAGGAGGCCGTATTCATCCATGGCGTTGAAGTATCCCCTGCCCCTGGAGGAACCCTGCCCGGTTCCTTCCCAGTTTTCGCCCAGAAATCCGATACGTTTATGTCCCAGCGCGATCAGGTGCTCTGTCGCCCGATAGAACCCCGCCGCGAAATCCAGCACTACGCCGGGGAAACCCGGAGCAGGATAGTAGAACGTCACCACGGGTACCCGCCCGTCGACCGCGGTCAGGATACGATCCGGCTCTCCCTCGTCCCCTATGGTCTGCACCAGGAGTCCGTCTATTCCCCTTGATATGAACTGCTCGATCTGCGTGGCCTGATCACGCTCCCATGACGCGGAATCCCACACGGCGGACATGCCCACGAGGAGCCGGTAATTCCTCTCGTCGGCCGCCTTGAGAAAGCTTTCGATCTGGACGCCGGCCTGCTCCTGGTAGCACTCGCAGGCGAGCAGGCCCAGCGTGCCCGTCTTTCCGGTGGCGAATCCCTTGGCCAGCAGGTTGGGCCTGTAGGAGAACTCCTCGGCAATCCGTTCGACCAGTCTGCGGGTTTCCTCGCTTACCATGTGCGACTTGTTCCGGGACAGGGCGCGAGATACCGTGGAGTGGGAGACCCCAAGGGTTTTGGCGATGTCTTTGATGGTCACCCGCTTCTTTTTCATCGGCCCGTACCACCCTGGCGCGCTGGATACGTTCCCGGCGGCCGGCGTTCCACCGCGCCTCCGCCCAATCTCCAATCCGGCAAGGATCCGGGAAGCTATTACACACGTTTGCAAAATCGAATTTGGCGCAGGCCGGCCCGCATGTCAAATCTTTTTTGGACTGGAGTGGACGGGTCGATCCTATATCGCGCCGCAGGATTCTCTTACGGTAAGGTGCGGCTTGAAGAAACGGCCCCGCGAGACGGGCCGCCCCTGGAGTTGTCGCAGAATCCCTTGTATCGCGGCCTGGGCGATGTCCTCGTAGGGGATCGAAAGCGTTGTCAGGGAAGGGCTGACGTAAGCCGAGACTTCGAAGTCTCCGCAGCCGGTTACCGCCACGTCATCCGGAACCTGCGCGCCGGATTCGATCAGTGCCCGGCAGACGCCGAGGGCTGTGTAATCACAGCAGCATACGAGGGCCGTAAACCGGCCGCCCAGTTGCTTCCCCAGGTGGTATCCGGACCGGGTGCGGGCGGCGTCAACGGGAGCGAGGCGGGGCGTCAGGCCGTGCGTGCGCATCGCATGGCGGTAACCTGCTCCCAGCGCCGGCAGACCATCGGCCCGAAACCCGTCTTCGCCCAGAAAGCAGATCCGCTCATGCCCGAGACCGATCAGATGCTCGGTGACCTCTCGAATGCCCGACGCCAGGTCCAGTGAAACGCCGGTCATACCGTCCGCCGCGTACCCGAAGGTGGAAACCGGCAGCTTGTCCAGGGCGGCATGGACGATCCGCGCGGATTCGGCTTCGCCGCCGGTCGTCTGGATCAGGATGCCGTCGACGTCGCGGGAGGTCAGTTGCAGGAGCTGATCGAACCGTTCGCTTTCCAGGGAGGATGCAGTCGGGCCGGCCGCCGCCGCGACGATGACCTGGTAACCGTGCCTGCCGGCGGCACGTACCAGGTGGTTTATCAGCCTGCCGGTGATTTCCGGTCCGATCCGGTTGGTCAACAGGCCCAGCACGCCTCCTTCGCCCTGCACGAAGGACTGCGCCATGAGATTGGGCGAATAGTCCATGTCCTGCGCGGTCTGTTCCACGAGCAGACGCGTCTGTTCCTTGACGAGATGGGACCTGCGGGACGACAGCGCCCTGGAGACGGTGGAGTACGAAATGCCCAGGCGCCTGGCGATATCCTTGATCGTAACCGGTCTGTTTCTCACGGGTCTGTTTCCCACGGCCGTACGTGGTCCATGAAGGCAGGAAGGCGCGAAGCCTTCCACTTAACGCACACGTGTGTATAAGCGTCTGTAACATTATGTCGGTACATGGCCTGGTATCTCGAAAGCATGTTGGGTAATTTGAATCTGCGGAATGGGTACCTTGCAGAAATTGAATCAAAACGCCGGAACTACCGGTCCGCCGTAGACTGGAACGGTCTTCGCTGACGCGTCCATAAAGTAGATACCAATCGGAAGACTTGTCAAGCGCCAAGGTGACGCTCGGCTGCCTTGAGTTGAAAGCGCCTGCAGGGCGGCTTGCAACCCGCTTCCCCGTCCACCCGGAATAAAACGGTGGCGGGCGACGCCTGCCGTATGGTATCTTGCCCCGACACACTAGCGTGTCTCTACCAACCAATGTGCGGATTACCACGGTGTCCCGACCGCTTCACCAGACCTGCGGCCATGCGCACGTAGCGTGACGCATCTACGGATTACGCACCCATGACCTCTAAGACCTCGTCCAGTCCCTTCGAGCTCGAAACCGAGCTGAAGCGCGACCTGGGGGTCGTATCGGCCACGAGCATCATCGTCGGCGGCATCATTGGCTCCGGCATCTTCGGCGCGCCGGCCGGAATCGCGCAGCAACTGGGCAATCCCGGCCTGTTCCTCCTGGTCTGGATCGTCGGAGGCGCCCTGTGCTTCGCCGGCGCCCTGTGCTTCGCCGAACTCGGCACCATGATGCCCCGCAGCGGCGGACAGTTCGTCTATCTCAAGGAGGCCTTCCCGCCCATCGTGGCGTTCCTGTACGGATGGGTGGAAGTCGTCCTGCTCCAGAGTGCCGGCCTGGCGGCCATCGGGGCGATCTGTACCAGTTACATGGGGTATTTCCTGCCCTTCATCTCGTCCCAGGTGACCGTGTTCGACCTCGGATCATTCGTCATCTCGTCCCAGCAGGTCGCCATCTGGATCCTCCTGATCTTCCTCTGCTTCGTAAACTACGTCGGCGTACGGTTCGGCGGCCTGGTGATGAACTTGACTACATTCGCCAAAGTGACGGCCCTGGCCGGACTTGCCCTGCTGGCGATCGCGCTGGGCGGAGACGCGGGCCACTTCGTGCCCCTGGTACCCCCGGATATCGACGCGGGCATTCTGACCGTGCTGGGTCCGGCGATGATCGGCGCGCTCTTCGCCTACCAGGGATGGGTCAATACCAGCATGGTCATGGGGGAAGTGCGGGAGCCGCAGCGTATACTGCCCCGGGTCATCCTGCTCGGACTGGGCCTGTGCACGCTGGTCTACCTGGCCGTGAACTGGTCCTACCTGTACGTCCTGGGCATCGACGGCATCGCGACCTCGGACCGGGTGGCGGCCGACGTCGCGACGTGGCTGATCGGTCCCGTCGGCGGTTCGCTGATCTCCGCGGCGGTCATGATTTCAACCTTCGGGACGATGAACGGCACGCTGATCATCACGCCCAGAATACCCTACGCCATGGCGCGGGCGGGCATGTTCTTCAAATCGTTTACCCATGTACACCCCCGGTTCAAGACTCCTTCCCGTGCCATCCTGGCTACGACGGCCTGGGCCATACTCTGGACTTTCCTGGGCAACTTCCAGGCCATCATCAACGCCTTCGTATATATCGTCTATCTGTACTACGGGCTGAACGTCCTCGCCCTCATCGTACTGCGGCGCAAGCATCCGGATGCGAAACGGCCCTACAAGGTACCCGGCTACCCCTACGTACCCGTGTTTTTCCTGGTCGTGGTGTCGTGGGTCGTGGTGACGGTCGTCGCCCAGAACTTCATGCAGGCGCTGCCCGGGCTCGGCGTCCTCGGGCTGGGCGCCGTCGTTTACCTGGTCTGGTTCCGGAAAGCCTGAAGCGGTCGGTCCCGCGCCGGTCCCGCGCCGCCGCATTCCGCCGGCCGCGTCTGCAATATCCTCGCATCTGCCTGCCATGGCGTTCAGGGCCTATCCTGATTCACCGGCGGACGTTTTCCCCTCCCTGAAACCCACCGCGAAGAGGATCAGGACCAGGATGACCAGGACGGCGGGCAGGCTCCAGAACACCTGCCAGTCGGACAGGCCAAGGCTCCCCGTCGAACCGAGAAAGGCGTTGTAGACGCGGCCGGCGATCTGGGCGCCGATCAGCATGCCCAGGCCGCTGGAAACGAGGACGAAGAGTCCCTGGGCCTGTCCGCGGTTGGCGGGCGTGGCCTGCTGGTCCATGTAGACGTGGGCGGTCACGAAGAAGAAATCGTAGCAGATGCCGTGGAGGATGATTCCCGTGACGATAAAGGACCACAGGGCGTCCGGCGCGCCGAGGGAGAACAGCCCGTACCGGACGATCCAGGCGGCCATTGCGATCAACAGCATCCGCTTCACGCCGAGGCGGCGGAAGAAGAAGGGCATGCACAGCATCAGGAATACCTCGGACACCTGACCCAGGGTCTGTGTGCCGGCAATATTGGAAAACCCGGCGGCGCCGAGGTAGATCTGCGTGAAGTTGTAATAGAAGGCGAGGGGGATGCAGAGGAGCAGGGCGCTGGCGATGAACAGGTAGAACGACCGGCTTCCCAGTTCCTGCAAGGCGTCCAGTCCGACCACGGACCGCAGCGACGCCTTCCTTCCCGCGGCGGCCGGCGGCGTCCGGCCGAGCGTGAAGCTGTACAGTCCCATGACCAGGCCGGCCACGCCCGTCGTGTACAGCGGCCAGGCGGTCTCTTCGGGAATGATCCGGCCCGAGAACAGGCCCAGGACGAAGCTGATGAAGAGTCCCGCGGCGATCCAGCCGATCGTGCCGAACACCCGGATCAGGGGATACTGGGCTTCACGGTCTTCGATCCGGTGAAAGGTGATGGCGTTCACCAGTCCGAGGGTCGGCATGTAGCAGATATTGTAGACCAGCAGGAGGAGGATGAAGAGGAGCGGCGTGTCCACGGCGCGGGGAACGAGCAGCATGACGCAGCCCGCCAGAATGTGCAGCCATCCGAGGATCCGCTCCGGCGCGAAGTACCGGTCCGCCACCAGGCCCAGGAAGAAAGGGGAGATGATCGCGGCCACCGGATTTACCGTGTAAGGCCAGTGGGTAAGGTCTCCCATCCCGTGGGCGCTCATGTAGACGGCGATTGTTGTGAACCAGGCCCCCCAGATGAAGAACTGGAGGAACATCATGAGGCTGAGGGATGGGGACATGGAATCCTGGGCCGGCCGGTCCGCCTGGCCCGCCAGCGGCCGACCGGGTTGCCCGGTCCGCCCGCGGCACGGGCCGACGGCAGCGCGGTTACCTGCCTGCGCCGTCACCAGCCTGCGCGGTTACCTGCCTACCTTGTAGCCGTAGCCGACGGCGATCCACGCCTTGACAGGCCGTTGTCTCAAGGTGGCGGGATGGTACTGCGAGGCGTAGATTTTCTCGAGCAGAAGCTGATCGATCTCCGGGTATCCGGTGGATTCGATCATGGTGGCGTCGACGACCCTGCCCAGTTCATCGATCAGCAATTCGAACCGGACGATGCTGTCCTTTACGTGACGCAGCTTCCGCGGGATCTCCTTCCGGGAAATACTCATGTTGAGGCGCCGGGGTACCGGGCGCGTATCGTACTTCCAGGCGCCGTCGCCCCCCTCGCCCAGGCCGCCCGAACCGCCGGTCCCGCTTCCTCCATCGGCGCCGCCGTCTACGCCCGAGCCTCCCATGCCTGTCTCTTCACCCGGTTCGGCCTCGATGTCCATGGCGACGGCCACGGCCCTTTCCATCTCTTCCTGGGATGCGATTTCGTGTTCCTCGGCGATCAGGCTGTCATCGATGGGCTCCGGGATGCCCACGACCACGGGAACGGGTACGCCCTTGCTCATGATATCGTCCCCGGGATCCTCCGGCGGCTCGAGCCGGCCGGGCCTGCCGCCGCCCCGTTCTGTCGTGACCAGCCTGCTCGGATTAATGAGTTCGATCAGGTGTTCGGGGTAGGGCATGATCTCGAATTCGACCATGGGATCGAAATCGATCCGGCTGTACAGGTAGATCCCGCCGGCGGCGAAGAAATGCAGGAAGGCGGCGCACCAGATCCCGGCGGCGAGAGACTGCCTCGAAACCCGTTTGAGCGGGTGGGGGACCAGTTCAACGGCCTCGAACCGTTCGAGGAAACGTCCCAGCCGGTGCGCAATTTGTCCAAAGTCACCGTTCATGGCAGGCCATCACGGGTTCGGGCACGGTGGTCGGCCCGGCAGGAATCAAACGCCCGGGCTAATGCCCATAAGTTCCATCGCACCGGCGTCACTGTCAAGGTTTTTGACCGGATTGCCAGGGCCCTGCGGCCCGCCGGACCCGGCCATAAATCGCTTGACAGGAACCCACCCCGGTTTCATCATGCCTTACGTTTTCAGGTTCGTCCCGCCTTGCCGGCCGAACCGTGTATACGCTGCTGATTCCAGGCAAAAACCACGGTGCCTGACCCACGGTGCCTGACCCACGGTGCCTGACCCACGGTCATCCGGCCCGGCCGTCACGGGCGGTCGTGACACCGTTTTCCGGACGGGGAGCACGCTCATGGGGAATCCGGCGACAAGTCTGAAACGCATCCTGACCGGCCTCCTGCTCTGCGGTCTCTTCGGCGGCACGGCCGGCCTCACCGGCCTGGACGGTCCGGCCCGCGCCCAGGAAAAGGAAATCATGCTGGAGATGGCCACCGAAGCGGGGGTCATCGAAGTCGCGCTCGACCCGGTCCGGGCGCCGGTTACCGTGGCGAATTTCATGCGGTACGTGGACGCGGGGCAATATGACGGCGGGGTGTTCCACCGGACGGTGACCATGGACAACCAGCCGAACAACGACGTGAAGATCGAGGTGATACAGGGCGCCGTAAACCCCGAGTACCGGGACGACAGTTATCCACCCAACAGCGGATTCGATCCGATTCCCCTCGAACGGACCTCCGCGACCGGGCTCAAGCACGTCGACGGGGCCATCTCCATGGCGCGCATGGGGCCGGACACG
>LXNJ01001990.1_pt1 | contig 11574 bp, 12 predicted proteins | sample 809081 | NCBI WGS metagenome assembly LXNJ01 (sample SAMN04870510, study PRJNA318959) | sponge metagenome | biome: sponge; feature: marine sponge reef; material: water | host: Petrosia ficiformis | place: Greece: Milos, Mediterranean Sea | collected 2013-05-29 | depth 5-7 m
GGTCTTCGGTAAGGCGGATCTAACGATGGCCTTGAACGGCGCACTGGCTGGTCTAGTGTCGATCACAGCAGAACCTGCCGCAGGGTCAGCTAGTTTGGCGTTGTTCACGGGAGCCGTAGGTGGCGCAATCGTGTTTGGTTCGATCATCGTAATGGATAGATACCTGAAAGTCGACGACCCTGTCGGCGCGATTAGCGTCCACGGCGTATGCGGAATCTGGGGCTTACTCGCGGTGTGCTACACGAATCCAGATGCAACAATTGGCGCGCAATTACTGGGCATTGGTGCGATTATCGGATTTGTCGGCATCGCAACCGCGATCGTGTGGGCAATTCTCAAATTCACCATGGGCATTAGAGTATCCGATGAAGATGAGGAAGCTGGTGTTGACTACTCTGAAGTCGGTATCGAAGCGTATCCTGAGTTCGTGAACGCATCCTAACCTGAAGTATGCGAACAAGATTCTAGAAACGTTTCAGCACGCTCAAAGAACGCGCGGCAATAAGCCGCGCGTTTTTATTTCAACTCTGGAGAGAATTCCTCCCGCAGATGAATTGATGGTCCGCGATCGTAGATTACCTTGTTACTGTTATGCCATCTGCAAAGTAGAATTTCGAAATTGCTTCCGGATTAGGCCCCATGAAACTCGTTACAGCGATCATAAAGCCTCACAAAGTAGATGAAACCCGTCAGGCACTCAACGACGTTGGCGTCACTGGTATGACGGTTACAGAAGTGAAGGGTTTCGGTCGGCAAAAAGGTCATACCGAAATGTATCGAGGTGCGGAGTACGTTGTAGATTTCCTGCCAAAAGCAAAGCTCGAGATCGCGCTTGATGACGACAAAATCGACGCTTGCATCGATGCACTTCGCAAAGCCGCCAACACCGGTAAGGTCGGCGATGGCAAGATCTTTATCACCAATCTTGATGACGTAATCCGCGTTCGGGATGGTGAGAGAGGCCCTAGCGCACTTTAAGGCAATCTAACACAATCACTGTCACGATGCGTGGCAACTAATTTAGGGTATTCCCGACGACAACGCGTCGTGCGCTCACTCGATCCATGCAGTATGTTTCCACTCGGGGTGGCGTTCAACCCGTAAATTTCGAACAAGCTTTACTCGAAGGTCAAGCAGAAGACGGTGGCTTGTTTCTGCCTGAGCGATATCCTCAATTGACCGACAAGTGGGACTCGTTAAAAGATCTGTCGTTTAGCGAGCTTGCGCTCGAGATTGTCTCTCTCTACGCCACTGACGTCGATGTTGATGCGCTTCGAACGATCCTTCGTGACGCATTTGCCACGTTCGACGATGCAGATGTTGCACCGTTGGTCCAGATCGAAGACCTGCACATCCTAGAGCTTTTCCACGGCCCAACCCTAGCCTTCAAAGATGTGGCTCTTCAGGTGTTAGGACGCCTATTTGAGCACGTACTTAGTCAACACAACCAAGTGATGAACATCCTTGGCGCGACCAGTGGAGATACGGGAAGTGCAGCAATTGCCGGCGTGCGCGGTCGTGACGGCATCGGCATCTTCATCATGTTTCCAGACGGACGTACAAGTCGGTTGCAGGAACTGCAGATGACAACCGTTCGGGAAAAGAATGTCCACTGTCTTGCGATCGATGGTAGCTTCGATGATTGCCAGCGGATACTGAAAGCGATTTTCAATGACATTGAATTTAAACGTCGCGCACGTTTAGGCGCGGTTAACTCGATAAATTGGGCGCGGATCATGGTGCAGATCGTGTACTACGTGTACGCGACGTTACGCTATGACGAGCCGGTGACCTTCAGTGTGCCGACTGGAAATTTCGGCAACATCCTTTCCGCCGTTCTCGCCATGAGGATGGGGGCACCCATTCGCCGCTTGGTTCTTGGTACAAACGAGAATGACATACTTGCTAGATTCTTCGCTAGCGGGAAATACCAGCGTGGCGCGGTTCAGCAAACACTTAGTCCGTCTATGGATATTCAAGTCGCTAGTAACTTGGAACGGTTTATCTATTTGTATCTAGACGGTGATTCAGAGCAACTCGTTCAGTTCATGCACGGGTTCGCGGAACACAACCATGCCACATTGAGTCAAAACGGACATGTCGACGCAACGATAGACGCACGTCGGATTGACACTGACGAGACAATCGCGACGATTCGCAAGACTTGGGAACGTTACGGTTACCTAGTCGACCCACATACAGCTGTCGGTATCGCCGCCGCGGCACACACGGATTCAGAAGGTCCCGTGGTCTGCCTCGCTACCGCACATCCTGCCAAATTCCCAAGTGCAGTCAATCAGGCCATCGGCAACGCACGAGCGCAGCACCCGCGTCTGCAAGTTTTAGATGAGAAACACGCGCGTAAGGTCAAGCTACCCGCGGATCAGCAGGAAGTTAGAAGCTACATAGAACTGAACATCATTAAGTAGTCCAAAACGCTTGACCCTCATTCGATTACGTCGAAGTATCAAGCGAACAAATCGCACTCCCGATGTCAGTTAGTTCGTGTACCACGACGGTTGCGTTATTCTCAATCGGAGTTCCTTCGTGATCCAACCACACGCTTTTCATGCCGGCGTTTACCGCACCATCTATATCTTCTCTCAAGCTGTCTCCAACGTGGATCGCCCTCGCCGGCTCAGAAACGCCGGCCAATTCAAGCGCGCGACGAAAGATCTTGACTGATGGTTTCGCAGCTCCCACGTTTTCTGCGCTCACATTAAATGAAAAGTACTCGCTGATTGAGGTCTTTGTCACGTCCGAGTTGCCGTTTGTAATCGACGCGAGCTGATACGAGGAACTCAACTCAGCAAGCAATTGCTCGGCTTCAGGATACGGCTCAACCTGACAACGCCAATGAATGAACACTGCAAAAGCCGCTTGCGACAATCGACGAGCATCCGAAACCGGAACACCAACTGCTTGAAAACAACGTTCCATAAACGCTAATCGAAATTCACTGACATCATGCAGGATTTCTGGTCGTTCGCGCCGCAGTGTATCGTTCAATTCCGTTAGTCGCTCGGTACTGAGCGACGTATATCCTGGAACATGCTCGACTATCCATGCGTTCGTTTCGCGAGTTGCTCGGAGGAGGACTTGGTGAGATTCCCAGAGCGTGTTGTCGAGATCGAACGTAATGAGTTCGATAGTCACGATTGGCGTTTCGCGCGTGGGTGAGAGTGTTCGTAGACCTTTGCCAAATAGCCGGAATCAAGGTGTGTGTATATCTGAGTTGTACTTATGTTCTCATGCCCAAGTAACTCTTGAACAGCCCGTAAATCGCCGCTGCTTTCCAACATGTGTGTCGCAAAACTATGGCGCAACATGTGGGGATGTAAACCGCTCGAATCAAGCTGTTTGACTCCATAAGCTTTTAGCCTTGTCTGCACTGAGCGTGGGGACAAGCGTTTTCCTCGATTAGATATGAACAGTGGGTCATTAAGGTCAAACTCACCTCGTATACGAAGCCAGTCCCGAATCGCTGTACTCGCGGCCTTTCCAACGGGTACTAGTCGCGCTTTGTTGCCCTTTCCGGTAACGTGCACGAAACCTTCATTCAGATCAATGTCCTTGACGTCAATTCCAACAAGCTCCTGTAATCGAATTCCGCTTGAGTACATGAGCTCAAACATCGCGCGATCGCGTTTCCCCAACAGTGAATCTGCTTCAACGTCCAGCAGGTAGTTCAATTGATCGACGTCGAGTGTTTTTGGCAGCCTCGATTTGCCCTTCGGGTTACGGATGACCGCAGCAGGATTGGTAGCACACAATCCTTCGCGCTGCGCGTAGCGATAGAAAGATCGAAGACAGGAAAGGACGCGGCTGATTGAGCTCGCTGCCAGTCCGTCTTGATTCAGGCTGGCAATAAACCGTTTGATGTCGTTCGGGGTCGCAGTCAGAGTATCTCCCTGATTCCTGATAAACAAATTCAGGTCACGCTCGTATGCCGTAAGCGTGGCGGCCGAATAACCCTTCTCGACCCTTAGGTGGGTAAGAAACGCCTCTTCAATTTCTGAAATAACCCTGTTTTTCACAAGGAGCGCTCGTCGAATCTCTCAGCCCGTGCGTATACATTCGGTGCGTTCAAAATCCGACTTGCAGCACACGCCAACGTTCTACCAAGAAAATCTAAATAGAGCGTTCCTACGTTGTTGGAGAAGAAATTTGGATCTTCTGCACCGATGATCAATATCCCACTCACCGATTGATGAAGAACAGGAATCTGCGCAATCGAGACCGTATCTTCTACCTCAACGTCAAGCAGTGTGCGATAAGTTTCAGACCGACAAGCCTCACACTTCGTCGCAACCAAATTCGAAATCGATTCCTTTGTGGTTGGGTCGAGCGATGCGATATCTCGTATGTTCTTTGTCTCACGCCCGTGAAATTTAGGTGTCTTGACGTAGAAACGTGCATGATCAGCAGATTGTTCAATCATCGCGCCACCTACGATATCGTCGAGTGCTTCGAGCGTGTCGCTTGCTTGTAACGCTATCGCGATGTCAGCGATGATTTTGAAGCTCTGTTCGTTTTCATTGAATATTTCTGTTACGTTCTGTAAACGCTCGCGAAGGTCGGTGATTTCCGCACGTAGCTGCGGCAAGCGCACGTCGGTAAGGGAGACGACATTCCGTCTATGTCTAGTCAAGTTGAATCTCTCCGTCGAATACGCGGGAGGCAGGCGCGGTCAATGAAATAGGGTGATTAGGACCCTCCCAATCCACTAAAGCGGTGCCTCCCGCCTGGTTGACTGAAACACTTCGATCAACATGACCTGCGAGTCTCGCGGCAGCTACTGCGGCACATGCGCCCGTACCACACGCCATGGTCTCACCAGCGCCGCGCTCAAATACCCGTATTTGAATACGACTTCGATCAAGTATCTCGGCAAATTCCACGTTCACTGAATCGGGAAATCGTTGATGCGTCTGTAGCGCATTCGCGATCAGTTCGAGGTTGTCCGCACAAGCACTTGTTTTGAATAGGACAGCGTGTGGATTCCCCATCCCAACTGGGATGAGTCGAATCTTCGGCGTAGACGCGAGTCCAAGGTTAAGTTCGTAGTCGAGATTGGTTGTTTCAGATACAAAAGGCACTCCAGACGGATCGATTGTCGGAACACCGAGCTCAGCCTTTACTTTCATGCCACCTTCAATTTCCGCTTTTAACAGAGTCGCTTCTACGAGCCCACCAAGGGTCTTGAATGCAATTGAGTGTTTTGACGTTAGTCTCTCCTCGTGTACAAAACGTGCCATACAAAGAGTGCCATTCCCGCATTGCTTAGCAAGTTCGCCGTCGCTGTTGAAAATCTCTAACGCGAAATCGGCTATAGATTCATCTGACGACTTGATGTGTAGCAACTGATCGAATCCAATTCCTCGATGACGATCTCCGACTTCACGAATCCAATCGCGATTTGGCTCGAAATGCTGTTGCACGCCGTTGACGATCAGGAAGTCGTTCCCAAGTGCATGCATCTTTGTGAACTTCACCGTCAAATACTCAATCCTGCTCTAGGTCAAGTAAGTCGGACATCGACTCACGACGCCGTGCAACTGTCCAAGAACCGCCGTCTGCGATGACTTCTGCAGGTCTTAGTCGCGAGTTGTAGTTCGAACTCATGACGAAACCATACGCACCGGCGTCACGAACCGCCAGTAAATCACCTTCTTGAAGCGATAGAGGTCGCGCCGTCGCAAGATAGTCACCGGTTTCACAAATAGGTCCAACGATGTTCCAGTCCCGACTCTCGCCATCAGAAGATTCGACTTTCTCAATGTCGTGAAACGCTTCATAGAGCGCGGGTCTGATAAAGTCATTCATTGCTGCGTCGACGATGCAAAAGTCGCGGTAGCCAGACACGGTTGCTGGCTTTAGATACTCCACGCGCGTGAGCAAAACGCCTGCGGAACCAATTAGAGAACGACCTGGTTCCACGTCCAATGCGACATCCTGCAACGAGCGGCTCGAGACCAACTCACCTAACTCATCGAATGAAAATGGCTCCTCGTCGTGATACCTGATTCCAAAACCGCCGCCTATATCGACTACCGCACATTCAACACCAACTTCGATCAGTCGTGAACGTAGCTCAAGCACGGCATCAAGCGAATCCGCATAGGGGCGGAGATCTGTTAGCTGGGAGCCGATGTGACAGGCAAGTCCCACAAACTGCAAGCTCGGCATGTGACGGTCAATCTCAACGGCAAGCTCAAAAGCATCGTTTTCAGGCATGCCGAACTTATTCTCGCGCATACCCGTGGCGATGTATGGGTGCGTGTCGACGCTGATGTCAGGGTTCACGCGGATTGCAACGGGTGCTCTAAGCGCTAATCGTTCCGCTATCTCGGCAATCCGACGGGTTTCTGCGACGCTCTCGATATTCATACAGCCTATACCAGACTTCAAGGCAAAGCTGATCTCTTGTTGCGTTTTACCGACCCCGGAAAACACCACTTCCGCCGGATCAGCCCCAGCGCGTATAACGCGTTCGAGTTCGCCTCCCGATACGATGTCAAAGCCCGCACCCAGGTCAACCATACGTTTCAGAATCGCAAGGTTGGAATTCGCCTTAACTGCATAACGGATTCGAGCATTAACTAAACTAAGCGCGCGTTCAAGTTCCTGATACCGAGTGGCGACATCCGTCCAACTGTATACATAGCAGGGAGTACCTACCTGTGCCGCAATGTCACTCAGAGGGGTATCGTCAGCGCACAACACGCCTTCTTTACGCACGTAAGGCAATTTCAAGTCCCTTTGTCATGCCTTGGCGGAAAACAACCGCGAACAGAAGTATAAGAGCCGATACAGATTTGCTCCGACCCATGTTCCCACAGTATTTCCTAGTTTGAACCTAGAAGCATCCGAATGAAGCAACGATTTGGGACCGCAACCGCATTCACGCTCGTTGTGGGCAGCATGGTAGGAACGGGCGTGTTCACGAGTCTCGGGTTTCAACTTGCTGAATTCGAATCGGGATTCGTGCTTATGTTTCTTTGGGTGCTTGGTGGCATATGCGCCTTCTGTGGCGCAGTGTCTTACTGTGAGCTCGCCGCGGCGATTCCGCGTTCCGGCGGGGAATACGCTTTTTTAGGCCGTGTATTTCATCCCGCAGTCGGGTTCGTCGCTGGGTGGATTTCGTTCACAGTCGGCTTCTCCGCTCCCGCCGCGCTTATGGCAATGACGTTCGGTGCGTACCTAGAGGCTAGTATAGGTTGGATTGACCCTACAACTGCTGGAGTCGGATTACTCCTTGTGATAACGGCTCTTCACGCGTACAGCCATCAATCAAGCAGTGCTCTGCAGGTGACGTTCACGTTTGTGAAAATCACGCTCATTGTCCTGTTTTGCATAGTGGCTTACCTACTCGTTGATGTACCACAAGATGTTTCTTTCCTGCCGCGACACACTGACCTAAGCCTCGTCGCAAGCGGCGGCTTTGCAGTGTCGCTCATTTACGTGAATTACGCCTACGCAGGATGGAATACAACGACGTATGTAACAGAGGAATTCAATCAACCGACACGCACCATCAATAAAGCACTTATGACGGGAACGGCGACTGTGTTAGTCCTGTACGTCTTGTTGAACGGTACGTTTCTGAGTGTCGCGCCGGTAGACGCGATGAAAGGCAAAATCGAAGTGGGGTTTGTAGCCGCCTCGTTTGCATTTGGCGACGTTGGGGCACAACTTATGTCTCTGATGATTGCGCTTATTCTCGTTTCAACTCTCAGCGCGACGATCCTTGCCGGTCCTCGCGTGTTGTCACGCATTGGGAACGACTATCCGGTTCTTCGTTGGTTAGCAAAAACCAATCGAAACAAAGTCCCAGCTGTCGCAATACTCACACAGTCCGCATTAGCCATCCTTCTCATCTTGACCGGCGAATTTGAATCCATTCTTGTATTAGCAGGACTTTTGCTTGGTGTCAGCGCGTTCAGCACCGTGTGTGCCTCGATTTGGATGCGAATTAAGCACGGTAAGCCCGTACATTACCGCATGCCGTTCTACCCATTACCACCAATAGTATTCTTGATCGTAACAGGTTGGGCAATTGGATACACGTTCTTCGAACGAGCCGTTGAGGCTGTGTTTGCGGCTACGATGATTCTTGTTGGATTGAGCTTGTATGGTTTAGTCTATACCATCAACAAACGCAGGCTACACCAATTGCAAAAGTCGTCTACGCACGAGCGTTAGATACGCGAAATATCTAACATGCGATCACGAAGTTTCGCGTTTGTGTAATTCGACTTGACGGAGCAACGGTTCATCGACGGAATGGCTAATCCGTGAACAGGAAATCCCAACGCTAATGCTAAAATTCGATTTCAAGAGCGGAACCGAACCCAATGAACGACAAGATACGGCACGTTACCGATGACACGTGGGACGATGAGATCCTCAAATCGGAGAGTCCTGTATTGGTCGACTATTGGGCAGAATGGTGCGGCCCGTGCAAAATGATCGCACCGATTCTCGATGAAATCGCGGACGAATACAGTGATCGACTGAAAATCTACAAGATGGACATCGATGAGAACACGGAAACACCACCGAAATACGGTGTGCGCGGGATTCCTACACTAATGCTGTTCAAGTCTGGGCAAATGGAAGCCGCCAAAATCGGCGTTTTGCCAAAGAAACAACTAACCGCATTTCTTGATCAGTTCGTTTGATTTCTAGAAATTCGCCCTTATTGCTTTAATCCCGGAGTACTTTCGCATTTCACAAGGATTTGACTTAGAGAGCGATCGCGATGGCGATGCGCTGGTTGTGTCAGTGTCCGGACGCGTGGACGGAACAAACGCGCAATCCTTTGATAGCTCGCTCGACGAGGTTATCGAGGAATCCGTTAGCGCTGTAGTCCTAGATCTGGCAGGTCTGGCTTACATGAGTAGTGCTGGTCTTCGCAGCATCCTCATGACCGCGAAGCGTTTACAGTCGCGAAAAGCGAACCTGGCCATTTGTAGCTTACGGCCTACGATTAACGAGATATTCCAGATCGCAGGTTTCGATCGTATTCTGGATGTCTGTGAGAACCGTACTGACGCAGTAGCAAAAGTTACAGCCTCCTAGAGCTTCGAGCGTTGGCCAAACGCTGAGGTAATCTCACAAGCTAACTGTTCGTGACGCGGTGCATCTGTTTAGCCCGACATCGTGCTAAGACGATCTTGCACGCGTAGTTACTGTCGACGATCCATATCACGTTCAGTGGTTCCACCACGGAAGGTCAGACCACGACCGGAGATCCATTTCGTGCGTCCACACCGTCCTGTGCTGGTTGGCCAGGTGCCAGTACGTATCCGCGATCTTTTCCGGCAACATGAGCCCATCAGCGGCTCCTTTTGTTTCTCTCAATTGACGGTAGCGTTCCGGGCCTAGCATTTTTCCAAGCGTGTCGGGAGCGTCCACGGCTCCATCTACAACAACGTGAGCAATATGAATACCCTTCGGCGAGAGTTCAGCATTGAGCGTTTGACACAACATTCGACGTCCACCCATAGCGGCAGCGTGGGAGTGTTGTCCCGCATTTCCACGCACCGCTGCGGTCGCTGAAGTAACGATGATCGTACCCCGACCTCGGTCGACCATCCCTGGTGCAACCGACTGTGCAAGTCGAAACAAGCCGAAGGCTCCGAGTCGCCATCCCATTTCGAAGGCTTTCTTGTCCGTTTCAGCAAGAGATCGATTACCGATCTGTGCGCCTAGGTTGTAGATCGCCACCTCAATGGGACCGATGTCGGCCTCAACCGCAGATACGCGCGATTCGATCGCGTCTTCACCAACAGCGTTCATGATGAAGCCAGTCGCGCTTCCGCCGGTGCTAGTGATCTCGCTGACGAGTTTCTCAAGTCCGGCTACATCGCTACGTCGACACAATACAGCGTGATAACCCTCCCGAGCGAATCGCTTGCCAACCGCGCCACCAATACCCGCACCCGCGCCTATCACGAGACAAACTGGTTTCATGCGTTTGTTTTCCTGGTTGTTTTGAATGGATTGTGTGCGTTTACGGCACAGCTAGGGTATGTCACCGAACTCACCTAAGAAGTTAACGTCTCCATCTGAAGAACTTCGTTACGATTGGAGTGCGTTCGGTTTCGAGTGATTAGTTGATAGGACCCACACAAAGTGTCAGACACGTGATGTCATCGGACTGAAGATGATCGCCAACGAATGAATGAACGCCTTCGAATACTGCTTCACTAGCTGCCCGCGGATCGCTATAGCCACGCTCGAATATGTCGCTAAAACGCTCCATACCAAACAACTCCTCGTTTTTGTTTTCTGCCTCATTAACACCGTCTGTATAGAAAACTAACGTATCTCCCTCGTGAAGTTCGATTTGGTGGCTCGTGTACTGATAGTTACTCGCGACTCCTAAAGCAACGCCGTCGTGAGGGTCAACCAATTCTGAATCACCGTCTTGATGTACCACCATCATTGGATTGTGTCCCCCATTGCAGTAGCTAAGCATGTGCGTTTTGGGGTCGTAAAGCGCGTAGATCATGGTCACAAACATCATCGAATCGTTATCTACGCACAAAATATCGTTGACTGTTCTTATCACGTCAGCTGGGTCTGATCTTTCAGCAGCTGCGCTTTTAAGCAGTGTGCGACTGACCATCATGAATAACGCAGCCGGAACACCTTTTCCTGATACATCGGCAATCGCTAATCCGATTCGACCGTCTGGTAGAACGTAAAAGTCATAGAAATCACCGCCTACCTCCCGTGCGGCAACCATATTGGCATACAAGCGATGGCTTTCCGTGGTAACAAAGCTCGTTGGCAGGATGCTTTGTTGCATGGACTTAGCTACACCGAGCTCGTTTTCGATCGAAACCAGCCGATTGCGCGCATCCATTGCTTCTCGCCAGGACATCAAATTCTTAATCGTTCTGTCGATCGTCATGCGCAGATCGTTAAAGTCAACTGGCTTTACAACAAAATCAAATGCGCCCAGATTCATGGCTTGGCGTATGTTTTTCATATCGCCGTATGCAGACACTACAACAGAACGCAACTCTTGGTCCAATTCCCCGACGCGGGACAGCAACTCTAAACCGTCCATGCGCGGCATGTTGATGTCTGTTAGGACGATATCGATAGCGTCATTACGCTTCAGAACCTCGAGTGCTTCTTCGCCGTTACCAGCGAATTCAAACTGATATACACCGCGACGGATCTCGCGTCGCATACGCTGGCGGACAAGCGCTTCTAGGTCAGGTTCGTCATCAACGACCAATATCGTGTGAGGATCGGCAGTGACTGCTTCTTCGTCTTCGGCCATAAAGTGTTATTAGTGGTAATGCGTTTTAGACGCGCAAGGCCACACGAGTTTCACATGCGCGAACGCGAACGAGTCTTTCGGTATTTTAGAAGGTAAAGATTTGTCCACTAGACACATAGAAATGTGCCAATTTCAATGCTTTTCGACGAACTGATTTCCTCGAGATTGAGTTCACAAACCATCGCACGGTCGACACGGTCAATCGGTTGAATCACACTCTTCTTGCTGTTGCGATAAATTCACAAAATCTCGTTCGTCGTTTAGCCTTGAAC
>LXNJ01001991.1_pt1 | contig 11572 bp, 14 predicted proteins | sample 809081 | NCBI WGS metagenome assembly LXNJ01 (sample SAMN04870510, study PRJNA318959) | sponge metagenome | biome: sponge; feature: marine sponge reef; material: water | host: Petrosia ficiformis | place: Greece: Milos, Mediterranean Sea | collected 2013-05-29 | depth 5-7 m
GGCCACGCTCCGCCGCAGCGTCTCTCGACCATTCTCCAAACCCGCGTCTGGGCGGATTGCCGTCAAGGTGATCAACCACCTCGGCGACGAAGCCATGAGAGTGTTCCTTGTGTAGACCAGCGTTGCGTACTGACCGAGCCAACTCCACGGACCACGGACATAGATCTTCGGGTGTACCACGAACCCTGGGCCGATGCGACCCTCACGGGCCGCTTCCTACTCCGGTGCCCACCGTCACCCCTCTTCTGACTGCCAGCGTGTACTTGGCTTCTCGTGTGCATGAGAATGCCGTACGAATCTCTTCTCGTCCCTACGCCCGTCTCCTCTTGGAAGCCACTTTCGGCTTGGAGCCGTCATGAGCTTTGAGTTGGATATCCACGCCGTCGGCAAGGGTCAGTCGAGCGGCGACGCGATCACCCTCCGATTCGGAATACTGGGCACGCCACAACAGAAGGTGGTGGTCGTAGATGGCGGCTATCAAGCGGACGGTGAAGCCTTGCTGGACTTCATCCCTCGCGTCTACGGAACCCGTACGATCGACCTAATGGTAAGCACACACCCGCACAACGACCACGTGGGCGGCCTTCGACCAATACTCGAATCGCTGGATGTGCGCGAATTGTGGATGCACCGCCCTTGGACTCGATCCCGCTCCATCCACACCTATATTACCGACGGGCGCGTTACCCATCGCAGCCTTACGGATCGCTTGCAGCGATCATTCAAGCAGGCACATGAGCTTGAGCAGTTGGCCATAGCGAAGGGTGTTTTGGTACGGGAACCGCTGGCCGGAGTGACGTTAGGAAACACAATTCTTGTAGCCGGCCCGACCCCAGATTACTACGCGAGTTTGATGGCCTCGTTCGACGCTGACCAACGGGCCGCCACTCTTGGGGAGTTGCTTGTGCGAGGTGTGAAAGCGGCCGTAAAGTGGTTCGTCGAGTCGTGGGATGACGAGGCGCTGGTAGAACCAGACGACGATGCCGTGTCTCCCGTGAACAACTCCTCGACGGTCCTCTATCTGAATCTCGAAGAGTCCATCCTGCTGACGGCCGACGCCGGGGTTCCGGCGCTTCGGCAGGCCCTCGACTTCCTCGCGCTTGCACAGCTATCCACCGATTTTCGGTGGTTGCAACTGCCGCATCATGGTAGCAAGCGCAACGTTGGGCCGAGCATTCTGAACCGTCTCCTTGGTCGCCCTTTCGGTCCAGAATCAGACAAGTGGGGTATCGCATCCGCAGCTACGGACGGTCGTCCAAAACACCCGTCCCAGCGCGTGATCAATGCAGTGCGGAGACGCGGTGCGAAGGTGCAATCCACATCCGGCCAGAGCATCCTTCTCCACAGCAGCGACATTCCGCTGAGACCTCCCTACGGCCCGTCGGCTACGCTTGAGTTCGTGCCCGAATACGAAGACTGATCGGCATGGTCTTATGAGAACAGACCCTGGAAAACGGAGCATTCATGTCAGAGACGAGCTTGAAAGAAACCTATCGGAGGCAGTTGCATGGTTTCGTCGCGCTTAACGCGCTCGTCTTCATTGCGCTGTTCTCCGGTGAGGACATGATCGAAGCGGTACGATTGGGGCAGCTCGGAGGGCTAGTCAGCCCGAAAGCAGTGCTCGGTTTGGTGCTGCCGTTCGTCACGCTTGTTCTCGATGCCATCGTCTCCGCGGACACCAAGGCCGTTCTGGTCTACTGGCGTCTTAGGAACCCGTTACCGGGTTGTGAGGCGTTCACGAAGCATGGCCCAGCCGATACACGAGTTGACATGAAGGCGCTCGAAAGGAGACACGGTCCGTTCCCTGTAGTCGCGAAGCGCCAAAACCAGCTCTGGTACCAACTCTTCAAAGCAGTGGAAAACCAGCCCTCGGTAGCGCAAGCGCACCGCATGTCGTTGATGACGCGGGACTTGGCGAGCCTCAGCGTCGCCTTATTCTCTCTAGGTGCGATTTTCGGCGCGGCGCTCCGTGTCGGGATGTTGCCGTGGGCCGTTCTGGTAGCGGTGCTAGCCGTGCAGTACTTGGCGCTCAGGCAAGCAGCCGTGAACAGTGGACGACGCTTCGTCACCACGGTCCTTGCCGAAACGGCTGCCTCCACCGACTAACTCAGAAGGTCATCGGTGATCGACCCAACGTACCAAGCACGCTTGCCGTGGTCATAGTACGTCTCGGAGTTCACTCGGCGAGCGAAGTTCTCATGGGTCACATAAAGCACCATGGGCGACAGCGAGGCGTCTACCACCATGCAGTTCGCCTGGTTGTTAGTGATCTTGCTCAGGCCACGGTGGCTCCACGCACCGTACGCCAAGTGCTGGTGGGGCGCGTTTCCGAAGAACGTCAGGGTAGGTCTCAGGGTGTCCAGGAACTCGTAGGACCGTCCAGACTTGCGGCCGTGGTGCGGAGCGATCAATAGGTCGATGTCCGTAACCTTGTCTTCATGCTCCTCGAGGATGTGATCCCAAGACGCATCGTGCGAGTCGCCACCGAAGACGATGCGGTTTCCACCCGTCTTGCACAGAAGAACATAGGACGCCGCGTGGTAGTCACCCGACGATTCATTAGCTTCGTCAACGAGGGCTTGCGTCGGAGCGAGGATGTGTAGGCAATCACCCCCTCCGATGCCTCCGACTTCTTCGTTGAAGTACTTCCCTGTGGCACCCGAGAGCAGTGTTAGACGCTTGGGACCAGTGGTGGGATTCGTGTCTCGGAGGGTCTTGTAGAACACCCAATCCTCTTCCCGATACCGTGGGCTGTCCCATGGACTGGCCATCTCTTTGGTGTTGTCCGTATCCCAAAAGTTGATCGGCTCGAACTCCGAGAAGAACGCCTTGATCCCGTCCATGTGATCCATGTCCGGGTGCGTCTGGATGTAGCGGAAGACGGAAGAGACACCGTGGTCGTCCATGTACGCTATCGGGTTCACAGGGTACTTCTTTTGCTGGAAATTCCCCGTGACGCCGCGTTCGAGTCTTGCCCTGTGAGCCAAGGCAGCTTGCTCGGCAACATCGACGGGCTTCGCGTTACATACATCTATCACGGTCACGCGTTCAGAGTCATGCTGAATGAACGAGCAGTCGCCCTCTCGCACGTTCAGGAAGTGGAGTGTGGCCAATCTACGCCTCCGTCGTGATGGTGGTCTACGCAAACTCGAATGCTAACGAGAGGCGCGTCGCTGGTCCACACTTATCAAGGGGTGGTCCGGGGAGGCTTCTGAGTGGGCTGGGTGCCAGTGGGCAAGCGCAGCAGGTCCACGACTTGGACTCTTGCCGATGCAGGCCGCGGAGTCGTGCCCGGTCGGGAGGTCATCGACGTGGCAGCGTCCATCGCTCTCGGCGTGAGCGAATACGAGGTCGCAGACTGGCGGCGGCGGTTGGCGGTTGAGCCGACCATCATGAACGCCAGGGCTCCACATCGCGGTGGAGGCAGCAAAACGTGAGAGTGCGGACGCCAGACGGAGGAGAGAGGGGATGGCGGCACACATTGTTGGACAGGCTGATCGAAAGGAGTCCCGGATGTCCCGGTCATCCGCCCCAAGAAGGGCACTCCGAATCGCCTCGGGCGTCCCGCCATTCCAACTCGGTTTTCCCGCTTTTGCGGTACGGTCCAGCAAGGTCCAGTAAGACGGCAGAAAACGCAGATCGTGCAGCCCTGTAAGTAGTTAGACGATCTTCTGCCGTGATTCTGGCCTCGGGCGATCCGCCGAGGCGGCAGCGCGCGATGTCAAGCTGCTCTATGTTGCGGTAACGCGCGCCAAGGCGAACTTGGTGCTTACGTATCACGGTGCTCCGACTACCATCCTGCCTCGGGGTGCCGGATTGCTGAAGGAAGTTGCGCTGTGATCGCTGAGATTCGCGCTAGCGCGAGTGAACGAGGCATCACCAGATTGTGCCATTTTACTCCGTCTCGTAACCTGAGCCATATCGCCGCAGACCGTGCCGGAATCCTTTCGGCCGTGCACTTGGAGACGAACGAACGACGAGTCTTCAATCCCACGGATCGTGAACGGCTCGACGGATTCCCCGATCATGTCTCGTGCTCAATTCAGTATCCGAACGCGTGGTACTTTGAGAAGGCGCGCGGAAAAGAGTTGTTGTTTCGGGACTGGGTTGTACTGCTCATTCGCCCGCACTACCTGTGGGCCAACGGGACGATGTTCTGTCCGCGGAATGCGGCTGCACGCGGGGGATTGGATGTTGCGGAAGGGTCGGAAGCTCTCGACTTGCTGTACGCTCCCAAAATCCGAGGCGCTGGGGGAACGACGTTCTGGCGTTCGTCAACGCATCCGTCCTGGCTTCCGACGGATGATCAGGCGGAGGTGCTTATCCCCGATCAGGTCGAGCACGAGGACCTTGTCGGTGTCGTGGTTGCCGACGTGGCGCAAGGGCGGCGTGAGGTGGCGAGAATGGCGCAGCTTGGGGTCGAGGTTCCGCCCATCTCCATCGCGCCCGACTTCTTTGATCCCCGCACATTAAGCACGAAACTACGGTATGGAAGGATTCCCGAGGAAGTGCCACTGAGGAGAGACGAGTCATGAGCGCACTGGAGGCCATGCCCCTCCCGGTTCCTTCGTGGCGTGCACGAGCTGAGGGTGCTTTGATCGCTCTCGCGGCGGGAGACGCGCTCGGATGGCCTCAGGAGTCATCCCGCAGGCGGCTGGGAGGGCACGGGCGTCCTCCGACGACTCGGTTCGAAGACTGGGAGCGACGAAGCGGCGGACGTTTTTTCGCTCATCGGGAAGTGATTCGAGCGGGCGAGTACAGTGACGACACGCAACTCACGCTTGCCGTCGCTCGCTGTCGGGTTCATGCGGCGGACCGCTGGTGGACTTGCTTTACTAGGCACGAGCTGCCGCTCTGGACGCTGTACGAACGAGGCGGGGGTGGAGCGACCAAGCGGGCCGCGCGATGCTGGACCCGGAACATCCCGCCGTGGAGGCAACGGAATGCCAAGGAGATCGATAGGTATTTCAGGGCCGGTGGAAATGGGGTAGCGATGCGAGTCATCCCCCACGCGGTGCGTTGCGCTGATCACTCGGTGCCCGCAGGTATGCTCCGCGATGTCCTGAGAGACGGAGCGGCGACCCATGGGCACCCACGCGCACTGGTCGGGGCGGCAGCGTATGCCTACGCGGCCTGGTGGCTGCTGAGATCAAAAAGAACGCTGGAGTTCGGAGAAATCGTTTCCGTCTTGCTTGACGATGTGTCTTTATGGGGTGCGTTCCCCGGTGACTCGGCGAGTTCGGGATGGGAGCACACGGCTCGGTCAGTCGTTGGAAACTACGAGGCAGCGTGGGGTCGAACGGTAGGTGAGATGTGCCACCTGCTGGACCGCGTGAGGCATGGACTCTCGGCAGGTTCCCTGTCCGACGATACCCAGCTGTTGCGTGCCCTTGGCGCGTTCGGGTCTTGGAAGGGGGCAGGTACGATTTCTGCGGCGGCGGCACTATATCTGACGGCGCGATACGCCGCGAATCCCATCGAGGGCCTTGTTCGTGCGGCTTTTGCGACCGGAACCGACACCGATACGATCGCGGCGATGACAGGTGGCCTTCTGGGGACTCTGGCCGGCGACGAATGGATACCGTCCGAATGGCGTAAGGTTCAGGATGCTGACTACTTGCGACAGGTAGCGTATGAACTGGTCTCACGAGAGAAGGCGCACCCAGTGAAGGAGTTATCCAGACCCGTCCGTCCGAGAGATCTGCGTGACCTGGTTCAGGAACTCCTCGATGGCCAACGGTCCACAGTGGGTCTTCGCGGACTTCGCGGTGCGACCGTTGTTCGCGAACGCTCAATGGAAGCCTTTTCGCGAACGACGGTCGTACGTTCCTGGAAGCTCAGAACCGGTGACGGGCAGACACTGTATGTGACTAAGCTGGGGAGAAAGTCGAAGTCTAGGTCGTCGGCAATCAAGCGCTAGTCCAGCGAATCAGAGAGGATGGCATGATGCGGGGTTGGAAGGATCCGAGTATTCCAAAGCGCGGATGGACCTGTGTTGACACCGAGGATCTGCAGGAGCCACGCGGCACCTGCCAGATGAGTGGCACTACGATTCGCTACGTGCACATCATGACCCACCCTCAATACGATGGCAACATCGAGGCCGGATGCATCTGCGCAGGTCATATGGAGGGTGATATCGAGGCGGCAGTACGGCGTGATGAGAGAATGCGCAAGAAATCGGGTGTGAGGAGGAGGCTAGCGGCCCGCAGGAAGAACTTTCCGCATCTGCAGGGCTGGCGGGAGGCATCGAATGGCAATATGCGCCTCCGCAAGGACGGACTCCTGTTTCGCGTCTTCCGAGACCGGGGGCGGTGGGGAAGCCTGATTAAGAATCCTGATCCCTCCATCGACGACGTAGACTGGGTGGACGGTAGGTTCGATACACCTGAGGACGCGAAACTGGCCGCCTTCGACACGTGGGCCATTGACCTACATGGCAACAACTACAAGCCAGGGTGGCAGGGTGCAGGAGTCTGGAAGCCTAGTCGTGGGCAGGTACTGGAGGGCGCCGTCGTCAGAAGTACAGTTGAAAGGACGAAATATGGCAGCCGCCCACTGCTCCATATCGTGGATGACACGGGAATGATGTGGAAAGTGTGGTGCTTTGCCAGTAAGCTGCGCAAGGATGTGGAGAAAATGCAGGTCTGCCAAGGCGATATCGTGGAAATCCACTACGATGGGCTGAAGGAGTTCATTACGCATCAGGGCGAGCGTCGCCAGTACCATGACTACGCCATCTGTATGACCAGAAGGGCGGCGCAATGACGAACCCGCCTCTTCCACCGCTGCCAAAATCGTCAACATCCGGCGGTCGCAGCTACCGCGTGCGACATCACGCCGAACTCTCGAAGGGCATGCACCCCCAAGGATCTTCATACCATCCGGTCAGCGCCCCGATGGAATGGACGAATCTTCACTGGCCGGCTGGTCCTAACGACCGGAACAAGGGTGGCGCAGCCAGCTATGACCCTGGATCCGGATCCATCAAGGTGAAGTGGTGATCGCCAGTGCTAACCAACTGACCGAACTCGCACCCGTCTCGGCAGCCAGGGTCGGCCCGCTGATCCATGACACCGGGATAGTACCGGAATCGTTGGACACCGAGGTCACTCTGCCCGGCGATCCCGGTCACCATCGAGATCAAGTGGAACACCTCGAGTGACGCCAGGTTGGCGCTGAACGGGAACACATTCTCACGCCGATGTAACGGACTCCCGGGGTCAAGCCCAGCCAGGTAGCTGGGATCGTCCAGCAAGCCCGCTTGGTCCAGCGATACCGCGTTCTCGTCGTAGGCTCCGAGGCACCGCAGGCAGGCTCGGCCAGGGGCCACGGTTTGAACCTGCCAGTCCGCGCCACGGAACTCGCCGTCCCGATGTCGGACCAGTATGCCGCCATCGATCACCGGCACCAGGTGACTGTAGGCTAGGAAGTTCAGTACGTGTCGAGGGTGGGGACGGTCGACACAGCTAAACACGACGTCACAGTCAAGCGCAGCCCTGTAGGCATCTGGGTGGGAGACCCTCTCTGGAACGACACGCACGTCGACCTCAGCCGCGGTCGCGACCGAGCAGATCCGCTCCGCAGTTACCTCCACCTTCAATCGCCCGACGTCGGCATCTGTAGCCGTGACCAGCCGGTCAAGATTCTTGGCCTCGACCAAGTCGAAATCGATGAGAGTAAGTTTCTGGGCGCCGATCCGCGCCATGGACTCCGCGACCATTGAGCCGACGCTCCCTAACCCGACGATGCCGACCCTGATCCGCTCGAGTTCGACCTGAGCACCGTCCCCCCATGCGGCCACAGTTCGGATCAGCGCCTCGTCCTTCCGCTCGGGACGTGGCGAGTGAGGCATGCGTGACACCTGCAGCGCCTCTCCAACAACCCGGACTTCCGGAAGCCACGACATTAACGGTTCAGGTCGTTCGCTCTCTGCAACCCACGCCCTTGCACTCCACGTACCGTCGTTACCGGTCGTCATCCCAATCAATGGAAGGCCTGTCAGAGCACACCCCGCGCGGGCCATCCGGCTCTCGGCCGCAACATCGTCCTCGCTCATGTATTGCCAGCCCGGCCAAGGATGACTGTGGAGGAAAGCTAGACCAGCCCGATGGCGAAGCGCTTCCTCCAAGGCGCGTTTCAGATACCCCGGGTTGAAGCTGACGTTGCCGTGAATCTCGCGGTCGCCTGATGCGGCGCCGATGTGACGCGCAACAAGGGCGGTGGATCGAGTCGCTCCCTCTGAGGGGTACCACAACGCGAATGTCAGATCCTCCTGGCCGTCATCTCGGACGAGAAGGCCATGCAACGCCCTAGCAAGGGACGATGGCATCGCTGCCGAGTGTAATTCAAGCACCCTCGAACACCTTGTTGACCTTGGAAACGAGCCGACGCGCAGTCTTTGGTTCCGACCAGCCAAGGTTGTGACTCCAATAGCGCCATGCCGGCCCCAAGGCACTTTCGATGATGTTACGTCTGCCCGGGACGGTGTCCGCGATGTCCAGCAGGTGGGGGTCAGACCGAACATGGATTGCTGAGGCGATGGTGATCGGAAAGTCGGCAGTCGCCTGCAGCCCCAGATCGATCACGCGCCCGAGAAAGCGCCCGCAAGGCACCTCGAAGGCTGGGATCACCACGAAAGGGGTCCCGTCACCCGCAAAGACACACTTGGCATTGAAACCGATCGCAACAAGGTCCGCCCTAAGGCGATCCGGACCGAAGATCATGAGACGGGAGTCGGGTCGCAGTGGAAGACTACGAAACGCGAGTCGGGCTTCGGCTCGAAGTAGGAATCCTTCTTCATCTGCTTCAGATCGTCGCCGATCCTCAGGACGAGAATCGTCTGAGAAGGGTCCTCTCCGGCCAACTCAAGCAGCTGGGCAGGGGTGTATTTCTCCTCTTCGATTTGGAACTTCTGTTGGTCGATGAAGATCGTGATGGTCTTCTCGGCGATGATCGTCGTCATGATCCGTCTCCTTGTTCTAGGGGGTGTTCGGCATCGCTATGGGTGTAACCGGACTTCGATCGCGGAACTGTGAACCGGATCCTGCCAGGCGGCCTGATCTCGTTCGTCTGCTCTCGTGACGACGCGTCCGGTGGGCTGAGAAGCCGATGTTCGTCAGAATGCCCGTCCGGCGCAGGGCCTCCAGAGCGGAAACACAGCATACCGACGCCATCGAACGGCCGAGTCGTGTGCACCTTCAAGCAGGCGCGTGCGCCAGGGCGTACCTGTCACCATCCACGGCTCTGCATTCGAAAAGACCACCTCTCAGCGCTCATGCCCTCGATGGCGGCTGGATCAGCGGAGACGGGACACCCTCGGCAGGATGGAGACCCTCAAGCGCTCCACCGTCCACGCCGGCCCCCGGCTTCGCAGGGCGGGTGAACTCGGACTCCCCAGTTCACACTTCCTAACGCTCAGTCCGGTTATGATGGTAGCGGCCTAATTCTAACGAGGCAGGACCCTGTGGCACGTCCACCGAAATCGATGGCGGAGATAGAGCGGCTTTCCGCACTCGGACCTACGGATCGTAGGAGCACGATTCGTAAGGAGGCGCGTCATCTGACACTGGAAACGCTTGCGTTCCTCGTCCGGGAATGCCTCGGTGCCGGTGATACAGAACTATTGGAGACCGTGGCCGCGCATCTCCTGAAGCGTTCGCGCCCCATCGCAGAATCCGCTTCACAGGTGTTGCGTCCCGAGGACCGCAAGGATGTCCATTCCGAGGCAAACCGCCGTATGTTGCTGTCCCTACAATCCGCTACTGGTGAGGAACCCACCTTCTGGGAAGAGCGCTTCGGGCACGCCTACAAGCGGCGCTGTATCGATGCGGTCCGTACGCACCGGACGAAACTCCACAAGGCGACCGTTTCGGTCCACGATGCCTCTGAGGACAGCAGCCGACTCGATGAGATCGACCTTGCGACGGAGACCGCCGCGCGGATTGACCGCGAGACTCTCCAACAGATCATCTCTGAATTACCGCCCCGGGAAGCGGTGGCAGTCACCCTCAGGTGGATTGAGGGCAAGAAAATCTCGGGGTCCGACTCAGTCTCAGAAGCTATGGGAATCAGCCCCCGTATGGTTCACCGACATCTTCGGAGCGCAGAAGAGCGGCTGAGGAAGATTCCACGGGTTCGCGCCCTCTTAGACCTATGAGTGGATGCGACATATTCGGGACACTGCCGATGACCAAGGTCGACGATCTTAAAGCCCGGATGCTCGCCGAATTCGAGGCGGGCACCAAGCCGGACATTGCAGCGTACGTGCGGGAGGCTCCCGAGGCGCGCGAGGCCCTTCTGGACTACTGGGTCATCCTGCTCAGCTCCACGCCGCTGGCCGAGTTGGGGGTCGGAGAAGGCGGAGGGGAACCACAGCTCAACGCCAGCGAACGGGAAGTCCTGCGTGACCTCTGTCTGGCTGCCTCGCTGGGCCCGGAATGGTTGAAAATTGCGGGTGCCGACACTGAGAGGCATCTGGCCTTAATCGGTGCCGAGATGGAGCGCCTACGCAGTAGTTCCTACTCCTTCCGAGGGAAGGCTCCGCCCACGTTTCGGCGGATCGCAGTGTATGCCTGGATCACCGGCATTCTGTCGGGTGATGCCGGGCGCAGTGTTTCCAGAATGCGAGTCCAAAAGGCGGCCTACCTGCTGGAAAACGGCCTGCAACTTGGCGTCTTCCGGAAACACACTAAGTATCGGTTTGGGCCATACGATCCCTCACTCACCTATCGCGATGCGGAGCCGGGATGCCTGAAGAAGGGGTACCTCGTCCAAGGGGCCGACCAACTCCTTCGGCCAGGGCCGAAACACTCGCAGGCAGCGAGCTACGCGGCTCGATACGTTCGCCAGGAAAGGGTTGCGCGAGGACTGATCAAGGAACTCCACAGATTCAATGAAAGCGAACTGGAGACGTTGACCACAGTTCACTCGCTATGCAGTCAAGTCGAAGGTCGGAACATCACGCCGGAGGCGGTGATGGATCTGATCAAGACCGACGACGTATGGCGAGTAAAGCTCCGCCAGGGGAACTTTTCGCTCGCGAAGATCACCGAGGCTCTCAAGACGCTCGCGCTGCTACGCTTGGTGTGACGTAGATGCCCAGTCGACCAACCACGCCTGACGCCTGAAGAAACCCACCAGCAGTCGGGAGGATCGACCTCCAACCGAGAGTTCTGTCCCCGCTTCCCAATCGACCGGAGAGGGCACCGGCTTCGAGGCCCTCCGCCCAACCATAGATGACATCGGGGAAACACGAGGGCCGACGGTCGACCGCCGTTGAGCGGCTCCGTCCCCACCTCGGCAACCCGCCCGTCCCTTGACCCCAATCGGACGGCCCGGTAATCCTGATGGGCCATCCAGCTCCACACGACGCCCACTCTGCACCTACCCACCCCCACCCCCCCATGCCCCTCCGCAAATCCCACCTCTACTCCTCCCTCTGGAAGAGCTGCGACGAGCTGCGCGGCGGGATGGACGCGTCCCAGTACAAGGACTACGTGCTCACGCTGCTCTTCATGAAGTACGTCTCGGACAAGTACGCGGGCGACGACGAGTTCGCCGACATCACGGT
>LXNJ01001992.1_pt1 | contig 11562 bp, 9 predicted proteins | sample 809081 | NCBI WGS metagenome assembly LXNJ01 (sample SAMN04870510, study PRJNA318959) | sponge metagenome | biome: sponge; feature: marine sponge reef; material: water | host: Petrosia ficiformis | place: Greece: Milos, Mediterranean Sea | collected 2013-05-29 | depth 5-7 m
TTCTCCGGCCGTTTGACGTCCGTCCTTCTCGCTGGGGCGCAGCGCCGCTGGTTTGCGTGACCGCGGTTTAGCGTCGCAGTCAGGTTGCATTTCTCCGGCCGTTTGACGTCCGTGCTTCTCGCTGGGGCGCAGCGCCGCTAGCCCCGGATCGCAGAAGTAGCTGTCGAAAGCAGTCTCCAGCGGCGTGTCGACAATCCCGAGCTCTTCCGCCGCTTCACGCTCGGCGCACTCCTCGTAGGACTCGCCGGCGACGACCACGCCGCCGGCGCAAAGGTCGAGCATGCCCGGATAGACGTCCTTCGTCTCAGTCCGCCGCTGCACGAAAAGACGGCCCTCCCGGTCGAGTACGAAGACCCCCGTCACGCGGTGGCACAAGCCCTTGGCGCGCATCACGCTACGCGGAACGACGTCGACCGGGCGGTTGTCCGCATCGACGATGACGACGCGTTCGTCGACGGTCACTCGCTGCCCGGCGTCGGGGCCGTCGCCTCCCGCGCGCGCCGCCCGTCGATGGCCAGCACGGCGCGCGCGACCACGGCACCGGCGATCAGGCCGAACAGGTGACCCTCCCAGGAGACGTGACCACCCTGCGGCAAGATGCCGAAGATCATCGTGCCGTAGGTCAGGAACACGACCAGCGCCACCAGCGCGGAACGCACGCTGCGCTCGTAGATCCCGCGCACGATCAGGAAGCCGAAAATGCCGAAAACGAGGCCGCTCGCGCCGATGTGCGCCGCTTCCCTGCCGAGCAGCCACAGCGTGACTCCGCCAAGCAGCGCGATGGCAACGGATACGCGCAGAAAATACGCGGCGCCCCTGGCGACCAGCAGCCCGCCCATGATCAGCAACGGGACGGTGTTCGCCAACAGGTGGTGCAACGACCCGTGCACAAACGGCATGCCGAGAATGCCCACCAGGCCTCCGACGTCGCGCGGATGCAGGGCGAGGTCGTAGAGGAGCCCGCGGTCCACGTACAGTGCGCACAGCGACACGACCCACATCAGGCACACGGCGCCGGTGAGCGCCGCGAGCCGCGGCTTCAAGGCGGAAAGATCAATCACGTCGCGAGCGGGACCGTCAAGGAATCACCGCATCGGTGCCGAGCCGCTCCGTCAACCAGGTCTTCAGCGGCACGTCCTCGTCGGCGGGCGACGTGTAGCCGAAGCCCCCGTTCGGACTCACGCCGAGCAACTGGCGCCGGATCGGGTCGGCACCGTCGAGGTAGTGCGCCACGGTCATGTCGTCGCGCGGGCGCAGCCAGCGGTAGCTATAGCCCATGAAGAGGACCTTGCGGGTGACGGCGGACCGGTTGAAGCCCGCCGAATGCCATAGGCGGCGGTCAAAGAAAACGGCGTCACCGGCTTCAACGCATACCGGCATGGCGTTTGGATGATCCGACGCGGGGTCGGCCGGCAGGTCCAGCTTGTTCAGTTTGTGGCTACCCGGAACGACGTGGAAGTTGCCTCGATTCGTCTCAAGCGTGCTGGTCAAGAAGAAGCCGACCTTGAGCGATACGCGCGGGCGCGGTGCGCCTTCAAGCTCGATGTTGAGCCGACCGCTGTCCTGGTGCCAGCCGAGCCTGGGGCGCGGCGGCTCGAACCCCGAAGGCAACGGCGGCGTAACGATCAGGTGGGAGTGATAGAGCTGGATGTGCCAACCGAGGATGTCGACCACCTTCATGAATGTCGCGGGCAGGTCCAGGAGATCGAGGAACTCGTCGTCCATACCGAAGGCATCGAGGATGTTCAGCGGCTGGTGTGGCTTGAGATCCCGCCTCGGGCGCAACTCGGCGTCGATCCGGTCGACCGCCTCGACAAGGGCAGCCACCTTGGCCTCGGGGAGAACCCCCGGGACGATCAGGAAGCCCTGACTTTCGAAATGCCGACTCTCCTCTTCCGTCAGACGGTGCTGGAGGCAGGCCTCATCCATCGTTGATCCTCACGTGACTTTACGCGACTCTACCACTTTGCCGTTCGGGGGCGGTCAGCCCGGCCGATAGGTGGTGCTGCCCGAGCGCGGCAAGGCAAGGGAGTGATGCATGAAGTTCGGCCTGTTCGTGTACTGCACCGTCGGACGGCGACACGAACTCGAAGCCGGAATGGCCGGTCGAGACCGCGCCCTCTACGGCCGCATGATCGACGAACTCGGGCGTACCGCGGCATTCGCAGAGCAGCACGGCTACTTCGCCTTCGGCCACCCCGAGCACCACCTGCAGATCGAGGGGTTCGAAGCCTCGAACGACCCGGCGCTCATGGCCATGTGGCTCGGGCAGCACACGACGACGATGCGGATCGTCACTTGCGGCTTCGTGTCGACGGTCAACAATCCTCTCACCGTCGCCGAGAAGATCGCGACCATGGACCACATGCTCGGCGGCCGGTTCGGGGTCGGCCTTGTGCGCGGCTACCAGGCGCGGTGGGTGGAGAACTTCAAGGTCAGACCAGAGCTCAAGGCGGTTGGACCGTGGAACAAGAACTCGCCGGACGACGACCTCAACCGCGAGTATTTCGCCGAGTTCGTGGACATCGTGGCGACCGCGCTGGCCCACGAGACGTTCTCGTACCGTGGCAAGTACTGGACGTTCCCGCCGGAGCAATTCGTCAACCCGCACCAACACGAGGTCTACACGCGCTACGGGCAAGGCGTCGATGCCGACATGGCAATCACCGCGGTCGGCATCGCCCCCCGACCCTTGCAGGACGAGATTCCCCTCTATGGCGGTTTCTCGGCGAGCTTGAGGACCGCAAAGTTCTGGGCCCGGTACAAGGGACGGCCCATCGTCCTGTCCGGGAACACGGACTTTCTCGAGGTGCTTATGCGCGAATGGCGCGGCGAAGCCGAACGCCACGGCCACCATGTCGCACCCGGTCGCGAGGCGTGCTGGGGCGGCATCATGATCTGTGCGGAGACCGACGCCAAGGCGCAGGCGCTGTTCCGGGACATGGAGTGGTTCTGGAAGACCTGGGCCACCCCCTTCGGCCAGGGCATGCCGGAGCTACTGGTCGGCTCACCCGACACCATCAACCAGCGCATCGACCGCGTGGCGCGACGCGTTCCCGTCGAGGAGGCGTTCCTGCTGATTCCGGCCGGCCTGCATACGCCGGAGCAACTCGAGGACTCGCTCGGGCTTTTCGCCGAACGGGTCATGCCGAACTTCGCATGAGCGTACACCGTGGGTGAGGAGATACAGCGACGCCACTTCGACGCCGAGGATTTCCGGCGCTTCCGTCGCAACCTGGACGCCGAGACGCACCTCGTCGCCGACCTCTTCGAGCGCAACGAATTGAGCGGCCGCGGCGACATGGTCGGCTTCGAGCTCGAGGCGTGGATCGTCAACGCCGACGGCCACCCGCACCCGGAGAACGAGCGCCTGCTCGATATCGTCGCGAACCCGCTCGTGGTGCCGGAACTGGCCGCCTTCAACGTCGAGTTGAACGGCAGTCCGAGTGCGCTGCAGGGCAACGTCTTCTCGCGTATCCACGACGAGCTGTCGGCAACGTGGGAGATCTGCCGCAGCGGTGCCGCCGAACTCGGTTGCCGGCTCGCGACGATCGGCATTCTGCCGACCATCCGTCCGGAGCTCCTCAATTCCGGGCACATGTCCGGGATGGTCCGCTACCAGGCGCTGAACGACCGCATTCTCGCGCTGCGGGACGGCGCGCCGTTGCACATCAACATCACCACGGGTGACGGCCTCGACATGCACCACGACGACGTGATGCTGGAGGCTGCGGCGACGTCGTTTCAGATCCACCTGCAGTGCAAGCCCGAACGCGCCGTGCGCGATTTCAACGCCGCCATCATCGCGTCCGCACCGATGGTGGCCCTCGCCGCCAACTCGCCGTTCCTGTTCGGGCGCTCGCTGTGGGAGGAGACCCGAATCCCGCTGTTCGAGCAGGCCGTGTCCGCGGGCCCCCGGGCACCCGCCAGGGTCACGTTCGGAACCGGATACGCGAAGCAGTCGCTCGCCGAGATCTTCGCCGAGAACCAGCGGGAGCATCCGATCCTGCTGCCGTTCGTACAGCCCGACGAACCCCCCCACAAATACGCGCATGTGCGCTTCCAGAACGGCACGGTGTGGCGCTGGAACCGGCCGCTGCTGGGCTTCGACTTCGATGGCGTGCCGCACCTGCGCATCGAGCACCGCGTTGTGCCCGCAGGCCCCACCATCCTCGACTGCGTTGCCAACGCCGCCGCGTGGCTCGGCATGGTCCGCGGGCTCGTGGCGGCGGACGAGCCCGCCGAACATCGCCTCGACTTCGCGACCGCGAGCGACAACTTCTACGCCGCCGCGAAGTACGGGCTCGACGCTGAACTCACCTGGCTCGACGGCGAGCAAGTTACCGCAGGCGCCTTGTTGCAGGACACGCTGCTGCCGTTGGCGGCCGACGCCCTGGAACGACTCGACATCCCGCATCCCGAGGTCGACCGCTACATCGGCACGGCCCAGCGACGGGTCGCCGCCGACCGCACGGGCGCCCGCTGGCAGCGCGCCTGGGTGGCGAAGCACGGTACCGACTGGGCGGCACTGACGCGTGCCTACATCGATGCCCAGGAAAGCGGCGAGCCGGTCCACACATGGTCGCTATGACCGCGCCGGGAACAGCGTCGCTCAACGTCATGGGCACGTTCCCCGCCTCGATTGCAAAACTGCCCGCCACCGGGCTCGCGGACGTGCTTGGGGGGCCAACGCTGTTCGATCTGCGCAAGCCCGAAGTGCCCCCGTTGTTCGTCTCCGTACTGCTGCACGGCAACGAGACCTCGGGCTGGGACGCGGTTCGCCGGCTCGTGGACGAGATCTCGACAGCCTCGGTGCTGCTGTTCGTGGGCAACGTCGAGGCCGCGCGGCGAGACATCCGCAGCGTCCCGGGCGGTCTTGACTTCAACCGCGTCTGGCGCGGTGGCGACACGCCGGAAGCCGCGCTCGCGGACCAGGTGACCGGCCTCGTCGCGGCCGCCCGGCCCTATTTGGCCGTGGACGTCCACAACAACACCGGCGACAACCCACCCTACGCCGTGGTGACGGACACCCGCCCGCGAACCCTGTCGGTTGCCCGTGCGTTCGCGCGGCGCGCATTGCTCACGGCGCAACCAGACGGCTTCCTGAGCCGCCGATTCGCAGACTTCTGCACGGCGGTGACCGTCGAGGTGGGGATGCCGCAGGTCGCCGAAAGCACGGAACGCGCCACGTCGTTCCTGGCGCGCTTGCTGACCTCCGCCGACGCGCCAGATGACGACCCCGCCGATCTCGCGTTGTTCGAGACCACGGCGCGGGTGCTGCTGGCCGACGGCGCAGTCATCGACCCCAGCGTACAGCGCTTCAATTTTCGATCAGCCCCGGCGGGCACCCCGTTGACGCGCTCGGGCCCACTCGTGGCCGCGGACGCAAACGGCGACGACGTGACCGATGCCTACCTCGCGCACGAAAATGGCGCCATGGTCCTCAAGCGCGATACGCACGTCGCCATGTACACCGGCAGCGAGGACAGCGCGCGCCTGGACTGCCTGTGCTACCTGCTTCGGCCGCGCAACAGGCAAGGCCATGGCTGACGCACGTCGCTACACCACCATCGACGGGCGGTTCTCGATGCTCCACGGCGTCATCGACTCACCGACCATCGCCTACGAGACCTGGGGCGAACTGTCTCCCGCGGGCGACAACGCCGTTCTGCTCTTCACGGGCCTCTCACCGTCGGCCCATGCCGCCTCCTCGCCGGACGATCCCTCGTCCGGTTGGTGGGAGGACATGATCGGTGCCGACAAGCCCATCGACACGTCGCGGTACTTCGTGATCTGCGTCAATTCGCTGGGGAGTTGCTTCGGCTCCACCGGGCCGGCGACAGTCAATCCGGCAACGGGGCAGACCTATCGGCTGGACTTCCCGGTGCTGGCGCTCGAAGACGTCGCACACGCGGGGCACGCCGTGGTCGAATCCTTGAGCGTCGACCGGCTGCACGCGGTTGTCGGCGCCTCGATGGGTGGCATGACGGCGCTCGCCTATGCCGTGGCCTACTCCGAGCGCATCGACGGCGTCATGCTCATTTCGTCCGCAGCGCGTTGCCTCCCGTTCTCAATTGCCCTGCGCTCCGTGCAGCGGGAGCTCATCCGGACCGATCCCGCCTGGTCGGACGGGCAGTATTCGTTCGACAAGCCGCCGACCATCGGCATGCGGCTCGCGCGCAAGCTCGGCATGATCACCTACCGGTCGGCTGCCGAGTGGGCCGTGCGGTTCGGCCGCGAGCGGGCCACCGACGACGTCGCATCGACGGGAAGCGAACGATCTCCGATGGCCGACGGCGCGGGGGGACGGTTCGGCATCGACTTCGAGGTCGAGTCCTATCTCGAAGCCCACGCCAACAAGTTCATCGGCGCCTTCGACGCCAACTGCTACCTGTACCTGTCCCGGGCCATGGACCTTTTCGACGTGGCCGACCACGGCGGATCCGTCGCCGCGGGGCTGCAACGGGTGCGCGCCAAGCGTGCCCTGGTCATCGGCGTGGAATCCGACTTCCTGTTCCCGCCGCAGCAACAGCGCGAAATCGCCGACGGATTGCGCGCCAGTGTCGCCGACGTGGACTTCAAGCTGCTGCCGTCCATCCAGGGCCATGACTCGTTCCTGGTGGACATGGACCGGTTCCGCCCGGCCGTCGCTAGCTTCTTCTGATCTCGCACGCGCCTTCGACGACCTCGCCGACGACCGCCGCCCCGGGATAGCCCTGGTGCCGCAGGTCGTCGACGCACTCATCGGCGTCGGTCGCCGCAACGGTCGCCAGCAGGCCGCCCGCGGTTTGCGGATCGGCGAGGATCCGGACCTCGGCATCCCCCGGCAGGATGCCGACGATGGTGAAATCACGCAACGCTTGCTCGTTGTTGTCTTGCAGTGAACTCGTGACCCCCGCCGCGATCAGGTCCATTGCGCCTGGCAGTTTCGGCACACGGTCCGCGTAGACCCGCACGCCGACGTCGCCCGCCGCCGCTCGCGTCATCTCTGTGAGATGTCCGGCGAGTCCGAATCCGGTGACGTCCGTACAGGCGGTTGCACCGTATTGGCGCAGAACGCCCAACGCGGCCGCGTTGGAGCAATCCATCGCGTCGACGGCTGCCACCAAGTCCGCCGCACGGGTCCGGCCCTGCATGGCGCCCGCCAACACGGCTCCGGTCCCAATGGGCTTGGTGACGATCAGTGCCTCGCCCGCGGCTAAGCCGCCCTTGGTCAAGGGCGCGGCCTGCAAAGTTCCCGTGACGCTGAACGCAATGCCGAGTTCCGAGCCTTCCGCCGAGTGGCCACCGACGAGGTCGACGCCGTGCTCGCGGAATACGGCGAGCGCCCCGGACATCACCTGGAACAGATCCTCCTCCATGAGCGCATCCGACATCGCCGGCACCGTCGCCAGCGCCAACGCGAAACCCGGCTTAGCCCCCATGGCGAACAGGTCATTCAAGGCATGATGGGCACCGATGCGCCCGAACCGGTACGGGTCGTCGAGCATGGCCCGGAATCCGTCGCAACTCACCGCCATGTCCCCCGCCCCCACCCGGATCAAGGCGGCGTCGTCGCCGATCCCGCGCACGGTCGCCGGCGAGGTCGACACGGCAAGGCGGTCCAGCACGCGGCGCAGGATGTCCGCACCGAGCTTCGCACCGCAGCCGCCACAGCGCATGGGCTCCGGCAGTTCCTGTCTCAGGTTTGCTGCGACCTTCGGAGTTTCTTGAAACATCAATGTCAAATCATTGAATTTATTTATGAATCGTCGATCTATCCATTGCTTCAGACGCCACACCAACGGCCCTGCCACCGTCCAGCGCCCGCGGGCGGCCACGGCGTTGCCGACACCGAGGCCGATGATGGCCAACGCGTGGCGCTGGGCTCGAAACTCAAGCAATGGCCGTCCGATGGCATGGCGGCGCACGTTCGCCGCCAACGTCGGACCCTGGCGAACGGCATAGACCCCGGATTTCGGACGCTCCTGGGCAAGCGGACCTGCGACATCGCCGGCTGCGAACACGTCCGGGTGCGAGACCGATTGCAGGGCGTCGTTCACGGCGATGAAGCCGTTCGCGTCGGTGGCAATGCCGGCTTGCGCCGGCCAGGCGGGGGCTTCGACGCCGGTCACCCAGAGGACGTGGTCGGTCTGCAGATGCCGACCATCGGCAGCGAAGATGTTCCCCGCGTCAGCGTCGATCACCTCGAAGCCCGTGAGTAAATCGACGCCGCTGTCGTCGATGGCACGGGCCACGCGACGCCGGGCGGTCGCCGGGAAGGCGGCCAGCGGCTCGTCGCCCGCGTCGACGACGGTGCACACGAAACGCGTGCAATGATCGATGGCCAGTGCGAGTTCGACACCGCCGGCGCCGGCCCCCACGATCGTCAGGTGCTGCGGTCCGTCGATGTCTTCGACGAGTTCGCGCCACACCGGCAGAAAGCGCCCGATCGGCTTGACCGGGGTTACGAACGACGACGCGAAGTCCTCGCCGGGTAGGCCTCCCGTGTTGACTGCGAGCACGTCGTACCGCAGCGGCGGTCGGTCCTCGAACGTGACGTGGCGGCGTTCCACGTCGAGGCCGGTGGCCTCGGCCGCGATGAACCGCGCGCCTGCGAAGGCCGCGAGCCGGGCGAGGTCGATGTGGATGTCACCCCAGGCGTAGACGCCGGCGACCAGCCCCGGGAGCATTCCCGAGTACGGCGAGTGCGGCTCCCGCGCAACGATGGTCAGTCGCACGCCCGGCTCGGGGCGCATGCCGAACCGCTTCAATACCTGCACATTGGCATGCCCGCCGCCCAAAAGGACGATGTCGCGCAGCGGTGGAACGTCCAACGGCTTCATGGCCGATCGCCTCGCGGCAGACGGATCCAGGCGAGCGCGCCAAGGGCGACGAGGATGATCGGCACCGAGATCGCGAGCACCACGTTCCAGCCGAAGACCTGCATGACCGTGCCGGCGGACAGGGATCCGAGCGCCGATATCGTGAACACCGTGAAGTCGTTGGCCGCCTGCGCGCGGAAACGCTCGGCCGTCCGGTGCGCGCTACTGAGCACCGTGGTGCCGCCGGTGTAGAGGAAGTTCCAGCCGATCCCGAGGGCGACCATCGACACCCCGTAGTGCATCACCTCGCGCCCGGCGAATCCGATCACCACCATGGCCAGCAAAACCACGGCCCCGACGAGCATGACACGCTGCCCGCCGTAGCGTGCAATCAGCGTCCCGGACACCAGGGACGGAGCGTACATCGCCAGCACGTGGGCCTGGATGACAGCCGCTGTATGGGACAGCGAATGACCGTCGACGACGTGCATGGCCAGCGGCGCGGCGGTCATCACGAACGACATCGCGCCATGGCCGACCGCCGCGCCGAGCACGGCGATGATGAAAGCCGGATGACGGGCGATCAGGGACAGTGGCCGCACCTCGCTCGTCACGTCGTTCGCGCGCTCGGCGACATGCGAAACCGGCGTCGAGCGCAGGCCGAGCAGCAGCACGGCAGCGACCAGGTAGCAGCCCACCACGGCGACGAACGTGCCGGCAAAGCGGGCACCGGAAATCCAGTCCTCGCCCCGCGCTGCCAACTCGGGCCCGGCCACGGCGCCGATCATCGATCCTGCCAGGGTGATCGAGATCGCGTAGCCTGCCGAGCGCGCGCTGACACTCTCGGCGGCGGCGAAGCGATACTGCTGGGAAAACGCGTTGGCCACGCCGACAAGCATCGCGCCCGTGCAGAACACGAGGAAACTCGCCTGGAGGACGCCGACCACGGCCACGCCTGCGCCGATCGCACCTATTGCCGCACCAACGGCGAAACCGGTGGCGCGACCGATTCGGGACATAGTCCAAGCCGCGAACACCGTCGCCGCCGCAGTGCCGACCACCTGCAAGGAAATGGGGAGCGTCGAGAGCGTCGCGGTCGGGGCCAGGTCGCGCCCGACGATCCCGCCGAGCGTGACCAGCGCGACCGTACCCGTCACGGCGGTCGCCTGCGCCAACACCAGGATCACGAGATTCCGGTTGAGCAACTCCGACTTCAAGGCACGCGCTTACTGTGCTTCCTGTAGGGGCCGCTGCACCGCTAGGAAGTCCAGGTTCACCCCGTTGGCACTCACGCCGGGCTGACCGAGGTCCCGGGCCCGCATCACCACGTCCCGACCGAATCGCTCGATCAGGCGGTCGATGGCAAGATCGAGTTCGTGCCTCGCGTGGTCCTCGAACAGGTCGAGTTGGCGCGGCGCCGTCCGCCACGACAGATCGTAGGCCGCCATGCCGACCAGGCGGAACGGGCCCGGGTGATCGAACTCACGGAGCAGGCTTCTCGCCGTTGCCAGGTACTCGCTGCCGAGGTCGGACGGCGTCGTCAACAGCCGCTGACGCGTCAACATCTCGAAGGCGTTGGTCTTCAGGCGAACGCGTATGCCGCGGGCCAGATAGCCTTTCGCCCGCACGCGCCGAGCAATGCGCTCCGCCGCGCGCCGCAAGTGCCGTTCGATCTCCTCGGCCTTGCTGATGTCCTCACCCAAGGTGCGGTCGGATCCGATGCTCTGGGCGGCCCGCGATCCCCGGACCCGTCGCGGATCGCGGGCGTGGGCCAGTTCATAGAAGTGTGCACCGGCGGCACCGAGCTCGTCGACCAGGAACTCCGCATCGGCGCTGGCAACATCGCCGATGGTGGCGAGCCCAAGTCCGAGCAGCCGCGGCACGGTCTTCGGCCCGGCCCCCCAAAGCCTGGACACCGGCAACGGGGCGAGCCAGTCGACAGCACCCGTAGGCGGGACCACGGTGAGGCCGTCCGGTTTGTCGTGGGCGCTCGCCACCTTGGCGACGTACTTCGTGCTTGCCACGCCAACCGAGACGTTGAGGCCGGTGGCCTTGCGGACCCGCTCCTTGATCTGCCGACCGATGGCGACCGGCGGGCCGAAGAGGCGTTCCGCCCCCGACATGTCGAGGAACGCCTCGTCCAACGAGATCGCTTCGACATGCGGCGAGAAGTCGCCGAAGATCGCCATGATCTGGCCGGACAGCGCCTCGTAGCGTTCGAAGCGCGGCGGCACCATGATGGCTTGCGGACAGCGACGCCGGGCTTCGGCCACAGGCATGGCGCTGCCGACGCCATAGGGCCGCGCTTCGTAACTCGCCGTCAACACGACCCCGCGATGGCTGTTCGGTCCGACGAGAATCGGCTTGCCACGCAACTCGGGGTTGTCCAACTGCTCCACGGCCGCATAGAAGGCATCCATGTCGGCGTGAACCACGATGCGCGGCCAGTGACCCATGACGCCGCTATAGTAGCCCGAACGCCCCCCACTTGAGGTCCAATGAGGCACAAGAGCCTGCTCGCCGGCACCCTGATCTGCCTGGGCGTCAGCGCCACAGCCCAAGACACGTCGTCGACCGCTGACGCGATGCGCCAGGAGACCCTGCTCGAGGCGGCACCGGAGAGCCTCCGCGCCGCCAACTACATCCTGTCCAAGACCTTCGACCGCGGCGTCAAGGACATGGACGCCTACGCGTATCTCGCGAAGCTGTTGCTGCAGCACACGCTGAACCTGGCGGAACGACATCCGGCGCAAGCGCT
>LXNJ01001993.1_pt1 | contig 11560 bp, 7 predicted proteins | sample 809081 | NCBI WGS metagenome assembly LXNJ01 (sample SAMN04870510, study PRJNA318959) | sponge metagenome | biome: sponge; feature: marine sponge reef; material: water | host: Petrosia ficiformis | place: Greece: Milos, Mediterranean Sea | collected 2013-05-29 | depth 5-7 m
AAAGCGGATCCGGGCATATTTTAGATGACGATAAATTTACGGGTGCCGCTTCGGAACTAACTAGCAGCGATAGATTTAATGAATATCTGCTGACCGGAATGGACAGTTTACAGCGTCGAACTGAAGGATTTAAATACAACACTACACACATAAACGGTTTTCACGACAGCCAACACTACTACCATATCGCGATTGATGTATTAGCCCGCTTACTATCGAAAAACAAAATCAACTTGGTATTGTTTTTTGATATTCCTCATTTGTTCAATGGCATGCTTCTGTATCAAATTGCCCAATCTCGTGGTATCAGAACTTTGGTACTAGCTCAGTCTATCTTTCATAATTCGTTTTTTTCACTTCGACACATTGATGACTGCGGATTATTACCGGTTGTGCCCCTAGCGAAACATCAGTCGTTAGACTCAAATGAAATTGATCCCAATGACACTCCAGATCTTTACTACATGAATAATATTTACCAAGAGCGAGGAGAATTGGGAAGACTCACGAAGCGAGGAGTTTTGCAATTTCTTACGTATCTATTGAGTAATAATCCATTGAAACTACTACGCCCAATCTACATGATTCGACAACTAATTCTGATGCATAGAATATCATCCGAATTTCCGTCGTGGCGAGACCCGTTTGCAACTTTTTTTCATCCTAGGCAGTTTCAATACTTGGAAACACTCTTGGATTTCGAAGACAACGAAATTGATATGGACAAAAAGTTCGTATACTTCCCATTGCAGTTTCAGCCAGAAATGACAACAGTTTCATTAGGAGGTAAATTTTCCGATCAGATTTTGGCAATTGAAAGACTTGCAGAATTACTCCCAAATGACTATTTGATCTACGTAAAGGAAAATCCGAGACAAACAAGTATGATGCGTGGCGCGATGTTCTTCAATAGGCTTAAGCGCATTCCAAATTTACGAATTCTACCCTCGTACGCCAGTACATTTGCATTGACAGAAAATGCAGAATTTATCGCGACTGTAACCGGAACTGTCGGCTGGGAAGCGATATGTCGAGGGAAGATTGCACTAATTTTCGGAAGGCCTTGGTATCGAAGTCTGCCAGGCGTAATTGAATACTACGATGGCATAAAGTTTGAGAAAATTCGTGATGTCACTTTTGAGCATGCACAACTTGAATTGCATGCTGGGTGGTTGAAATCTCGTTTACATTCGGGTTTGATTAATCGTGTCGCAACTAGAAGTGCTGAGAGTTTCAATTGGAATTCAAATATCGAGTTAGTTAAGAATTCAGTCTGCGACCTAATTGAGGAGCGTCTTGACACAACATTCAAGTAGTTAAGTGTCACCTTCGTTTTCACACCTGACGGATAGGTCGTGTTGTCTACGCAATACTTATTCAGCAAGTTGGTTGCAGACCACAATATCAAGGCAAAACAGTTTAACTTTTGTTCCGAAAGTAAATGAAAAATGAATCTCAATGCATTCTTTTGGTTACTAGTGCAAATAGCGACCTATCGATTATTGAAAAACTTAAACACCTTGGGAAATCGAGAAAGTTTGAATTCATTCATGCAGGTATTTTTAATTCCGACATCGCGATTCTAAACCTACTTACATTGTCGGAAACGCAGAGTTCGTTTCAACAATACTCAAATAGAGTACCATTTGAAGAAAATCTCGATGAAGAAGCGCTATCCCGAATTTTGTTACAAAGTGTTGATTGGTTATATCGTGAATCCCGGGGTCCAAAGATTGACTTTCCCCTATTTGAACAGTTAGATCAGTCGTACCATGAAAATCTCAACTTTTGTCAATACGCAATTGATGTACTTGGAAAAGTTTTGATCGAGTACAGTATTAATTCAGTCGTTTTTTTCAATATCCCCAACTACTTTTACGATACCATTATTTATCAGGTCGCGAAGGCGAGAGGAATTAACACGTTAATTCTTTCCCAGTCCAATATCTCAAATTTTTATTTCTCCCTGAGTAATGTAGAAGATTTTGGAAAGATTCCCTTCGCCCCATACTCGCACGAAATTAATTCGATTTCCTGTTATTCCATGGAAATTTCAGACAACTCTAATTTACATGGCACCGAACAGAACAGTTATGGAATTGATTTGAAGAAATTGTGGCTGTTTGTCAGACTTCTACTATCACAAACAAAAAAGAATCCATTTGAAACATATCGTCCAAGTTATATATTCCGGCTCTTGAAGTGTGTGGCTGCCACTTGTCCCCAACTACTCGGTGACCCTTTCGCTCGTTTCTTTCGCGTGAAAAAGTTAGCGTACATTGAAACATTAATGGAACTTAGTACCCCAGAGGTGAAATTAAATATTGATTTCGTTTACTTTCCGGTCGACCTGCATAACGCAACAAGCGAGACTCTATTGGGTGGGAAATTTTCCGATCAAGTTTTTGCAATCGAAGAGCTAGCTCGAATGATACCCGATAACTGCTTAATCTATATTCAGGACAAACTCAGTTGCAGACGCATGCCTATCAGTCCCATGATGTTTCACAGGCTTAGGAGAATTCAAAATGTGATATTGGTACCTTCAGATTTTGACTCCAACTCGTTAATAGATCATGCTTTGTTTGTAGCAACTATAACTAACATAGAAGGGTGGGAGGCAATTCAAAAGGGTAAAAACGTTCTCGTTTTTGGTAAACCTTGGTATCGGTCTATGCCAGGAGTAGTCGAATATCATGAGAGAATCAGCGTAGATGAAGTAGCTACGGTCTCGTTTGAAATTTCAGACCTTGAAAAACACTTTGGATGGTTAGTCTCCCGTGCTCATTCTGGAAGAGTTGGTCGCGAGAGCGGAAATAACTTGGAGAATCTCGCTTCTGAACTTAATGCCCAAAATGTAGCCGAAACTATCAATTCCATATTAACTGGCGAATCTGATACGACATTTCAAGCACTTTGAAACGTAAAATGTCTGTAGATCAGTGATAACTCGACTAATCGATGGGAGATTGCTGGAATAACGTATGATGGGAGCAGTACAATTTGATTAATCGAGCGATCGGATCGTCGCGTAAAAGTTCAAACAGTGTTTCTTCTTTTGTAGGAGTTTGCTTGATCAAGAACGAGCAGAACTTTGTTGCATGGAGTTTGTTGAATGCAATAGATTTTTGTGATGAAATCTTGATTCTTGACAATATGTCCGAAGACAAAACATTGGATATTGTGCAAAGAATTGCAGATCAAAATCAGAACAAGATTAAGGTAATTCAAGTTCAAAATTGCAACGATACCCATAAATATTTAGAGAAATACGCTGGGACCCCAACCTGGATATTTAAAATTGATGGAGACGAAGTATCTGACCCTACTGGATTGCGTGAACTTCGTAAGGAAATTGAATCGGGTGTTTACGATGAATATTGGATGCTAAAGTCATCCATGTTGCACGTTCTAGGTATGGATTTTGAAAAAGCTGAAGCTTTCGGTTATTACATAGCGCGACAATCAACAGTCATGTGCAATTTCAACGCGATTCATTGTTGGCGCGAGAATAAGCGAGAAAGATTACGTGGAAATAATGCAATCTTTCGTCCTGGCTATTCCAATAACCGAAATTACATGTTTGCAGACTGGAACAAATCGAATTTCAGAACTTTGCATTTGTGTTTTTTCCCTCGCTCGCCGCTCGATGATATTAATAAATTAGGACATGATTTGGATGGAAGAGAAAACCCACGTGAAAAATCGGTGATCAAACAATCAAAACGTCGCTTGTTCCAAAAATACTATAACAATCGACCAAGCTTCAAAAGAAATTCTTATTCCGGAGGGGAGGTCAAAGTAGTGGATATAAAAAATTTTCGAAAGCCCGATGATTTTGAAGAGTTTGGTGTTGATGTAGGTTATGTCACCAATACAATTCGTGACATTACGGACAATCGAAGACACCTCATTAAAAATTTGAAGCTTACCCACAATTTTCCCAACGAGCAAGACAACACCAAAATGCTTTGTAGTGCAAAAACCAAGTAATTCGAACAGCGCTGTATGAAGGAAAATTCTTCAATTCTCGTAACGGGTGGAACAGGGTCGTTCGGCTCGCAATTTGTACCACTAACTCTGAACCGGTACAACCCTAAACGCTTGGTTGTCTATTCGCGAGATGAAATGAAACAATGGAAAATGGCCGAGAAGTTCCAAAATGATAGTCGAATTAGATTTTTTATTGGAGATGTTCGAGATCGAGACAGGTTACATCGCGCAATGGATGGAATTGATTATGTAGTACACGCTGCTGCAACAAAAATCATTCCTACTGCGGAATACAACCCTTTTGAATGTGTCAAAACAAATATAAATGGCGCAATGAATGTAATTGATGCCTGCTTGGACAACGGCGTTCAGAAATGTGTTGCGCTATCCACCGACAAAGCTTCCAGCCCAATCAATTTGTACGGTGCCACTAAACTAGCTTCAGATAAATTGTTTGTCGCGGGCAATTCCTACTCAGGGTCCGAAAAATGTCGGTTTTCTGTAGTCCGCTACGGAAATGTAATGGGCTCTCGAGGGTCGGTGATTTCGTTATTCACGTCTCTTGAAAATAAAGACCAACTACCGATTACAGACCCTAGAATGACACGATTCATGATTTCACTTGAACAGGCAATTGAGCTTGTATGGCATGCGTTCGACGATATGGTGGGTGGAGAGATTTACGTGAAGAAAATACCGTCGATGAAAATTATAGACATTGCACGTGCGTGCGCACCTAATGCGAAACATCGCATAATTGGAGTCCGTCCGGGAGAAAAATTACACGAACAAATGATCGGTATTGAGGATGCGCCACATACGTACGAATACGACGATTATTTCAAGATAATCGCAGCGATTCATGATTGGTCTAGTGACCCGGCGCGTATCAAAAACGGGAATCGAGTTCATGATAATTTCGTGTACTCTTCGGAGCAAAATCCTGATTGGATGAAAATCGATGAACTGACAGATTGGATCAACAACAATCGCCACATAATTAACTATTTTTGATGATCCCCTACGGCCGTCAGAATATCAATGAAGAAGACATAGCTGCCGTTATTTCGGTACTGCAATCAGATTGGCTAACACAAGGTCATAAGGTACCCGAGTTTGAAAATTTGATTTCGCTGTACACTAGTGCTTCAAACGCAGTTGCGTTCAATTCTGCGACCTCCGCTCTCCACACCGCATGTCTTTCGCTAGATTTAGGGCCTAGGGACATTTTATGGACAGTCCCCAATACGTTTGTGGCTTCTGCGAATTGTGGACGTCTTTGTGGTGCAAAAATTGACTTCGTGGACATAGATGCGAAGTCTTATTGCATGGACCCCAATGCACTAGAAGCAAAATTGAATAAAGCTAAAAAGTCTGGCCAGTTACCCAAGGTTATAGTTCCCGTACACTTTGCAGGTCAAAGTGCCGACATGCGTGCAATTAGAGAACTGACGGAACCCTACGGAATAAAAATCATAGAGGATGCTTCCCACGCAATTGGTGGGAGGTATTTGAATTCACCAATCGGTAATTGTGAGTTTAGTGACGCAGCCGTTTTTAGCTTTCACCCTGTTAAAATTATAACCACTGCAGAAGGTGGAATTGTGGCTACAAACGATACATCTCTTGCAGAGAGAATGAAAATAATCAGAAATCACGGAATTACACGAAACCCAGAAGATTTTGACTGCAATCACTCCGATCCTTGGCTATATCAGCAAATTGATCTAGGATTGAACTACAGGATGACTGACATACAAGCTGCTTTGGGCATAAGCCAAATTAATCGTTTAGATGAATTTGTAAACCGGCGCAGAATTCTAGCGAATCAATACGATGAGCAGTTGTCAAGCTTGCCGGTCATTTACCCGTGGCAGGATACAAACGGAAAGTCTGCCCGCCATCTCTACCCAATTCTGATAGACACTCGTGAATCTGAAACAGACCGTCGGTCGGTATTCGAGAAACTACAGGAAAATGGTATTGGTGTTGGTGTTCACTATATTCCTGTTCACCTTCAGCCGTACTATCGCAAATTTGGATTTAACCTTGGGGATTTCCCGAACGCAGAATGGTATTATTCAAAAGAAATTAGTCTTCCTTTGTACTACGACTTGTCTAACGAACAACAAGAGTTTGTAGTTGAGTGTTTGAGAAAATCGCTTAATTAAATGTTTCCATACTCAGAATGAGGTCTACACTATCTTGCTCTCGAATTTCTGGGTATGGTGTTATGAGGTGCTGGAAGGAAGCGTAAAAGGTTAGAAATGCCAGATTAATTCAAATTCAGTGCAAGACAAGCGTATGGATTCAGTGGAGAATGAAATAACCAAGGCGGTACTGGCAGCAGAGGTGGTAGACGCGCCGGCATCTGTTGTTGAATGTGTCAATTAAAAATGTTAAAAAATTAGAAGTTAAACCGGTTATAGATAGCTTGGCCGAGCAATGTGAATTGGAAGTCGAAGCTGTTGATGTCAAACAACAAATCCCTAGAAAGTTCCAATTTTTTATCTCCACCTTGGATGGGTCTGTGATCAGCTGAGGTGATTGATCGAATCTTCTTCAATCTTACACAGTTTGTCACGTCTATATTGAGACGCGACGTTTGAGTTGATGGCATTCAAACCATCGAATTGAACCAGATTTGAATGTGTACGAGCCGCTAGTTCATGCCTTGGATATTTCCGACAATGGCGAGATTTGGCATTTGGTTCAACAAATTGCAGGCGAACTCGTAGAAGGCGATCACTTCAACCCGCTGGGTAGTGTCTAGAGCCGCGGTTATGATCGTTACGCTCTTCTGGGAATTGACATTGATTGGTCGGAAGAACAGGTTGATGCTTTCGTTGGTCAGTAGTAGACAGCGGAACTTACCAACGATGGTCAGTGTGGTGAGGATAAAATATAGTAGTATGCCGCCCAACTCTTCCGCATACCAGGCGATAGCCAGGGTGTCAGCGAGTTCTGCCAAGGAGCAGGGATGGACGCTTTTGCTTTGCCGAACCCGCGATGGTTGATTCGCGGGCGTATAGGTGCTGCGGACTTCGGGGTGTTCGCAGTTTTCTGGATTCTTTTGGCCGCTCGCAACGATAGTTCTCGTAGATGTGCATTGATGATTGAAACGCAATCGCGTGCCCAATTAGGAGTTTCCTACTACTGCGTCGATCTGCTCCATTGCGGATTGAAATTTCAGCTACGTAAGGCAATGAAGGATGGACCCAGTAATATTTCGCTCATGAGTACGACTGATCTGCGGCCAAACACAGTGGTGCGTCGGATCTGGGATTCAAAGTCGTTTGCCGTCGATGATGCATGGCGCACGATTACCGTACCGTTATCTACCACGCGTAGCGTCACAGGTAACACCTGCACTTCCGTGATCCGGTGTGGGGTGATGTTCCGCATCAAGAACTACGGGCAGTATATTGGATTGCGGATATACCGCGGCGCATTCATAATTGAACAGATGCCGGTTGATCCATGACGCATGTTGGCCACTGCATAGAATCGTTTGCCAAAGCATTTGCGCACAAACGGTAGCTCGTCAGATGAATTGACAAAAAATTCTGGCACCTTGCCTTTTCTCGACGCCAACCGTGGTTATCATTCGTCCGTAAAGATATATTGCGTTGCTACCCAGCTCTTCTGACTAGAGTTTGCATCCTTACGTGATGTCAAGCGACAGCCTTACTGGGAATCACCTCACAGATTGTAGATGTGACGGGGTGTTAGAGTAAGATGCTGGATGCGTCTGCGGCACTGTGGCTGACGCGCAAATCACACGGTGGGATAGCAGAATCTCCCTAACATCTGGTTACCAGCAACGTCCAAAAGTAAATTCCGAGGCAACCTTGAGCTGTGCCAGCGTATGTCACTGGTAATCGGTTCGAATGTGATTGTCCTATTCAAGACTTCAGGGACGAACAACCGGGACTGTCGAGTTGCAGGCGGCTACGGAATGTGATGCACTTGCTCACGCAGTTACCACTCTCAAATCACAGGTTCGAATATGCTACAGCGTTGCCAGCTTGGAATACTCTCGCTCCTGCATTAGCGCAGCCTATTTATCGAACTTAAAAGAGCGGAAGGTTTTGTTGATGCTCACCCCTAGGCTTTACTTCTTTGAATCATACCAATCTCCCGTAGTGTTATTATGTCAATCCCTTATTTGGAATTGTTCGATTTTCCAACCATGAAGAGCGAGATTCTCGATCGGCATGGCTGCCCGCTTTCGAATAGCCATGCCGAAATTTGTTGTTACCTATCAATTCTAGAAGCCTGATTTGATTTTATCAGTACATCGATATAGAGCAGGTTATGTGTTGATTCTCAAGGTATAGATTGAGGTCGGAGGGTTGACTCGTGCGGTAGCGAGATGTCGGCGGGTCTCTACGATTAGTCGCGTTGGCGAAGTGACCGCTGGAACAGTAATTATATTATCGCAACAAGCTTGTAGAGTTGTGCATACTCCAGAGGCAGGAGATGCACCAGCAATAGCAAGGCGCACGAGCGCTATGGATGTACCGTGTCAAAGGTGAGTCGCGCACAACGGTGTTTGTTCCAGAATAGTAGTGACCGACTGTGATACAACGCATCCAATATGAATGAGGTGTTGTGGGGTGCTGGTTACTAACCGCAATTGATGTCAGTGCCGGCGAGGATTCAAAAGTTAGACGTTGGATTGCGGCAAATAGTTGTGATTCCTTATTCAATATGACGGAGACGGAGTTGAATCAAATTATTCCACTTCATGTCGTGAATTCATTTTTCCAGATACAACCAAATTAGCAAAGGATTGTAACTGGGAAACCGAGAGGAATAACCATATACCATCGTGCCGGTTGATCGAAACAGTCAATTCTGCTATTCAATGTGGAAAGTCGAATTGAGACAGGATCTTGAATACTTGCGGAACTGAAATGTATTCTGGAATCGAGATACTGCGCAACACATCAAAATCTTTTCGTAAAAAAAAGCGAGGTGCGCAAACGCACCTCGCTTACTCAGAATTACCAGAATTTGATCAGGTCAGAAGTTAACCTGCAGCCATACCGCTGTACTGGAATCAGCACTTGTATCCGGCTCACCATGCTCGAATCTCAACGTGGCACCGCCGCCAAGACTTCTGTTCAGTCCCAGCGTCCAAGGTGTCGTTTTCACTGTTTCAGAAGTGTTACCGGCAGCCAAGTAAGTTGTCGTTTTCGCTTTGTGACTTCGCATTGTAAATATATAATTGACGCCAGTGTCCCCAACTCCTCCGTGTACTCCGGCGAAGATGATCTTATTTGCCACTTCGGCAGCATCGTTATCCGTGTCTGTGTCGCTCTCTGCCTTATCCTCGCTGTAACCGAGAAACACTGTCATGTCGCCAATACCATAATTACCCGCGACGAAACTTGAAGCCCTTTCTACATTTGCGTCCACTGTATCACTAAATGCATCTTCATCGTCATCCGCGCCCGTATAATCCTGATGTTTCCGGTGCGCAATTGCGATTGAACCGGTTTCCATCAGACCACCGAGTGTCGCACCGATGGAGAATCCGTCTCCAGTCTTGCCGTCGCTCTGGTCCATGACGGCATCCGCCCCCAGACTGACATTGCCTACAGAAACTGAATACGACAACAAGTCTGAATTACGCGGTCCTGTCGCTCCCGATGATCCGTACCATTGCGCCTGGTCGACGATCCCGCCAAAATGGTTGTAGGCGGCGGTCCAAGTGTTTCCCAGCGTGATGGTACCGAAACCACCGGAAAGACCGACTTGGGAAATTCGTCCAGCACCGACGTTAGCATCGGTGGAATTGAAACTTGATTCGTAGTTGTACAACGCCGTCAGGCCCTCGGACACCTCGCTCGAACCCCTGATGCCCCAGCGGGAACCGAAATCCGACACGCCAGTATCATTAGTGGAATTTGACGAGACACCGGTTCGGATCGAACCGTACATTTCCGCTTGTGCAAAGACTACTGAGGGGATACTCAATAGCGCACCGAGAAGCGATACTGTTATCAGTTTTTTCATGATTTTCTCCTTATGAATAATCATCTAAAATAAACATCAAATTTGACTTTTGTGACACTGATTTTAACCGCCAATACTATGTCAGACTCCACGATCTTGCCGAAATTGAGTAAAAAACATTGTTTGCGCGGTATACGTGTTGCAAATTTGCAACATTTCACAATATTTTCGTGAAAAAAGCCAGGTGCGTTCCCACCTCGCTTCCTCAGAATTACCAGAAATCGATCAGATCAGAAGTCAACCTGTAGCCATACCGCTGTACTGGAATCATCGTCTGTATCCGGTTAACTATGTTCGAATTTCAACGTAGCACCGCCACCCAGACTTCTCGACAGTCCGAGTGTCCAAGGATTTTGTTGCCGGAAGATTTGGCAGCCTCAGAGTTGATACTGCCCACGTTATTGTCAGTATCTCCGAAACTACTAAGTTCCACTTTCTCGTTTCTCATCGTGAACACATAACTGACCCCAGTGTCCCCAACTCCACCATGTACTCCGGCATAGGTTATTTTCGCTGTTTGGTTGCTAATGCAATCATCGTTTTCTCGAGCAGTGGTTCAAGTGGAGTCGTCCCGAGAATCTTGGCTGTAACCGAGAAATACTGTCATGTCGCCAATTCCGAAATTACCTGCGATGTAACTCGAAGACTCTGACAATGTTCCTAAATCCTGATGTTTCCGGTGCGCAATCGCGACTGAACCGGTTTCCATCGGACCACCGAGTGTCGCACCGAAACCGAATTCGTTTCCGGTCTTACCCGTGGATTGGTCCATGATGGCTTCTGCCTGCAGACTGACGTCGCCAATAGAAACTGCATAGGACACCGCTTCTCCAAACCGCAATCCTGTTCCTCCCGCTATGTCTTCGATAGTTCCCGTTGACCCGTACCAGTTCGCTTGGTCAACGATTGCACCAAAATGGTTGTAGGCGGCGCCCCAGAACTTTCCGACCGTGACGGTGCCGAAACCATCGGAAAGACCGACATAGAACAGTCTGCCACTGGTATCGCTACCGCCGTCGTCATTGGGATCACCAGCACCGGTGGAGTTGATACTCCGCTCGTATCGGTATACTGCCGTCTGTTCCTCGGATACCTCGCTCGTGCCTTGGATGCCCGAGCGCGGATCAAAATTCGCCACACTGGTATCATTACTGGTATCTGACTCGATACCGGTTCGGATCGAACCGTACCATCACGCTTCCGCAAAGACTACTGAGGGGATACTCATCAGCACTCCCAGAAGCGATACCGTCATCAGGTTCCTCATGAATTTCTCCTGAAATCAATCGGCGAATAAAATCGCCAATAATGACAATATAGTCACCGATTTTAACCGTCAACGCTACGCCAGACTTAACGATATAGCGAAAATAGTGTCAAATACATTGTTAGCACGGCATATGTGTTGCAAATATGCAATATTTAGGGTGATTTACAGGGTCATTTGCTATCAGCCCAATCGTCGTCATAGGTAAAGAACCGAAACATGTCCCGGTGCTCGTCAGTAATGGCAGTAACCCACCCTTCAAAATTCACCTCGTCA
>LXNJ01001994.1_pt1 | contig 11559 bp, 10 predicted proteins | sample 809081 | NCBI WGS metagenome assembly LXNJ01 (sample SAMN04870510, study PRJNA318959) | sponge metagenome | biome: sponge; feature: marine sponge reef; material: water | host: Petrosia ficiformis | place: Greece: Milos, Mediterranean Sea | collected 2013-05-29 | depth 5-7 m
CACAGCGTTTTTCGCTGATTTCAACGACATCGTCATGATGTCCTGTGCGCACAAACATGAAGCGCTGATCGAAGTAGAATTAATCAGAGTATCCTAAACACTTCATATTCTCTGCGCATTTTCTGTGGCGAAGATCTGGCGGAACATACGCGGTGCGTTCGATATCCTACCCTGGCCATCCGTAGCCGATGGGGCTGCCGTGCCTGGCAGTTCGGCCTGGCAGTATGTCGAGGATGTTATCCGCAAGACCATGGCCCGCTTTCATTTCGAGGAGATCCGTACGCCTGTTCTTGAAGAGGAGGGGTTGATTGTCCGGGGCATTGGCGCAGGGACGGATATTGTCACGAAGGAAATGTTTGTGGTAGAGCGGGGGAACGACCGGTATGTGCTGCGTCCCGAAGTGACGGCGCCAGTGATGCGTGCCTGGCTTCAGCACCGCCTCGAACAGCGTGGCGGGGTACAGAGGCTATACTACATCGGCCCGTGTTTTCGGGCGGAACGCCCCCAGAAGGGGAGATATCGGCAGTTTCACCAGTTTGGATGCGAAACGATCGGAGCGGATGATCCGCGGGCAGACGCCGAAGCCATTGCGCTGATGCTAGCTATTTACGACGCCTTTGGCATAACCGGCAGCAGGCTCCGCATCAATACGCTGGGTCTTCCGGAGGAGCGGCAGCGGTATACAGAGGCGCTCCGCGCCTGGTTGACTCCGCACAAGGAGACCCTTTCCGAGAGCGGGCAGTGGCGACTAGAAAAGAATCCGCTTCGCATCTTGGACACGAAAGACGAGCGCGAGCAGGCATTGCTCCGGGATGCTCCCTTGCTGATCGATTTTACGAGTGAACAAACCCGGGAACGGTATGAACGCGTGAAAGAATGTCTGGGCGAAACAGGGATCGACTTCATTGAGGATTTTCTCCTGGTTCGCGGGCTGGATTATTACATGCATACGGCGTTCGAACTAGAGAGCCCGGACCTCGGTGCGCAGAGTGCATTGGCAGGCGGCGGTCGATACGATCTCCTGGCTTCTGCATTGGGATCGGATCGTCCTGCGCCGGGTGTAGGCTTTGCTGCCGGGATCGAACGATTGTTTCTGGCGCTCGATGCGCAAGATGCGACTATTCCGGAAGCCCTTCCCCCGGATGTTTTTCTGGTGGCGCTCGGTAACGATGCACAGCGATGGGCGTTTCGGGAGGCCCAGCGTTTGCGCCAGCAGGGTATATCGGCGAGTTTTGATCTGAAAGGCCGTTCCATGAAGGCGCAAATGCGCGAGGCCCACCGGCAGCGGGCGCCTTTTACGCTGATCGCAGGGCAGACCGAACTGGAGGCCGGCGTTGTTCAACTGAAAAACATGGACTCGGGCGAACAGGTGCAACTTCCCGCCGACAAGGCGCCTGAGCACATATCGAAATGTTTACGGGATCCTCGTGGGAGCGAGGATTTTGCCTCGACATCTTCCCGATAAACGCCACGAGACGCCGCTATAAACGATGTATCCACGACTGAGCGACATATTTCAGGACGTTTTCGGCTTCAGCTTGCCGTTTCCTGTTTATTCGTTTGGCGCCATGGTGGCGGTGGGAGTCATTACGGGCATGTGGCTGGCGCAGCGCGAATTGGATCGCATGCACGGAGACGGTCGCATCGGCAGGGTGCGCGTGGGTGTGAAAAGGGGGGGTAAGAAAGGGCGTGCTGTGGTGCAGGAAGCGCTTCCGTCCGCGCTGATGGGCACCGTCACCGTGCTGGTGGTAGTGTGCGGCATTGCCGGGGCCAAGGTTTTTCACATTCTGGAAAACCTTGAGGCGTTCTTTGCCGATCCTCTCGGTATGCTTTTCTCTTCCGGCGGTTTGACCTTCTACGGGGGACTGATTGTGGCCGGCGCCGCCGTTACGCTCTATGTGCGCAGGAAAGGGGTGTCGGGAGCAGCCTTTGCCGATGCGCTGGCGCCGTCTCTTATGCTTGCTTACGGCATCGGGCGGATCGGTTGTCACCTTGCCGGGGATGGCGATTGGGGCATTCCAGCGGATATTCTCGCCAAACCGGGGTGGATTCCAACCTGGTTATGGGCGGAGACCTACCCGAATAATATTCTTGGCGTCACGTTGCCGGAATCGGGGGTGTACCCTACGTCCATCTACGAATTTCTGATGGCGACGGCGTTGTTCGGGTTGCTGTGGGCACTTAGAAAACATCCGTATCGCAATGGGTGGCTCTTTTCGTGGTACCTTGTTTTCAACGGAGTCGAACGGTTCCTCATCGAGCAGATACGGGTCAATAATACGTTCGACGTGCTCGGCGTGACGGTCACACAGGCCGAAATCATTTCCCTCGTAGCACTTCTGCTCGGGCTGGCCGGACTGGCGTATACGTGGAAACGCCGTCCGGAGCAAGCGTTGCCCGATCTCCCTTCTTCTATCCCGGACGTTCAAGCAGCCGCTGGGCGCTGAGACTGCCATGTCTTCCGATCGGAACGAAGATTCCCTGCTTGTCCTGGGGCGGCGCCCCGTCCGTGAAGCGCTCGAACGTACTCCGGACCGGATTGAGAAGGTATTGCTTCAGCGCCAGGGAGGGGGCGATTTGACGGAGATACGCAAGATTGCTGCCCAGGCCGGTGTGCAGGTGCAATTTGTCCCGGTGGGGCGGCTGAGGCAGTTGGCGCGTGGTGTTGCGCATCAGGGGGCGGCGGCGATTATGGCGCCGGTGGCGTATGTAGCCCTGGATGATTTGCTGGCGTCCGTGGCGCCTACTCTTGAGGAGGTAAAACAGCGCAAGCCCCGGTTGCTTGTGCTCGACGGGATGCAGGACCCGTTCAATTTCGGAGCGGTGCTGCGCAGTGCGGTGGCTTCGGGCGTGGTTGGGATTATTGTGCCCCGGAGCGGGATGGCTCCGCTGAATGCGGCAGCTATGAAGGCAAGTGCAGGCGCAGCCGGGCGTATCCCCATTGCACGCACCGCAAGTGTTGTCGATGCTATCCACCAGCTCAAGGAGCGGGGGTACTGGGTTGTAGGAGCCGATGTCGGAGGAGATGTAAGTGTATGGGCAATGACATGGGATCGTCCCATGGCGGTCGTTATCGGGAACGAGGCAAAGGGTATTCGTCCGGCGGTTCTTGCAGCATGTGATTACCGGGTGCGCATTCCGATGACCGGTCCGGCGGAATCGCTGAACGCATCGGTGGCAGCGGGTATTGTCCTTTTTGCCGCAGCGCGGACAGACCCTTCTTTTCTGAGTGTGTAAGGGTTTTTCATTCCGGTCTCCGCACAGGAATCCTGTCCCCGGAAGGGGTTGTCGCCATTCAGGGACAGGGGCGTATAGCTCGCAAGTAAGACGGTGCTCCGTACGTCGCCGCCGGTTCGTTTTGTCTGATGCGTAAGAAAAGGCGCCTCGCTGCGCTGCGCAGGCGGAGCGGGTATGTCCCCGCCGCGAACCGAAGTCCTTCGGTCAGTGCTTCGCCGAGAACCTTTGGGGGTATGTTCTCCTGAGGCGCTTGTTCTGAATCTGTCGCGGCTTGCGTTTTTTCTTCATCCGTTTCCGGTGTATTGTCATGGGCGTATGCATGAAGTATACCCAGTGCATCAAGCCCCGCTATCCGAATGATTTCGTTCCGGGAAGGTGTAATCAATGCCGAACGGGCCACTTGTAATGCATCGGACGCGCGCATCCTGGCGAGCGCCCGAACGGCCTCTGCTTGCACGGACGGATCCGGATCGGTTTGTGCGGCGCGCAATGCCAGCGCGATCGATGAGGAACTGGATAACGTTTGGTCGAGCGATGCGAATACGGCGTTTCGAACTTCCGGTGAGGCATCTTCATAGGCAGCGCTGAGCGCCCGGTCGGCAGTTCCACCGGAGGCAAGGTGTGCCGTGGCTTGCACGATGGCCACCCGCACCCGGGCATCCGGTTCTTCGCCAAATGAGGTTCGCAGCCCGAGAATCAGGGCGGGATCGGGCGGAAGGGAACGTAACGCCTGGGCAGCGGCGAGCCGTGCGGCCGAGAAGGATGCATGGCGTAACTGGGCGATCCAACCCGCGGCCGACTGGCTGGTCCGGCTTTCCATGAACCGGTGTGCTTCCGGGTAGACTGCAACGAAGCGTGGCCGATATGGGAAGGGTAAGCCAAACTCTTCAACCCGCCCGTTCAGTGTTACCTCGAAACGTTCTATCGTTCCGAGCGCACCGGCCTCGAGCGTAAGGACCATCGGATAGGCCGCCGGGGTACGTTCGTTTTCCCGGATTTCTTCGATGCGTACGTGTAACATCTGGCCGTCGCTTTCGTACTGTAAGGAAAACAGGGGGCGATCCAGCCAGGCGTTTGCGATTCCGACAACGTCTATGCCTGTCGTTGCGCGGACGGTTTGCCTCCAGATGCTTTGTACATACCGCATCGTGTCCGATTCGGCATAGGAAACGACTATGCACTCGGTACGTTGTTGCGCCTGCATTGCGTGGGTCGTTTCCGGCCCTGTTCCCCAGATCGACAGCAGGAGCCACGCCGGGAATATCCAGCGCGCGGGCAAGGCGGCCCAGGTGCGAATCATGCCGGGAAGAGGCGTTGATACGTTCGGATGCCGCATGGTTTCATAATTCCTGCATCTCCTCCGGCGCAGAAGATGTAGACGTGCGTAGCGGGGGTATCTTCGATCCCTGGAGGACAACGCATAGCCCCCCCGCGGAAACGTGCAACACCAACTGGGCGGCATGACAGAGCACGGCGTAGGTTGCGGCGGCTTCATGGCTGAAGGCAAAAAGATAGACGAGTGCCTGGATCGTAATATAATGATAAGAGCCTGTTCCTCCGGGCAAGGGAACGAGGATGCCCACCGTGCCGAATATCATGACGATCCATCCGTCGAGCAAGGACAGGTTGTAGATTCCCGCCGTATTCAGCATGAGGAAGGGGATGTAGGCCATCAGCAGGTAAAGAAACCACATAATAACCGTGCTCCATACGATCCGTTGTTTTCGCGGTGCGCGAAGGATCGTGGCCATTCCTTCCCGAAATGCTTTGAAGGCTGCAGCCAGACGTGGCTTCAGGGAATGTTCTCCGCTGGATACACCGGTTTTGCGACGGTTTCCGGGCATCTTCTCAAGGAGTCTGTAGAGCAAAAAAACGGCCAGTGCGATGGCAACGACGATCGGAAACACAACCGGCAACGAAACCCGGTCAAGTTGTGCGGTAACCGGCTCAATCAGGAGGTCGCCCAGTATGGCTGTACGACCCGTCAACAGAAGAAAAACACTACCCAGGCCTATGCCGAGCACGATTACGTCGAGAATGCGTTCCGTTACCACAGTGCCCAGCAAACTGCTGAAGCGCAGGCGGCTATGTGCGGAGAGATTGGCCGCCCGCGCCACTTCGCCCAGCCTCGGCGCCGCAAAGTTGACCATATAGCCGATTATTACCGAGTAAAAGATCGGTTTTATCCCCGGGAGTCCGGGAGTGTCGGCATCCGTTTTTGCGTTAACGAGCTGTGCGCCGGCGATCTCGGGGAGCGCTTCGATGAGGAGCTGCCATCGCCAGGCCCGCACCAGGATGCTGAGCAACATGACGGCCACGAGAATCGGGATCCATGCATAATTCGCCGTCCGAAGAGCATCCGCTATTGCCTCTATATCGACTCCTCGCAACGCCAGATACAGCAATAGTGCTGCGAGAACAAGGCTTGCTGTGTATACGAGGCGGTTACGCATGGGACTTCTTGTGCAAGGGACCGTCCATACTGCAATGCAGCTTTTCGAAGGTGTATTCCGTCAACTCCTGGTCTGCATTGCCGTATCCAGTGCTTCGATCAGCGCTTGTATGTCTCGCTCATCGTTATAGACGTGAGGCGAGATACGGATGGCGTTTCCCCGCACCGATACGGAAATGCCGCGTTGGCCTAGAATATCGTGCAGGCGATTAGGATCGATGCCATCGGTTTTTCTGGCTCGCAGTCCGAACAGGTGATTAGCTCGTCCTGCTGAAGATTCAAGTCGAAATCCGAGTTCCCCTGCACAGTTTTCCAGCGGCCGGGCCAAGTTCCGGCAGTATTCCTGAATGGCTGCCGGCGTCAGGTTAAGCACCATTTCCAGCGCCGCCGCCAACATGGGAACGAGTACGAAGTTGCTGCGCTCGCCCATGTCGAATCGGATGGCCCCTGGATGATACCCATCCCGGTAAGCAATGATATTGCCGAATTCCTCGCTTTTTTCCCGGCCTATCCAATTTTCCTCGAGGGGGCGCCCGTTATGCCAGCGCTCGGAATAGTAGGCAAGGCCCAGCGAGTAAGGACCGAGCAGCCATTTGTATCCGGCACAGATCACTGCGTCGGGGCGGATGCGTTCGGTATCGAAGGGGAGGGCGCCCACAGACTGCGTTCCGTCCACGATCAGTGCCGCTCCTGCCTCGCGGGTCCGACGGGAAATGGCTTCGAGATCAAAGAGCGTACCGTCGATCCAGTGTATGTGGGGCATGGCTACGATCGCCGTCCTTGCGTCGATCGCCTCCAGGATGCGCTCATTCCATCGGGTCGTTCGATTTCCGGGACCTTCACCGGGGCCGACGGTCTCCAGCGAGGCGCCTGCGTCCGCTGCTGTCCGGCGCCAGGCATACACGTTGCTCGGAAACTGTTCTGCCAGAACTACGATCCGATCACCTCTCTCGACAGGCAGATTGGCGGCGATGGCAGCCAGGCCATACGAGGCAGAGGGAACGATAGCCACGGAATTGGCCGGAGCGTGAATCAATTCCCCAAACAATGCCCGGAGTCGGTTACTTTCCTCGAAAAAATCCACATGCTCTACACCGGAGGGGTCGCGGCGCTGCCGGATCCCGGCTATGCCGGCTTCCTCCACATTCCGGGCCGCGGGGGCCATGAAGGCGCAATTCAGATAGTGGAGGCGATCCGGTAGCGAAAAGAGATGTTTTTGACAGGCGAGCATCGGTCGTTTCGCGAACGCGGTTGTGATAGAAGTATCTTGTATTGGTTGTTTGCGGGGGTGGGTTGGGCGTATAACGTCCCTCCGTTATTCCACTTCCTTCAGGCGCACGACTACTCCCTGGTCGTGCAGGAAACGTTTGGCTTCTGCAATGGAATATTCCCTGAAATGGAAAATCGAAGCCGCCAGTACGGCATCGGCGCATCCCTGGAAAAGTGCGTCGTGCAGATGCCCCAGCGTGCCGGCGCCCCCTGAAGCGATGACCGGAACCGATACGCTCTCAGCAATGGCCCGAAGCAACTCCGTGTCATAGCCGTCCTTCGTACCGTCGCAGTCCATGGACGTGACGAGCAGTTCGCCCGCCCCGCGTTGCTCGGCCTCGATTGCCCAGTCGATAGCGTCAAGATCGACCGGATTGCGTCCGCCGTGCGTATATACGCCCCATTGTCTCTCGCCCGTCCGTTTGGCGTCGATCGCCACGACAATACATTGCGCCCCGAACGCTTCGGCCCCTCGTGAGATCAAATTCGGGTCGCGGATGGCTGCAGAGTTGACGGATATCTTGTCGGCGCCTGCGTGAAGCATGGCTCGCATGTTTTCGACCGTCCGGAGTCCGCCACCGACTGTCAGGGGGATAAATACCTGATCGGCGGTGCGGCGCACCACATCATGCATGATCCCCCGGTTTTCGTGCGTGGCCGTGATGTCCAGAAAAACGAGTTCGTCGGCCCCTGCTGCGTCGTAAAATCGCGCCTGTTCGACCGGATCGCCGGCATCCACGATATCCACGAATCGCACGCCTTTTACGACACGACCCTCGTCGACATCCAGACAGGGAATGATACGTCGGGCGAGCGCCATCATGGATTGAGATTTTTGTCGGGTCGGGAGGCCATGTTTGCCGTCGAGAACCGATCGAGATCGACATCCTGCTTATAGTTCCAGCACCAGAATTGCTGGCAGGGGAAGCGATTTTCGTAGAGCGCCCGACCGATGACGATCGAATCCACCCTGTGCGAGGCAAGCTTCTTGAGGCGGACCAGATCCGCATAGCCGCCCACACCGCCCGAGGCCGTTATGCGCGCATGACGGAGTTTTTCGCCGAGCGCCCGGTAGGCGCCGAGGTTGGGGCCTTGCAATGTCCCGTCCCGTCCGATATCCGTATATACGATACGCCGCACCCCCCGATTTTCCATGTCTTGCGCCATGGCGACGGCGTCGAGTCCACTGCCTTCGAGCCATCCCTCAATGCGGACTTCCCCGTTGCGAGCGTCAATTCCCACGGCGACACGGCTGCATGAATAGTTCGCCACGGCTTCGGAAACGAGGTCGGGATGCCGCACTGCGGCAGTGCCCAGAATCACCCGATAAACTCCCAAACCGATGGCTTCTTCAATATCCTCCATGGTACGGATGCCGCCGCCGAGTTGCACCGGGATATCCAGTTCCTTGCATATGGTGCGGATCACCTCTCGATTTGGCGAACGATCCCCGCGGGCAGCATCCAGATCGACCACATGCAGCGTACGTGCGTTCTGAACGCGCCACAACTTGGCCATCTTAACGGGGTCTTCAAAATACACCGTTTCTTTGTCATACGAGCCCTGGTATAGCCGTACGCATTTTCCGCCGCGAAGGTCTATGGCCGGAATGACGAGCATGACGGAGGGTTTTTGAATGACCTTGCGCGGGGCGCTTGTCGCAAAAACGACGGGCGGAAAGCCGTCAGCTTCCGCCCGTTCGCTATGCTGCACGGGTCTGTGCGCAAGTTCGCGCTCGAACTTTAAGCCGAGCGCTATACCGATTCTGCAAAATTCTGCAGGATACGCAGGCCGTTTGCCTGGCTTTTCTCGGGGTGAAACTGGACCCCGTATACATTGTTTCGCTGTACAATCGCCGGAAAGGCAACCCCATGCCGGCAGCTTGCCAGCATGTCGGATGAGGTGGTCGGCGCTGCCGCGTAGGAATGCACGAAATAAAAATACGGTTGGGCAGGGAGTCCGCGTAAAAGCGGATCTTCCCGTTGTCGTTCCACCGTGTTCCAGCCCATGTGCGGGATTTTCAATGGACCTTCCTCAGATTGCCTGTGCAGATCGGTCTTGCATGCGGTCGTGAAGTGCAATACGTGGCCTGGTAAGACCCCGAGTCCCTTGTGCTGCCCCATCTCTTCACTTGATCCGAAGAGGAGTTGCATGCCCACACATACGCCGAGGAAGGGTTTGCCTTCCTTGATCGCGTCAAAGATCGGTTTTTCCAGCTTTCTCCGGCGTATTTCGTCGATACAAGCTCCGAAGGCTCCCACGCCGGGCAAGACTACCTTATCGGCGGTGCGAATATCTTCCGGACGATCCGACCGGACGACATCGGCTCCCACGGCTTCGAACGCTTTCTCGATAGAGCGCAGGTTGCCGATACCGTAATCGACAATCGCAATCATCATGGGATACCCTGATTAAGCCCGCAAAGCTCAGAGGCTGCGAGGGGTGCGCCGGCAAGAAATGACGAAGCAGTGTGGCAGGCCCCATACAATGAGGAATGACGCGGCCAGCATGCCCCTCGCAGCTTTCCGAAGGGCACGTCACGTTCTTGATACCCCGAATCTGCAGAGTATCCCATATTATTCCCCACTCAATTCCGCGGAACGCTTGGCAGCCGTGGCCACCGCGTTGATCAGCATGGTGCGTATGCCGTGCGCCTCGAGTTCAGCAACCGCCGCAATGGCCGTTCCGCCCGGCGTCGTGACCTCGTCTCGCAGGATGGCCGGGTGCTTGCCCGTATCCCGGACCAGTTTGGCCGCACCGTATACGGTCTGCGAAGCCAACCGAAATGCGGTGGGGCGAGGCAGTCCTTGCTTGACCCCCGCATCGGTGAGCGCCTCGATGAACATATATACGTAGGCAGGGCCGCTGCCCGATAATCCCGTCACGGCATCCATCATGTATTCGGGCACGACTTCGACCGTCCCGATGGCTTCAAAGATGTGTCTGGCGAGTTCCAGATGCTTCGATTCGGCGAACTGCCCGCCCGTAATTGCCGAGGCTCCCTCGTCAACGATAGCAGGGGTGTTGGGCATGGTGCGGACCACAGGGATTTTTTGGCCGAGCGCTTCTTCCAGGGTATGGGTGGTAATGCCGGCGAGTACGGAAACAACCAGCGTTTCGGGGTGAACATTACTCTTTATTTCCTCGATTACTCCTGTTAAGTTTTTTGGCTTCACGGCAAGAATGACCATAGTGGCCCCCTGTACGGCGGCCGGATTGTCGCTGGTCGTAGAGATACCGGGAAAATCCTTTTGCAGCGTTTTTAGTGCCGCTTCGGTGCGGCGCGTGGCGCGCAGCTGAGCCGGTTCGAACTCGTGACCTTCGATAAGGCCGCCGATAAGTGCGCGGCCGATATTCCCAGCGCCGATGACCGTGACGGTTTCGTTCTGAAGCATGTGCGGAAGCGTCGATTAAAGCGTGGTAGCGTTGCGCTGGAGCGGGTAACGGGGTGCGGAGGGTTGCCGGGGGCGATCCGCCGGGGTTAGAGAGAGCCCTTGGTGGATGGCATCCTGGCGAAAGACGGATCCCTGCGGACAGCGTCCCGCAGGGCGCGGGAAACTGCTTTGAAGATAGCCTCTATCTTGTGGTGCGCATTTTTTCCGTAGAGCGCTTCGATGTGCAGGTTGCACCGGGCATGTTCGGCGAACGCGTGCCAGAAGTGCTCGACCATCTCGACGGAAAGGTCTCCCACCCGATCGCGATCGAAATCTGCCTGGTAATGCAGATAAAAGCGCCCGGACAAATCTACGGTGGCTCGAGCAAGTGCATCGTCCATCGGTACATACGCGTGCCCGAAGCGGCGAATGAAGGTTTTGTCGCCCAGTGCGTCCCGAAAAGCGTCCCCCAGCGAGATGGCCACATCCTCGACGGTGTGGTGTTCGTCCACATGCAGATCTCCGTCGCAGAAGGCCTGCAATCCAAATCCTCCGTGTTTTGCGAACAGATCGAGCATGTGGTCCAGAAAACCGATGCCCGTTTCGTTCTTGTACGTTTCCGCCCGATCGAGCCGTAACTCGATGCGTACGCTGGTCTCCGAAGTTTTGCGGATAACGGAGGCGCTGCGTGCGTCGAAATCGCCGGATGAGGACATGGCGATGGGTGGGATTGAGGTTCTGAACATCAGGTTCGGGTCGGCGTACTGTATGCTATACCTGCGAAATTGTTCGCTTGCGCGAAGTTTTCCCTGTTGCTTTTCTGCTTGATACCGGCCATGGCTACATCCTGGTTCTTTTCCCGGCGGTTTGGCAGGCGCATACCGACATGGACGCCCGCTTACCCGTTCATCCGCATTACATTGGGGTTGCCGGCAGCGCTCGTTGCGCTGATAACGATGATCCCGGCACAGGCGCAGACGACTCCCGATCTCGCGACGTACACGATGACGTTCCAGGGCAACTGGACCACCGCAAGCACACCCGGCGGAGTTGTGGGGGGGGCGCACTTTACCACGCTGGTCGGCGCAGTGCACAATGACATGGTGACGTTCTGGGAGTCCGGCGGCATAGCCACTCGCGGGGTCGAAAGGGTAGCGGAGCTCGGCGTCACGGGGACCTTCGAATCCGAAGTCGCTGCGGAAGGAGCGAATGCTTTTCTCGTCAAGA
>LXNJ01001995.1_pt1 | contig 11550 bp, 14 predicted proteins | sample 809081 | NCBI WGS metagenome assembly LXNJ01 (sample SAMN04870510, study PRJNA318959) | sponge metagenome | biome: sponge; feature: marine sponge reef; material: water | host: Petrosia ficiformis | place: Greece: Milos, Mediterranean Sea | collected 2013-05-29 | depth 5-7 m
CCGGCCTGTCGCGCGTATCGCGGCATCGCGGTCCCAGAGCGTGTTGTCGAGGTCGAAGAATGCGGCGGTGTACATGGGTGGCATCAGACGACTCCTCCATCCCCTGGCAAACCGACGTTCTCCCAAGGCGTGACCGTGATACGAGGCCAGGTCTGCCGCCAGCGGTCCGCCTTCTCTTTGTACTGCGATGGCAAATTGTGCACATGATTGGGGCGGACGACCATCGCAAAGACATCGTCGAAACCGAATGGTGCGTACACTTCGTAGCCGCCGCTAGGCGTTTTCCGTAGTCCATGGGCGGAGCATCGAGTCAGGAATCCGTCGATGCCCTCTGGCGTGCTGCGCAACGGCTCTTGGGGAACGCCGAACTTTTCGGGGTACCAGAGGTGCACGCGGGCCTGGTTGCGGACCTGTACGTCGATGGCCAGGTCTGCGAAGGCCACCGCGCAACGCCGGATAACCTGATCCTCCCCTTCCCAACTGAGGTCGCTGAGGTCGCAATAGAAGATGTCGTAGTCGATGATGCCGTGTGACCGCGGGAACCCGCAGATGTGGTTCCAGACGGTCTGGCAGAGGCATCCTGCGGCGACATAGCTATCCGGCAGCCCCAGTTCCGCGAGTCGCTCCGTCAGGACGCGTATGGTCTCGTTCGCAGAGACGATGTCGACGAACAGGGCCTGGAGGTCTGATTGCGGAGAAGCCATCTTCATACAACCCAGCCCATCGCTCTGGCTACCACCCATCGATTCTGTGGTGCCTGAGCCCGGCCAGCGCCCAGACCCCGATCAACGCAATGAGGACCCCCGCAGCAACTATCGCCAGCCAGATCCCCAGGAACTGTACCATCGCTCCCGCCAGGAACGCAGCGAGCGCAGCCACGCCTCTGGCCATCTGGTTCAGGCTGCCTATCCTGCCCCGGTATTCGGACGGCACGGCGAGTTGGATGTAGCCGTCGAGGAGCGCCTTCTGGGCCGGAGACATGGCGGACAGGATGACGAACGCAACCAGTCCTAACGCCAGGGAGGGCGCGAACGCGAACAGCACCATGCCGAGCGCCTTGACCGCTATGCTGCCGACCAGGGCCCCCAGCGCGCCCACCGGCCTCCTCATCGCGATCAGTATGGCCGGCCCGATGATCCCTCCGATGGCGGCTCCCGCGACCAGCACACCGACGCCCGCCGCGCCGGAGTCGAAGACGTCCCTGCTGACGATGGGGGCCACCGCCAACAGGAAATTGTCCCCGAACAGCGCCAGCAGTGACGAGATGATGAGCACTCGCCTTATCCCGGTCTGGCTCCTGGCATAGGCGATCCCCTCTCCCACGCTCTTGAGGAAGGATGAGCGCCGGGACGCTTCCTCCCGCTGCGTGCGGGGCAGCTTCACGGTGAAGGCCAGTGCGGTCATGGCCGAATACAACATGCACTGGATGGCGAAGGCAGTGGTCGCTCCATAGGCCGCGAGCACGAACGCCACGATGGCAGGCATCGCCAGGTGCCCCATGCTGAACGCCGCGCCATCGAGCGCGAGGGCATCCACGACACGGTCCTTGCTCACGGAGTCACCGTAGATGGCTCTCCGCGCGTTGGGTCCGAAGGAGAAGGCCAGCCCCAACAGGAACATGTACAGGAGGATGTGGAACAGGTTCACTTCCCACAAATACAGCAGGCAGGTGAAGGCGAACGAGAGTCCCGTGTACCAGAGCGCATAGAGGCGGAGCACCGTGGGCCGGTGCATCCGGTCGCTCACGGCGCCGGATATCACGCCCATGACCATGATGGGGATGAAACGCAGACCGACCACGAACCCGACGGCCAGCGGGGAATCCGTGATGTCGTACGCCAGCCAGGTCAACACGATGACGTAGACGTTGTTCCCGGCGGCGTTGAGCAACGTGGCAGAGGCCAGCGGCTTGACGTTCGGTTCGCTCAGGATGCCGAACCGCTCGCGCAGCCGGACGCCGTTCAGGAATCTCATTCCGGCCGTCCTCCTGCGTCGATCCCAAGCAATGCAGGCAAGGACGACATGTTGGTGAACCGAACAACTGCCCTTGAGTCAGCGATGGCGCTGATCGGACTCGCCACGTATGCCAGCACCCCCATCCCGGCTGCCAGAGCGGCCTGGACCCCTGTGTCGCTGTCCTCGATGACCACGCAGTCGGACGGAGAGAACCCCATCGTCTCCGCAGCGTGGAGGAATACGTCGGGATGGGGCTTGCCGCGCGCCACCATTGCAGCGCTGAACAGTCGCCCTTCGAACCAATGGTAGAGGCCGGTGAGTCTCAGGCGTTGCTCGATCGCACTGGGAGAGCCGTTCGAACCCACGCAGACCGCTACCCCCGAAACGGTGACCGCTCGCACTGCATCGGCAACGCCGGGGATAGCACGGAGTCCTTCGTCCACCGCGACCCGTTCCGCTTCCTCGATACGGCTCTCGATTTCTTCCGGCAACTGCACGCCCCAGTTCGCCAGCACGATATCGTGCACCTGATCGTTGGAGACGCCGTGAAAGCGTGCCCGTATCTCGTCCAACTCCAGTCGCAGACCGTAGCGTGCGAGAGCGCGCTGCATGGCCCGAGAGGTCAAGGGCTCGCTGTCGACCAACACGCCGTCACAATCGAAGATGACCAGCCTGGGAGCATCCATCATGCAACTGGCCCTTGCGCACGCATGGCCGCCTCGATGAGTTGGGGCATCACCGGGTTTGCCAGTTCCAGCCCCGGCAGAACGCCACGGCGCACCCAGGCCACCTCTGAGTGTTCGTGCTCCTGAAGGTTCCGGGGTGTCCCAGTCCATCGTGTGACTCGGAAGAAGTGAACAGGCAACCCTTCTATGTTGACGTCGGGACGGCACAGGTCGAAGTACTGGGTAGGCACGATACCCAACTCCTCGCCCAACTCCCTTGTCAGGGTCTCCTCCGGCTCCTCTCCCACTTCGCCGTGGCCGCCGGGAAAGTCCCATACGCCCGGATAGAGTTCTCTCCTTGGAGAGCGGTGCACCAGGAGCACGCGGCCCTCTTCGAGGAGAATGCCCAGGACTACGAAGCGATTCTCGGCCATCCTGTACTCCTACTCCGGCGACAACAGGCGCAGGGCCCGATACCTCTGTCAACCAAATAGACCACTCCGGCGAAGGAGTGGTCCTACCTAGATCCCTCCGCTGGCATTACCCAGATCAGGTCGCCGGTCGCTCCGTAACGCGGAGCCTCTCAGCCGGGCTACACCCAGCTCCCGGTGTCTATTCGATTGGTAACGAGTTTAGCCGGTGGCGCGGAATCCGGCCACCGGCGCAAGGCAGGGCGAGGCACTATCAGACATCGGTCCCGCTAGAGCAACGGTACTTGAGGCGCCGCTTCCCGCGGCAGCAAGCCCGTTGCCCTCGGGTCATCGATGACTTCGACCTGCCTGCGGAACGGCACGAACCCGGACCGGATATAGAAGTCCAACGCGCTTGGGTGGTCGAGGGAGCACGTGTGCACCCACAGCCTGTGGATGGGGCTTGACCACGCGAATTCCAGCGCCCGGTTCATCATCCACCGGCCCGCGCCCTTGCCAACCATCGCGGGAGTCAGCCCGAAGAAGCTGACTTCGCACTCCCCTTCCGCTCGAAAGTCGAGTTCCGCCAGCCCCTCCTCCTGCCCTTCTACCTCGAACAGATAGGCGTCGTAGAGAGGGTCATCAAGCACAGTCCGTAACTCGTCGTCGCTCATCTCCAGGCGTGACGACCATAGCCAGTCCTTTCCTATCCGCCGGAACAGCGCGCGGTACCGGTCAACAGCGGCGGGGTCAATCTCGCGGAGAGTCCACGACGCTTCCGAGCGTCCAGGGCGCGCCGGTGGGCGTTCGAACATCTGCAGGTGCGTTACGACCGATGCGGTCTTGCCGCTGGGGATGTCGCTGTAGCCGTTCGGGGTCTCCATCACTAGTCCTGGTGGTAGTACTCCAGGCCGAGGTGGGTGATCTGCTCCTCGCCCATCATCCAGCGCAGCGTGTTCTTCAGCTTGGTCTGCTGGATGAACAGGTCATGTTCCGGGTAGAGGTTCCGTGCGTGCTGCGGGCTCTTGAAGTAGAACGACAGCCACTCCTGGATGCCCGACATGCCCGCGCGCTGCGCCAGGTCCATGAACAGGATGAGGTCCAGCACGATGGGCGCGGCGAGGATGGAGTCGGAGCAGAGAAAGTCGATCTTCATCTGCATGGGATGCCGCAGCCACCCGAAGATGTCGACGTTATCCCAGCCCTCCTTGGCGTCCCCGCGCGGCGGATAGTAGTTGATGCGCACCTTGTGGTAGGCGTCGGCGTAGAGGCTCGGGTACATCTCCGGTTGCAGGATGTGCTCCAGCACGCCGAGCTTGGACTCTTCCTTCGTGCGGAAGTTCTCGGGCTCGTCGAGCACCTCCCCGTCGCGGTTGCCGAGGATGTTGGTGGAGAACCAGCCGTTCAGCCCCAGCATCCGCGCCTTCAGCATCGGGCCGATAACGGTCTTCACCAGCGTCTGGCCGGTCTTGAAATCCTTGCCGCAGATGGGCACGCCCTGCTCTCGCGCGAGCCGCTCCAGCGCTGGTATGTCGGTCGAGAGGTTGGGGGCGCCATTGATGTACGGCACACCCTCCAGCAGCGCGGCGTAGGCGTAGATCATGGACGGGGCGATGTTCGGGTCGCTCGCCTGGAGCGCGGAAATGAAGCTCTCGATGTCCTCGTGTATCTCTTCCTCGGTAATGAATTTCTCGGTGGAAGCGCACCAGATCATCACGAGCCGGTCACAGCCGTTCTCAGCCTTGAACCGCCGCATGTCCTCGCGGATGGCCCCGACAGCGTCGAGTTTACTCGCGACAGGCTTGACATTCGAACCGTCGATACGCTTTGCGTAGTCCTGATCGAAGACCGCCGGCATCGGTTCGATGGACCTGAGGTAGTCGGCGATGGGCTCGATCTCGTCGTAGCGGCCTAGGACACCCGCCCTGAGCGCGGCCTCGTAGGCATTGTCCGGTATCGGGTCCCACGCGCCGAAGACGAGCTGGTCGAGCTCCGCCAGCGGGACGAACTCCTTGATGAGCGGAGCGCGGCTGTCCGTGCGCCTGCCGAGCCGGATGGTCGCCATCTGCGTGAGCGACCCGACGGGTTCGCCGGAGCCGCGGCGGATGTGCTCGACGCCGGCGATAACCGTCGACGACACGGCCCCGAGCCCCACCATCAGGACGCCCAGCTTGCCGTCAGCAGGCTCGACGCCGCTCGCGCTCGACGCCACGAAATCGCTGGGGTCGAGGCCGATGCCCCGCCGGTGGGCGAGGTCCATAAGCGTTCCGTGCCATTGAGCGGGGATCCTTCCCGTCCTGGCCCAGTGCTGCACCGTGCTCTGGCGTCTGCCCAGCAACGCGGCGAGCGCGGACTGTCCTCCGAAGCGGTCGATGATCTGCTTTGCGGTGTTCTGTTGTGTGCTCATGGCAGGCAACCTACCGATAAAACCGTTAGCTGTCAAGCCGCATCCTCGCAGAGGGTACGAATGCTTGGGCTACAGCGCTTGGTTCGTGGATCTACTGGTAGGGCGGAATCACGCTTCGCCCAGCAGCGCATCTACCTCCCGCCCGAGCACCGGAAGGCTGTTTTCGACGATGTTCCAGACGATCCTGTTGTCTACATGGGCGTATCCATGCGCGAGGAGGTTGCGAAAACCGATGATCTTTCGGTATTCGCTGATCCGGTCCGCGGTAAGCTCATCTTCGTCTGCCAACCCGGAGAGAGCGACCCCGATGATTTCGAATTTGCGCTCCACGGCATCACGAAGCATCTCTTCCGTCTCATAATCGCTGAACTGTTTGCCTGCGGTGTATCCTCCCAGGCTCCGTATCGCCCCTTGAATATCGACGAGGTACTTCCGGGCTTCACGCTGCATAGACCGGTTCTCTGCTCTCCTTCACCGAGTCACGGAAGTGGGGATTATCCAGAGCAGACTCGGTGATCAGGTCAACGTGCCGCCCGAACAATTCCTGCAGACCAGACAGCAGAGAGAAAAAGTCGTCCGCTATCTGTGATTCGAACGCTGGTTGAAATTCCACGAGAAAGTCAAGGTCGCTGTCCGGCCCAAAACGACGAGCGTCCGTCACCGATCCGAACACATCCAAACGGAGCACGTGGAAGCGGCGGCATAGCTCCTGTAGCTCCGCGGCGTGATCTGCGATGAGCTGTACCATGGGTACGTTCCTCAACCCGGTTGGCTCTGTCTATCGTATGGCTCGTACCCTCTCCTGTCCATTCAGGTGCCTAAGCTACCTCGCGAGCGCCCACGCTCCCCCGGCGGCGTGCAACGCGGCGCTGAACGCTTCGATGGCGCGCAGCGGGTCTTCCCCCGCCAACTGCACGCGGGCGATGAAGTGGCGCGTTGGCGCGTTCTCCGTCAGGGCGAGCACCTTCGTGGCCGCCTCCTGCGGAGTGCCAACCGCCACCATCGCGTCCACCAAGTCGCGCAGCTGTTCCGGCGACAGGTCCGACACCGTCGAGACATCGGCGAGCGCCGGGACCCGTTCTCGCAGCACCCGGGAGAAGACCCTGCTTCGGCGCAGCACGTTGGAGAGTGCATACACCGCGGCGCTCTCGTAGGCGCGCTCCGATGAGTCCGCCATGAACACCGGCAACCCCAGGGCGACCGGGATATGCTCCCCTTCCCGCCCCGCGGCGCGAGCCCCCGACCGCACGTGTTCCACCGCAGTGGCCACCACCCCGGGGTCGACTCCCACCATCGCGTAGACGCCGTCGGCGGCGGCGCCTGCTGCCTCGAGCATGCCGGGGCTGCTGGCATTGATGTAGACGGGCACGGGCCACCCGGGCGATAACTCGGTCGCCAGGGTCCGGCGCATCGTCTCCGTCGTCGCCGTCATCTCCGCGACCGTTGCGCCGGGTCTGCCCACGTAGTCAACCGCGTTCTGCCCACTCCCCACCACGAGGCGGGCGCGTCCAGGAGCAAGCTCCCCCAGGGTCGCGGCCAGCGTCGCCAGCATCCGGGGATCACGCGAGACAGGGTTCGCCACCGATGGGAAGAGCGTCACGCGTTCCGTTCGCAGGGCGGCGAGCGCGAGCCGCACGAAGACGTCCCTTCCCGTGTGCGGATGATCGGGCATCCCCACGCCCGCGAAGCCCAGCTCCTCGGCCCGCACCGCGAACCGCGACGAGTCGACGAGCGGCTGGTTCGTCGGGTCGTTCACGTCGATGCGAAGGCCAGTCTCCGTTGCGGCGTCGGACATCGCAGGGCGCCTCCTGAAGGATCGCGCCCACCATAGCACCGGCGGGCTTCCGCCACCGGGGTGCTACACTCCCGCCATCCCCTTGCCGGAAGCGCCGCTGCCTGCGACCGCCTGCGCTCCTTTGCCATCGTTGTGTGCTGCTCACGCTTGCGTTGGTTGCCGAGCGGTAGAATCGCGGGGAGAGGAGTTGCACAGGAATGGCGATGCACGCCAGGCGATTCGACCCCGACGACAGCGGGCCGCTGGACGGTCTGCGGGTGCTCGACATGTCGCGGCTCGTGGCCGGCAACATGCTGACGCTCCAGCTCGGTGACTTCGGCGCCGAGGTCGTCAAGATCGAGGCGCTGCCGAACGGCGACCCGCTGCGGGCCTGGGGCGACAGCTCCGTCCAGACGCACTGGAAGACGTACTGCCGGAACAAGAAGAGCGTGTCGCTCGATCTGCGGGAGGACGACGGTCGGGCGCTCGTGCGGCGGCTGGCACGGGACGCCGACGTGCTCGTCGAGAACTTCATCCCCGGCCGGTTGGAGGAGATGGGGCTGGCGCCGGAGGTCCTGCACGCGGACAACCCCGGCCTGGTCGTCGTACGCGTTTCCGGCTTCGGTCAGACCGGGCCGTACCGGGAGCGGCCGGGGTTCGGCACGCTGGTGGAGGCCATGTCCGGGTTCGCGGACCGGAACGGCTTCCCCGACCGCGAGCCCGTCCTGCCTCCCATGGCGCTCGCTGACATGGCGGCGGGCCTGTACGGCGCGATGGCGGTGTTGATAGCGCTGCGCGAGCGTGAGACGAAAAGCGGCGCTGGGCAGGTGATCGACCTCTCGCTCCTCGAACCCGTCTTCTCCATCCTCGGCGCCGACGCGGCCGGCTACCGGATAGACGGCAGTGTGAAACAGCGCGTCGGCAGCGCCTCGAACACGGCGTCCCCTCGCAACGTCTACGCCACGAAGGACGGCAAGTGGGTGGCCCTGTCGGCCTCCATCCAGTCCATGGCGGAGCGCGTCTTCAGAGTGGTCGGCAGGGAGGACGCCATCGCCGATCCCCGCTTCCGGAACAACGCCCAGCGGGTGCGGCACCGGGATGAGGTCGACGCCATCATCGGGGGCTGGATGGCCGAACGCGGACTGGACGAGGCGCTCGCCGAGCTCAACGGCGCTGGCGTGACCGCCGGGCCCGTCTACGACATCGCCCAGTTCCTGGACGACCCCCACGTCGTCGAGCGCGAGGTCGTAGTCGACCTCCCGGACGATGACGTGGGAACGCTCCCGGCGCACAACATCCTGCCCCGGCTCTCGCGAACGCCGGGCACCTTCCGCTACCCGGCGCCCAGGCTGGGGCAACACAACGACGAGATATTCGGAGGCGCGGGCGTCTCCGCCGAAGAGCTGGCCGATCTCCGAACGCGAGGTGTTATCGGATGACTGACGAACGAAGACTCCCGGTGTGGCGATCGCTGCTCTACGTGCCTGCGAACGTCGAACGTTACCTTGCGAAGGCCCACGAGCGGGGCGCGGACGGCATCATCCTCGATCTCGAGGACTCGGTCCCGCTCGCGGAGAAGGCATCGGCGCGGGCGGGTGTGCAGGCGGCCGCGGAGCGCGTCGGGCAGGCAGGCGCGGACGTGCTGGTGCGGGTCAACCAGCCCTTGCGCCTCGCCGTGCCGGACATCGAGGCCAGCGTTTCACCGGCGGTCGACGCCCTCGTCCTGCCGAAGATCGCCGGCCCTGCCCACGTCAGGCTGCTCGATGAGATGGTGTCGGAACTGGAGGCGGAGCGCGGGATGGCGGCGGGCGCGACAGCGTTCCTCGCGATGGTCGAGACGCCGGAGGCCTTCTTCCAGATCGGCGAGATCGCGAAGGCGAGCCCGCGCATCGCGGCCATCACCATCGGCGCGGAGGACCTGGCGTCGTCGCTCGGGATGCAGCCGGACGCCGAGACGCTGCTCTACCCGAAGACGCAGTCCGTGTACGCGGCGAAGGCTGCTGGCGTGATGGCGCTGGGCATCTTCGGCACCGTCGCCGACTACCAGGACCTCGACGCCGTGCGGGAGGTAGCGCTGAAGGCGAGGCGGTTCGGACTGGAGGGCGCATCGTGCATCCACCCCAGCGTCGTGCCCGTGCTCAACGAGGCGTTCAGCCCCGGCGAAGAGGAGGTCGCCCTCGCCAAACGCATCATCGAGGCGAACGCCGAGGCGGAGAAGACCGGCCGCGGCTCCTTCCAGCTCGACGGCAAGATGATCGACGTGCCGGTGGTGCAGCGCGCCCAGCGCCTCCTCACGCGCTACGAATCCATCGCCGCGCGCGGATGACCGCCTTGGCCGGGGTCACGACACGCGCTTCTCCAGCCGCGCCCTGCCAAGGTAATCTGATCGAGGGGCTGCACGGCCGGGCGAACGCCGTATGGTAGACTCATCGCAGGGCTTTCTACCCTGGCGGTGCTCCGATGAGCCTGAACATCAAGAACGAAGAGACCTGCCGGCTGGCCGGCGAACTGGCCGATCTCACCGGCGAATCGATGACCGGTGCAATCACGGTCGCGCTCCGGGAGCGCCTCGAACGCGAGAGGCACCAGCGCAGCGTCGAGGAGCGGCTCCGGCGCATACGCGCGATCGCCGAGCGGTGCGCCGCGGAGTTGCGTGAGGCAGGGCCGCCGATAGACCACGCCGAATTGCTCTACGACGAACGGGGACTGCCGAAGTGATCTTGGATGCATCGGCGGTGTTGACTGTCCTCTTCGGCGAGGAAGGGGCTGCTCAGTATGACCAGGCGATGACCGAGGCCCCGCCCTGTCGCATGTCGGTGGTCAACTTCCTGGAAGCAGCCATGGTTCTTGAGAGCCGTATCGGGGCCTCGGGAGAGCGAAACCTCGACGCCTTCATCCAGGAGACGCCCATCGAGTTGGCGCCGGTGACTGTCGAGCAAGCGTACGCCGCGCGGCAGGCCTGGCGGCGCTTCGGCAAGGGCAACCATCCCGCTGGGCTCAACTTCGGCGACTGCTTCGCCTACGCGCTGGCGGAGACCAGCGGCGAACCGCTGCTGTTCAAGGGCGGAGACTTCGCCCTCACGGACATCGAGGACGCGCTCAACCAACGATAGAGCCAGCACAGTGTGATACGCGCCCTCATCCTTCGCGTCCAGGCGTTCGACCAGGATGCGAAGTCCTTCCTCTACGATGTCAGTGGTCTGCGCCCTCGACGCTATCGTGCAGTAGGGTCTCCCCTTCTATCCGCCCTCCAGCTCAGCGAGGCGCGCCCGCAAGACTCTCTCCACCAGCGATACCGGCAGGTCAGCACCCGGCACGAAGTGCAGCGTCGTGCCGGAGATCCCGATGCCCGCCGCCTTCAGTTCGTCCTTCATGGCGACCGGTATGGCCTTGCTCATGGTGTGCAGGGCGCAGTGGCTCTTGGCGACCGACAGCGCGACGAAGTCCATCCTGAGGCGGAAGATCGGTATCCTGTAGCTGACGCGCTCGGTGCAGTCTGGAGCTGCAGCGTTGATGAGTGCGCGCAACCACTCTAGCGTGGCGCGGGCTTCGGGCGCCTGCGCCGCCAGGTACCCGTCGACCTCCTGCGGCGCGTGGCGGTTCGGGCCAGGCTCACTCACTGCGAACGCTCCTCTCGATTCAACTCTAGCCAACGTGCTCATTCTAAGCGTCCGCTGCCAGACGGATTGAGGTTGACAGCCGCACCCCCCACTGTGACACTCGCCCCTTCCGCAGTCGCACCCTGCCCGCGTACGCTGCTTCCATGACGATTGTGAGACATGCAACAGGCTGTACGACAACGTTACAATCCCCTCAGGAGGGAATCGTGACCGCTGACCAGAGGGCATTGTTCTGCGTGTGGGCCGGAGAGGGCGGCAGGTACGCGGATGCATTCGTCAAGGGCGAGTACGTGGCCATTGGCTGGCCCGAAGTCCAGGACCTGCACAGAGTGGACTCCTACGATGAACTCCGCGCGCGGCTGCAGGAAGCGTATCCCCATGAGCCGCCGGGACGGGTACGCAACTACCTTGGTCAGGTCGGTAACTTCGTCCTGAATATGCGGATAGGCGATCTCGTCGTCACCCCTGGCAGCGACGGCAGTTGGGTGTACGTCGGGGAAGTGATCTCCCATCCGTTCAAAGTCCTGAACGTAGACGAATCCTCTCCCTATCCACACAGGCGCAAGGTCGAATGGCTATCGAAAGTCCGGCGTTCAGAATTATCGAAGTCCATGCAGCGCTCGCTGAGGTCACCCCAGGCGGTATTCCGCATCGGCGGAGCCGGAGCGTGGCTCGAAGCCGTCGCAGGGGCACTCTTCCCATTGGACTGGAGCAAGTG
>LXNJ01001996.1_pt1 | contig 11548 bp, 6 predicted proteins | sample 809081 | NCBI WGS metagenome assembly LXNJ01 (sample SAMN04870510, study PRJNA318959) | sponge metagenome | biome: sponge; feature: marine sponge reef; material: water | host: Petrosia ficiformis | place: Greece: Milos, Mediterranean Sea | collected 2013-05-29 | depth 5-7 m
GCTCCATGCGAGAACTGCTGGAGCAGATCAGGCCATACATTTCCTCTCTCCTCATTGACGGCCGGGAATGGGAGCGGCTGTTGGAGCGTGCCGGTGAGTCGCCCGTCACGATGGCGGCTTTCCCTTTCGGGTTCGAGATTCCACTGCACGACCCCCGGCCGAAAGCGGATTTCGGCGTCTCGCTGGTCGGCGAGAGCCGGACGGCGGCCTTTTTCCAGGAAAGGAATCATTCCGGAGACGCCGATCCGATTGCGGCGGGTCTCGCTTGGTTGTTGGATGAGACCGATCGAGAGGACTCTCTGCTACGTCGCGTGATCGGCAGAAAGATGTTGCTTGAATACGACGTCGATCTGGAGCCCCAAGGTACGCGGCAGGCTCCCGGGATCTTCCTCTACCCCATTGAAGACGCGCTGGTCGGCGATGGCCGGCGGTTTCAGGATCTCGGTGCCGTGTATGACGCGCTTGTTTCCGTCAGTGGCTGGAGCCCGGACGTTGTCGAACGCGAGCAGCTCGAGCAGGTGTACCGGACGTTAACGCCGGATACGTGCGTTAAGGCTATCGGCACCTTCCCGTCACGGGAAAGGCTGGTACGGATTGCGGTCACGGGCTTTAGGAAAGCACACGACGTCGTGGCGTTCCTCGAGCGCGCAGGCTGGCCGGGACAGCGTTCGGTCGTCGACGACACCGTGTCGTTTTTTGAGAAGCGCGATGCCTTTGCCTACCTGGGCGTTCACTTCGACATTCGCGCGAGCGGCGTGGGACCGTCGATGGGACTGAGTTTCTTCGCCCAGGAACAGGAATGGCTGAAAGACATACGGCATTGGACCGCCCTTATTGACGGGTTACGTGAGCATGGATGCGCCCTTTCGGAGAAACTGTCGGAACTGGCCAACTGGTCGACGGGATCGACAACGCTGTTCGGGAAATCCGGCCCGTTCATGCTGGTGCGGGGCATTCACCACGTCAAACTTGTGATTGCCGAGGGTCAGGTTGAGCAGGCCAAGGCGTATGTTTTCTTTTTGATGATGTGCGTGCGGCCGAAGGGTGGAACTGCCGCGAGGCAGACAGCCTGACAACCGCCGGAGAGTGCACCCTTCCATGGAGGGAGCGAACCCTGCCGCAAAGGTCCGGTTGTGGAGGAAGATCTCAACGCTTCCGGGAATACCGAAATCATGAACGTCTCGGTTTCAGGCAAGCAGGACGTTGGCACGCGGGAAAGCAAGATCCCTTCGGCGTATCAGGCCGGATACGAGAAGGCGGCTGCGCTCAATCCGGATCTTGCCGCGAAATATGTCGCACTCACGGTTGTCGACGATCCGGTCACCGATGCCGTCATCGAGGCGTTGGCAGCGTTCGATCACCGGGAAAGCCAGCGATTCATCAATGCCGGCATGGAGCAAGACGCGAAGGTCCTCGTGGAGGCGCCGCGGCCGTTGCGCGACTTCTTCGAAGAGGTCGGGAGCCCACCGGCCTGGTTCGATCACGACGCGGTTCTTCCGGGCCGTCACGCGTTCCAACAGCATCTGGACCTGTTCATCCCCGCGTTCGTCGTCGTTACCTTGCGAAACTTCACCAGTTTGATGAGCAAGGTGTTCTTAATGACGGGACAGGTCACGACCCAGGAGGGCGTGCGACGAATCCGGCAGAACTTCCGGTATTTGGTCGAGATGATCATGCTCCCGAACGCCCTTGATCGTCAGGGAGAAAGCTGGAAGTTGACCGTTCGCCTCCGGCTGATGCACGCGGAGATCCGGCGGCGGCTTCGGACCTCGGGTCAATGGGACGAGGCAGTCTATGGTGCCCCGATCAGCGCCGCGAACATGGCGCTCGCGTCGGCCAACTTCTCCGCGTCGCTGATCCGGGATGCGGAGCGACTCGGGGCGAATCTGAACACCGATGCGCGGGCCGGCATCATGCAGATCTGGCGCTATGCCTCGTGGCTGATCGGGACGCCCGAGGCCCTGCTGTTCGACGGCGACGAGGCCGAAACCACCGACTTTTCCCGGATCGCGCACCTCTGCGAACCGCCGCCCAACCAAGAATCGGTGATGACCTCGAACGCGGTGATCTGGCTCTTGCCCGAAGTCGCCAAGTTGACCGACCGGGCCGCCAAACGGTCCATGGTGGAACACGGGTATCGGGTCTCCCGGGCACTTCTCGGCGACGAGCTTGCCGATCAACTGAAATTTCCCCAACAACGAACTGCGGGGCTGTTGCCGTGGTTACGATGCAAGCGCCGGCTCTCGAGGGCCTTCGGCGGGCTGGCTCCACGCATGGTCGGGAAGTGGCGAGCGGACCCATTCGCGCTGCTGCTCGACGCTGCGATGATCGACACCCTCCGCTGCCAGTTGCCCGGTTCGTTGGAGACGGCGAGAGTGAGTCTCTCGAAGGGCGAGTGATCTGAAACCGGCAATCGGCCAGCCATGAGCTTTGAAGACGAATGGGTCATCAATGAGGAATGCCTTCTCCGCGAGGCCGGTTCCCTGGGAGAGCTCTTTGAACAGATCCAGGGACTCTTTTCGCCGTTGCTGATCCCCGGTCGGGTATGGGAGGGGCTGGTGGAGCGTGCCGGTGAATTGCCTCCAACGCTGGCGGCCTTCCCGCTCTGGCTGGGATTTCCACTCGATGAACGTCAAGTGGGAGCGGAACTCTGCGTCTCTCTGTTGGGTGGGACCCGGTCGGCAGCGTTTTTCCAGAACGGGGGGCGGGCCGAGGACGCGGACCTATCGACGTCGAGTATCGCGTTTCTGCTGGGGGAAACCGGGCTGGAGGAATCTCCGCTTCGACGCGTGGTGGGTGACAGGGTGTTGCTCGAATACCACATCGACTCGGCGAAACCCCAAGGACCCCAAGACCCGGGAATATTGCTGTACCCCATTCGACCGACGCTGGCCGGTGACCACGCCGACGGGCGGCTTCAGGATCTCGGGGTGGCACTCGACGCGATGACCTCCGCCGTGGGCTGGGAACCGGATGCCGCTGAACGCCGGCAGGTCGAGCGGGCGTACTTGGCGCTGAAGCCGGATACGCGCATTGGATGTATCGGGGCTTTTCCGTCGAGAGGAAGGGCGCTTCGGCTCATAATGCTGGGATTCGTCAAGGCATGCGACGTCATGGAGTTTCTGGTACGCGCCGGTTGGCTTGGACGGCGATCGGCGATCGCTTCTGTCCTGGCGCGCCTCGAGGAACGCGGCGCCTTCGCCCGGATGCAACTCGGAGTCCGGTTCGACGTCAGCGCTGCGGGCCTGGGGTCAACGCTCGAGCTGCAGGTCTTTTCGGCGAATACGATTTACGACCATACGGGATGGTTCAAGGATAAGGGGTGTTGGACGGAACTCATCGAAGGCCTGCGTGAGGAACGTCTTGCCGTTCCCGAGAAGCTGCCGGAACTGGCCAAATGGTCGTCCGGAGCGAAAACGCTGTTCGGCCGGTCGGGCCCGTTCCTGCTCCTCCAGCGCATTCACCATTTCGCGATCGTGCTGACCGGAGACGGCGTCGAGCAGGTCAATGCCCATGTGTTCCTTCTGATGTCCCGCTGGCCGTCCCGCGGAAATCGTTCCGGGTAGCCGCGCGGCCCGCGGCCGCGCTTGCAACGAACACTATCCCGGCTTCGTCCCCGATATCAGGCGGTAGGTGAACACGCCTTCCCGTAACAACTGATCGAAATCAACCGTAGACTGCATGAACTCATGCAGGGACAACTCTTCCGGCTTCTTGGGCGGCGGTGTCAGAAACACCACCAGCTTCCACCATTTGCTGCGCCTTCCGGTTTCCGGTAGCACCTCGTCGTCGAGGTTCCGCTCCCACAACATTTCGAACCCCGCCTGCTCAAGCAGGGCCAGTACTTCGCGCAATTCGGCCCACGGCGGTATCCGGTACCCTCGCTGCACGTTGACGAGGATCGCTTGCTGGGCCTTGGACATTGGTTTTCCGCTGAGCACCGGGTCCGCCATCCGCCAATGGCCGGTCGGCTTGAGCACTCTGTTCACGCCTTGCAGATAGGCAAGTTTGTCCGGCGCATAACAGAATGACTCGTGATTGATGACAATGTCGAAAGAAGCGTCGGGGAAAGGCATGTCCATGAAATCGCCATGTCGAAATTCGACCAAGTGGTCTACGCCGTGCCGTGCGGCGAACTCCGTCGCCACGGCGATATGGGTTTCACAGTTGGTCAAACCGGTGATATGCACGCCGTATTCCTTCGCCAGCGTGACTGCGGGCCCGCCAAGGCCGCAACCGGCGTCCAGAACCTGCTTTCCCGGGCCAAGGCCGCATCCCTCGACTAAGACATGTATAGACCGCATCTGCGCGTCTTCTTCGGTCTCGATAACGGTTCCTCCCCCCCAAAGCCCGAGATGAATCGTCCGCAAATCGCCGGTGATCTTTATCAGCCAGTCCGTCAAGTCGGCGTAATATGTGGCGACCGAGGTGTCCCTTCCCGGTCCGCTGTCATGCTCGCGTTTCATGGCGATCCCTCCCGGGGCCGATCCACCGCCATCAACAGAGGCGGAAGAAACACAAAATCGCAGACCAGGGCGAAGGCGATGATCACCGCGGTAAGTTGCCCCATCTGCGCGGTGGGAAAGAAATCGGACAGACCCAGGACCAGAAAGCCCGACACCAGTATGGCCGTGGTCGTGAACAACGCCTGTCCGACTTCCTGAAACGCGTGGCGCACCGCGTCGTCGGGCGTGCAGCCGTGCTCACGCCGCGCGTGACGGTACTTGCTGAGAAAATGCACGGTGTCATCCACGACGATTCCGATCGTCATGGCCATGACGACCGACAGGACGAGTCCGACTTCTCCCACCGCCAGCCCCCAGATGCCAAACCCCATCACGCCGGGGACGAAATTGGGCACGAGGCTCACGAAGCCGATCAGGAACGAACGAAGAGCAACAATGAGAATGACGGAAATGCCGAGGAACGCGATGATGGTTCCGAGCAGCATGGCCCGGATGTTGCGCTGCCCGATATGCGCGAACATCAGCGAGGCCCCCGAACCTTCAGCCCGGATGACGTGCGTTGTGTTGCCGTCCAGCCACGCCTCCGCGCGCGCGTTCAATTCCAGTACCTCGCGCGTGGAGAGCGTCTTGGCCGTTACCGTCATGCGCGTTGCCGACTTCGAGACGTCGATCTGGTTGTTGAGATCGAGGCCGAAAGGAAGCGAGAGTTCGTAGAGGAGCAGGTATTGCGAGGCGAGCTCTCGGCTGGCAGGAAGCCGGTAGGCAGCCGGGTCGTCGCCGTGCAAGTTCATGTTGAGCTCACGAAAGGTGTCGCTGATGACCCTGACGTGCCGGGTTTCCGGCTGGGCCCGGTACCAATCGGCAAAGGCCGACACGTCCGCGAGGAAGGCGGGTTCGGCGATTCCGCCAGGCCCGGAAGAGACAAGGGAATATTCGAGTATGGTGTTTCCACTCAGGTTTTCGTCCAGGAAGTCCATGTCCTGGCGCAGCTCGACGCTCTCATCAAAGAAATGCGACAAGACGTCGTTTAACTCGTTGCGCGGGACGGCCGTCAGGAGCGTCAGGGCAACTACTACCGACCCCCACAGCAAAACCGTCCGGTGGCGCACCACGAATTCCGCAATGGCCGCCATCGTCGGGTCGTTGTGTTGTCCGGCCACCGGCGCGCGTACGGGGAGAAGCGCGAGCAGCGCCGGCAGGAACGTGACCGAGAGCACGAACGACACGCCCACACCGAACGCAACGAGCGTTCCGAGGTGACGGTACGGAGGGACTTCTGAGAAATTCATGGCCAGGAACCCGAGTGTCGTGGTCAGGCTCGCAAGAAAAATCGGATGCAGGTTGATCCTGAGGGATTCCATGATCGCCGTGGTTTTCGAATCTCCAGCCCGCAGGCGCTGTTGTAGAGTAATCAGCAGATGCACGCAGTTGGCCACGGCAATTGTCAGGACGATGATCGGGGTTGCTGCCGTGCTGGTTGTGAGGGGCAAACCGGCCCAGCCGCCCAGTCCCATCGTCGCGAAAACCGAGAAGACGATGACGAGGCCTGTCGCCGCGACGCTGGCGAGCCCTCGGGTCAGGACACCGAGGATCAGCGCCATGATCGCCAGGCTCGCGGGTAGGACGGTCCTCGTGGTGGCCGCCGTCGCTTCCGAAAAGGCATGGTTCAGAATCACCGTCCCGACCAAACGGAGATCGACGCCCGGAAACCGCTCTTCCGCCTCGGCAGCAAGCCCACGCGCGAATTCGGCAACCTCGGAAATCCTGACCGCATCGTCTTCCTCGGGTAGCTTCACGGTGATGTTGACGGCACTCACACTGCCGTCCCTGGCCACGAGGTTACCCGCAAGCCGCTGGTCGGCCAGGGCCGTTGCGCGTATCCGGGCGCGTTCCTTCGCGTCGCCAAGTTTTGCCGGGTCCACAAGGTCGAGCACGGACAGGTCGTCGCCGTCCGCCTTCGTGTGCTGGAAGTTCGCGATTGAATCGACCCGCGTCGAGTACGGTGTCTGCCATGCGCGATCGGTCAGCCAGATCGCAGCCGCGAGGGCCTGTTCCGACGTGACGTCGCGATCTTCCGGAACGATCATGAAGAGGATGTTATCACTCTTCTCGTAGGTATTTTCCAGTGATTGAAACGCGAGGAGCTGAGGATTATCCTCGCTGAAGAACATCCGGTAGTTTGTAGAGGACTTGAGGAACAGGATGCCGCCGGCAGACACGGCGATCAGGATGAGCGTCACTGCGATGATCGGCCAGCGCGCCGCAACCACCCACTCCGCGAATCGTGTTTCGAAATGTCGCAACGCGATCATGGACCTTTGAGCCATCATTCAATCCAGAATGCGCGAAACCCAAAAGTGAAGCGCCCCAGACTTTATAAAGCCTGGGGCGCTAAGGGGGAAAGCAGAAACATCAGGTGGTGACTCTTGAAAAAACGTTATTCTCGGCTCGCGCCAAAGAGGCACCCCTCGAACCTGCTCACATCAAGTCCGGTGAGATTTGTTCAGCAGCAGCAACGACCGGCTGCGATCGCTTCGAGTTGTTCCTCTTCCATTTCGCCGGGCGGTATTGACAGATGGATCGTGTTCTTGTCGCTCTCATGCACCACGATTTCGATATTGTCCGGAACTGTGATACCGAATTCGTGCTGTACAACGCCTTTGGGGTCGTCCATGAGCTGTTTCCGGAAGCTCAAATCCATGGCCGCCTTTTCCGTGAGATTGCTCCGCATTTCTTCTGCAGATTTCATGGTTTTCCCTCCTTGTTTATATTAAGAGAGGTGTGGATGATTTCTCTATGTGGATAGCTACTCTATTATATTAATAGTTTATCTTATATTGCAAGAGGCCTGTACGGGCTTTAAGATTTTTAAGTAGTTTTAAAAATTTTTATTAAATATGCTGGCCACCGGTCAAGCTATTTGCCGGCGAACCAGATCCTGAAAGATGCCCTCGGTTGCCACCAGTTCGTTAAACGACCCTTCCTGGACCACCTTTCCGGAACGCATCACGTAGATGCGATCCGCTTGACGTAGCGTGGAAAGGCGGTGGGCGATAACGATCCGCGTCGAGGTAAGCCCCATGAGATTGACCATGATTTTGGATTGGCTGTCGTTGTCGAGCCAGTTTGTCGCTTCGTCGAGCAGCAGGATACGGGGATTACTGATCAACGCGTGGGCGATCATGATGCGCTGGCTCTCACCTCCCGACGTGACGCTGGCACTCGCGCCCACGGGCGTCAACATCTGCATCGGCATCGCCGCGATCTCGCGGTCGACGGCCGCGAGTCTGGCTGCCTGCCACGCATCCTCGGTGGTTGCTTCTTCATGGCCCCCGATGATGTTGTCGCACAGGTCTTGCGGATGGAGTTGCACTTCCTGCGGAACCGTGCCGATCTGCCGACGTACCTGCTTAATATTGAGGTGTTTGAGATCACGGCCGTCATAGTACACCGATCCGGCAGACGGCTGCTCCAACCCGAGCGCCAGCCGGAAGAGCGTACTCTTGCCGGACCCCGACTCACCGGCAATAGCAACGAATTCGCCGGGACGAACACGAATCGAGACATCGTCGAGGATCAACGGACCATCGGGGTCATACTGGAAGGAGACGTGGTCGAACACGATTTCGCCGCCCAGAGTCCCGACGGGTTCTCCCTCAACGCTCGTTTCCGGAGGCTCGTCGAGGAACGGCTGCACCTGCTCCAATGCCGGCATGATGGCGGCAACGGCGCTGAACGATGTCCCCAGGCGGACTACCGACGCCTGGAACACCATGAACACGGTGTAGATGACGAGAAAGTCTCCGACCGTAATGGTCTCCAATAGCGTTGTCGCCAGGAGCAGCACCGCCCCGGCAAGGAACGGCAGCGCGGCGCCGAATGCCTGCAAATGCGTTTCATAGGCGCCAAGTTCCAACTCCGCGTGCTTCTGCTGGCGGTAATCCCGTGCCCAGACTGCAAACGCCGACCCTTCCGCGCCGTCGACACGTAGCTTGGAAATACCGTTGATGAGTTGAAACAGCTGGCCGGCCAGACCGTGGACGGCCTGGATCACCCGCCCGTGGGGCGATATCTGTTGCAGGCCAAGAACCAGGGTCACGATCAGAGACAGGAGACCAAAGGCCGCGACCACCCCACCCAGCGTGGCATCATAGAGGAAGATCAGCAAGAACGCGGGCGATAGGAACACGATCGACAATACGGCGTTGGCGACGACGGCCTGCACGGCGTCGCGAAGATTCTGGAACGTCATCCCCCGCATGGCGAGGTCGCCAGCCGGGTAGCGATGCAGGAAGCTGGGAGGCAGCCGGAGCAAACGGTCCCAGAACGCAGCTTCGATCCGGGACGTCGCGCGTCCTTCGAGGCGCATCAGTGCCGTTCCTTGGAGGACGTGCAGCAGCGTCCCGATCAAGGCGAACGCCGCCAGTGCCACGGTCACCACGTACAAGAGGCCGGTTTCGCCGGTCGGGATCACCTCGTCCACGATGAAACCCAGTACCACGGCAGGCAGCAACATGACCAGACCGCCCAGTAGCCCGGTCAATACGAAGCGCATGAAGTCGGCGGTCAGCCCTTTTCCGGCGACCCGGAGCAGGTCCCGCGGCCCGGCGCTGGCGGACGGCAGCGGCTGATAGAACAGCCATGCGTCGGCACGGAACGATTTGGCACGTTCGGCCGTGACCCTGGTCTGGCGCCCGGCGGGATCCACTTCCCGATAATGTCCCAGCAGCCCGCCCGGCAACAAGACCACGGGCTGGTCGTCGTCCGCCCGAAACGCCAACATCGCGCCGCTGTCACCGATCCACCACCTGTCTTCCTGGTCGAGCCGCACCCGCCGGCCACGTACTCCGGACGCGTCCAGCACGTCACGGAGGACAGCGGTCGAATCGGACGTGCCCGTCCTCGTGGGCCATTTGAAGTCGATCCCCTCATGTTGACCGATAGTCCGCAGGGCTTCGAGCAGGGCTGAATCGCTCGCAACGGCGGACCCCGGTTCCAACAGGCCGTACAAGTTGAACAGGCGACGCCGGGCACCTTCCTCATCGGTGCGGCGGTTGGTTGCCCGCGCCCGTTCCAGGTTCGCTTGATCCACGACCGCCAGGCGGCGGTTGAGTCGCTCCAGGGAGAACGCCACGGCGTGGAAATGTGACAGGGCGGGCAGCAGAAGGCTTTCTTCAGCGAGCGTTTCGGAGGACCGGGCGGAAAGCTGTATCTCTTCCGTCAGAGTGAGCCAACTGAAGGGCGTGAGCGGTATCGCGGCCGAGGCGGCTCCACTTTTGCTCTGCGCCGCGTCGATCAGGCTCATGAACAGTCCCACGCCTGGCGTCAACTCCGACACCCATACCACTTCTCGCTGCGTTGAAAGCTTGCCGTCTTTTGCGGCCGGGGCCACTCCGGACTCAACGAGTACATCCGGGCGTGGCCGGGGCAGGACGTCTCGTGACAGCATGGCGGAAACGTCCATGACCCATGCGTCGACGTGCTTTGCCAATTCGGCATTCCGGACCGCGTTCAGGCTGCTGACCGGGAGGCGCCGCAGCACTGTGCCCGGCAACCCCTTTGCGATCAGGCTGAAAGTCGTCTCGCCCGCCTGAGGCAGCACGCCGGGCAGGAGACGGCCGGAAACAGCCCGCAGCAGGTGCTGCTGCGCCGATTGCTCCACTCCATCCAGGTGCTCGACCAGAAACAGGTCGACGGCGCCTTTGTCGATGAACCAGACGAATTGCGGATCGTTCATCTCCAATGGCAAATTGCCGGCGCAGGGCACGGGGATTCCCGATTCAGCGGCGAGGTCGGCGAGCGAGCGGCGTTCCGGCGTCGTCATCAGGCTAGCCCTCTTGGACGAGCCGGTAGTACAACCCGGTTTCGTCCGTCATCAGTTCGTCATGGGTGCCGCGCTGCACTTCCACTCCCTTATCGAGAACAATGATCTCGTCGCAGTCCCGGACCGTGCTCAGCCGGTGCGCGACGATCAGGCAACTGCAACCCCTGCGACGCAACGCGTCGTCGACGGACTCTTCGGTGGCGGCGTCGAGAGCGCTCGTCGCCTCATCCAGAATCAGCACCGTCGGGTTGCCGATCAGCGACCGGGCAATTTCCATTCGCTGCCGTTGGCCCCCGCTGAAGTTGCCCCCATCTTCTTCAACCTGCGTCGCATAGCCCAGCGGTCGACTGAGGATTTCATCGTGGATGCAGGCGTCCCGGGCGGCATCCACCACGTCATCGTCGGGAACGGCGGGGTTCCACAGAGTGATGTTTTCGCGCACGGTAGCGGAGAAGAGGATGACGTGCTGGTCTACCATCGACAAGGAGCGCGACAGCACTTCGCCGGAAATCTCATGTCGTGGACGGCCGTCGAACAGGATTTCACCGGACCAAGGATGGTAGAGGCCGGAGACGAGGCGCGACAGCGTCGATTTCCCGGAGCCGCTTGGACCGACCACGGCGACCCGCTGCCCCGGCTTGATGACCAGATTGAAATCCTTGATTAACGGCGGTCGGCCCCGATTGTATCCGAAGGTCACGCCGCGTAATTCCACTTGGCCAGCCAGCCGCAACCGCCCATTGAACGTGGCAAGGGCCTCCGATGCCTGGCGTTGACGCGTCAAACTTGGCTCTTCGAAGGTTTCCGTGATGTCGTCCAGGCGCTGCAAATCGGTCTCGAGCGCCTGACGCTCGTCGGCGAACCCGACGAAGCGCCCGACGGGCTCCAGGAACATGACCGCCACGATGTAAAACGCCACCAGTGCGCCCAGCGTCAACTCGCCGGCCATGACCTGAGTTGCGCCGAAGGCCAGCACTACTACGTTGCCCAGAACCATGAACAGGCCCGGCAAGGCCGCGTTGACGTGGCTCAGTTCGGAGAATCGCTGGCGTGCGGCCAACTCCCGGGCCTGATGGCCGCCCCAGCGCGAGAAGAAGTGGTCGTCCGAGGCGGTGATCCGCAGGCGGTCCGTCTGGTTCAGCATCAATGTGCCAACGCCAACCAGCAACCCCTGCTCGCGTCGCAAGGCATGGCTCTCGTCGGTCCGGATGCGGGTGATGACGCGCACAAGCACCCCATTCAGCACCGCCAGGCCCAG
>LXNJ01001997.1_pt1 | contig 11547 bp, 10 predicted proteins | sample 809081 | NCBI WGS metagenome assembly LXNJ01 (sample SAMN04870510, study PRJNA318959) | sponge metagenome | biome: sponge; feature: marine sponge reef; material: water | host: Petrosia ficiformis | place: Greece: Milos, Mediterranean Sea | collected 2013-05-29 | depth 5-7 m
TTCGGAGTCGACCATCGCCTTGTCGTGCTTGGCCATCGCCTCATCGTGCTTGCGCTGGGAATCGGCGGAGCGCCTGTCGGAACCCCTGGCCATCTCGCGTATGCCGTAGTAGATGAGCGCGAGGCCGCCGTAGGAGGCGACGAGGTTCAGGTAGGCGGCGATGAGATTGAGGTATTCGTACGTCGTCACGCTCTTGCTCCGGTGTGGGCCACGCATAACTCTCGTGGATTGCTACTATAAAAAGAGAAGACGCGCTTCGTCAAACGCTCCCTCCCCGGTCGCTTCCGCCCGCCGCGGACAGGCGCAGGGGCTAGCCCCTACGGGTGAACCCCGATTGACGAGAGAGGAAAATCACTCCCCCCTTGAGGGGGAGTCAACGAGACAAGGGCAAAGCCCGCAGGCGAGTTGGTGGGGGGTATGATTCGGAGTGGCGATCAAACACGTTTCACCCCCCACCGATTCAGCCTTCGCACAAACCGCTCGGCTTCTTCGACTCCCCCTCAAGGGGGGAGTGATTTGCAATACTATTTGGTCGACAATCCTCCTCAAGGGGGGAGTGGTTAATAATTCACATTGGCCGGTAAACCCCCGGCGGAAATCCCTCCCCTACCCCTTGATATTCCGCCTGGCCTGCACGAACACCACCGTGAGCACGATGATCGCCTGGAAGACGAACACCGCAGCACCCGGCAGGCCGATGCTGCGCTGGAGCGAATCCGACCCCGAGACCAGCACGGCGAACACCGCGGCGGCTATCGTGACGCCGAGCGGGTTGTTCCGCCCGATGACGGCGATCAGGATGGCCATCGCCCCGTAGTTGGGCGCGCCCTCCGCCCCGCTGATGCCGAGCAGGAGGCTCTGGTGGAACCCCGAGACCTCGACCGCCCCGGCCAGGCCCGAGAGCGCGCCGCAGGTCGGCATGATGATGAGCGTGACGCGCGCGACGTTGATGCCGCCGAAGCGCGCCGCCCGGGGGTTGTCCCCCACCGCGCGTATCTCGTAGCCGGCGATGGTGCGCGTCATGAAGAAGTACATGCCTACCGCCGCGACAAGCGCGATGATGAAGCCCGCGTGCGCGCCCGAACGGGGCATCACCTGCGGCAGCACGGAGGCGTCGGGGATCGGGAGCGAGATGGCGTCGCCCGCCAGCGGGTCGTTCCAGGGGCCGTTCGCGAGGTAGTCCACGAGGTAGAGCGCGACGAAATTCAGCATCACCGTCACGAATATCTCGCTCACCCGGTAGCGCACGCGCAGGATGCCGGGGATGAAGCCCCAGAACCACCCGCCCAGAATTCCGCCCAGCAGCCCCAGCGGCACGAATACCGGCCAGGGGAGGTTCAGGCCCTCGAGAGCGAAGGCCGTTCCCGTCATCCCGATCGCGCCCGCGTATATCTGCCCGTCCACGCCGATGTTGAAATGCCCGCCCCGCATCCCGAAGGCAACCGCGAGCGAGGCGAGCAGGAGCGGGCAGAACTTGTTGAGCGTCTGCGCGAACCCGCCCCACGTGCCCAGCGAGGAGCGGAGGACGGTGCCGAGGGCGACGAGCACGTCCCCGCCGAAGGCGACGATGAACACGGCCCCGCACGCGAGGGCCAGCGCGCCCGCCGCCGCGTAGGTGACGGCGAACTCCATCGCCATCTTTTTCCTCTCGCTCACAGTCGCAGGCGCCGCCATATCAGGAAACCTCTCCTTCTTTCTGCCCCGCCATCAGGGCGCCTATCCGGTAGATGTCGTATTCGGGGCCGTCGAAGTCGCCCAGAATCTCGCCCGCGTAGATGACGACGATGCGGTCGCTCATCAGGCATAGCTCGTCCAGGTCTTCCGATATCAGCAGGACGCCCGCGCCGCCCGCGCGAAGCTCCCGCAGCCGGCCGTGCACGAACGAGGCGGCCATCACGTCGAGCCCGCGCGTGGGGTTGTTGGCGATCATCACCTTCCCGCCCGTCCTGTGGGCGAGCATGACCGCGCGCGCCACGATGGTCTTCTGGATGTTCCCGCCCGATAGGTGCGCGGCGGGCACGTGTTCGTTCCGCGCGAGGATGTTGAACTCCGCGATGGCGTTCCTGCCCAACTCGTGGGCGGCCTCGCGGTCGAACACGCCGCGCCGCCGGAAGATGTGCGGGTGGAGTCCCAGCACGAAATTCTCGGCCAGGCTCAGGCCCGGCAGAATCCCCTCCTCTATCCTGTCCTGCGGCAGGAGGCTCATCCCCCGCGCGATGCGCCCGGCCACCGAGAGGGCGGATACCTCCTCGCCGTCGATATGGACCTCGCCCGCTTCCGTCTCGATGAGTCCGGCCAGGGCTTCCGCCAGTTCCTTCTGGCCGTTCCCCGAGATGCCCGCCATGCCGACGATGAGCCCGCGGGGGACGTCGAAGGCGACGTCGGTGAGCGGCACCCCCGACTTCGCCGAGGTGCGCACCCCCCGGACGGAAAGGGCGGGGTGTCCCTCACGCGCCGCCGAGGGCCCCGTCGGCCGCTCGCCCACGGGCGGCATGCCGCGCTCGCCCATCATCATCTGCACGAGCCTGTCGCGGGTGGCCTCCTGGCGTAAGATGGTGTCTATCTTGAGCCCGCCGCGGAACACGGTGATCCGGTCGCAGTTGTCCAGGACCTCCTGGATCTTGTGCGTGATGAAGACGACCGTCAGCCCCCCCTTGGCGAACGACTTGAGTATCGCGAACAGCCCGTCCACCTCGTGGGGGGTCAGCATGGTCGTCGGCTCATCGAGTATGAGGATGTCCGCGCCGTGGTAGAGCGCCTTCAGGATTTCGACTTTCTGCTGGATACCGGCGGGCAGGGTTTTCACCTGCTCGTCCAGCGGGATGGAGAGGCCGTAGTTCGCGGCGAGTTCCTCCACCGAACCGCGCCGGGCCTCGACGTCGAGCCGCCAGCGCGAACCCTCGCGGCCGAGCAGGATGTTCTCGAGCGCCGTGAAGTTGCCGATCAGCTCCACGTGCTGGTGCACCATCCCGACGCCGACCGCGATCGCATCCTGGGGCGAGTGGATGTCCACCTCGCGCCCGTCGACCGCTATCCGGCCCTCGTCCATGCGGTAGAGGCCGCTCAGGATGTTCATGAGCGTGGTCTTGCCCGCGCCGTTCTCCCCGAGCAGGGCGTGTATCTCCCCCTTGGCGGCCTCGAAGTCCACCGCGTCCAGGGCGCGGACTTGCCCGAAGGACTTGCTGACGCCGGTCATCTCGACGCAGGAACTCATTTTTTCCGTCATAACGCCTTCCGTTCCAGGCGCCCCCGCCCTTGAACGCAAGTCCGGGAGGGGGCGCTCACGTCCTCTACTTCGCCAGCATGACCTTCTTCATCACGAGCCGGGGCTTGATCGCTCCGGAGCGCACTTTTTCATACGTCTCCTGGGTGCTCTTCACGGCCTCGGCGGATACGTTGCCCAGCGAACCGAGCTCGAAGCCGTTCCCCAGGTTCATGGCGACGTATCCCCCCGGTGATCCTTTCAGGATCCCGTCCATCACCTGCCGGTAGGGAGGCCGGAAGTCGATGATCAGCGTGCCCGCGAAGTGCTTGGGCGCCTTGTCCGTCTTGTCGGTGTAGAAGGTGGTGATCAGCACCTTGCCCTTCGCCTTCTTGGCGGCCTCCGCCACCCCGTACACGCCCAGGTTCACCATGTTGATGATGAAGTCGACGCCGCCGGCGATCATGGCGTCGGCGGTCTGGCGCGCCTTGACGGGATCGTTCTGGTTCCCGGTGAAGGCGTAGGACAGCTCGGCCTTGGGGTTGGTCGCCTTGAGCGCATCCGAGATGGTGTTGATGGAAGCCTTGAAATCCGGAAGCGGGATCCCCGCGATGACGCTCACCTTGTTCGTCTTCGTCGCGAGGCCGGCCAGCACGCCGAAGGGATAGAAGGCCTCGTAATAGTGGCGGTGAACGTTCCAGACGTTCTTGGGCACCTTGAATTTTCCGGAACTCTCCATGACGAACGTCACTTTCGGAAATTTCGGCGCCAGCTTCTGCACGAGGCGGACATACTGCCCGCCGTGGAAGCCGATGATGGTGAAGCCCGAGGAGATGTACTCGCGCGCCACCCGCTCGGCGTCCGCAGGCGAGATGCGCTCCGAATAGGAGGTTTCGATCTTGTACCTCTTCTTGATGTCCTGGGCGACCTCATAGCCTCTGAAGTTGTAGTCCGCATCCTCGATGGGTCCGGGCAGGATGACGGCGAACTTGTGGGCCATCGCGGCGAGCGCCGGGCCGGGCGCGATCAGGGCCAGGGCAACGAGCGCGGCGGCGGCGAAGAACAGTCGGCGTGTCCATTTGGTTTTCATTTCACATTCCTCCTTGATGGGAAAGCACGATATCCCGGACATGGCTCAATCCCGGGCTTCACGGTCGTATGGCCTCGTGAGCGCGCGCGGGCTTTCGGCCCCCCGCGCGACCTGGACCAGAACTATCATGGCGAACACGTACGGCAGCATCAGCAAGAATTGCGGCGGAATGAGTTTGGCGTATTGCGGCAGTGCGTTGACCTTGAACTGGAAGGCGTCCACGTAGGCGAAGAGCAGCGCGCCGACGAACGACCATACCGGAACCCACCGCCCGAAGATCACCAGCATCAGGGCGAGCCACCCTCTTCCGTTCACGATGTTGTCCGTAAAGGACCCCGATATCACGAGCGGCAGGTATGCGCCGGCCACGCCCAGAAAGAGTCCGCCCACAGCGCACGCGCCGTAGCGCATCCGGGCGACGTCGATGCCCACCGTGTCCGCCGCGCGGGGGTTTTCCCCGCAGGCGCGGAGCCTCAGGCCCAGCGGCGTCTTGAAGAGGAAGTAACTCACCACCGCGACCAGGAAATAGGATAGATAGACGAGCCCGTTCTGCGCGAAGAAAATCTCGCCGATGAAGGGGATGCTCCCCAGCAGCGGTATGTGTATCTCTTTCAAGGTCGGCACCTGGGGGATGGACTGCACGACGCCCACCGCCAGCCGGTAAATGGTGGGCGATATTCCCAGCCCCAGGACGAATATCCCCAGCCCGATGACGATCTGGTTCGCCCGCAGGGTGATGGAGAAATACGCCAGCAGCAGCGTCAGCACGCTCCCCGAAAGCCCCGCGACGATGCAGCCGATGATCGCGCTGCCCGAATAGAAGGTGAGCAGAAAGCCCGTCACCGAACCGAGCGTCACGACCCCCTCGATGCCGACGTTCAGAATCCCCGAGCGCTCGATGATGGTCTCGCCCAGGCACGCGATGATAAGCGGCGCCATCATGAGCATTGTGAGCTGGAAAAGGGATATGTCGAACAATATGGACAAGGAAGTGCACCCCCCGACCTGTGCTTCAAACGTGCGAATTACGCATCCCGATACACCTCTATTCGAGAGACTCTGTGTATGTCCTTGTGGCTTGGCAGTCAGTATGCCTCATGAAATTCCAAATTCAAAATACCGCTTTTATTGATTCCGGCGTGTAACGCGGATTCTTACTCTCCAATTTTTCGTTCGGCACACCCAAACCCGGCCCGGCGCGCCGCATCCCGTTCGCGGTGAAGGCGGATGCGTTGCCCGCCGCATTTAGTTCATACATAATGCGCGCATTGCATACGCTTCCCGTCATGAACCGACTGCCAGGATGGAGATCGTTTCTTTTCTTCGTCAAAAAGGAGACCTCCGAGATGGAATTGATCGATCTGAGCATGGAAATATACCGGGACATGCCGATTTACCCGGACCTCCCCGGCCCCTCCCTCACCGTCGATGAAGACTGGGACACCGTGGCAAGGCGCACGGGCTCCATCAACTACGGCGCCCCCATCGTGACGAACCACTGCGTCATCTTCATGAGCGATCATACGGGGACGCACATCGACTCCCCCTGGCACAACAATCCCGACGGCTTCACGACCGAGCGCATCCCGCTCGAATGGTGCATGTCGGACGGCGTCGTCCTCGATTTCACCGACAAGGAATCGGGCTACGCCATCACGGCGTCGGACCTGGAAGGCGCGCTTAAGAAAATCAACTACACCCTCAAGCCGCTCGACATCGTGCTCATCCGCACCGACGCGAGCGTGGACTGGCAGACGAACCCCGACTACACCATGAACCAGCCCGGCATGAGCGCGGAGGCGACCCACTACCTCATCGACAACGGTATCCGCGTGATGGGGATCGACGCGAGCGGCTGGGACGTTCCGATCTGGAAGATGCACGAGACGCGCAGCTACTGGGAGGCCCACCGGGTCATGCTGGAGAAGGACTACTGCCACATCGAGAACATGATCAACCTGAATCTGATACCGAAGTCCCACGGGTTCAAGCTCTCGGTGCTGCCCATCAAGTTCCGCGGCATGTCGGGCTCCCCCATACGCGCGGTGGCGATCATCGAATAGGCCCCGGGCAACTGGAGCGAGTGAAATGGCGCTGGCCGTCCGCGTCCTGGCAGGCGCGTACCACGATTCGGTGAAGCTCATGCGCATCAGCGCCGCCGCTTCCGGGAGGCCGGGCGTCCGGGGGGCGGCGGCCCTCATGGGCACGCCGATGAACCTGGAGCAACTCGCAGCAAGCGGCATACTCGCGGAAGAAGCGAAAGGCGCCGGACCGAACGACCTCGTCCTCGTCGTGGAGGCGGACGCTCCGGAGACGGCGCAAGAAGAGCTCACCTTGATGGAAGCGGCGCTCACCGCCCCCCGCACAAGCGGCGGAGCGGGCCCGCTCGCGAACCTCTCCGCACCCACGCTCGACGCAGCCCTGACTGATGACCCCGGGATCAACCTCGCCCTTTTCTCGATTCCCGGCCCGAGTGTCCGCCGGGAAGCCGAGCGCGCGCTCAGAAAAGGTCTCCACTGTCTCATCTTCAGCGACAACGTATCTCTTGAAGACGAGGTGGCGCTCAAGCGAATGGGGCGCGATAAGGACTTGCTCGTCATGGGTCCCGACTGCGGTACCGCGCACATCGGCGGCGTGGGACTCGGGTTTTGCAACGTGGTGCGTCCGGGTGGAATCGGCATCGTCGGTGCCGCCGGCACGGGGATTCAGGAAGCCATGGCCGCCATCGACGCATGCGGCGGCGGAATCTCCTGCGCCCTGGGCACCGGCGGACGGGACGTGTCCGACGCCGTCGGCGGCCTCGCTATGATCCAGGCTATCGAGACTTTATCCGAGGATGCGGCGACGGAGGTTCTCCTCGTTCTCGGCAAACCGCCGGAGCCCGCCGCGATGGGAAAAGTGTTCGAAGCGGCTGCGCAGTGCGCGAAGCCCGTCGTCGCCCATTTCGTCGGCGGCCATAGCGAGGACATCCTTGCGCATGCCGGTCTTCACCCGGCGGATTCGCTGTCTGAAGCGGGGGGGCTCGCCGTCTCGCTGGGCGGTGGGCGCGCCGACGCTGCGGCGCCTGCTCTCGACTCCGAAACGAGAGAGAGAATCGCTGTATGGAGCCGCGTTCGCGACAGGAACCGTCGGTTCCTGCGCGGCGTCTATACGGGCGGGACGCTTTGCGCCGAGGCGCAGGCCATCGTCGGAAGGACGATCCCGGGGATTCGCTCCAACGCGCCTCTCGACAAGAGCCAGGGTGCAATGGCCGACCCCATGAGATCGCAGGGCCATGCGGTGGTGGATATGGGCGACGATCTCTTCACGCGGGGAAAACCCCACCCCATGATCGACCCCGCGCCCAGAAGCGCGCGGCTCCTTCAGGAAGCCCGCGACCCCGAGACGGCGGTGGTGCTCTTCGACCTGGTGTTGGGCCTCGGCGCGCATGAAGACCCGGCGGGTGAAGCCGCCATAGCTATAGAGAGTGCGCGGGAATCGAGTCCCGATGTCTTGTTTATCGCCTCCGTCACGGGCACCGGGGGCGACCCGCAGGGTTTGAAGGCCCAGCGCGCCAGACTCGCCGGGGCTGGCGTCCTGATATTGGATACCCACGCCGGGGCCTGTCTCGCCGCTGCCGCCGCGCTCGAGGAGACTCTCGACTTATGAGTGCGAAGAAATTACTGGAGGGCGTCCGCGTCGCCAACGTCGGCGTGGCGTTGTTTGCAGAAAGCATCGCCGCGCAGAACGCCCCCGTGGTGCAGGTGGACTGGCGTCCCCCCGCCGGAGGAGATCCCGAAATGATCGAACACCTCAACCGACTGGCGGTTTGCGATGCGGCCAACGACGACGCCATCGAGCGCCTTCAGGCCGCAAGGCCCGTGTGGGTGGACGTCGGCGTCGCCATAGAAGACGTGCCCGGCATGGGCGGGCGCACCCTCTTGCACGCAGGCCCTCCCATCACCTGGGAGAGAATGTCGGGACCTCTCAAGGGTGCGATGATCGGCGCGGCGCTTCTCGAGGGCTGGGCGAACGATGCGAAGGCGGCGGAAAAATTGTGCGCGAGCGGGGAAATTTCCTTCGAGCCCTGTCACCACCACTCGACAGTGGGGCCGATGGCCGGCGTGGTCTCGCCCTCGATGCCGGTGAGCATCATCGAAAACCGGGCGCCCGAAGAACTCGGCGGCGGCGGGAGAGCCTACTGCACGCTGAACGAAGGCCTGGGCAAGGTGCTGCGCTACGGGGCGTATTCGGAAGACGTTCTGGCGCGCCTCAGATGGATGTCGGACGAACTGGCCCCGGCCCTGCGCGCGGCCCTGCGCTCGCTGCCCGATGGCCTGGACATCAAGAACGTCATCGCGCGCGCCCTGCAGATGGGCGATGAGGCGCACAACCGGAATGTCGCGGCCACTTCGACGGTCGCCCGCGCCCTCATGCCCTACCTCGCGGAGGCGGTAAACGACACCGGCGTCATCTCCCGCGTGGCGGAATTCCTGGCGGGCAACGATCACTTTTTTCTCAACCTCGCGATGCCGGCCGCCAAGGCGAGCCTGGACACCATGGCGGGGGTCGAGGGGTGTTCCCTGGTCTACACCATGTCGCGCAACGGCACGGATTTCGGCATCAGGGTCGCCGGCCTGGGGGATGCGTGGTTCACGGCGCCCGCGAAACATCCCGTGGGTCTTTTCTTCCCCGGCTACTCGCAGGAAGACGCCAACCCGGACATCGGCGATTCGGCCATCATGGAAACGCTCGGCGTCGGCGGCTTCGCCATGGCAGCGGCGCCCGCCATCGTCGAGTTCGTGGGCGGCTCGACGGCCGAGGCCTTTCAGGCGACGAACGAGATGTACGGCATCACCTGGGCGCGGAGCCGCGACTATACCCTGCCCGCCCTTGATTTCGCGGGCGTGCCGACCGGAATCGACGTGCGCCAGGTGATCGAGACGGGCATCTACCCCGTCATCAACACCGGCATCGCCCACCGTGAGCCGGGTGTCGGACAGATAGGCGCAGGCGTTCTCCGCGCGCCCGAAGCGCCGTTTCAAAAGGCCTTCGAAGCCCTCGTCGAGAAGTATTCGGGGTAGCCTTTCAGGGCTGTTCAGAGCAAGAAAAAACACTCATTTTCGTTCGCGTAAAACGCTCGCTCCTCGCTTGCGTTTGACTATCTTGTTCGTTCGATGAGTTCGCGCAGGGACGCCATAGACTCCTCGTGCCTGCGGAGCCCTTCTTCTTCCCTGCGGCGGGATTCGGCCATCGCTTCGGTGTGTTTGCGCTCAGAGTCGGCTGCGCGTATTTCGGCTCCATTCGCCATGACGCGGATGCCGTAGTAGATGAGCGCGAGGCCGCCGTAAGAGGCAATGAGGTTGAGGTAGGCTGCGATGAGGTTGAGGTGTTCATACGTCGTCATGCGTATTCTACCAGGAGATGGGTCCCTCATTTTCCCCGTTAATTGATGACTATAGGAGCCGAACGCGCGTTTCGTCAAATCCTCCTGTAGTGACAGCCCCTCCTCGGGGCTGTCCCGTAGGTCACGACCTGCCCGTCCCTACCTTCCCGACGAATTCCCCCCGTCACCTAGCTTGACACGGACCCAACCGAGCCATACGATTCACTCCATTCATCATCCTTCATAAAGAACCCGATTCGAGACGGCCTTCCTGCACGAAACCAGGAGGCGCTTGTGATGGATTCTCCCTTTCTCTTAAGAAGGCTATCCACTGGATATCCGTCCGCAAATTTTCCGGCGGGCGCTGGCCGTCTTCTGAATCAAGCCCATCCGGATCACCGGCCTCTTCCTTTGCCAACAGGTTCCCGAACGGGAACATTTCTTCTTTTCACCAAGGGCCGCAACCCCCGAAGCTGCCGGAACCACAGGAGCGGACCCTTCATAATGGAGGAAATACGATGAGCGCACGCATGAAACGAGGGTTTTGCATATTTATCGGACTGGCGTTCGCCTTGGGCGTCGTTCTCTCGACCGCGCCCGTAGAAGCGGCCAAGAAACCGCTCACGATCGGAGTGGCGATCGCCCTCACGGGCAAGGTCTCCAAATCCGGGAAACTCACCCTGCGCGGATACGAGATGTGGCAGCGCGACGTCAACGCGAAAGGAGGGCTCCTGGGCCGGAAAGTGCAGTTCAAGGTCTATGACGATGAGAGCAACCCCACCACCGGAGCGAAGCTCGTCGAACGCCTCATCAACCGCGACAAGGTGGACATGATCTTCGGGCCGTTCAGCAGTCCGGTAACCTACGCGACGAGCACGGTCACCGAGAAATACCGCTTTCCGATGATCGCGGGCGGCTCGAGCAGTTCCAAGCCGTTTTCGAGAGGCTACAAATACCTCTTCCAGGTGATGCGGGTGAACAACGACGCCCTGCTCGGCAACCTCTCTCTCTTGAAGGAGAAGGGAGCGAAGACCATCGTCATCATCCACTCGGCCAGCATCTATCCCTCCTCTCTGGCCAGAGGAGTTCGGAAACTGGGCGAGAAGCTCGGATTCAAGGTTCTCTCGGTCGACAAGTATCCCCCCAAGACGACGGACTTCACCTCGCTGCTGCTCAAGGCGAAAGGCCTGGACCCCGACGTGCTCTGCCTGTTCGGCTACTATCCCGACGGTCTGGCCATCTCCAAGCAGGTGAAGGAGCTGGACGTCAACCCCCGTCACCTGAACGTCATGCTCGGCGCTTCCTATGACGAGTACGGCTCCAAGAAAGGCGCCGGCCAGGACGCGAACTACGTGAGCGGCTACACGGGCTGGGAGCCGTTCATGAACACGCCGGGCAACAAGGAGTTCGTGAAGAAGTATTTCGATCAGTACAAGGACGAGCGCTTGATGGACTCGCACGTCGCCTACGGCTACCTCGTCGGCGAGGTGATGGAGCGGGCGGTGAACCAGGTCGGCTCGTTCGACCGCGACAAGATACGCGACGCCATCGCTTCGATGAAGTTCAACAGCCTGATGCCGGGGCAATTCCGGGTGGACCCGAAGTCCGGCATGCAGCTCGGCCACGAGTGGGCGGCCTTCCAGTGGCAAAACGGCAAGAAGGTCATCGTATGGCCGAAGAACGTCGCCACCGGCAAGTTCGTCTACCCCACGCCCAAGTGGAGAGCAAGAAACTAGCCGCTTCCTGCGCAGGAGGGTGTGAACAAGAACGTAGGGACAAGTCGCGACCTGTCCGAAGGCTGATGAGAATTGGAGTAGGGGCGGTTCGCGAACCGCCCCTACAGGTGGGGCGCTCTATTGGCGAGATAGGGGGCAGGTGGCGACAGAGAGG
>LXNJ01001998.1_pt1 | contig 11545 bp, 8 predicted proteins | sample 809081 | NCBI WGS metagenome assembly LXNJ01 (sample SAMN04870510, study PRJNA318959) | sponge metagenome | biome: sponge; feature: marine sponge reef; material: water | host: Petrosia ficiformis | place: Greece: Milos, Mediterranean Sea | collected 2013-05-29 | depth 5-7 m
TCCTCCGCGCGACATCGGGTTCGCGTCAGCGCGTGACGCTTGCCCGTGTTCACATGGACCAGTTCGCATTCTTCGCCGTCGAGAACCAACCGGAAACGTTGCGGCGCTTCGCCGGCGACGCCCGCGGAAAGCGCCCCTTCGAGGCGTTCGTGGCGCCGACGTTCGATGACGAGCAGGCTCGATTCCGTGAGTGCATCGCTCGCCAACAGGATGTGTCGTCCGGGTAGGGCGTTCTCGACGACGTCGCGGATTTCGGCGGTGCTTGCGGGCGTCGACTCGAGGCGCAGCGCCGGGACGTCCGCCGGTTCATCGGAACCGACGCTCTGACAGGCTGCGGCGACCAACGCAGCCGGGACAACGGCGCGTATCAAGTTCATCCGGACGGCGCGACGACGTCCTGTGGGATCGTCAGACCGTGCATCTTGGACCTCAGTAGACCGCCCTCAAGGCTGTCGACGGTTGCCAGGATGTTATTGCCGGTCGTCGTGGGCGGCTCGGGGCACGTCGTGTGGCTCCGGTAACCGAGCGCGGCATTCACGCGCGCCTCCCTGGGGTCGCCGAAAGCGTGGTCGAAATCGTCCCCCACGACGCAACCGGGGACGGGCACGCCGTCGGGGCTCGGGGCGTTGTCCGGGGTGAAGCCGCCCGCGTAGTCGCCGAAGCCCGTCCCGTTGACGATTTCGAACTGCACGGTGAAGTAGGTGGTGCCGCAGTTGTCCTCCGGGTAGAAACCATGCGGTTTGCCGCAGGTGGTCTCGCCGATGAGGATCACCTCGACGTCGATGCCGCGCAGGCCGTTGATGATGGCCTCGCTCGCCGAACAGGTGCCCGGTCCGGTCAGCACGAACACCCGGTCGAGACCGAGCGTGGGCAGGGGTTCGCCCTGGGCCACGGAGAGACCGACTCCCGTCGTCCGGAACAGGGAGGGCCTCAAGACCTCGCCGGTCACCGGGTTGAACGTGGTGTGCTTGTCGTTGAAGCGGAGTTCGCTGAACACGTGGCCTTGCGCCGCCGATGCGCCGGCGATCATGTAGGCAACCTGGTTGGCGATAATGGTGTAGCCGCCGCCGTTGTAGCGGATGTCGAGCACGAGGTCTTCGATCTCGGCATCGGCGAGCTCGGCGATCGAATCAACAAGGCGTTTCTCGGCCGTGGCGATATGGTCGAGGAAAAGCAGGTAGCCCACCGGACCGGCGTCGGTGTCGATTACCCGAACATGCTGCACGGGATCCGAGGTGATACTTGCCGAACGCAACGTCACGGTTCGTGGGACGCTGGACCCCGGATCCTGGACCGTGAACTCATGGTCCTCGCCGAGTTCCGACGGGAACAAGCCGGCGTTCAGAACATTGACTTCCGCACGGCTCGGCCCGTTGATCGCGTCGACGCCGTCGATCTCGAGAATCTTCGTGCCACGCATGAAGGCCACATCCGGGTGCGTGGCGGGGGAGTTCGGCTGCGTGTAGGCGACGCGGATGTCCCGGGGTGGACTGGGGGCGAGCACCACGAAGCGTGCGCCGTATCCTGCGGAGACGCCGGATTGGGCGAGCGCATTCCACTCCTCGGTATCCATCGAGAAGTGGAAACGATCCTTCTCGGCACCGGATGGCGTCGTTTCCGTGGTCTTCATGAGCTCGAAGTAGGTCGGCGTGTCGCAGCAGTCGGGATCGGTATCCACGATCTCGTCGTACCAGAGGTAGGTGTGGTCGCTCCAGGATCGTAGCCAGTTGTTCTCGTCGCGGGTCGTGCCTTGGCGGTCGGTATAGGCGAAGCCGGAATCCGGATCGATTCCGGTTCGCGGCACGGCGCAGGCGTGTTGGAACACGGATGCTTCCTCGAACTGACTGCGTATCCAGCCGGACTCGGAGGCGACGGTGACGTCGAAGGTCGCGGGGTCGGAGGCCGCGTTGCCGCTACCGCTGCTGTCGGTCGCCGTTACCGTTACCGTCGCGACGCCGGAGTCGTTCCCGGTGACGGTGAGTTCCATGCCGTCCAAGGCGACCGTCACCGCCGCCTCGTTGCTTACCGTGGCGCTCAACGTGTGGGTATCGGACGCGTCGGCGTCGTTGACCGATATCGTCAGTGTCACGACGTCGCCGATGGTCAAGGCCTGGTCCGCGATCGCTTGGACGGCCGGTTTGGCATTGGTCGGTGTGGGGGGTGGTTCGGACCCGCCGCCGCTCCCGCCGCCGCCACAACCGGTCGTGCCCAAGGCGACTGGGAGGAGCACGAGGAGTGCGATGGCGCCTGTCTTCGACATCATCTGGCTTTGACTACTGGCGTGGCCCCGGGTTTCGCGTTGCCATTGCCTGCTTGGGTGGTGCGGAGAGTATTGGCCGGATCGGGGTGGGTCAACCGTCGACAAGCGGGTCGCTGTGCTTGACCGCGTTGGCGCGGATGATCCGCAGCATGGCCCGGAAGATCTTGGGGTTGGCGGCCACCACGTTGCCGGAATCGAGGAACCGTTCCCCGCCGGCGGCATCGCCGATGAAGCCGCCCGCCTCGCGGATGATGACGGCGGCGGCGGCGATGTCCCAAGGCTTGAGGCCCAGCTCGAAGAAACCATCGACGCGACCGGCAGCGAGGTAGGCGAGGTCAAGGGCTGCCGCCCCCTGGCGGCGGAGAGTGCGGCAACGGCCCATGAACTCCTTGAGGATGTCGCTGTAGGCGTCGATGTGGTTGGCGACGCTGGCAAATGGCAGGCCGCCGGAGATGATCGAGTCATCGATGCGGTCGCGTTCGGCGACCCGTATTCGGTGGCCGTTTAGGCGCGCCCCGCTACCGCGGCTGGCCGTGAATTCCTCGTTGCGGACATGGTCGACCACCACGCCGTGCAGCAAGGCGGCGCCGCGGGTGACCGCGATGGACGTGCAGAAGTGCGGAATCCCCTGCAGGAAGTTGGTGGTGCCGTCCAAGGGGTCGATGATCCATGTGTGCGGCGGCTGCTCCTCCGCCCCGGAAACACTTGGCTTGGGGGAGTCCGCCACGTGGCTCGCTCCCCGCTCCTCCGCGAGGATGGCGTGGTGCGGATAGGCCTTCAGGATCGTGTCCACGATCACGTCCTCGGCTTCCAGGTCGACCTCGGAGACCAGGTCGTTGCGTGCCTTCTCGCGGATGGTGAGCGTGTCGGTGCGGTCCATGGACCGGAGAATGATCCGGCCGGCACGCCGTGCGGCCCGCAAGGCGATGTTCACCATGGGTTCCATTTCTTGCTGGCTTCGGGCCGAATGCGCCGCCCCTCGCCGGGCGACGGGTCTTGTGGGTGGGGCGCGGTATCCTACGCGACGGCTGTCGTCGAAGGAAGCGAGCCAAAATGACGCGGGTCCAGGCGAAGGACATTCGGATCGTGCTGGTCGAGCCGAGCCACCCCGGCAACATCGGCGGCGCGGCACGCGCCATGAAGACAATGGGTGTCGCCGACTTGGGCATCGTCGACCCATTGCGGTTCCCGGATCCACAGGCGGTTTGGCGTGCGGCCGGAGCCGTCGATGTCGTCAACGGGGCGCGGGTGTTCGGCCACCTCGACGACGCCATCGCCGATTGTGGCTGGGTCGTCGGCACCAGCGCCCGGAGCCGACGCGTGCCATGGCCGGTCGCGACCGTCGGCGAGTTTGCCGAACGGCTGGTCCGGGAGGATCTCGGCGGCAAACCCGTCGCGATCCTGTTCGGGCGGGAGGACCGGGGCTTGACCAACGATGAGCTCGAGTGCTGCAACCTGCACGTGATGATTCCGGCCAATCCCGAGTACCCGTCGCTGAACCTTGCCATGGCCGTGCAGGTCGTCTGTTACGAGGTTCGCCGAGCGTTAACGCGGGATAACACCGCCGCCGCCACCGCCGACCCATCGCCAGCGGCCGGCGAGAACTCGCAGCCCGACCTTCCCACCGACTGGGACCGGTCGCCTGCAACCGCAGCAGACCTGGCGGCCCTATACCGCCACTTCGGCCAAGTTCTCTCGGCGATCGAGTTCCACGATCCGAAGAACCCACGTCTCACGATGACTCGCCTGCGCCGCATGTTCGCCCGAATCCACCCCGACCAGACCGAAGTGGCCATACTCCGTGGCGTCCTCACCCGCATCGAACGAATCCTCGCCCGAACCACCAACCCTCACGGCTAGCGAGGCTCCGCCTGCGACCGACGATGCGTGAATCCGCGCGATACCCATCGTAGGGGACGCCCTTGTGTTGCGCCAGGCGAAGCTTGGTGAAGGAGGAAGGCATGTAGAGCATTCATGACGGAAACCTTCTTGGGCGACCCCTTGGGGCGACCCCTTGGGGACACCCACCCTCAATCGCCGCCGCAGCCTGGACCGAAGAGGGTTACACTGGACACTCGGGCGAGGACGTACGCTGCAAGAGTGTCCTCGGTGTTCCGCAGGGATCCCCAACAGGAGCCGGAAAATGCGTGCAAGGAAAATGTCTCTTGCCATTCTCATCATTGCGAGCGGTTGTTTTGCAGCGACGTCTGGCGCGCAGGATGTCGCCAACGACGGATCGTTGAGTGACGCTGCTGCAGCGTCCAAGGCCAGCTATGACGAGGGTGAGCGGGCGTTTCGCGATCGAAACCTCGCTGACGCCGTCACGCACTTCCGAACCGCCATCGAACACGACCCCAACAACACCCAAGCGCATCAGCGGTTCATCTTCGCGTCTCAGGATCTCGGCAGATCGGAAATCAGCGCCGAACTGGATGAAGCAGCGCGCGATGCCGCAATGAAAGCCGCCGCGGATGAGTCCTTCGAGAGTCTGCTTGCTCTCTACCAGGAGTGGTCACGGGAATCGTCCGATGTCGCAGGTTACAAGTGGGCGATTGGCCAGCTCTACATGTATCGGGACTATGACAAGGTCAGACAGTACACGAACGAGGCGATCGCCATGGATCCGGGCCTCGCCGACGGCTACAGCACCTTGGCGCTGATGGCTGATGTAAGCGGCGACAACGACTTGGAGTTGCAGCTGTTGAAGAAAGCGGTGGAAACAGCGCCGGACAGTCCTGACAAAGCGTTCTACTACGCGATGAGACTGAACCAGGCCGACCCGGTGTTGGGGCGAACAAAGTCCCTTGAAGTTGCCGAGCGATTCCCCGCGAGCGAGCGAGGCGCACAGTCGCTGTACTGGCTTGCGTACCGCACCGAGGAGCGCGAGGAGAAGACTTCCCTGTTCGAGCGGCTGCGGGCGACCTATCCGCCCGAAGAGTTTAGCTGGTCCAGTTCCGGAATGAGCCTGCTGGCTGACCTGTATTCGGAGACGCAGCCGGCAAAGGCCCTCGCCCTAGCGGAGCAAATGGTAGCGGCGACAGCCGAAGAACCGGATGGCTGGGACGCGACGACTTGGAATGCCCGGCTGACATTTCAGCAAGACGTGATCAAGGGCGATCAACTGATTGCCGAGGGAGAGTTTCAGCAGGCCGTGGAGTTGCTGCAAGACACCACGATTCCACGATACACCAATGCCAATGTATTCCATGAAACCAGGGCCCGGGCGCTGGACCGCGCCGGTCAAACCGTCGAAGCCTATGAGTACCTTCTTCGGCTGGCGGCGACGGAACCAACGGACAGGGTGTGGACGGCACTAGGTTCTTATGCGGAGAAACTCGGAAAGGACGACAAGACGATAAGGGCCGAGATCAGAGATGTGCTGGCGGCGGACGCGGAGGAAATCAAGGACTACACCTTTGAGCGATACGACAACGGCGAGCAGGTGTCACTCTCGGATTTCAAGGGCAGGGTCGTGCTCCTGAACTTCTGGTACCCGTTCTGCGGGCCCTGTCGGGGCGAAAATCCTGAACTGCAAAAGGTTCTGGAGAAGTACGGCCCCGACGGATTCGAGATTCTTGCACTCAACGTACATCCGGAAGAAGACCAATTCGTCCTGCCCTACGCTACGGGCAATGGATTCGATTTCATCCAGTTGCGAAGCGATATGGATTTTGCTCTGGCGGAGTTCCAGGCCCGAGGTATGCCGACGAATTTCCTTCTGGATATCGAGGGGCGCAAAGCCCTCAAACTCCCACCGATCTCCGGACCGAAAGTCAGGACGCTGGAACTTCAGATTGAGTCGCTATTGCCGGAAAAGAGTACGGCTGGCGGGCCCGTTTCCGACGTTGTTGTACCGGATCCTGGGCAGGCGGCAGACAACGAACCCGCTCCTGCCGGCGCAACTGCATCTGTCAATCCCAGGGAGTTGCGGGCCGGGGCGCAAGCCCTCATGAGGATTGAGTTGGATCTCGTTCCCGGCACGCACGCGAACTCGGACTCGCCGACGGATTCCGCCTTGATTCCAACGACGTTTTTCCCCGATTCAGTTGACGGCGTACTGTGGGAACAAGTGATTTACCCACGACCCACCGAGGTAGTCGAGTGGTACTCCGTGGATCCACTGCCGGTCTTCGAGGATGGCGCCGTGATTCAGGCTCGGCTGACCGTCGACAAGGATGCCGCTCCCGGAGAGCTTGACGTATCGGGTCAATTGCGCCTTCAGGTCTGCGACGCTGACTATTGCTATCCGCCGGAACGTGTACAGGTCGCGGCGGCCATTACTGTTATTGACTAGCAAGTCCCTGGGCCGGAAACAGGCAAATCTGTCGTAGGGGCGACCCTTGTGGTCGCCCGCACGGGAACGTGCGTCTCACCGGCAAAGGGACGGGACAAGACCGTCCCCTACGGTCACGTTGTTCCCAGTGCGTCCGCGGATCCCCGCGCGTCCGCAGCCCGGCCTCCGCGGTGCTCGGTTCAGGGGGGCTTGCACCGCCTTGCGGCTGAATCCGGCTCGCTCCAAAATAGGGACCACAAGTCGACGGCCAAGGTCCATGCGCCTCACCACCAAGGGTCGATACGCGGTTACCGCGATGCTCGACGTCGCGCTACACGCGACTGACGGGCCGATTTCGCTTGCCGATATCGCGGATAGGCAGGGGCTCTCACGGCCCTATCTCGAGCAGATCTTCGGGCGGCTGAAGCGCGCTGGGCTGGTGGAAAGCTCGCGCGGACCCGGCGGCGGCTATCGCTTGAGCTCCGATCCCGAAGACGTCAGCGTTGCCGACGTCATCACCGCGGTCGGGGAGGGGGTCGACGCGACGCGCTGTGGCGGTGCCGGCGACTGCCAGGACGGCGAGGTTTGCCTCACACACGAATTGTGGGCCGATCTGTCCCTGCAGATTCATCTCTTCCTGTCGCGCATCACGTTGGCGAGCCTCGTTTGCCGAGGCGATGTACTCTCGGTTGCAAGACGACAGGACATAGGCAACCTGATTGCCGCCCGGCATGTCTGAAGCCGCGGTCCCCGCCCCGGGCCGCGCGCGAGCCGTCTACCTCGACTACTCGGCCACGACGCCGGTCGATCCTCGCGTGGCTGAGAAAATGAACGGATGCCTGTTGATGGACGGCGAATTCGGCAACCCCGCATCGACGACCCATGCCTATGGCTGGGATGCCGCCGAGATGGTCGAGCAAGCCCGCGTCCACGTCGCCTCTCTTATCAACGCCGACCCGCGTGCCATCGTCTGGACCTCGGGGGCCACCGAATCCGACAACCTCGCGCTCAAGGGGGTTGCCGAGGCGGCGGGTGGCGGCCACCTGGTGACAACAAGCTACGAACACAAGGCCGTCCTCGACACCGCCAGGCACCTGGAAAGCGAAGGCGTGCGGGTAACCTACGTGGACCCCGGTTTGGACGGCGTCGTTGATCCGGTGCAGGTGGGACGTGCAATTCGGGACGACACCTTCCTGGTTTCGGTCATGCACGCCAACAACGAGGTGGGCACGATCAACGACATCGCCACGATCGGCCGCCTTTGCCGCGAGCGGGGCGTACCGTTTCACACCGATGCCGCGCAAAGTGCCGGCAAGGTGCCACTCGACGTCGAGCGCCATCGCCTGGACCTAGTGAGCATCTCGGCTCACAAGATCTATGGGCCGAAAGGCATCGGCGCCCTGTACGTCCGCCGCGAGCCCCCCGTCGCCATCGCCGAGCAGATCCACGGCGGAGGCCATGAACGTGGCATTCGGTCGGGAACGCTGGCCACCCACCAGATCGCCGGCATGGGCGAAGCGTGCAGGTTGGCGGCGCAGAGCGTACACGCCGAAAGCGGCCGGATCGCCGAACTGCGCAGCCGTCTGTGGTCCCACATCAAGCAGATCCCGGGGACGCGCTTGAACGGTTCGCCCACCGAGCGCTTGCCAGGTACGCTCAACGTCGCGTTCGACGGGGTGGACGGCGAGACACTGCTGATGGCGTTGGACGATGTCGCGGTGTCGTCGGGCTCGGCATGCACGTCCGCCACCGTGGAACCGTCCTACGTTCTGCGCGCGATGAACATCCCCGATGACCTGGCGGCGAGTTCGCTGCGTCTCACGGTGGGTCGTTTCACCACGCCATCCGATGTGGACTTCGCTGGGCGACGCCTCGCCGAAGTCGTCGGCACGCTACACCCCAGCGCATCCCCGTAGAGGTCCGGACGTAGCCAACTGCGCTTGGCGCGTATTCGACGGCCGTCGCGACAAGCCGGACCCAATGGACGACTGCCCCGTGCCGTAGCGCATTGAAATCGCGGGTGAACCCGCGCCGCGGGACTACCGCGTTCAAGGCACCATCGGGCGTATAATAGGGACTTCGAGCAACGCGCATCGCCCGGGTGCCGTGGCCAACGCGCGGAGCTGCACCGGAGACTAGGCAATGGAACAATCTGCCAGTGGCGGCGGTAGCGCGGTTGACGCCTCGCCGAATGAAGGCGACGCCGCCACGGAGACCCGTGACCAGCATGTGGAGAGGACGCTCTCCATTGTCAAACCCGACGCGGTCGCGAAAAACCTCATCGGCGAGATCTACTCCCGCTTCGAAAAAGGCGGGTTGGTCATCGTCGCGGCAAAAATGGTTCGACTGACGGCGGATGCTGCGGGCGGCTTCTACGCCGAGCATCGCGGCAAGCCGTTCTACGAGCCCTTGATCGACTACATGTGCGCCGGCCCCATCGTCGTGCAGGTTCTCGAAGGTCGAAACGCCATCATGGTCAACCGCCGGCTGATGGGGGCCACCGACCCGAAGCAGGCGGCACCGGGAACCATCCGCGCCGATTTCGCGCAATCCATCGACGCGAACGCCGTGCACGGGTCTGACTCTGCGGCCTCCGCCGAACGCGAGATCGCCTACTTCTTTTCACCCGAGGAAATCTGCGCGAGGACCGCGCTTCCGCAAAGCGCCTAGCGTTCTTGAAAGGCGCTGAGGTTCACACACAGGCTGTAAAATGGAAATGCGCTTCGAACTGCTCTTGAACGGCTCCGGTACTCCGGAGACGCGCTAGCAAACTCCGACGCATGGCCGAGGAAAAAGCCAATCTGCTCGGGATGCCGCGGGCCGCGCTTGGGTCGTTTTTCGCCAAGATTGGCGAGAAGCCGTACCGGGCTGACCAGGTGATGCGTTGGATCTACCGCGGCAAAGTAACCGACATCGATGCCATGACGAATATCTCGAGGTCGCTGCGCGGTCATCTCAAGGAAATCGCCGAGATCCGGGTGCCGGCATTCAGCGCCGGTACGCGATCCTCCGACGGGGTGGTGAAGTGGTTGGCGCACACCGAACACGGACAGGCCGTCGAGACCGTATTGATCCCGGACGCCGGCGCAGCGTACGACGGTGCCACTGAGGGCGGAGCACCGCACCGGCGCAACACGCTGTGCATTTCGTCGCAGGTTGGCTGCGCCTTGGATTGCAGTTTCTGCGCCACTGGCAAGCAGGGTTTCAACGGCAATCTCACCCGTGCCGAAATCGTCGGCCAGGTCTGGCAGGCCGGCCGCGAACTCGCCGACCGTGGCGATGAACGGGGTATCACCAACGTCGTTTTCATGGGCATGGGCGAGCCCTTGCTGAACTTCCAGCCCGTGCTCGATGCCGCCGACGTCCTCATGGACGACCTTGCCTTCGGCATCTCCAAACGGCGGGTAACCATCAGCACGGCGGGCGTAGTGCCCCGTATCCGTGACTTGGCGTCCCACACCGATGTTTCCCTCGCCGTATCTCTCCACGCACCGCGCGACGAACTTCGCAACGTCCTGGTGCCGCTCAACCGGAAGTACCCGATCGCGGAGGTGCTCGATGCGTGTCGGCACTACCTGCGCGGGCTGGGCGAACGGCGGAGTATCACCATGGAGTACACCCTGATCGACGGTGTCAACGACAGCGTAGTTGACGCCCGGGAATTGGCGGACCTGCTTACCGGACTGCGTACGAAGGTGAATCTGATCCCCTTCAACCCGTTCCCCGAGGATCGAAACGGCTACCGGCGCCCGAGCCCGGCCAGGATCGACAGGTTCCAGACCAGCCTGCTGAACGCCGGGGTCGCTACCATGCTGCGCACCACGCGAGGCGATGAGATCGGCGCGGCCTGTGGCCAGCTGACGGGAACCGTCCACGACCGGACGCAGCGCAGGACTCGATACCTGGCGCGGGAACGCGTGTCGCTAGAGACGCGATCAGTGCCATGAGCGATGCGGACGACGCGCAGGACGTGGAACAGCCAGCGGTTGGGGACGTGCCGGGGCAAGCAGCGATCGCGGAGGATGTCGCTCAGGGTTCGCCCACCGACGAATTCGGACCGGCGCTTCGCGCGGCGCGGGAGAAGGCCGGACTTTCGATTGCCAATGTGGCACACGCGCTCAAGGTCACGGAATTCACCGTCGATGCTCTGGAGGACGAGCGTTACGAGGATTTGCCGCCGAGGCCCTACATCCGCGGCTACATTCAGCGCTACGCCCGCCTAGTCGGTCTCGACGCCGGCACGGTGATGGTCGGTTTCGACACCGTTGAAGCGGAACCGCCGGTTGTGCCTGCGGTGGTACCGCGCTCGCGGTGGGTGTTGTTCAGCGACTTTGCCCGGGATAGCTGGGGCATGGTTTACGGTGGCATCGTGTTGGTTTTCGTCATCCTGATCGGCGGTGCCCTGTGGTGGGCCTGGCCGGGCGGGAACTCGGCGCAGACCGAGCCCGTTGCCGAAGCCGCGCCGAATACCGCTGCGGCATTGGTATCCCCCGACGACGACAATCGCTCGATGCCGGATGTCGACGCCGCAGTGGTCTCGACGGTGCGAGCCGAACGCGATCGGGTATTCGACTCGACACCGGCGGTGCCGCGATCGGTCGAGCCGGTCGCGGTCGATCCCCCGGTACCGGAAGCCCCAGCCACCGAGTCGGTCGCGGTCGATCCCCCTGTACCGCAAGTCCGCACCCGGGAGGCGGTCGCGATCGATCCCCCCCAGCCCGAAGTCGGCTCGGCCGAGCCGGGATTCGTCGGGGCCGACACAGACGGGACCACGAGCGAGGTCGATGGATTGGCCAGGCTCGACGTGATGGCGTTCGTCTTCGAGGGGGAATGCTGGGTGGAAGTCCGGGATCGGGATGGCGACCTCGTACACGGTGACCTTGGCCGCGACGGCGAGACCGTAACGGTGAGTGGGCACGCGCCATTCTCCGTGCTCGTCGGCAACACCGCCGTTGTCGATATCTCATTCAATGGCGGGCGGGTCGCCCTGGATTCGACCGCCCGGGGCGAGG
>LXNJ01001999.1_pt1 | contig 11542 bp, 9 predicted proteins | sample 809081 | NCBI WGS metagenome assembly LXNJ01 (sample SAMN04870510, study PRJNA318959) | sponge metagenome | biome: sponge; feature: marine sponge reef; material: water | host: Petrosia ficiformis | place: Greece: Milos, Mediterranean Sea | collected 2013-05-29 | depth 5-7 m
GCCGCACATCGAGCAGTCGTGCCAGCAGGTCAGGCCACATCGGCGCCGCTCCATAGAAGGCCATCTGCACCGACGACAGAATCTCGGGTTCGAAGTCTGGATGCTCGAGCAGCAACGCAAACATCGTCGGAACGCCGGCGACCATGGTGATCGAGTGCTCGGAGATGGCGCGGAGCACCTCGCCGGGCTCGAACGCCGGAAGGAGGTAGCTGTGGCCTCCGGACGGCAGAAACCATCCCCATGCTGCAATGCCACCGATGTGGAACATGGGCATGACCGACAGAAAGGCGTGTCCGGGATCGCTCCCACAGGTGATCTGCATGCGGACGATCTGCGTCACGATTGATCGCTGGCTGAGCAGCACACCCTTGGGGCGGCCAGTCGTTCCGCCGGTGTAAATCAGCGCCGCTGGGGCCGATTCGTCGGGCTCGGGGGGCAGCTCAGCATCCGTCGCTTGGCGCGTGAGCGATGCGAGGTCGGACCCCGAGCCGTCCTCGTTGAGCGGAATCATCTGTTCGACAGACGCGACACGTGACGAGATTTCCCATGCCAGCTCCCCGTGCTCGTCGTCGTAGAGCAACACCGCGCAGCCCGCGTCGTCGACAACCGCTATCAGCTCGTCAAGCGTGAAGCGGTTGTTGAGCGGGCAGATCACGAATCCACCGGCCAGCCCTGCATGCCAGAGTTCGACATACCGGTACGTCGAAGCGGCGAGAACCGCTACTCGATCATTGGGAGCGACTCCGACGATGCGGAGCCCCGCCACCGTCGCTGCGACGCGAGTGAGATGCTCGCCATAGGTTGCTCGCCACCCGGTCGCGAGATCGGTCACCGCAGGGCGATCCGCGAACAGGCGAGTTCGCCGCAAGAGTCTTCCGAAGTTCAGGACCGCCATGGTGTCCCCGCGACCTATTCCTGGAGGCCCAGTACGCGCTTCGCGATCACGTTCTTCTGGATCTCGTGAGTGCCGCCCCAGATTGAGTGAGCGCGGGTGAAGAGCCACTCGCGGGTCCATTCGAGCTGGGCCGGTTCGAAGCCCGGACCTTCCCAGCCCAGGCCAGCGGAGCCCGCAGCGTCCATCGCAAGGTCGTGCTGGGCCTTCATCATGTCAGCCCACCGGAACTTCCCGACCGAAGCGATATCGCGTCCCTGTTGTCCGGCGCGCGACTCCTCGGCGGCTCGCCGCATGGTCAGGTCGAGGGCCCGGGCATCGATTTCGTGTGCCGCGAGCCGCTCACGCAGGGTCGGGTCAGCGAGCACGCCGTTCTCCATGCCGACCTCGCGTTGCATGAGCTCCGCGATCGTTTCTTTAGCCTCGCCGACGATCTCGTCATAGCTGTCGGTGCTGCGCTCGTACTGGAGCAGCCGCTTGGCCACCGACCAGCCGCCGTTCAGCGGACCGACGATCTGATCTGCCCGTGCCCGGGCACCGTCGAAGAACACCTGACAGAAGTGCGCAGTGCCATCGATCAGCTCGAGCGGCGTGACCTCGATGCCCGGCTGATCCATCTCGAACAAGATGAGGCTGATGCCGTTGTGTTTGGGGGCGTCGGGGTCCGTGCGAACGAGACAGAAGATCCAGTCGGCTACCTGGGCGCCCGACGTCCAGATCTTCGAGCCGGTGATCACGTACTCGTCGCAATCGCGCTCCGCACGACAGGACAGGCTCGCGAGGTCGGATCCCGCGTCGGGCTCGCTGAAACCCTGACACCACTTTGCCGAGTTGTCGGAGATCCGAGGCAGGTGTTCGCGTTTCTGCTCCTCGGTTCCGAAGTCGAGCAATGTCGGCCCGATCAGTGTGAGGCCCACGCCTGCCTCGGTGGGCGCTCGTACGGCCCGAAGCTCCTGCTTGAGCACGGCAGTGCGCTCGCGGTCGAGCCCTCCCCCGCCGTACTCGGCGGGCCAATCGGGCGTGATCCACCCCCGTTCGCCTAGCGCGTTGAGCCACGTGTTGAGCAAGTCTTCGGGTACGTCGGGACGATTGCCGACACGCAGCTCTGTGGGCAGGTTCTCTGCGAGGAAGTTTCGGACGTCGTTTCTGAATTCGTCGAGGTTGGCCATAGAAGTCTCCTAGTAGCCCCTCAACGAGGCGAACCTGCGCAGGTGGTAGGTCTCGTCGCCGAGCGTCATCTCTGCGGCGCGCAGTCGCTTGAAGAAGAGGCCGATGTCCAACTCGTCGGTCATGCCGATTCCGCCGTGCATCTGGATCGCCTCGCCCCCGATCAGCCTCGCGGCCTTGTTCGCCTGCGCCTTGGCAGCGCTCGCACTCAACGCAACATCCTCGCGGTCGTCGTCGACAGCCGAGACCCCGTCGAGCACCAGCGTTCGAGCGAACTCGAGCTCGGCGAACATCTCCGCGGCTCGATGCCGTAGCGCCTGAAACGTGCCGATCTTCACGCCGAACTGGTCACGATCCTTCAAGTAGGCGAGCGTGCGCTCAAAGGCCTCTTCGGCGATTCCCACCATCTCTGCAGCAAGGACGAGCGTGGCCTGATCGAGCACGCGCTCGAGCAGCGCTGCATCACCCAGCAGCTGATCAGCGTTGACCTCGACCCCGGAGAAACTGACCAGCGCAGCGTTGCGCCCGTCCATCATGGTTGTGCGTTGGATGTCGACACCGCCGGCGTCCGCGTCGACGAGGACGAGTGCGACACCGTCGCGATCCCCTGGCGCTCCAGACGTGCGTGCGACGACGACGATCTGATCGGCGGTGTGACCGTCGAGCACGTAGCGCTTCTCGCCGGCGATCAAATACCCGCCTTCGGTCGCGGCGGCTTCGGTCCCGATCGCGTAGGGATCGAAACGTCCCGTCTCCTCCAGGGCGAACGCGACGAGCCGCTCCCCGGCAGCGACCGCGGGGAGCACATCTGCGCCGACGGCTTCGTTCGACGAGAGCCGCACGGCGTTGGCGCCCAGCAACAATGTGGAGAGCAACGGTTCGGGGGCCAGCACGCGGCCGCACTCGGTCGCGATGATTGCAATTTCGCGAAGTCCCATGCCGCTGCCGCCATGTACTTCGGGAAGGTGGATTCCGAGCCAACCGAGATCGGCCATGGCCTTCCAGAGTGCGCGGGAAAAGCCCGTCGCGTCTCGTTCGTCGCGCAGTTCTCGCATGCGCGACACCGGCGAGTTGTCCTCGAGAAAGCTACGCGCAGAATCCCGCAGGAGCTGTTGTTCTTCGTTCGTAGTAAGTGGCATCACATCCCGAGCGCCGCAGCTGCCCGTTCGAATGATTCCTGCGTCTCGCCGAAGCTCCCGAAGAAGCCTTGCAACCTGCGCATGAACAGCTGGACGTCGCACTCGTTGGAGAATCCCAAAGCGCCGTGCAGGCGAAACGCATCGTTCGCGACGCGCTCGAAGAGCTCGTTGGCCAGCGCCTTGGTGGCCGGCACCTCTTCCTCGGCACTCCGTCCGCTGTCGAGGAGCCAGGCTGCCTGCTGAACGAGGATGCGGACCGAATCAGTGCTGATCCGCATGTCGGCACACGGGTGCGCAACCGCCTGGAAGGTGCCGATCGGGCGGCCGAAAGCCTCGCGTCGGGAAACGTAATCGGCCGTGATGGTGATGAGCGCTTCGCACATGCCGACCGCCTCGGCCGTCGCCAGCAACGACCCGGTCAGCAAACCTGCACGAAGCGCTGCGTCCGCACCGTCTCCCCGATGGATGACTCGTTCGGGTGGCACCCCCACGTCGGTGAACTCGACCGACGCCAGCGGTACGCCGACCTTTGAGCGGTGAGGGGTAATCGTGACACCCTCAGCGGCTGCGTCGACCGCAACAATTGCCATGTCTCCACCCGCGGTGTTGGAGGTGATCAACAGCTCGTTCGCCACCGAAGCGAATGGCACGAGAACCTTCTTGCCGGACAACCGATAGTCGTCGCCGTCCGGATGCAAGGGAAGCCGCACGGCATCCCACTCGTTGCGACCGCGCTCGTCGATCAGTGCCGGCGAGACAATGGTGCCTGACGCGATCGCTTGGAGGATCCGGTCGCGCTGAGCCCCATGGGGCGAACGTTGCAGCATCTCTGCTGCGGCCCCGGAGCTGACGACCAGCGGCAGCGTCGCCCCAGCCCGCCCGGTTTCCTCGACCAGCACACACATGTCGAGCAGGCCGTGACCTCCGCCACCGAGCTCCCCCGCCAGCGGTATGCCCGGCCAGCCGAGCTCGACGCCTGCATCCCACAGGGCGCGAGGTAAGCCCTCGGCGGAGGCTTCGGCTTCGCGTACGTGCGCAGTGGAGAACTGATCGTCGAGCAGGCGCCGTGCGCGTTCCTGTACGTCTTGTTGCACCGGAGTGAGTCGAAAATCCACCGCTATCGCCCCCGGGGAAGTCCCAGGCCCTGCTGGGCGATGATGTTTCGCTGGATCTCGCTCGACCCTCCGGCGACCTGCACGGGAAGCGCATGGCCCCACCACGCGTACGGCCCGTCACCGAATGGCACCATCGGATCGGCTTCGAGAAGGATCCCTCGAGTGCCGGCGAGCTCCATAGCGAGTTGCGCGGCCTGCACCGTGGTCTGCCCACCGAGCACCTTGTAGATCGAGGGATCGATCTCGGCGGCTTCTGCACCGGTCTGGTCGGCTAGAGCTCGATACATGATGAGCCGCTGCGCCCGATTCAACGCGCGGAGACGAACGAGTTTGGCCTGCACATCGGCCCGTTCCGAGAGCCGCCGACCGGTGCTGTCGTTCGTCACCTGGACGAAGTCGACAAGTTGGTCGAGTTGCACCTGAGTTCGGCCGCCGTACGCCAAGCCAATCCGCTCGTAGTCGAGGGCCGTCATGGCCACTCGCCAACCCTCGCTGCGCGGCCCAAGGAGAGCGTCGTAGGGGACATCGACGTCTTCGAACGTCAGCTCAGCCAACTCGGGCGGCCCACCCATCGTCTCGATGGTGCGGACCGTGATTCCCGGCGCCGCCATGTCGACCATGAACATCGAGATGCCTCGATGCTTCGGAGCGTCCGGGTCGGTTCGCGCCATCAACATGCAGTGCTCGGCGACGGACCCGTAGCTGACCCACGACTTCTGGCCATTGATCCTGAAGCCACCACCGGTGTCTTCGGCCCGAGTCGTGAGGCTCGCTAGGTCAGACCCCGCGTCGCGCTCGCTGAACCCTTGGCACCAGATCACCTCTCCCGCGGCCATCGGCGTGAGGTAGCGATCGATCTGCGCCTCGGTTCCGAACGTCATGATGGCCCGGCCAACGAAGTTGAGATTCATGTACTGCGGTCCGCGAGGTTCACCCGCTCCCCACATCACCTCTCGCACGACGATCTGGTGCCAGACGTCCGCTTCGCCGCCGCCGTACTCCTTGGGCCAGGCCAGTGTGAGCCAGCCCTTGGCAGCCAGCTTCTTGCAGAACTCCCGGGTGAACGGAAGGTTCCGCTTGTCACCGGAGAGGAAGTTCACCCACCACGAAGGCAGCTCCGCTTCGAGGAACTCGAGCAATTCGTCACGAAACGTCAGCGCGTCTGCGGGGTACTCGAAGTTCACTGCCGCATCTCCTCATCGAACTCGTTGGTCTCAAGAGACCGCCACCACGCGGCCCGGACTGTACATACTAAACACAAAGTACGTAAACCTCTGCCGAGGTCGCAGCGAGCTGGACTGCCGTGGTCACCGTCTTTCCTCCGTACCGTGACCGACGTGCGGGTTGCCTTCCCTACGACTCTATACTAAACAACTAGTATGTATCTGGGAGGTCGCCGACGCAGGTGGCTGCGGTCGGTCACGTCCGTGATCTAGCGGTCAAAGGAGAGCGACAGATGACCGCACAACAGACATTCGGCTTGGACTGCACAACGGTGGTCAAAGCGGGACCGGGGAGTCGCGCGCTGGTGCCGCGGACATTTGCCGGCCTGGGTTGCCAACGCGTGGCGATGATCACCGACCAGGGCTTGGTAGCGGCCGGGGTCGTCGACCAAGTGCGCGAGACATTCGAGACTCACGACGTTTCTCTGGCGGGCATCTTCGACGGCGTTCGTCAGGACAACGACACTCGGGACATCAACGAATGTGCAGCGTGGTACCGCGGGATCGACGCCGACGGTCTGCTGGCGGTGGGCGGCGGCAGCGTCCTCGACACGGCCAAGTGCGTCAAGGTCATGCTCGGCATGAACGTGAGCAACGTCAACGAGCTGGTGAATGAGGCGGGGGTCGTCTCGTATTCACGCCCCCAAGCCAAGCCACTGGGAACCCCGCACGTTTCTCTCCCCACTACGGCCGGCACCGGCGCCGAACTGTCACAGGGGGCAGCCCTCTTCGACGAACAGGCACACAAGAAGATCCTGCTGTTCCACCACTACATGAACTCGGACTTTGCGTTTCTCGATCCCGAGCTCACGGTCAGCCTGCCGCCAACCATCACCGCCGAGACCGCGTTCGACGCGTTGAGTCACTGCATGGAGGCGTTCTTCTCGCCGGGCCATAACAGCATTGCCGATGCCTTCGCCCTGCGTGCTGCCCGACTGATTCTCGACAACCTTCCGACCGCCGTCCACACCGGCGATGACATCAGGGCCCGAATGGAACTGATGACCGCCAGCGCCATGGCGGTTGTGGCGAGCGTTTCTGGGCGCGGAGCAGCACCCATCCACAACTTCGCAGACGCCGTCGGCCCAGTGTTCAGAATTCCCCACGGACGCGCCAATGCGGTGTACGCGCCCATCGTGATGCAACACCTCCCCAACCACTATCTGCCCAGGATCCGGATATTCGCCCACGGCCTCGGCATCGCCGACGACGCAAAGAGTGACAAGGAGCTCTTGGACGAAGTGATCTCCGCGTTGGTCGCCCTGCAGACGACTTGCGGCATCGAGCCCAAGCTCGACATCGAGGTCGACAGCGATCAGCTCGCAGTTCTCCATACCGAGGTCAGGGAGGATCCCGCCGGCCTCCAGTTCCCCTTGCCCGATGACGTCATCCGCACCTGCCTCGAGGCGAGCATCACCGTCAGGTAGCGCAAACCGCCGGTCAGCTCCCGATCCGGTTCACGAATTCTCCAACAGAAGGACCCACAAATGGAATACGTCCCTCTCGGCAGCACCGGGCTCTATGTGTCCCGTCTCTGCTTCGGCGCCATGACGTTCGCAGAACCAGAGCAAAAGCACCAGGCTTGGCTCGGCAACGAGGGCCAGGACTCCGCAAACCGCATGGTGGGCACTGCCCTCGACGCCGGGGTGAACTTCTTCGACACAGCGAACGCCTACGCGAGCGGCACCTCAGAGCGAATGCTGGGCAAGGCGCTCGCCGGGAATCGCGATGACGTCGTCATCGCCACCAAGGTGTATTTCCCGCAGGGTCGCGACGTCAACTGCACAGGCACCAGCCGCTTCGCCATCATGCGCGAGGTGGAGGGCAGCCTCGAACGGCTGGGCACAGACCGAATCGACCTGTACCAGGTCCACAGCTGGGATCCCTCCACGCCCATCGATGAGACCCTGCGCGCACTGGACGACTGCGTGCGCCAGGGCAAGGTTCGCTACATCGGCCTTTCGAACTTCGCGGCCTGGCAGATCGCGCATGCCGATGGTGTCGCCCGTCTGCTCGGTACCGAACGGTTCTGCTCCGTGCAGGCCTACTACTCGCTGGTCGGCCGCGAACTAGAGCGGGAGATACTGCCCGCCGCCAAACACCTCGGGCTGGGGACCATGATCTGGTCGCCGCTCGCGGCGGGCTACCTCTCCGGGAAGTACACCGCCAGCAACACGAGCGAGGGTCGCCGAGCCCGGTTCAGCTTCCCCCCCGTCGATCTCGACTTGGGCGCCGAGGTCGTCGCTGCGCTTCGCGAGGTCGGCGACGCTCATGGCGTGTCTCCGAGCCGGGTCGCGCTCAGCTGGCTGCTTCATCAGAACGGCGTGACCTCGGTGATCGTCGGTGCTCGCAAACACGAGCAGCTCGAGGACAACCTCGCAGCGATCGATCTTGAGCTCGGCTCCGAAGAACTGAAGAAGCTGAACGACGCCAGCGCGCGACCTCTTGAGTATCCCGCTTGGATGCCGTCGCTGACGCGGGGTCTCGACCCGAGGGCGGCGATCGACCACATGGACACCGTGGCCATCAGTTGAGCGACGGGGCCGAGCGGTTCATCTTCGAAATCGCCGAACGCGCGGAGGAACCTCCATGAGTGATCTACTGGAAACCTTCGACAGCGGTGTCCTGACGCTGACCATCAACCGCCCGCACGCACACAACACCATCGATGCATCGCTGTCGGCCGCGATCATGAAGGCTTTGCGACGCGGCGCAGACGACCCCGAAGTCCGCTGCATCACCCTGACCGGTTCTGGCAACATCTTCTGCGCGGGCGGAGACGTCCGCGACCAGGAGTCAGGCGCGATTCTCGACGCGCGAGCCGATCCCCAGGCTGCACACTCAGCATTGGTCAGAACCCTCCGCGACGGCATGGAGGTCTGCGGGATGCTGCATCGAGTCCCGAAGCCAACGCTCGCAGTCATCTCCGGTGCCGCGGCGGGCGCGGGACTGGCGCTGGCGCTCGCCTGCGACCTGCGCTTCTGCCTCGACACCGCCAAGCTCACTACCGCGTTCGCGAAGGTCGGACTCTCCGGCGACAGTGGCTTGAGTTACTTCTTGCCGCGGCTCGTCGGCAGCGCGAAGGCACGAGAACTCTGCTTCACCGCCGAGGTGATCACCGGGCAGCAAGCGCATGAGATCGGGCTGGTGAACAAGGTCGCCAGCGTCGACTCCTTCGACGAAAAGGCACGGGCGTACGCCGAGCGCCTTGCGGCTCTGCCGACGGTCGCGCTGGGATACATGAAGGAGAACCTCAACGCTGCGGAGCACCGGACGCTCGACGAGATCTTCGACCTGGAAGCAGAGAACATCGTGCGTTCGATGTCGACCGAAGATCACCGGCGGGCTGCCGCCGCGTTCGTGAGGAAGGAGTCGGTGGTCTTTGACGGTCGCTGAATCGCTCGCCGGTTTCAGCGTCGCCCAGGGAAGGCAGCATCCTTCGTCAGATGCTCGGCCACCTCCGCTGGCACGCCTGCCACCTGTTCGGTCGCACCGGTGGGTTGTGCGGCCGCATTTTGCATACTAAACAGTCAGTACCTAAATGAGTCGCTCGCAGATCGGGGAGTCGCCCTCGAACTACGACACAATCATCGACATGACGAACCCCACGCAGCAGACAGACCGAGCCACCACCGACCGCGCCGCCGATACGCCCAAGCGATTGGGAAGGCGCAGCGCCGAGGAGAGCCGCGCGACCCGACGGGCGCTCCTCGACGCCGCCGTCGTCGTCTTCGCGGAGAAGGGCATGAACGGGGCGCGGCTCGATGAGATCGCCGAGCGGGCAGGAGTGACCAAGGGAGCCATCTACAGCCATTTCGGAGGACGAGAGGATCTCCTCGTTGAGGCGTGTCGCTCGGCGATCCGTTCGCTGCAACTGATGCGGTTGGCCGAGGAGGCCTCCGACCTGACGACCTTCATGGACGAATCGGCACGGCGTCTCCTCGCGCCCGAGGGCGCGACGGCCCGGATGCTTCTCTCTGAGCTGCACTCCTCAGCGCGGAGGTCTGAGCTGATCGCCGATCTGGTTGCGGAGTGGCACGCCGGGTTCGTCGAGACCGTCAAAGACCGTGTGCCGCCCGGAGCCGGGTCGCCCGAGGCGGTCGCCATGGCGCTCAACATCTTGCACGTCGGGCTCAGCTACGCCGACGTCTACCAGTCGATGCCAGCGGACCCAGACGAGGTGCTCGCAATCATCAACCGGCTCACCGCGGCTCTTCTGTTGGAGGCCCGGCCATGAAACGCGAAAGGAAGTACCGATGACCACCGACAACACCACCCACGGGCAGCTCTCCACCCAGGCGTTCTGGAGTCAGCCCGCGTCGAAGCGGGCGGAAACCTTCGCTCGGCTCCGAAGCGAGGCGCCGGTCAGCTTCCAACCGCCGCCCGATTTCGGGACACCCCCGTCGACCCGAGGCTTCTGGGCGGTCACCACCGCCGACCTCGTGACCCACGTGAGCCGCACCCCCGAAACCTTCTGCTCGGGCCAGGGCGTGAACATGGAAGAGTTGCCGGTCGAGTTCCTCGAGGCGGGCGCGTCCTTCCTGGTCATGGATGCCCCTCGCCACACTGCCATCCGAGGCATCGTCAGCCGGGCGTTCACGCCGCGACGAATCGCAGAACTCGACGAGGCCATCAACGCTCGGGCCGGTGAGATCGTCCGAGAGTTCGTCGCGGCCGGTGGCGGCGATGCCGTGGTGGACTTCGCCCGCGAGCTCCCGCTCTGGACAATCTCCACGATGATGGGCATTCCCGGCGAGATGCAGGACGCGATGTACGACGCCGCCGAGACGATGACCCGCTATGTGGATCCATCCCTCCTTCCCGAGGGGCAGAATGGCGCGGCGTTGGCCATGGAAGCCGCGATGACGCTGCACGGCATGGCAACGCAGTTGGCGGCAGAACGCCGCTCCAGCCCGGGTGACGACCTGATCTCGGCTCTCGCCCAGTCCGACGTCGAGGGCGGGCTGGACGACCAGATGATCGGCAGCATCTTCCTGCTGTTCGCAGTGGCCGGAAACGACACCACTCGAAACTCGACCAGCCACGGCCTGAAGCTCCTGGCGGACCATCCCGACCAGTGGCGGGCGGTCAAAGCCGACCCCGACCGGCTCATCAACCCCATGGTCGAGGAGATCGTCCGCTACGCCACGCCCGTCATCCAATTCCGGCGCACCGCCACCCGAGACGTGGAACTTGGCGGGCAACGAATCGCCGAAGGCGACATGGTCGTGATCTTCTACGAGTCGGCGAACAAGGACGAGTCGGTATTCGAGAACGCAGCAACGTTCGACGTCACCCGCGACCCGAATCCCCACGTCGGGTTTGGCGGCGGCGGGCCCCACTTCTGCCTCGGAGCGAACCTCGCCCGCGCCCAGCTCCGCGACCTCTTCCGCCACCTGGTCGAGGCCGATGTCGACATCGAAGCCGGCGAGCCGACGTATCTCGCGAGCCACTTCATCCACGGCATCGTCGACATGCCCGTCAGCGTCTGAACGCTGCCGAATCAATCGCATGTGACCTGATTCCACATCCGAAGGGGCAGTGCCATGACGTATCCGGGTGCGTTTGCCAAGACCGCGCCTGACAAGGCTGCGTTGATCCTGGCGGGTTCGGGTGAGGCGATGACCTACCGCCGGCTGAACGACCGGTCCAATCAGATGGCGCAGCTGTTTCGTGCCGAGGGCATGGAAGAGGGTGATCACATCTCGTTGTGGGCCGAGAACATCTTGGACTACTTCGTGGTGTATTGGGGCGCCATGCGGGCGGGTCTGTACTTCACTGCAGTGAACAGATTCCTGTCCGGCGACGAGGGTGGCTACATCCTGAGTGACAGCGGCGCTCGGGCGCTCATCACCACGGCCCGCTATCGGGAGGTGGCCACGGCGGCGTTGGCGCACGCGCCGGGTTGCACGTTCAACCTGATGCTGGGTGGCGGCGACGGCACATTCCGCAACTTCGACGAGGCGTTGTCGGCGTTCCCGGCCGAGCCGCTCGATCACGAACCGA
>LXNJ01002000.1_pt1 | contig 11531 bp, 16 predicted proteins | sample 809081 | NCBI WGS metagenome assembly LXNJ01 (sample SAMN04870510, study PRJNA318959) | sponge metagenome | biome: sponge; feature: marine sponge reef; material: water | host: Petrosia ficiformis | place: Greece: Milos, Mediterranean Sea | collected 2013-05-29 | depth 5-7 m
TAACGCACTCGCAGCCTAAAAAAAACTGCGACGTCTCAGAACGTCATGCCCGCTGGGCTTTCTGAGGCGTAATTCAAGCGGGATGGCTGGTACGCGATTCCCGGGGCGTTTGCCAGCGAGATTTTACTCGGGACTGTGGTAAAAAAACCTGCCTGCCGGTGATTTTGCCGTCTGATTCAAAAGACAGGATAAGCATGTAGAAGCCTAGTGAAACTTTTTCCGGACCCGGGTTCGATTCCCGGCGCCTCCACCAGAGAATAATTGTAACTTCCTTAAATGTTTGGATTTTTTAGAATATAGAAAATTTCAGTATCACTTTAAATACCACCTTTTTTATCCTGTTCTAGAAACAGCAGGGTTGAAATGCTTGATTTAATGCTATAGATTTGCAATAATTCTAATCACGGGTGAGGTTATGGTAAAACGTAGAATAAAATCACCGACCGGTGAAGTTATTGAAGCAGAAGTTGTTGATATTGAAGAAATCGATGATCGACCTATCATTATAAAACTTTCCGATGGGTCAACATTGCGCATGAAGATAGACGTAATTGAAGTAGTTCGTGCCGATGGTCTATGGGATCCAGAAGGTTTTCCATCTTATAATGTAAGAAGTGGAAATATTCTTTCAATTCTAGAATCCCCCGATCATCTTAAAAGAAAAGATTAAGGGGATACCAGTTATGGGTAGCGTTGCAATTCCAAGCAAGGAAGGATCGTCTTCCTCTCTATTTACGATAGTTACATACAATACTTTTTTATCTACAGATAATAATCAGCGTTCTCCCTATAGGAATATTAAGCTCGGTAGTCTTGACAAAGCACTCGATGATCTTAACTCAGCGCTTTATGATCTTAGTGAAGTTCTTACAGAGGCAAGTCAAGAAAACCTCCCAACTCCATCCGGAATAGCAATAGAGACTGCTGAATTCTTAATAGAACAGAGCTATAAGATTTTCCCCAGTCGTTTTGAAGTTTATCCAGATCAGGATGGCGCAATTGCCGTTGATATTTATAACGGGAAGGGCAAATCAGTTCTTTTATTATGTGATTTGACAGGAGAAGTTCTTTGTCTAGCTGATGTAGATGGTGAGAGTAGCCACAAACGCTATCCGCAATCGGAAACACGTGAACTTCCTGACAGTTTTATAAGAAAAGCTTTAGAAGAACTATAAGTCTACTCTCTGGCGTAAACTCTTGAGTATTCCTCCCGAAGTCTCAGAAGAAGAACAACTTGGCCGTCGCATATTTTCAGAAACAGATCTCAAGCGCGCACGACGAAAGATTCCTTATCGTCTTTTTTACGACAAAAAAGCCAAAGAAAAAGTTTCCGTTGACCGGTTAGACCTTCCATCATCGATAAGTGAGCTCATTGAAATCTGTGATAAAGCAGTAAAAGGTCGTGGGGCTAGTGGTTTCTATGGTTGGGCGGTTATGACGGCTGAAGAAGCAAGTACCGAAGAACGGGAAGTTAAATCTTCTTGGTCAGAGGAGAATCCTTACCATGCGGATATAATTCTGCCAGATAGTGTAATTGACGATGAAGTTAAACAAAGAAAGCATGCTAAGCGCCTTGCGGAAATTGCAACTTTACGTGAGCGTGATTAGCTAAAATTCAGTTTCCATCAAGCCCGAAAGCGCAGCAGCTTTTGTAATATCCATCCCGCCGCCTACCATGCTTTGAAACGCCCGAGCACGTCCTGAAATATCACTTGCCATCAAGCTATCGAAGTTAAGGGAGACGGGGAACTCGAACTTTTCGGAGAGCTCTTCAGAAACGATTCTTCCGAGCGGGTCTATAGTCGCGTGTAGAAACCGCCGCCAGGCCTCGCGAGCGGCAGTTCCTTGTCCTGGTTTTGCGAGTTCGACTGGAACTCCGCAACAGGCGAGAACAGTTTCTCCGACTGCGCTTCTGATCTTCTCAAGCACCTGGGGCGGATCGGCCCCGATTCGCTTCTGTTGCCAGTCCTGTTGTGGTGCTGCGGATGGGCCCTCTCCGTAACCGGCCGAAGTCGTCTCGACAAAAAGCGTTTCTCCCTTTGCGTTTCGGATGTCTTTCTTCAGCATCATGAGCGGATCGCTTTCTCCGCCGTCTCCGCCATCTGAAGGAATCGGAACTACTCGCGCCACGGCTGCGGATGCTTCTTCTCCCAGACGAAGTTCAAGAGCGGCCGCGAGTCTCCCTGTATCTCTCGCATAGGCGAGCGGAGAGAGTCCGACCCAGGGAACGCCCGGGTCTGTAGCGTAGCGAAAATGAAGCAGTCCTGAAGCAGTCGAAAATTCCGTCCGGTGAATCGATGCTCCGAAAACATCTATGCGATAAGTCCATGATGTTGGTTCGGGGCCGCCTTCGATGTCCCAACTCCCCGCGGGAAGCAGACTTACTTTTGATCCTGAAACCGCAATTTTGAACACCACCTCTCCACGCCTGCAGAGTTCCCTTCCGATCAGAGCGAGAACCGAAGGCGTTAAGGAACGCGTGATGTTATTCTCCGGAGTGACTTTTGCGGAAGCGAAGGCTCTCGCCCAAAATCCCGCTGCGACTTCGAGAGCTCCGAGTGCGCGAGGATCGACAGGAATACTCCCTGCACTCAATGAGTAAATTGCTTGAGTGAACGCATCTGTGAAGGGTTGCGATTCCCTCTTTTCTACTTTTCTGAATCTGTCGAAAAAGCCCATCAGATACTCCCCGCTCTTCTAATCACCCAGGGAGAGAGTAGGGCATACGCCCCCGAATTTCTCCAAGCGTTAGCGTGATTTGTTACCCACTCTCTACTCATAGGCCCGATTTCCTCTTTCCGGATGCCGCCGAAATCAGATTGAACCAGATAACCGGCATATCGAATTACCGCCTCGTTGCAAATTGGATCTGGGGCGTTCGGAGCGGTGATATTCACCCGCTCTTTTGCTACTTCTAAAACGCGTGTAGCAATTTCAAGCGATCCGCCTATCGCCACATGCAAAGTTTCTGCGGTTATCGTTATAGCCACCAGATCCCCTTCCTTGCCCGACCTTCGGACGCTTTTTTCGCTGCCTCGAATGCGACAGGTTCCCAGCCTTCGGCCTGATCGGTTGCCTCAAAAACGATTGCTCTCACAATGCCTTTTTTGTATGTCGCAGTTGTTCCCTCGACTACAACTTCGGATTTCTGCGCATCCATGAAAGGGCGCGCATATATCTCGGTCGACTTCGAACTCGCCATGAGATCATGTGCCTGTGTCGTGTCAGGAAGGTCTTGTTCGATGTCCCACCCCGAACCATCCTCGCGAGTGCGGACCCGAAGCGTTCCTCTGCGCGCACTTCCCAAAGCCTCTCCGTAACTTCCTCTGACCCCGATAACTGTCTCGGAGAACTCTGCGTCCTCGATCACGGCTGAGTCGCATCCGTCTTTGCAACGACAATCGACTTTCTTTCCCTTCGGTATGTATCCCTTAACTGTTCCGATAAAACCGAAACGCGCTCTCGCTTCGACAACGCTCGAAGGGTATGCAGGCCTGTCAACTACTCCAATTCCCGATAATAGCGCCCTGGTAATGACCCTGACTCCATTTTCTGCGTGTTCCTGCAGACTCCTGAACTCGATAGATAAGCCTCTCAATATCTTTTTGCGAACGAGTTCGAGAACATCATCCGCGTCTCTTGTATCTGGGAGAGTCGCTTGCATTACCAACTCACGCTCTCCGTCTATGAGTTCGAGATCAGGGCCGGAACGGACAAGTGGAACTATTCTCTGATGCTGTCTGTTCACGATCACATCATCGAACTCAAGAGCGCCTGGCGTGAATCGTTCGGCGCGGCCATTGATAACGGCAACATCGCCATATTTCATCACCGTTCCCCGAAGGGTTCGAGAACCTTCCTCGGGAACTTCCAACTCTGAAAATCTGTACTCAATCTCTGACATAGTTCTTTAATTTCCCCTGGCGCATGGGCAAAAGGGTTGAGTTTTAGACTTCCAAGGGAGAAGGTGGCCCTTGGAATCACGCCAGGGGAAAGGTTTTTACGAACTTATCTGAATCGCTATGAGCTTATAGGCTCCGGTTCGCAGGGCGACGAAAGCATCCCAGAGAATAATTCCCGTGAGCGTGATTCCGGTCGATGCGTTACTGTAGAAGTCGCGAATCACTTCGAGTCCTGCGCCTTCCCACATGGCCGCCACGGAATCTCCCCTCATGCTTCCACCGTTCGGCCCCGAAGCGTGCAGAATCGCGTTCTGTTTCATGCTCGCCTCATCCGGAATATAAGAACTTGCCATGCAACCGGCTGAGCGTTCTTTGAGCAACTGCGATCCCGAAACGGCTGTCCCGGACAGATAGGTCTGTGCGGCGTGTCTGTAAGTCTCATCGCCGACAACACTCATCACTTCGGTTTCCTTCGAAGCGTGAATCCCATCAACTGCCAAAGCATGAAGGCCTCCGTAGTCTCCTGCAGTTGCTTCTGCGCTCGATAGGTCGGCCGCTGTGAGCTTCGTTACGAAACCCTCGATGTTCTGTGGGTTGCTGTTTGTGGGGGCCGTGCCATTAAGGATTATGTTCTGTTGCTTTGACTTCATTGCGTCGAGCAGATTCATGCGAAAATGATTTTCTACGCCGACAACCGAAGCGATAAGCTCATGCGTGAGTTCGATCTCGGCCGTGAGTCTTTTCGGTTTCAGTGTTGCTACTGTGAATGCCGCCGCCGTCGCGTCAGTCGCCGCCGTTCCCTCTTTCTTCTGGTCGGGAGCAACATTTCCGGTGATTAACGGCCACTCGCTTGCGCCTGTGGGAACTGAATCAACTCTCACTCCGAGAGTGTCGAATATCCCGGGGCCGAAAAGTTCCTGCAGAATCGGTCTTTGAACTTCGCCGCCGCCATATGCGGATGTCGAAGTGAAGGCTCTCTTCTCCGGATCGGCCGGAACTGGACGTCTCTCTGTGAAAACGGAAAACGGAATGATGATTCCGCCGTTATTCCCGACACGTTTGACGTTGAGCGCATCGTTAAGTTCTGCGCTTGCGCCTTCGAGTGAACGCTTCTCAACTGCGGCCATGATGTAGTCTTTGAGTGGAGCTCTGGATCGAAGGGCTCTTATCTCCGCGCCTTCGCCGTCTGTTCCGAACTCTTTGGTCTGCGCCTTCTCACCTTCGGCGATTAAAGCGGCGCGGTATTGAGTTTCCTTTTCCTGGAACTCTTTCGTGAGCCGATCACTCTCTGATCTCTGCTCATCATCTAGTGTCTCAAGTGCGGCGAGTTCTCCCAGTCGGGATTTTATCTCGCTTCTCCGCAACTCTAGCTTTTGTAAAAGCGTCATTGTTCCTTGCCTCCGCGGTAAAAGATTTTCTAGTTCGAGAATAACTGCAATTGCTATAAATTACTATTTGGGAATTATTCTCAATCAGGTATTATCTATATCGTCCTTGACGGGAAAAACCTTCCTTTTGATAAGGGTCGATCACAGCCACTGGTCGACCCTTTTTTTGAAACTCCGCACGCTGTGCGGAAACTCCGCAAATTGCAAAGTTTAAGAGCTTCTGAGAAGCCGAGAGAAGAAAGTGATTATAATGATAATCACACCATGAGTTCATCACGGAAGATGCGCCACTTGCGAACGCTCTCTGGAGCGCGGCCTGTGCGTTCTTTTTTCGTAAGTTCGATATGACAGGATCGACAGACAGTCGCAAGATTTAAGAGATCGAAAAACAAGTCTGGACGCTCTCTTGCGGAGATGATATGATGGACTTCGAGTCGACCGGCCTTCCCGCACTTCTGACAACGAAACCCATCACGCTCTTTCACTCTCTTGCGGAGTCCGTGCCATCGGGGCGTGTAGTAGAGACTTCTGACATTCATACCTTCACATAACGAAGCGTTCTTGGTTTTGACTTCGGCCGCCTCCGAGAGCCTTCAGCCACTGCGAGAATAATTGCATTCGCAAGATCGTCCCTTCCTCTCTGACGTCGACCGGCCTCTGACTTTTTCGCAAGTTTCTCGTTTCCTGCGGGGTCTTGCATTACTCTCGCCTCGGCGAATGCGGCTCTCATAGCAAGGCTCTCTGGAGCCGATACTCGACCCTCAAGCAGTTCTGTCTTGAAGGCTCTTATATCTTCATTCCCGTCTCTGAACCCCTGACCTCTCCAAGTCGGGTAGGGGAGACGGAGTTTCGTCGCATTCACTGCATCAACGAGTTCGCCTTCTCTCCATCTGTCACACGCTATCGCGGCGGGCGGTCCCCAGCGCAGAACGCATTCCTTTAGAAACTCATCGATAGGAACGACCTTGCCTCCGAGAACCAGGAGTTCTCCCCTCTGTTCCATCTTTTCATAAACGCCTGGGACTCGATCTGTCTTTGCTCTCTCTGGCAACGCAGGATTGCCGCCACACGCCTGAAATCCATCGAGACGGCCTGTTTCCCACCAATACGCGCTTGCGGCCGTGAACGCACCCACGCCGCCGAGATCGATGCCGAGAGCGTATTTCCCCTGCGCTTCAGGAAGTTCGATGACTTCCGCCCCTTTCCAAGTCTCTGGATCGATCAGAAAGGCCTTGTGAATATCCGATGTTCCCTGATTGAGTCGCAAGGCCCTGAAACTTGCCATCTCATCAGGATCGTTCCTCGCGAGTCTTGCCTCTGCTCTCAATATCTCGATGTCCGGAAAACCCTCATCAAGAGCAGGATTCGCATCTCTCCAGGCAATCTCATCAAACGGATCCTTTTTCCGATCAGCCTGAAATACCATCTGGAAAACGGATGGGTCTTTCTCCGTAAGCATCCTCTCGAACCAGTGAGACTCATTGTCCGGTCTCGTTCCGAAAGCGAGCATACGAGCTCCTTTTCGTTTCCCTAGAGCAGTCCGAAGAGCCGCCGCAAGTTTCTCTCCGCCGATTTCCCATTGCGCTGGTTCATCGCAGAGCAAAAGATTCGGGCGAAGTCCATGCGCTCTTTTAGAGTCTGAACCATAGACCTTCAGCCGTGATTCAGTCTCATTGTTTATGATCTCGAACATATTCTGGCTATCTCTGACGCGATAATGTCCGACTCTGCCGAACTCTTTTCCCATCAAGCGGAGTGATGTTTTAACAGAATTTCCCGCAATTGTTCCCTGCTGAAAAGAACTTGCAACGATAGCACACTCGAATCCGTCTCGATGTAATGGAGAATCCGGAAGTAACGCGGACAGAGCGATTGCAGATGCCAAGCCCGTTTTTCCTCCGCCTCTTGCAAGCGTGAATCCCGCCCGAATAATCCCAGGACGGAACGCTCCCCGAAGAAACGCTCTCTGATACTTTAAGACCCGATAGGGTTCTCCCAAGAGATCACCGTCGCCGACAGGTAGCGTCTCTATGTGGGAAATGAGATCATCTGCGTCCATGATTCGATTTTACAAGAGGTAGTTAATCCCTACAAGTAAGCGGCGGAGCAGGTACACTTCCCCCTAATGCCTTGGCCTGTCCTCTCTTTTATAACACCCTACATAAAGCCTTCACTAAGAGCACTAAGAAAAGTTTGGATAGAGAAATTCTCTCCATCTGATTGCACTTGTGAAGATTTAAAGTGTTACATATTAGAAGATTTAGTTAGGAGTTCACCAAAGTTTAATTCTCTTCAAGTCTCAATAGAAGGGGTTATGCAATTTAGAAGGCTAGACGACTTTATTTCTGTAAAACTCTTTGAAGGCAAAGTCAAAGCATGGGGAAAGGAGACTAAAAATGATAGGGTCTCGCCTAAGGAAACTCCTATTCCTCAGGAGTACTGGGAATTTAATAAGATCGTTCTTGGAGAGGAAACAATAGATCGACATTCAGAAGAAGAAATTCTCTACGAAGACATACGGTTTAACCACAAAGAAATGGCAAAACAAATCGAATTGTTCTTTGATAGAAAAGAATGGCCAAAATCTTCAAAACCCCTTTTTCCGTTGAAGGAAAACCCAACCCCTCGCTGAAGGCCCTTAGAATGAAAATCCTCGCAGAGGTCTCCGAGGGTCAGGAGAATCAAAAGGGAGGAAGAGTAGTTCTGACTTCCTATTCGGTGTTGTCTTAAAATCTTTTCCCCTCGTACAAGCAAACTACCCTCCCTCCCATCCTTAGAAAATGAGTAGGTAGGGGGAGGAAAGCATGACAATAGAATCGACTAATGCCACTGAGGAGTCTATGAAAGACCCATTGTCACGCCTGCACTATCGGGCTTGATTAGGCCCTCGCTCCCATGTGATGCCTCGACGATGGAAACCCTGATCTCCGGCGTAGTGCATTCATCCTCTGCCGTGCGACTTTGAGAATCCCCCTCAAGTACCAAAAGGTAGGTAGCCGCTTCCTCGCAGATTTTAGCCTGCGAGCGTATACAATCCCGTGCCAGCACAGATAAAAATCTATGGTCAATATCTCCTTGACGGGCCGTCAGCCTTGCGCTTCGTCTTCTCGTATTTCCACACATCACGCAACAGCCTCTCGCTTCCCACGGGAAGGTTTGCAATTCGTTATTTCCATCCACCCGATCTCTGCCGACTTTCAAGCCAAGCTTCTATCTCAGCCGCGACCCAGCCGACCGCACGAACACCAAGTTTCATGGGTCTGGGGAAAGTACCCCGATCCATGAGTCTGTAAATGCTTGCCGAAGAGAGCCCAGTAAGTCTTTGGACTTCTGGACGCCTAAGAATTCGCCGTTCTTCAATCATCGACGGGTCTTTCAAGGGGATTCAGTAAATATGCGATGCCATCACGAATTGACATTCGCCCACACTCACGCATTTCGTACACGATACGGTCTGACTTATCTATGTCCCATGCACCGTAGTAATTCTCTGCGTCCGAAACTCTTACAAAATAAGAACCGTCGATGTCAACATGTCGAAGAGCTCCACGCCTTATTGCCACTCTAACAGCTTCTTCTCCTACCCCTGCGTGGTGCGAAACTGCCCGGACACTGAGAACGGGTGTTGGGTTATTCCATTGTGAGGGCATATCCGGCCCCATCCCAAACGGTTTAAAATCACCTGCCCTTATCAGAATTTTTTGAACAGCTTCACATACGTCTTCCTCAGTCGGATTGTCCGGGTAATTCTTGCGGAGATCTGAACGAAATGGTCGGTCGTCTTCTTCACCTAATTCCAGCAAGGCGGCGATAGAATCGTGATCTGCTCCATTCCACGCCTCTTTAAACAAACTCAACGTCAACGAGCGCCAGACTCCACCTTCAAATGATTGCATGTTTGCACCTCCAAATAATGTTTTATAAACAAAACATATCTTCGGGAGCACAACAAGTCAAGGCTTCAAGGAAAAATTATTTTTGGGAGAGATAATTAGCCCAGTCCTGCATTACTTCACGGCGCAACTGGAACACATCCGACCTGAAATAGCTTCCCTCTACGCCTCCAACAACATGGGCGAGACAGGCTTCGGCGACTTCACGGGCAACACCTGTTTCGGCACAGTAATTCCTGAATGAACTTCTGAAGCCGTGGGGTACTGCGGGGATTTTAAGATCACGTAGAAGCTTGGAAAGAGTGTTATCGCTTAAAGGTCGGCCCGTCACAGATGGAAAGATCAAGCCCGAACTATCGGCGAACTCGCGGGCTTTCTCAAGAACAATCATTGTCGCGTCGGATAGCGGGACTCGATGTTCTTTTTTCGCCTTCATTCTCGATGCAGGGATTATCCAGACACGCTCGGCAAGATTAACCTCATACCAAGTTCCAAATCTCACTTCACCACTACGGGAAGCCGTCAATACCAGAAATTCAAAAGCGAGTTTCGTTGTAGCGGCTGCGTTTGACTCCCAGACCTTATGCAAGACTTCAGGAATTTTGGAATGAGGGAGAGAACGCATGTGTTTCTTTACATCATTAGTTTTGGGAAGAGCCGCGTCGATGCTTGTTGTCGGATCATCTAGCCTATAGCCCTCGGTTACACACCAGCGCATAATTATTGAGACTCGTTGCTTCGTTCTTTTCATGGTCTCATTTTTCGTTTGCCAGTGCGGTACTAAGCAAGCCAAAATGTCGGCCGAGCTTATCTCATCCACCTTTTTGTTGCCGAGACGTGGCAGGATGTAATCGCGAAGGGATTGTCGCCATATCTCTGCTGAACGAGCTCCCTTCTTCCAAGAAGGCTCGTAAATCTTAATTACTGCCTCGGCAGCCTGTTCAAAAGTCGGTATAGAGTTACCCGCTCGAGGATTTTTCCCCTGGGTGACTGCTCTTAGGTTTTCAAGAGCCTTCTCCCGAGCTTCTTTCAAATTTACGACAGGATATTTCCCTAATCCGATATTAGTAAGTTTTCCATTGATCCGTAACCGCTGCGCCCAGGTTTTCGAAAGCCGTCCGGATTTGGTATGCTTTACAAGCAAGGAAAGACCGTGGCCCCCGCGACCGTCTCCATAGCGACCGGGTTTGTTTATGGTTTTGATAAAAATAGCGGAAAATTGCTTAGGACGTTTCATATGGTATCACTCCCATTATCACTTTTATTGAAATATTACATGATAGCGCCTGAGAACGCAAGAGAATAAATTATTAATAAAATTAGGGGATTAGATGCCAATTATGAGGACTGTGGAGGCCTTGTGAAAACCTGAATAGGTGGTCGGCGCCTCCACCACACTCCCTGTATAGCCGCTTAAAAAAGAAGGCCATCTCTAATTGCTAGAATATGGTATCTTCACATACACACATTCTAATCCCAGAGATATTTCAGTTAACAGGGATCGTTTTAACCAAGCGATGCTTAAAAACAATAAAACCGAGATAGCAAAAGGATTTCAGGGAATTAGTGGCCGATATGAACCGTAGAACTATAGTAATTGCCACGAAAAACAACGGAAAGCTGAGAGAATTCAGGTCGATTCTCGCCGATGCGTACGATGACATCCTTTCTCTTGCTGATTTTGACGACATTCCAGATATAGAGGAAACAGGTCTTTCTTTCAGGGAAAACGCCCTTATCAAGGCGAAAGCAACCTCTGATTTTCTTGGAATGGATGCTATCGGGGATGATTCAGGCTTGGTTGTGGATGCTCTGGGCGGAGCTCCCGGGATTTATTCGGCTAGGTATGCCGGAGATGGGGCGTCTGATGATGAGAACAACAAAAAACTGCTCTCTGAACTCAAAGGAGAGAAAAACAAGAGTGCCAGATTTGTCTGCTGCATTGCCTTAGTACTTGTAAATGGAACACAGGAATTCTTTGAAGGCGAGTGCTGCGGACAGATTATTCAGGAAAAAAGAGGTGAAAGCGGTTTTGGCTATGACCCGGTTTTTTACGTTCCTCAATATGAAAAAACAATGGCTGAACTTGGCCCCGACATAAAAAACAGCATAAGCCACAGAGCCATTGCTTCAGAAAAGCTCCTGTCGTATTTTTCGAACTTGAAATAAATATTTTCGGCATCAAGATTTCCCCTGTTTTGTCTTCTCAAATTATGTGAAATCTCCCTTTTTAATTGTAAGCTGCTCTGGAATTGAATATATTTAGATTCCGACCTTTGTTTCTTGCGGCTGCTTAATTTAATAAAGAGGTTTTCCGCGTGAAAAGCGCAAAATTTATTTTTGTTACC
>LXNJ01002001.1_pt1 | contig 11528 bp, 10 predicted proteins | sample 809081 | NCBI WGS metagenome assembly LXNJ01 (sample SAMN04870510, study PRJNA318959) | sponge metagenome | biome: sponge; feature: marine sponge reef; material: water | host: Petrosia ficiformis | place: Greece: Milos, Mediterranean Sea | collected 2013-05-29 | depth 5-7 m
GACAGAGCCGAAGGAACCGAAGGGCTCGCACTTGCCGAGCCCCAGGACCCTCGCGGCAAGCGAGTTATTGCCCAGTCCCGGGTGTATGTCAAGCGGGAGATGAACCGAATAGAGCGCCAAATCGGCGTCGAACAGCGCCTTCAGGCGTCTGTAGGCCGGACCCGTAACCCGCTGCGGCCCGCCCCAGAACAGTCCGTGGTGGACCAGGAGCATGTCGCACCCGGCATCCGCGGCCGCCTCAATCGACGCAAGGCAGGCATCAACCGCCGCCCCGACGAGTCGAACGGGCCGCGCACCCTCCACCTGCAGCCCGTTGAGCACACCGGGATAGTCTTCGATCTCGTCCACGCTCAGGAGGTCGTCTATCCACGCGGCTATGTCGCGGCAGCCGGGGGCGCCGGTTTCGGAACCGGCGGGAGGGTTCACTCCCATTCGATGGTTGCGGGGGGCTTGGACGAAATGTCGTAAGTCACCCGGTTGACGCCCCGGACCTCGTTAATGATGCGGCTGGAGATGCGCCGGAGCACGGGGCCCGGAATCTCGTACCAGTCGGCGGTCATCCCGTCCATGGATGTGACCGCACGTAGCGCCACCACGTTCTCGTAGGTCCGCGCATCCCCCATCACTCCCACGGTCTTGACCGGTAACAAAACCGCAAAGGCCTGCCAGATTTCATCGTACAGGCCGGCGGCCCTGATTTCGTTGATGTAGATGTCATCCACGCCCCGGAGGCACGCCAGACCTTTCTCGGTTACCTCGCCCATGATCCGAATGGCCAAACCGGGACCGGGGAACGGATGCCTACCGATGATCCCTTCAGCCAGGCCCAGTTCCCGGCCGACAGCCCGTGACTCGTCCTTGAACAGGTCCCGCAGAGGTTCAACCAGTTCGAAATCGTGGTCGGGCCGGAGCCCGCCGACGTTGTGGTGAGACTTGATGGTAACGGCCGGACCGCTCGACGACGCGGATTCAATCACGTCGGGGTACAGCGTGCCCTGCACCAGGAAGCGAGCGTCTCCGTGCGCGATCGCAGCCGCCTCGAACACGTCGATGAACGTGTGCCCGATGATCTTCCTTTTGAGCTCGGGGTCCGTCACGCCTGCCAGCCGCTTGAGAAAGAGCTCCGCGGCATCGATCGTGACAAGTTCCACGTCAAGGTGGCGGCCCATCATCTGCTCTACGGATTCCCGCTCCCCCAGCCTCAGGAGCCCGGTGTCTACAAACATGCACTTCAGTTGTTTTCCCACGGCCCTGGCCACCAGGGCGGCGGCGACCGCGCTGTCCACGCCGCCGGAGAGCCCGCAAACCACATCCGCGGAGCCTATCTGGTTGCGAATGGCCGCGACACGCTCCTGAACCACATTGGCGGGAGTCCAGTTCTTCTCGCAGCCGGCCACGTTGAACAGGAAATTCCGTAGCATCTCGGTACCCCGTTCGGTGTGGGCGACCTCGGGGTGGAATTGCACGCCCCACAACCGGCGGTCGGGCGCGGCGATGGCGGCCACTGCGTCTCCCGTCACACCGACCGTCGTATACCCCGGAGCCGACTTGACCGAGTCGCCGTGACTCATCCAGACTACGGAGGATGCACCTTCAAACCCCTCGAACATGCCGGTGGCGCTGCCGTCGGTAATGGTGAGCTCCGCCCGCCCGTATTCCCGGCTGGTTGACGCATCCAGGTGCCCGCCCGCGTGCAGGGCCAGGAGCTGCATGCCGTAGCAGATGCCCAGCACCGGGAGTCCGTGGTCCAAAATGCCGTCGGCCAGACGGGGAGCCCCGTCTTCGTGCGCGCTGGCCGGCCCGCCGGAGAGGATCAGGGCAGCCGGGTCATACTCGCGCACCCACCCGGCGCCGCGGTCACCGGGGTGGATCTCGCAGTAAACCCCCAGTTCCCGAATCCGGCGTGCTATGAGTTGTGTGAACTGGGATCCGAAATCCAGAATCAGTACCCCGCTCATCCCGGCCCCCCACCGGTCCGTGCAAGCGTTTCGAGCGACACCTCGACCTCGCCTCCCCCGGCCATCTCGCGGATTTTCGCCACCCCCCGGGCCAGCTCCTCCGGGCCCAGCACAATGGCCCTGCCGGCGCCGCAACGGTTTGCGGCCTTGAATTGCTTCCCTACCCCGCGCAGGTGAAGGTCAAGTCGCACTCTGCGGCCGGTGTCCCTTAACTGTCTGGCTAGCCGCAGCGCGGCCGGCCGCGCGTCTTCGCTCACGCATACCACGTAGTCGTCGATCCTTGCCGAAGACTCGGGAACCAGCCCGCGGTCCCCCAGCAGCTCGCCAAGGACCACGTCCCCCATACCGAACCCCGCCGCCGGGAGATCAACCCTGGTCAGCGACGCCAGCAAGGTGTCGTAACGCCCGCCCCCGCAGATAGCCCTCAGCTCGCCGGTCCGCTCCCAGATTTCGAACACGGTATCGGTGTAATAGGCGAGCCCCCGAACCAGCCCCGGATCGAACTGCACGAACGGGCCGTAACCGCCATGCTCGAGCAAGGCGAAAACCTCGCCCAAGTGCCCGGCAGTTGCCTCCGGCAACTGGACGTCTTCCCGGGCACCGGGCATGCCCAACGCGCCGGGAGCGAGCCCGAACGCCGATTCCATCGCGCCGAACACGCGCTCGCCGTCGATCCCCTGCTCGTGCAGAACCGCCAGCACGGCGTCGCGACCTGCCTTTTCGAGACGGTCCAGCGCCGCGAAGGCCGTCATCCGGGCACCTTGGTCCAGCCCGGCTCCGGCCAGCACGTCGCCCACCAAGACGCGGTCGGACAGCCTTACCACGATATCGTCAGCCGTCAGACCCAGTTCGCGCAGTACATCAATAGCGGCAGCGATGATCTCGGCATCTCCGGCAGGTCCCGTGTCGCCCAAGATGTCCATGTTCAGCTGGTAATGCTCCCTGAGCCTGCCCCGCTGCGGACGTTCGTAGCGGTACAACTGGGGAACCGAAAACCATCTGACGGGTTTGGCGAGTTGCGAGGCCCGGGACGCGACCATGCGGGCGAAAGTCGGAGTCATCTCGGGGCGCATTGCCACGTGCCGGCCCCCCTTGTCGGTGAACTCGTACAGCTGGCCGACTATTTCCTGGCCAGACTTCCGCGTGTAGAGCTCCAGGGATTCGAGCGGAGGACCCTCGTACTCTTCAAACCCGTATCGAGCCGCAACCGTCCGCCACGCGGCAAAAATGTGGTTGCGGAGGACGACATCAGCGGGAAAAAAATCCCGGAACCCCGGGAGTTTCCCTGGCGTGGTCAGTTTTTGCCCAAGTGCCTGTCGTAGGCCCCGGTGAGATCGCTCGCCACTTCGTGCGCCTCGCGGCCTTCTATCTGATGCCGTTCAAGAATGAACTCCAGCTCCCCGTCATTTACCAGTGCAATCGCTGGCGAAGAAGGTCGAACTCCCGTGAAGTAGTCCCGGGCCCTGGCAGTGGCCTCGATGTCTTGGCCGGCGAAAACCGTGACCACCCGGTCCGGCTGCACCGGGTGTGACATTGCCATCCGCACCGCCGGGCGGGCGTTGCGGGCGGCACACCCGCAAACCGAATTGACCACTACCACGGTACTGCCGCCGGCACCGAGCGCCTCGTCGACTGCCTGCACCGTGGTCAGTTCAGTGACTCCGGCCGCCCTCAGTTCATCGCGCATCGGCTGAACGAGTCTAGGATCGTATCTCATCATCGCTTCGTCTCATCCCAATGTTTGTTTCCTGAGTGTCGCTCGGACCCGGTGAATCAAGGACCTCAAACGCCTCGCCGGCCGCGTGCGCTGACCCGGCAATGGCGGTTACCCCTTCCCGGGACCGAAGAGCAAGATATATCGCCTCGCCCATGCTACCCGCGACTGTCCCGGTGGGTCCCCTGCCCGAGCCAGACCTCCGCCGGCGATTGAGCACTGCCAGTGCCGCGTCGGCGTCCCACTGACGCGAGAACGGAGCGCTGCACAGCGGGGTCAAGATAATGCCATCCGCAACCTCTGCCACGAGCTCGAGCATCTCCGCCCAGCTCTTGTCGCCAAGAAACCCGACGATGAACGTCCAGGGGCGCGGCACTCCCGCCTCCCCCATGGTCCGCAGGAACGAGCGGAATGCCTGGGGATTGTGGGCGAGATCGACGATCCACCGGTGTCCCAAAGCGCTGAATGAATCGAACCGCGCCGGCAGGCGTGCCTCGGCAATTCCCCTGACCACGGCAGCCTCGTCCGGGAACCACTCGGCAGCCTCAAGAAGCATCAGCGCCACGGCGGCGTTGTCGGCCTGGTGCCGACCGTTCATTCCCGAGACCGCCGAGAGCTCTCCGGCAGCGCCCGAGATGCCGGAGCGATATACGAAATGCGTACCCTCCGGGGTTACACGACAGTCGGTCACCTCGGCGCCGCTGCCCAACACCCGAACCGGGGCTCCGCGGGCCGCGGCTGTTGTCCGAATCACCGCTTCGGCGCTGCCGTCCATGCGCCCGATGCAAACCGGCCGGCCGGGCTTGATGATGCCGGCCTTTTCCGCGGCGATCTCGGCGATCGTATCTCCCAGCATCGCCATGTGATCCAGCCCAATGGTGGTAATGGCCACACCCAGGGGATCGCGCACGGCGTTCGTCGCGTCCAACCGGCCACCGAGCCCCGTTTCCATCACTGCCGTGTCGGCTCCCGCGGCCTCGAACAGTGCAAATGCGAAAGCGGTGGCGATCTCAAACCAGGTGCAAGGTTCCGACTCCGGCACCGAAAGCAGCCTGGCCGCGGTCGCCTCCATCAGTTCCCCGGGTGCCTCCTCACCGCAAACAAGAAACCGCTCGCGGATGCTGCGAACGTGCGGCGACGTGTAGAGCCCAGTCCGCGACCCCCCGTGGCGCAGGACCGATTCGAGAAAGGCGGCGGTGGATCCCTTCCCGTTGGTGCCGGCAAGGTGAAACACATCGAGGTTGGCATCCGGCCGCCCCAGCGCGTCGAGCAGGTCGTCGATCCGCTCCAGCCCCAGCTCGACTCCCGCGATGGGTCGCCCCCCAAACAGCTTTTCCAGATACATCAACTGCGCTTTATCGTGAGCGGCAGAGGCGGTGAATCAGCACATGTGGTCGAACAGGACCGAAAGGGCGCGTTTCAGCGCCCCTCTGGGGACTATCCTGTCGACCATCCCGCGTTCCTGCAGAAACTCTGAACGTTGGAAGCCGGCCGGGAGGTCCTGCCGGATGGTCTCCTTGATAACCCGAGGGCCGGCGAAACCGACCAGTGCCCCCGGCTCCGCCAGTATCACGTCGCCCAGCATGGCGTACGAAGCTGTCACTCCCCCGGTGGTGGGGTTGGTGAGGATGCTGATGTAGGGAAGCCCGGCCCGGCCCAGCTCCCGCAGCGCGGCCGCGGTCTTGGCCATCTGCATCAGCGAGAGAATGCCCTCCTGCATGCGGGCTCCACCCGAGGCGCTGACGATGATCAGGGGATCGTCACATTCCACCGCCCGCGAAACCAGGCGCTTGATCTTCTCGCCCACGACGGAGCCCATCGACCCGCCTATGAATGTGAAGTCCATGATGCCCAGGCACACGGAGCGACCGTCCAGCAGGCCGCGACCAACCCGGATGCCGTCGTTCAGGCCGCCCTTCGCCATGGCCGTTTCGATTCGGCGCACATAGGTCTTGGAATCAATGAACCCCAGTGGATCGGCCGAACGCATTCCATCGGCAATCAGTTCGGTCCATTTGCCTCCGTCCAGCAGAGTCCGTTCGTAGATCGCCACGGTCGCCCGGAAGTGGTGCCCACACCCCGGACACACGAGGTGGTTCTCCTCGACCCTGCCCCGGTAGAGAATCTCCCCGCAACCACCGCATTTCTCCCATACCTCGGACGGGATGTCGCGCCTCTGCGAGACCAGTTTTCTTTCGGGTTTCTTGAACCAGGGCAAACGGAACTCCGGGGCGTATCTCGTAACGGGCCAGGTGCCAGGACCAGTGACGCCGGTCTTGTACGCCGGCTTGAAGGCGGGGCGGAATATACGGGGACGGCGCTGTGCGGGCGGGAGGCAGCCTCTCTCTAGGCTTCGGCCGCCGTACGCTGCGCGACTGCCAGAGCCGCAAATGTAAACAGCAGGAAACTCCCTCCATAGCTGACAAACGGAAGCGGGAGCCCCGTGACCGGAAAAAGGCCGATTGTCATGCCGATGTTGACCACGGCGTGCGCTGTCAGGGCCGCAAGCAAGCAGAAAACCGCCACGCCGCCGAACGAGTCACCGGCAACCGCGGAAATCCGCAACAGCCTCCGCAGCAACAACCAGAAGAGGAACAGGAAGACCGCGACGCCCACAAACCCGAGTTCCTCCCCAACAACCGAGAAAACGAAATCGGTATGTCGCTCGGGCAGGAACGCCAGCCGTTTCTGGGGGCCGGCTGCATACCCCTGGCCAAACGCCCCGCCGCTTCCGATGGCCACCTGCGACTGAATGAGGTTCCATCCCGCCCCGCGGGGATCTCGCTGCGGGTCAAGAAACACGAGCAGCCTGTCCTGCTGGTACGGGCGCAGTGAATTCCACAGAGGAATGGTCGCCGCGCCCGTGGCCGCGTTCGCGATCAGCACGGCCACCCCTTCCGACAGAAACGGCCTCACCGGTCCCAGACGAAACGACAGGAGAACCACTCCAAACCAGATCCCCCAAATCCACCAAGTGGCCCCGGCCACCAGGCCGACCATGGGGCTGCTGATCCACAGGATGTGCAGCGGGTGGGCGCCGGTCCAGTAGAGGGCCGCCAGCAGCAGCAGCGGGAATATCATGGCACTGCCGAGGTCGGGTTGCAGCAGCACCAGGACGGTGGGAATCCCCGCGGTCAGAGTTGGTTTGGCGTACCGCGACAGCCGCCGATCGCCGGCTCTTCGAGCTTCGCGCCGGGTCACCGTCTTTGCCAGCATCAAGACCGTGGCCATCTTCGCGAGCTCGGAAGGCTGGAACCGGCCGACGCCCAGTTCTATCCAGCTTCCGCCCGGCCCCACCCCGAACACAAGCACAAACACCAGCAGGAGCACTGAAATGGCGTAGAGCCAGGGAGCTACCCACTCCAGGAGCCCCAGCGACACCCGCCGAATCGCCAGGAACGCCCCGAGCGACAGCGCAAGCCAAATGGCTTGGCGTACCCAGTAACGGTCGGGGGTGGTGGGAATGTCCACCTGGCCCGCCGAATAGATCACGGCGATCCCAAGCAGGCTCAGGAGCAGCGCCACGCCGAGAGTCTGCCCCTCTCCGACCAGTTCAGACGTCCCGCGGGCGGTCATCGTGCGGCCATCTGCTCCATGGAAGTCAAGTATTCCTCAACGATCCGGGCAGCGAGCGGAACCGACAGGTGCGTCTCACCTTCGGGGTGTCCGTGTTCAACCAACGCCGCAACCACGATTTTCGGGTCGCGGGCGGGGGCGAACCCGACAAACCACGAATGGGGTTCGCCGGCGGGGTTCTGGGCTGTGCCCGTCTTCCCTGCCATCTCCCAGCGGTCCAGACGATGCTCGTATGCCGTCCCGTCCGGATGGTTAACCGCGTCCACCAGAGCGCCGATCAAAGCTGCTCTTTGCTCGGGAATCAGCCCCAAATCCCTGCCCGACGTCTGGGGCGGGTCGCCTGCCCCGGCAAGACGAGTCAACCGGGGCTCGGGGGCCGGGCGGCCAGTGGCCAGCGAGGCGTAGAGCTGGGCCATGGACAGGACCGACTGGGTGTTCTCGCCCTGCCCGATCGACAGGTTCCACTCCGCGACCGTGGGGTTCCAGCCGCGTTCGCCGTACATCTGGTCAAACTCGGCCGTGGAGAGCGGAAAGTTGCCGGGCTGCTCAAAGGGCAAATCAACACCCGTAACCCCATTCAACGCGAGCCCCGCCGCCCCTTGAAGCAACGCCTCCAGCCCCAGCGCCTGGCCAAGTTGGTAGAAATAGACGTTGCAGGATTCGACCAGCGCGGAGACTAAGTTCATCCGCCCGTGGCCGGAGGAGTCCCAGCAACGGAAATACCGGTTCCCCAGCGGCAAACCCCCGGCGCAGGCGTGATCAAACTCGGTCCCGGGATCCGCCGCGCCGGCTCTCATGGCGATCGCCGCCACTATTGGCTTGAACGTAGACCCCGGCGGGTATGCCCCGGCCACTACCCGGTCCAGCAACGGGCGCTGGGAATCCTGGAGCAGGCCGTCCCAAATGTCTTGCGGTACGCCTCCAACCATGAGGTTCGTGTCGAACGTGGGGCTGCTGTAAGAGACCAATACTTCGCCGGTGCGGGGATCCAGTGCGACCACGCCCCCCGCGTAATCTTGCGGAAAGGCCGAATGCGCCAGCTGCTGAAGGTCCATGTCGATTGAAAGATGAAGATCCTGACCCGGCATTGCCTCCACTGTCCCGGGCAACTCCCGAACAACTGCCCCGAGCGTATTCACTTCGACGTACCTGACACCGTCTCGCCCGACCAGACGGCGTTCGTAGCGGGCCTCCAACCCATTTCTGCCAAGCAACTGCCCCGGCACGTACCCGGCAAACGCCGGGTCGGCCAGTTCTTCTTCGGTGATTTCCCCCAGGTATCCCACCACGTGAGCCGCCGCCGCCCCCAGGGGATAGGTGCGCCGGTGCAGCAGGTCGACCCTCAAGTTCGGGAACCGGGGCCGCCGCTCCTCGATATGGGCCATCTGTTCGAACGTCGCTCCGGCAAGTACGACGATGACTTGGAATGGTCGGTCGGCCCTCTCCCGCACGAGCGCGGCGACCCGGGCCTCGGAAAGCCCCAGGGGTTCCCTGAGTTGGCCCAGCGCCTGGCTGAACTCCTGCAGGGGACCAGGTTGCGAGGAGATCACGTAGGTCGGGGTGTTATCCGCCATCACGCGGCCGTGCCGGTCCAGAAGCAGGCCCCGTGCCGCGGGAATCGCCACGGCCCGGACGCGGTTCTCCGACGCAAGTACGGAAAACTCGCCGGTCTCGCCGATCTGGATCGAAAAGAACGCGACGGTGAGTCCGCCGAAAAGGACGGCCAGCGCAACCTCGGCTCCCGTCAATCGCTGCGACCGCTCGCGTTCAGACATGCGCCCGTTCACCGCGACAACCACTTTCCCGCCAGGGCCAGCAGCCACACGGCAACGGCACTCAGCAAGCCGGACGACGGACCGTACAAGAAGGCCGCGTGCAGCGACAGGCTGTCGCCCGTGGCGAGGGCCTCGGCGAGGTGCACTACCCAGATTCCCGCTGCGACGAAGGCCATCAGGGAGGGTGTGGATTCGAAGTAGAACAACCTCTGGTACCAACTGCCGCCAATTGCGGCCACACCCAGCACCGACATCGTCGGCGCAATTGCCGCGAGCGAGGCCGACGCCTCAAGAAGGCCAACGCCGCACCCGGCTGCCCCCGCCACCCCGGGGGGGAGCCGTCGGGCCATCAACAGCAGTGCCGGGACGAGGAAATCGGGTCCCCACGGCGCGGACGCCCAGATCGGGTAGAAGAGATAGTGCAGCAGGAACATGGACCCGATCACGGCCCACGTGGCCGACCGTTTCACGAGGAATCGCCCGGTGTCTGGCCGCCGGCCCCGGATTCGTCGCCGGCTCCAGTCGGGGGGCGCGGAGCCCAGATCATCGCAGTGTACGATTCTCCTGGCGACACAACCGGTTCCACCTGGTACAATCTCGCGGTGCCGAACGCCCCGTCAGCCGGCCCGGAGCGCACCCACCCCACCGGGACACCCCGGGGATAGACCCCCGAAACGCCAGTCGTCACAAGGAGAGCATCCTCCGGGACCAACTCGCCAAATGGTGCGGTCTCAAGCAAGAGGCGGTCCCGCTCGGGCCCCACGTCCGACCGCACGATACCCACGAAACCGCCCGGGTCCGAGGCGACGCTCACACGAAAATCCGGATGGCTCCAGTAGTCCCCCGTGATCCCGATGCCGCTGTTGGCGCGGGCCACGCCCAACACCCCATGGGCCGTAACCACGGCCGCCGGAAACTCAATCACCTCCGCCGGCACACCGGTCATGGTGAACCGCCGGGCCCTGCCCAGCCTCGTCCGGCCCGGTCTGACGGCACCCACCAGGAACTCATCGGGGCTCACGGCCACTTGGCTCAGGGCGCCAGCGACGGGGTCAACAGCAACGGAGTCCCCGGCAACGGGGTCAGCCACCCGCAGGGCACCGGCCAATAAGCCTCCATCCGCGGCACGGACGGGTACATCCAACGAACGGGAAACTGCCAGCAAGCGGGCGAGAGAGTCTCGTTCTGCCCTGACTACCTGCACCGGTCGACCCACGCGCCCGTCAACCGCCTGGTGCAGCTCAAGAAACGGCCGCAAAACAGTGGCCCGGACTGCGGCCGTGACAGCGTTGGAGGTTTCGGGCGACAGAGATGCGGCACCGACGCAGGCCAGAGCCAGACACGCCAATATCACGCCTTCGTTGCGACGCCCGTTTTGGCCGAACCGCGGCCGGAACCGGTTCACACCGGGTATGCTGGCGCGGCCGGCCTACTCCCCAATGAGAGGACGGAACCGCTCAAGATCGGCGAGTATCAGCCCGCAGCCCCTTACCACTGAGGTCAGCGGATCCTCGTCAATGTGGATTTTCAGACCTGTGTCGGTGTGCAGCAGTTTGTCGATTCCCCTGATCATTGCCCCGCCGCCGGTCACGACGATGCCCCGGTCCACGATGTCCGACGCCAACTCGGGCGGCGTGACCTCCAGAGCATGCCGGACGGCGTGCACGATTGCCCGAACCGGCTCGCCGATCGCTTCCCTGACCTCGGGAGACCCGATCTTGACCACTCGGGGGATGCCCGACACCAGGTCGCGGCCCTTGACAATCATTTCGAGCTCTTCGTCGAGCTCGGCGGCCGACCCGATTTCGATCTTGATGGCCTCGGCGGTCGGTTCGCCGATCAACAGGTTGTAGTTGCGCCGCATCATCTCGACTATTACCGAATCCAGACTGTCGCCGCCGACCCGAATCGAAGTGTCGGCTACCGAACCGGCGAGCGCGATAACGGCTATCTCCGTGGTGCCTCCCCCGATGTCGATAACCATGTTGCCGGAAGGTGTATCGACCGGAAGCCCCACCCCCACTGCCGCGGCCATCGGTTCGGGGACCAGGCGCACCCCGGCCGCACCCGCGGCCTGCGCGCTGGACCTGACGGCACGGCGTTCCAGTTCGGTAATCCCTGACGGAACACCAACTATGACCTGGGGTCGAATCTTGAGGAACCGGTTCGCCATGGCCTTGCGGAGGAAATGGCGGAGCATCAGCTCGGTCACGTCCACGTCGGCAATAACCCCGTCGCGAAGCGGCCTGACTGCGGTAATGCGCTGCGGGGTGCGGCCCAGCATGCGTTTGGCATCGAGCCCGATGCTCTCGACCCGGCCGGATTCGTGTCCGACGGTAACGACGGAAGGCTCGTTCAGCACAATCCCCTGACCTTCGACGTAGACCAGTGTGTTGGCCGTGCCCAGGTCGACCGCAACTCTGCTCACCGGAAAGAACCTCTGCCGGAGCCCCATCAAGCCCTTCGGCGAACTCACCCCAGTACCTCCTCCAGAGTGGTGCTCGG